>TARA_B110000503_G_scaffold99799_1_pt1 | contig 40629 bp, 37 predicted proteins | sample TARA_B110000503 | Tara Oceans TARA_B110000503 (sample SAMEA4397472) | marine metagenome | biome: Polar Biome; feature: [SRF] surface water layer (ENVO:00010504); material: water (ENVO:00002006), including particulate matter (ENVO:01000060) such as... | depth 5 m | reverse complement strand
CCTATGACATACAATATTGAAGCTAGTATTGTAAAATGGGTTAAACAGAACTTAAAGAATCGTTTTTATGTTGGTAAAAATGTATCACTAGACGATGAAAATAAGATTGCAGCAGTACTAACTGTAGGCTTTGAAGAGAACAAAGACATGAGTTATTTCATGTTAGCGTGTCCACATTTGAAGTACAAATAAATAAACTGAGCATATATACTATAACAAGGAGATAATTATGAGCAATAAAGAAAACACTGCGGAAAGCGTAGACAAAAATAAAACAGAACAAGCAACACCTGCTGCTGCTCCTGATTTGTCAATTGGTGATTTACAATCACTAAAAAGTATTATTGATGTCGCTAGCCAACGTGGAGCATTTAAACCTAACGAAATGGCAGTAGTTGGTACTACTTACAATAAGTTAGACTCATTTTTAAATGCAGTAGCAACACAACAAACCGCAGCTAAAGGAGAATAAGTTATGAATTTAAAACATGTAGGTAGAATTAGTACTACCAAAAGAAAAGTAGTTGTAGCGTATAGGGTAGTACCTGATGAGCCGGAGAATTGCATTGTTGTTACTACGGAAAATTTGGATGCAGCCGAACACGATGCATTAATGAAGTTAGTAGAATCTGATGCAGGACAAAGCGCAGCTGATTTAGCAGATGCTATGGCTAGGACACGCCTTTCTGATGGACGTATTATGTTAGCAGCATTTCATAAAACTGGCAAAATGGTTAAGGTAGCTACATCACTAGTAGAAATGACACCTAATAGAAATTCTTCTATTATATTAAAAGAGTTAAATGAAATTATTGCACAACAGCAAGGCATAAGCGTATCAGATCTTGCAACTAAGTCACCCACTACTCAACATAAAGCAACAGTCGTTGCAGAGTCTGCAACTGCAAATATTGAAACTGCCGAAGTATTAACTGATGAAAAACTTGCTGCACAGTATCGTTCTCAAGCTGATTCTATGTATAAAGAAGCAAAACGACTTAGAGATCAAGCAGACGAGCTAGCTCCTACAAAGAAAAAGACAACAACGAAGAAGACTGAGGCTAGTGTCTAAGAAATTACCGGCAGACATAATAGAACACTGGCCTGAGATACTCAAAGATGTTGAGATCAAGGCAGTCCCAATAGAATATCTTGACTCAATTAATGTACATTTTTTTGATGGTAAAATTTGGGAGATTGATTTAAAGAATGAATCAAATGTTAAAAATTTAGAAGAAACACTAGAAACATTCTTTAATGATTACGACGATTCGATTAAACGAGTAGATTTTAGTATAAATACTGCTCGTGTTAAAAAAGATGTTCAAGCACGTACTAGAAGTTTTATGAAAAAAAAGAAGTAGATTAGGTTATCTCTCAAAAGGCATAAATACTTATATTAAAGCATACCAGGAGATGTTAGGATGGCATTACGTCTAAGACGCGGCACCAATGCGCAAAGATTATTAATTACACCAGCCGAAGGTGAACTAGTTTATACAACCGATACTAAGAGATTATATGTCGGCGATGGCGCCACAGCGGGCGGTATTCTTGTAAACACTACTAGCACAAGCAGTGTCGGAGAATTAAATGATGTAGACATTACTACAGACACTCCTGCAACCGGCGATGTACTAAAATGGAACGGCACTCAGTTTGTTCCGGCACCCGATGTAGGTGAAAATTTGATTGATTACGTTATTACTCCTGGAGCAGATTATCAAATTAACATCGTTGCACAAGATAGTACTAGAATGGTCGACGGAGACAATAATAGGTTAACTGGCACGTTAAACGGCGATGTTTTTGGAGATATTTGGGATAATATCTCCGGCGATAAGATAATTGAAATCAATGGCCGACAAGCTAAACTTGATATATTAACTGACAACGATGTTCTTATACTCGAGCATACTACTGGTAATTATTATGATCCTACTGGTACAATACTGATTGATTGCGGTCTTCGAGCATTTCTAGGCGATGTCGACGGGTCGCTTCGTGGAAGTATGTATGATATTGATCTAAATAAAATAATTGATCACGTATCTAAAGTTGCTACACTGGATTTAAAAGGTAGTGTATTTGGCGACGATAGTACATTACTTGTTGACGGTGTTAGCGGCGCAATTACAGCTTCTAGATACAGTGCATATAATAACCTTGCTACTTTTGGTACTGGTGCAGCAGCAAGTAGAAGTACTATTAGAGTAGAGTCAACTGATGAATTTAGTGTAGTTAACCTTGTTAGATCAAGTGCTACTGACTTAACTGGAATTGACACATTAAACTACGGTATGTTAAGATTTAGTAAAGATGATTCAACTGGTGCGTTGATAACCGGAGTAATTACAGCTAGAGAAAATGCAATTTTATTTGCATCAGCTGCTGATGGTGATTTTGCTAATGGATCAAATTACTTTACGTATAAAGAAAGAAAGTTTGGTATTGGTACAATTTCGCCAAGTGCAGAACTAGATGTCCGTGGTAGTGTTTTAGCAACTGGATCTATTACGCCAGGAGCATATGCTGATGCTACAGCACGTGATACTGCAATTGCTGCGCCGGCCGCTGGCATGATAGTATTTAATACTGCATTACAGAAATTTGAAGGATATGTAACTGATACCGGATTAGCTGCTGGAGGTGCGTCTAATGCAACTGCTGGTTGGGTTAACTTAAACTGATATAAACTAAAGTAAATAAAAAAATGCCATTAATGGCATTTTTTTATGACTACTTATTTTTTTCTTCGTCTTCAGCTTTGATACTTGCTTTAAGTTCAGCAATCATTTCTTCTGCCATTGCAACAGTTCGCATAGCAATGCGGTGCGGAGTGTTTGGAAAAAGGAACGGAAAAAAAGCATGTATGTATCCTGTGATTGGATTTAACAATCCCCATGATGAAATCTTAATAGCATACCACATATGAGTAAAGTATCCAGACCTTACTTCGTCAAGATGCTCTGTGTTTACTAACCATCCATACTTACCTAAATTACCAAATTTCATTTTAACCCTCGTGGTGCGCAAATGTTTCTTGAACTAAGCTTGCTAATTTTTTAGCGGCGGCCATGGATGATTTTTCTAAAACAAACGGAAATATTGCATGGATAGAACTTGTAATGAATACAGCAATGGACCATACTACCATATTAAGTCCTATTTTGATGTGACCAAAGTAGCTGCCGCCGGCGCCTTCTTTATGTAAATGCGTTGTAAGTGTTGTCATATTATTCTCCTCTTGTTATAATACGTAGTGTATTTATACTCATTATATAACATGTTAATTAATTACAATCGGGTTAGGAAACCACTTAGGTTTCTTATACTCTGCATACAATAACATCAATACTACTTCGCGATAAATTGGTAGCGAACACGCAATTAGACGTTCTAAAAGAGCACATTGTCGCCAGACACTGCCTATAAACGTAGGTGTAGCCTTACGGACTTCTCTTTCAAATATTGCTATTGCTAATACGGTTACTATAACATAGTATGTAATAAAAATCATGGTAGTATATCAGCCACTAAATGAATGCGATCTACCTGACTAGCATTCAAAGCAGTATGGTTTCCTTTATCTGTGTGTGCAAATGTCCATGTATTTAATGGCAAATGATGCACTTCTTTGTCAATAATCATTAGACAAGCTTCGTCTGTTTGGATTGGATAGTGTAATCTTGGGATTGGGTCTATATGCCAGTTCATACATGTATAAGGTCTTGACTTTAGCAGTCGTATACGTCCAACATTGTATTTTGTTTTTATGGCCTTATAAACAGCTTCAAACAACGTATCTTTAAAGACATCACACAACTCCCAATCGTATACCGAGTTTGATGTCATTGGAATACGAACATCGCCGTCGGGAGTAAATCTAACAAAGAAATCCGACTTGCCTTTATCTGCAAAGTATCCTGCACCAAAACTAATGTCGTCTGTGTAGCCTAGGGCGGCATTTAAGCATATCTGGTGAGAACTATGTATATTAGAAGGTTTAAACCATTGTAAATTTAGATGCTCAAGTTCTTGTAGCAGTCCGTCAAACTGCGGTAAGTTTACTTTTTCATAATAAACCAATGCCAAATAGCTCTCCTTCTTTGCCTTGGATTGCATTCAATACTTCGTCATAACTTTTATCAAAATTTGATAGTTTAAGGAATATTGCGTTATCAGTTGTTTGTATACTGTGCATTCTTTTAAAATTAAGTAAAGCACAGCTAAAGTATACATCATTATCTTCATCCCACGTTATAGGATTGTTGCCGTCTAATATTAAAGTTATTGCAGTCTCATCATATTTGCTAGGTGGTGAATAACTATCTGCTGCCTGCTTCCAATAGCTAGGAATTAATTGGCATCCAATTACGGAACTAACATGCTGGGCTAGTACATTAGCTACACTACAATTAGCCATAGTGTCGTTTTGAATAGTAAGTAGATTAACATCAATAGTTTGAGCAACTGGTAGGTTCTCAATAAATTCTCTTTTTAAGCTACTTATTAATTCTTGCTTAATTGGTAAATTCTTCATGTATTTTATATTAGGTTCTTTATTTTTTATTCCTAAGAAGTTTTCAACCTTTCCATAATAGCTAGACTGCAAGTATTGACGAGCTATTCTTCTAGATTTAGGATCTTCAAATAATTCCGTAAATGTCATTTGTCTAAGTTCATCAAACGAATAACCAAGGCACTGATAAAACATTAAAAAGAAAGAAGAAACTTTAAAGTCTCCAAGGAATTTTTCTTGGAGGTTAGTTACATACTCAACAGTCTCATCACTCGACCAATCTTTAGTTCGCCATTTATTTTCTTTGTTATCATTGTCGGTGTATACTGTATAGCCAAAGTAATCTGCATTTTTAGAAAGCTCAGATGCAGTACCAAGTTCTAATGGACTAAAAGAATACGCATCAAATATATCAGGATTAGCAAACAGTTCCGCTGTCCACATGTCCATAGTCTCTTTGTTATCGTGCGGCAAGCCTGCAATAAAACTACCGTATACACTTAGTGAACCATCAAACTCTTTTCGAGCATTTCTAATTGTTTCAAAGATTGTTTCTTTAGGACAACCCTTACCAATTGTCTTAGCAGACTCGTAATTTAAAGATTCAACACCAAGAAACCACGCACGTACATTAATTTTTTTAAGTAGTTCTAGTTGTTCTGGCCATCTTGCTACAAGGTCAATTCTTATAAATGCCGAGAACTGTAACTTTACTGGTAGATCAAGTTCTTCAATTGCATCGGCAATAGCTTGTAGTTTAATAGTTTGTTCGTTAAATGTGTCGTCGATAATTACATACTTAGTAACACCATACAAATCATAATTCTGTTTTAGTTCATGTTTAATGCAGTCTTTGTTTCTTAAAAAAGAAAGATCACCTTTCTTCTTTCCTATTAACGGATACGCACAGAATTTACATTTAAAAATGCATCCGCGGCCAAATTCAATTCCCATGCCATCATCTGGATTCCAGAAATCTTCTGGTACATAATTTATTATTGCATTTCGAAAATCAAACAAACTACCCTTTTGATCGTAATCAATTACCTTAGGGCTTGATCCGTATGCTATATTATAGTTAAGAGTTGTACCGTTTTTTATATGATCTGTTATGTGCAATGCACAATGTTCGCCCATGCCAACTACAAAGTAATCTATTTCATCTTTAACTTCTTTTGCTCGGTGATGAGTCATAGTGCCGCCGTAGACAGTTTTTACGCCTTTAGTATGTCTAATATAATTAGTCATTTCTCTAATGTCTTCATCTACAGTTGGCCAGCGCCAGAGAATATTCTGCTTGGCAACGTCACGAGTATGCCGTTTAGTGTATACATCTTTTTTCTTCCTCATAAACAGTGTAGAACTAAATCCAACCCACAGAGTATTGTCACCGATTAGTTTATCAAGAATTTCGTATATAGTTCCTGTTTGTATAAAATGTGAAAAATTATTTAATACAAAGACACTATAGCCTTCGTTACGTAATGCAGATGCAATTTTATATCCGCCAAGTGCTCGGGCTATATTGAATACTGGGTCACTGCCTTCTGTCATAATTATAATATCGTAAGTTTTCATTTCATCCTTTTCTCGGGTTGTTAAAGTCTACTAGTGTCCCGTCTCTGCCTGTGTAAAATAAACAGCCTTTATTTTGTACTACTTGATCCTTTGTATTGAACCAATCATCGTATACACAAATATCTCCATTAACCCATAATCGTTGCTTAGTATCTATTTTCCAATCACAATTAAAAATATTTCCAAGTACTGTAGAATTTTTTGGAGTGATAGCCTTTAATGCTGTTACATCATTCATGTTATTAAATACATGCATAATAGCATTTACGCCAACTTCAGTCATTCCCCAAATTGTTATAACCTTTGCATTTTTTTTAATAAACGCCTCAATAATATCGTATGTAACAGGTTCAGAACCAATTAAAAAAATCTTGTCTGTTAAATCTAAAGTGTTAAACCCCTTCGTAAGCATAACAGCCTTTGCTTGTTTTGGAGTTAGGTGTGTATGAGTATATTTATCTGCTGCTTTTACATAATCGTAAGGACTAAATTTTACTAGGTCGACACTAGCATTTACTAATAAGCCGGGGATAGTTTGTGCAAACAATGCGCCGGCTCTAGTAGGATTCAAACAAGTATAAATTTTACTTTTAGAAGTTATGCATTGGACTTTACAAGCATGTTGTGCATCTGCTTGTATTTTAGCTACGGGTTGAAAGATTGCAGAAGGGGTGCCTGAGGTACCAGATGTGTGTATAGTAATACCCTTTGACATTACATCAAGGAAGTACAACTCATTCCAATTATCATACCACGACGTAAGTGGCATTAATAATCTCCAAAGTAATTAAACCCAAATTCTATATCAACATATTTTAAGACATGATGACCCATAAATCTTTCAGTAATAGTCTTGAACATTTCATCATCTTGGTCTGCAACATATCTTTTTAATACATCGGTTTTTTCTAAACGGTCTGATGAGGTTTTCTTTGCCCAATCCCAAAACTCGTTTTCATAAATAGAACCACCGTGATAAATTAGATTAATTAAATCTTCAACAGCACGATAATTTAATATACATAATTCGTTTGCTCGTCTCTCATCAATCTCTCCTCTTATGTATTCTGAAAGTATTTGAGTATTCTTAACTGCCATATACAACGAGTTAGCACTCATAGGTTCAAAAAACACTGCTCTATTGCCATTCTTTAATATTCTATCATTAACTGTTCTTTTGCAATAATAAGGTTTTAAATTAAATGTTCTAAAGTTTTTTCTATCAGCATCAGTTGCCTCTGTAATACGAATAAGCTCATCCTCAGCTTCTTTCCTTGTACAAAAATCATTGTTATATAAAAATCCATGCGATGTTCTATGTTGTAAAGGTATTACAAACATCCATCCATACTTATGAGCAATGTGTTTTGTAAATCCAAAATCAGATGGTTTAGGGTCGTCATAAACTAAAGCTGAATTTAAAACAAGATTAACTTCTTCGTAATCTGTAAAATCATTAGGCCTGCCACGGCAGTCAATTATGTAATCAAACTCATAATATTTTTTGTCTATAAACAGCTGGGCAACATGTTCATTAGTATAATCTTCCTTATGTTGAAGTAGTGATTCTATATTACCATGCAATACTTTATAGCCACTATAGAGTTTTTCTAAACGTTCCATGCCCATCTTAACAAAATCCTTAGCATCAAAATGAATTGCATGATATCCTGATTGGAATGGAAATATAATTTCTTTCTCGCGCCAGTTGATATATTGCGTGCCATATTTACTTGTGCTGCGTAGCTCGTCTTTTTCAGTTGCAAATACAAAATTAAATGCTTGACCAATTGCAAAAGTTACTTCAGAAGTTGTACTTTCTCCTACACCAAGAATAGGTTTGTTTGGATCATATACATGAGTAAGTTCTAGTTCGATTCCGCGGTTCTTAAAGTCTTTAAGAAAACATCCAGCTGTTAAAACGCCAGCGCTGCCTGCTCCCAATACTGCAATTTTCATTTTTCCTCCGGCCTTAGATTATAATATGTTTCTGTATTTAGTTTCCATATATTTTGTTCAACACCAAATACTTGTTCTTTATTTTTAAGATCTACAAGACCCTTTTTTTCAAGTAAACTATATAGCTTATTAAGTTTTAACATTTTACCACTTGCATCATTATCAGTATTTGTAGTGATATATATCGGACTATCTTTTACTAAGTTTATAACTAATGGTAGATGATAATAAAACATCCAACAATTCATATGATTTTTACTTAGGCCGCCTGGTATTGAATGTAGCTGGCATCCGCGAAATAAAGCACGGTAGCCGTCCATGAATTTATGTAACCCACTTATGCCAACTATACGATTGTTATCATATGTTGCAAACCACGATCCGCCATTGTCTAGACACCACTGGAATTTCATTTTCTCTAATGTGTTATTATTCTTATATCCAAGCATGTTGCATTGTTCTATAAATGCAACAAGTTCCGGAGTAACACTATGTAATAAGTGTGTTGTTATCACGAAAACTTAAACTCTAGATCTTTGTACACTGTTGTAGAACCAAACATTGCCGGTAAAAGTTCTGCTTCTTTTGTGATTTCAAATGTATCAAATCTATCTAATAGGGCGTTAGTAATAATTTCTAAGAAATGTTTAACTAAGAAGTCTCCAGTACAATGATGTGGACCGTATGCTAATGTAACAGGCAACGGTTCGTCATCTCGGGTTAACTTAAACTCATAAGGATCTTTATAATATTTTGGATCACGATTTGCTCCATATGTATACAGAAGAATGCGACCGTGTTGATGAAACTTATATCCATGATAGTCAAGTTGTCGCGTAATGTCTCTTATGCCGCCTTTTAATGGAGCTAGTCGTAATGATTCACGTGCAAATGCCGGTACTAACGATCTGTCTTTTTTAAGTTGATTTACAATGTCTGGGTATTTACAAAAGTTCATTGCAATGTTTTGATACATGCTTAAAGAAAACGTAGGAATAACAACTGTCCACAAAGACTGAATAAACATATATGCCATCTGTTTAGGATTGTCATTATATTCTTCTTGTTTGTCATTTAAGTTACGAGTCATATTAATCATCGTATCTTGATCTTGAGCATCGTTATGATAATAATCAATAGCTTGATCTACAATACGGGAAAACATCTTATAAAATTCTGTTGTTTCAGCAACTGGTTTATCGTAATCAAAGTCTGGATTAAAGTTAGAAAAGATGCCGCCTGGTTTCATCCATTCAAAGTATGCCTCTTTTACAAACTCTTCAGTTACATCTAATTCATTCCACGGAAATTCAATTGTTTGTATTTGCGTGTGTGTTACTGTCTTACCAATAACATCGTATGCTTTAAATGAAGTGCCAGGTGTTATAGAGTCAAGATCTTTATGTAAATTATCTGTAAAGACCTTTGTAAAAAATGACGCTTTACGTTTAAGCCAGTCCAAACTGTGCTTTTTAGCAAGGTGGTGATGTGTTCCTTCTCGTAAAGTTAATGCATACCCTGCTCGCCAGATGCCACCTAACGGTGTTGGATCAAATGGTGCAGGAGATGTAGTTGCAAGACTAAAGTCTTCATTCATTTTTGAAGCTTCTTTAAGCCGATCCATCGAAAATATAATCCAATGTTTATATATAGGATGCCAATAAAACCCGCGGGGTTCATTTTCAAACAAGAACTTAGCATGCTCATCCATGTTATAAAGGAACGCCGGGTTTGTGATATCAAAATCAGTTTTTTTCATGTCTACCATTATCTACCGTTTTATTCATATATTTATTAATTCAAAACACTAGTATTAATGGTTGTGGTTTTGGAGTATATAAATTACTTACCTCGTAAGTCAAGTTTGCAGTGTTAAATAATGTGTACATATAAATATTATCGTATATACTGTAGATATTAAAAAAGGCTAATTAATGGATTTAGATTACATTTACTCAAACGCAGACCGTCCTTTAAAACTTATAGTTTGGGACTTAGGACGTCGATGCAATTACGATTGCACTTATTGCACAGCTTGGATGCATTCTACTACGGCCCCTTTTAATAATTTTGAAAAATATAAAAAGACTGCCGACTTTATCGAACGCTATCATACAATTTATTCTAGTGCTAGAAAAGGCAAATGGGATATAATGCTGTCGTTTACTGGCGGGGAACCTACACTCAATCCTGCATTTTATCAACTTATCCCATATTTAAAAGAGAAATACCCCGATGTAAAACTAAATCTTACAACCAACGGCACTTGGGGCGAACGAAAAGGTCAATTCTTAATTGATCAATTAGACAGCATTACAGTATCGTATCACTGTGAAGGTACCGATAAACAAAAAGAACTCATAAGAAAAAATTTATTACGGGTTAATGATAAAATTCCTGTTAAAGTAAACGTAATGATGCATGTTGACTATTTCGAAGAGTCTGTCGATTTTATTGAAAACTTTTTAAAACCAAATAATATAAAATTTATTCCAAGAGTAATTGGTGACGACGGAATGTATCGAGCAGAATGGTTTAAAGATGCAGACGGTGCTATGCGTAGAACTAGTCATATATATTCAGAAGAACAATTAGAATATCTTAACTCTCACTGGAATAAAAAAAATAAAGAAGTTAATTTAAATTCAGCACCGGTTGAGTTTAAAGCCGAGGATGGACTTGCTCGTAAAATGGGACGTATGTGTTGTGGCGGGCGATGCATGACTGTTAAACAGGGCGGCGAAGTTAAAGACACTATGTTTATTGAACAGTCTAATTTTTATGGATACAACTGTATGATTAACTGGTTCTTTTTGCATATCGAAGAAGACCGAGATGCGGTTTATCATCATCAAACATGTATGGCTAAATTGCCAGGTGCACCTCAACCAAATATTGATATAACTAAATTCCAAGGACATAGTTTTACAGATAGGGTCGGACCTATCTGTACATTGTCTGAAGGAGATACGTATTTAGATTGGTTACAGGGACAGTTTGATGACGGAAAAACTCCAACTATGATTTGTCCAAGAACTCATTGCGGTTGCGGAGTATGCATAGCAAAAGCAAAAGATCCAATCGACTTTAAGACTGTAGCTAATAAGTTTATAACGTTGGCAGAAATAAAATGAAAATACAACCAAAATGTATTATAGTTAAAGAAGATGCTAAAGAAATTATGGGTATAGCATATACATCTAATGGATATATTTTACCATGTTGTTGGTTAGATAGTAAAACACTAGAAAAAGAATTAATGTCTAAAGGATTACTAAACGAATCGTTAAAACTAAGTAATAATAACTCAATAGAAGATATTATTACATCGAATTCGTGGAAGAATTTTATAGAAGAACTTTTTTTAAATCCAGAAAATACAATAAGTAAATGTAAAATAAAATGTGGTCAATAGAAGAATATAAAACTATTCAACAACAGTACGGAAATGTTAACATTGAGTTAACAAACAAATGTCCGTTGTGTTGTGCCCAATGTTTTAGAGCAGAGTTAAAAAGAGACAATACACATCCGAAAAAGATTTTAATAAAAGAAAAGATTAAAGAATCATTTGACATATCGTTAATTGATCTTAGAAAACTTTTTAATTTTTTTAATGCTCCTATTTCGCTATGTGGCCAATTTTCAGATCCAATCTATCATAAAAAGTTTTTAGATATTTTAGATATATGCACTAAAGAATATTCAAATAAAAAATTTAGAATACATACTGCTGCACATCAAAAGAATATCGAATGGTATCAAACAGCATTTAATAAAACAGGTAATAACATTACATGGATATTTGGATTAGACGGGCTTGCTAACACTTCTATGATTTACAGACAGGGACAAAATTCTAAATTAATATATGATGCTATGCTGTTAGGTGCGGCTTTAAAAAAGAATATAACTTGGCAATATATAGTATTTAAATATAACGAAAATCAAATAGAAGCTGCACAAGCTATTGCTAAAGAAAACAATATACGATTTAAACTAGTGTATACTGATAGAACTCACGGCAACGTTGAAATAGCTTCAAAGAAATATAGAGCAAGCGGTAATGTAAAAGAAAATAAATTTCTTAATTAAGTATTTCAACTCTACTCATAGAGTTATATTTACATAACTTATCTACTACTTCTTCTCTAGATAAAGATGTTTCTATCATAGCAACAGGAATATTGCCTATTGCATTTTTAGGATCATCTTTAGTAAATCCTAAAGCAGTCAAATAGTTATTATTAGAATCCCACCACCGGTTCATTCCTTCTAAAAATATATTAACTCGTTCGTTACTTCTATTATGAAAGTATACTGTAAAGTCAGAACTATAATATTTTAAAGGACGTATATTATCCTCGCCTACTATGTTATCGCCGTCTTTATACACGTCATAAAGAGGCTTTCCCACTTCACAATAGTTAATATACACTTCTCCAAATTTACGTACTAAAGTAAAATACTGATAGTCTTCATCAATCATATCATATCTTGTTCTATTGTTAAATCTACAAACTATTCTAGGATTAAAAAATCTGTGAGCTGCATTAGAATAAAAATTTTCAGCTCTGTGTATAATAACATTATATCTTTCAAGCGATTCTTGTTCTTGTTTAGTTGCATTACTCCAGAAATCTGTAGGGGTTAAAATTCCTCCTCGCAAATCTTCAAAATAGTGATGTAGATGATTTAATTGTTCTTGAGGCATACCTACATATGCTGTATGAAATATAACTGGTTTTTTATTATTAATAATTTCTATACAATTATTTAATTCGCGTACTATAATTTCTTCTGTCCAATTATTATCTGGAAAATTATAAAATCTATCTTTTTCTAAAATGCAATTATCTTTATTACACTGCTCTACAAGTGCTGTAAACCAACGAACTGCGGTTGAATTAGAATATACCTTATAAATTAATTCAAATTCGTTGTTAGCTGTGTCATTAAACACTAATTTAAACTTCATTACTTATATCCAATCAACATAAACCTTGTGTATTTTTCAAGTTCTAATTCGCCATTGTAAAGCAGAGTAGACATAGGAGCTATTTTGATAAACTCGTTGATATTATTAACGCAATTTACATGTTCTTTTATTTCAAAATAATTATTACTTTGTAATACTACTAATGTTCCGTTTGGTATTTTATTGTACCACTCTATAAAATTAGCAATATGTTCACAACTAGTATTGATAATTGTGTCGGGCATTTCTAGTAAGTCTAAACTTGTACCGTTTGCTCTATAAGTAGTATATGCTGTTGGATAATCCATATCTACTATATCTATAGTACTTGCTTTAAACTTCCAACCATCCATAGTTTTTAGTCTATTAAATGTTTCAGCTATACCGGCACAAGATTTGTCGATATCAAAACTTCTAATTTTATCTAGTTTTACATCACTTTCAAATAAAAATGTTGCTAGACTACCGTACCAGCCTGCACAAATAAACACAGTGCCTAATTCCATATTAATTTTTTCTAACTCGTTTACAAGCCATCGCTTAGATTCTATCTGTCCCTTAGAGAACAAATCTTGTATATCTATACCAGGATACTTGTTTAATACTTGTCCAAAGTTGTCAAAAAATTCACTATTATGTATTGTCATTAAACTTTGCCTCTAACCATTCAAAGTTGTTTATAAGGCTAATATCAGCCATATTAGATAACCCAAACTCCCTGCCAGCAATAGCACCGTTAATACAGTATTCGCCGAACGGTTTGTCTTTTCCCACTGTCGTCCAAACGCTAAGTCTTTCTTCTGTTTCGTTATTTTTTTGCCCTTTGATAACTTTACTACTTAATTTAGCACATTCTCTAAAAGCACTTTTCCAAGTACTAAACGGATCCGTATTAAATGCTGTAATATTTGCAATGTCAGGCATTGCTTTAAATTTATTGCTAATACTAGTAGTCATATCTGTCGAAGTAGTATTAACTTCTAATGTTAGTTTACGTGGAAATAATTTTACGCCGCCGTAGCCGTACACTAGGTCGTTAATAGGATTTTGGCTACGCCATACATGTACATGATCTAGCTGATGATCAGGCACAACGTAATCAAAATTAAAATTATCAACTACTAATGCATCAGCGTCAACAATCCATATCATCTTAGTAAAGCATTTTCTAGCAGCAGCAATGTGTGCTTGATGTATTCCTTTTATACCATGTACCCGTTTAGTCCGAGGAAACTTTTCTTTTAGTTTTAAAAAGCTTTCTTCGGCTGTTGGTTCTTGATAACTAATGAATACTATATCGTACATTTATACCTGGCAGTGTAATTTAATATTATCTGATCGCGTGTTTCCGTAGTGTAGCACTTGATGCTGCGTAGAATTAAACTTTCTCCACGGATCTACAATAATAGAAGTTTCAGGAATGTCGCAATACAAAATGTCTGTATCGTTACCTCCTTCTTGCATATATTTGTAAGTAGTACTTGCACTGTGAGCTAATAATAATATACATCTTTCAGTTGGCACATTATTATCTCCAGTTAACGGATCAATATAATTAACTTTAACTCCTGCTGCTTCGATGTAGCTACCTATTAATAAACTATAACTACCGTCAACGTAGCTTACACCAGGCTTATATGCTTTGCCATGTATGTACAATGGAATGTTTTCACCTTGCGCATAATAAAGAAGATAATTAGCAATGTTCTTTGCTTGCACTTCTCGAGCTTGCATAATAGTACCAAATAAATCATACCCTAAACTCAGTTCTTGTGACAACCATCGTAATGCAATATTATCTCGAGGATGACAGGCGCCGCCGTCACCCATACCGGCTGTCATATATTGTGGTCCCATAATACGTTTATCGCTGTGTGCTAATGCTTCAGTAACTACATCAACATTAATATTGCCTTGACGTTCAGCAACATCTTGTATCATATTAACTAGCCCTAACTTGGCGCTGATAAAGGTATTATAAAATACCTTAATGCATTCGCATTCGTCCCATGTACCAATAATATACCTAGGATTGTTTTCCATAATTGTTTTATAAAAGTCTACAAGCATCTTTGCATCGCCTGTTTCATTTCCATCTTCAGTACCAATCATGATCATTTCGGGATTGACCATATCCCATGCTACTGATCCCATTGCAATTAAATACGGATTGTACACAAATCTAGTGTTAGGTACTAATTTAATAAAGTTTCTACGAGTAGTACCCGGCAAAACTGTACTAATAAGAACTAACAGTTGATCTTTATTCATCCATTTATTTGCTTCGGTTAATACTTGTTCTACTATAGTGTAATTAAAGTCTTTAGGCGTTAAATGAGAAGTTGGTGCTTTTCCGTCATAGTCAGGATCATGCGGAGTAGGAACAGCAATAAAAACAATATCTCTATTTTCTACACATTCTTGTATCGACGGTTTTACCTGTACAGTTTTGCTATTTTGTTTAGCCACGTCAAATCCAAAGACTTCGTGTCCTTTACTTGCCATTGCTTCTGCACAAGGCATACCTAATTTGCCGACGCCTATAAATCCTACTTTCATTCTATTCTCCATAATCTATGTATATAATTAATTATCTAAAACTAATTAAACACTGACATGATCCTGAGATCAGGATAATCTTTCCACGACCATTGTTTGGAAGCAGACACCTTTGCTAAGGTTAGTTTATTAATACCCTGTCGAGCAACTTCAGGAGTCATATAATAATGATAGCCGACCTCACTAATGTCTTGCTCGGCCCACGGTATATTAGGTTCTCTACCGTCATAACTCATACGTTTAAGTTTGTGGTACAATTCTTTATCGTCTAATAATATTGCTCCGCCACGTCCTAAACTTAAATGTTTTTTATATTGAAAACTTAAACACATCAATTTATTTGAAATGTATCCGTTTTCTTTCCAATATACCGCTGCATCAATAATACGTGTATTTCCGATACAATAATAATCTTTCCATTGTTCTTCGCTCCACGACATAGTAATACCTAATTTTTTCATAGTAAATGGTACACTAATGTATGTATTTACAGGAACTGATACTTCTCTTATGTCTTCAGCACGTAAGCAGATTTCAATAGCATGAGTACAACAGTCTGTTGCAACTGCGTAAGGTGCTCCATAAAATTCAGCAATCTCTTGCTCAAACATCAATACTTCGTTAAAACTCATTACACTTCCCTAAGAAATCTTGCAGGACTTCCCACATATATACCGGGACGTTCAATATTTTTAGTTACGTTACTAAATGCACCAACAGTAGTGTTATTACAAATAGTTATATTATTAATTGCAGCAGCTTTAAAATTAAACATACAATTTTCACCTACTGTAGTTTTACCGGCAATCATTGTGCCACTATGTAAAATACTGTTAGTTCCAATTGTGCTATTATGACTAACTAAGCAATACGTTTCAATAAACACATGGTCTCCAATAACAGCATTCTGCATTACACTACTAAAGTTTGCTACACAACTTCCTTTACCAATCTTTACATTAGGAAATATTAACGCAGAATCATGTACATAAGTAACACAGTCTTGATCTTCTAATAACTCAACTATTTGTCTGCGTTCTTTTAAATCTAATCCAAACCCAATAAAATATTGAAATTCGTCTTTAGCTTTAATATTTTTAAATTCTTGCGGACTAATAACTTCAATGTCATCATGCACAAAACTTTTACCAAATAATAAAGTTTCTTGTGTCAGTGTACTTTCGCCGTACCCAATAACTTTGAAGGGTTTTTCATTTTTAATGAGCATACTGTATCCTTTTAAATGCTGTATTGTTAATAACAGATTCTGCTAATAACTCTTCCTGTAAATTTAATATATGATTATAATTATATATTAACGTAGTTTCCATTTCTTTATGTAGTTTTTTTAGTTGCACTACACTCATTGAAGAAATATAATCAATTAAATCAAATATCTTTTCTATTCTTTTATAATGACAAGTTTCATCATCATAACTTTCGTCCCAGAATTCGCCGTAAGTAGCAAACCCCCAACGTTTCATATATTTTAAATTGCCAGGCGGACCAACCATTATAAAGGGTCGATAATTTATTATAGCATTCATTATCTTTTCTGTCAAGAAGCCAGTTGATTCTGCAAATCGAGTTTCAGTAACTATTGCACAAAATGACTCTTTATAATACTCTGCAGGATTAGTGTTTGTATGAATGTGAATTACTTCATTTAATGATAATTTAGTATCTATATTAATATTCATAGCAAGTGGTGCTAAATTATGCAATTTACTTGCTCCGGCAAGAATAGTATCTTTATGTGTTTTTAGTTTATTAATATCAAACCATATATTATCTTTTAATATTATATCAGAAGATTCATAAATCCAAGATAAATTTGTACTATCTAAGTGTTTCTCAGCTAGATAACTAGCAACTAAATGGCGATGACTTGTATATTTCCAATTGCCGCACCAGAAATGTTTTGTAATATTATTAGTATAATAATCTGTACTAATATTAGGTAGTTGCAGTGTTGCAGGGTAAATCCACCCTATTGGTAAACAGCTTAAATTTAATAACGGATATGCAGTATTAAAAACAGTTTCAATACCGTAATTAGGAGTATATACATTAACATTAGTTAAATTATTGTTTTTAACATACTGACTTATACTATCAAGTTCTCTTGCACGTATGTATTGTATCTCAGTATTTTCGTAGTCAACAAATAATTTATCTTTATAATTTCTAATATCATACGTACTAAGTGTTTCTGCTAGATAAATGTTTATTCCTATTTTGTTAACCAACTTAACTATTTTTGTAGTCATAATGGCATTATGTAAATATTCAATATTATTAACACCCATATACACTACATAAGGAGCTTTAACGTTTTTTAAAAATGTTTTAAGTAAAGAAGTATATTGAATGTCCCAACCGTGTTGTAGGTCTGACTTATTTTTTATACGAAACTGTGTAGGACCTAACGGTACATTTGAATACAGGCCAGTATCGTTAGGATTTAAACGTTGTATTTCTTTTTCCATTCTCTAAAAAGTCCGTTAAATTCTGGAAAAGTTTTGCAAAAGTTAGTGCTGCGGCGGAGATCGTGCGCCTGAAAAAATCTTACAAAGTTTTCTTCAGCATCTTGTTGGTTCTGTTCGGTTTCAAACCCTTGCTTCATATGATCTAATGCTCTTGCAAAACGTTCAATTTGATGTTCTTTAAAGCCTGTCCAACGAGTATCACGTAAGCCATCTTTATTAGCTTGCATAAATTCTAAACAGTCGTCTCCAAGGTGATGAAACTCCTTAGGCAGAAGCTTTAAGCTTTGCCATTCAGGATGATACAAGATAGGAGTATCTACAAACACTCTGTGATACCCATAAGATATTAATTTACCATTATCATCACGTCTAGTTTTCTTAACATTATAAATTTTTTGCAGTTCTAGTATTTCTTGCATTAACTTCTTAACGCTTGGCATACTTAACATATTCAAAGTTATAATAAACGTAACTAGGCCGCCATCGGTCCTTGCAAGATAATTACGTACATTGTTTAGTAATGTATCAAAATTAAGTCCGTGACGCATATACTCTGCTTGATCGCCGTAGCCGTCAACACTTACGAACATTCTAAAGCTTTTTAGTTTTTTATATTCAGTAATAAAACTAACAGTATCTACAAACCTATTCCAATTCTTTTCAGGAACGCATGCATTGGTAGTTATACTCATATCTAAATCAGGTCGATCGTTATCTACTACATAATCTAATACACGGAATGTGTTCTTATCTAATAGTGGTTCGCCGCCTGTCATTCTAAAGTGCTTCAATTTAGGATATAGATCTGGCCACCATTTCCAAAATGCTTCTACATAAGGATTATTTTCTTTATTAGGAATTGGATAATGCCCTATTTCTTTAAAATAGTCAATACTATTATGCGGAATTTTAGTAGGGTATGGACCATTGGCTTCAATGTCTTCTGCCCACTTACTACTTAAATGAGGGCTACAGTAGCTACATGCTAGGTTACATGCATGATTAAAGTTTACTTCTAAGTAAGTAGGGTCAATATCTCCAAAGGCTCCTTTTTCTAATACATCATTCCAACCTGCCTGTGCCCACGGTTCTGAACTACGATATGCTCTGTCACTAAGTTGTTTACCTTGCGATTCTACTTTCCAGCAACTTGCGCATCCGGAAGGCTTTTCTCCGTTAAGCATCATAGCACGTTGTTCTTTTTTTTCTTTGGTATTGTGCAATGCTCGAGGATTAATTGCAATTTCATTTACATCAATTTTATGTAATGGTGGTAAAAAACAACTGTTAGTTAACCCAGTAGTTAAATGTATGCTACTCCATAACCATTTAGCCATACACATAGTTGGCGATATTTCATCCAATAATGGAATGATCTGTGTTGCAGCAGTTTGTGGATCTACTGATATATTTTCAGGCATACAGTTTTTCCAAAAGATCATTTCTTAATCCTATATGCATAGTATTCATTCGGTAGATATGATGCCAAAAGTTATGTATTAATATGTCGTAGCAATCTTTATACCATTCACCTATATCAGCCTTACTCATTTCTGTAATACGAATTATTTCACGAGATACTGCAATCAATCTCTGTTCATTGTCTTCGATATCATCATATCCTTCGTCTATTAGTCCGTTAAATGTTTTATATCCTAGCTCTTTAAATCGTGACAAGTCTTTATATGCGCCGACGAGGACAAATGGTTGAAAATACATTATAGGTTTAAATATTTTTTCACTAAAAAATGTTTGGGGGCCGGAACCAAATGTTTCTAAAACAACATGCAGATAACTATCATAAAACTTTTGCGGTGCATTATCAAATGTTGGATTAGTATCGGCGGCGTTTAGTCCGTCTTCATATACTAATGGCACATTTTTAATTAATTCAGCTGTAGTCGGTTGTTTCCAAAATTCAGGATACAAAGACGACAGGTGATGCAAAGATTTTTTCCATACTGAAGTACTGCCATTATCAACCTCTTTAGCAATAGTTAATATTCCTTTATCTCTATAAGGATACAATAAAGAAGAGATTGCTATTCGATGTGGATGAGGGCGGCGGCTTAAACAGATAAAATTATGTTTGCGATTTAAGTTTCTTAAATTATCCCAGCCATCTTGATATAACTTAGGTATATTATTGAATATCGCATGTCGTTCCCACCAATTATAATAAACTATAGGAGTGCCATACTTAGTGAGCTCCATATTGCCTGATAAAATAACAAAATGTTCGTAGACTAACGTATATTTTTTTTTAAAATAATCAATTATATTTTTAAAGAAACTGTCATGATCCCATCCCTCCATAGTGTTAACTATTAATATTTTAGCTCGACCTTTTCTAATATGTTTTAAATTTATCGGGTCAATGTGATAAAATTCTTCTTGCTCCTCCTCAGGTACATTATTATAAGCAAGAATAGGATAATAGTATTTTTTACCTTTTGGAATAGCTGCTTCGTATACGAAGTCGTAATGAACGTTAGTAATACCTAGATTGATATGAGGATCACCGTGAGCAATATCCCAGCGTAGAAGTAATTTATCTTTACGTATTCCATTATGAAATGAGTGTAATTTTTTACCATTCGCGTCTAATGGGAAAGAATCATCTAGATCAGCTCTATGCCAAATTGGTACTTTATCCATTTAACAACTCCTTACATTGATTATAAAATTGTTCCAACTCAGGAAACGTCTGAACAAAGTTTTTATTGCGTCTAGTATCATACGCAGACTGAAATTTATAAAACTGTTTCATTTCTTTTGTTTTATCTTTATCAAGGTGCGACTTTGCAAATTCAATAGCTCTTAACATTTTAGATATTTCAGTATCTTGAAACCCATGGTGGCCAATTAATTGTTCTTTATTATGTTGCATAAATGCAAGATCATCTTGCATAATTTTTATCATCTTTTTGTCTGCAAGTGCAACTGTTTGCCAATTTGGATATGTTAAGTAACTTATATCTAACCACAATTTTTTCCATGTATTAGATCCATTAGCAGTCCGCCATTCTAGTACCCATTCTAATAAATCTCTAAATTTTGGAATACTAAGCAAGTTATATGTAGCCATAATCACTGTTTTAGATTTCCAGTCTAACATTGGTATTTCGGTTGTTACTCTATTTAAATTAACAATAAATTTATTATAGTCTAGACCATCTCGGATATATTCTGCTTGCTCGCCAACACTTTCAACACTTGTGTATATTTCAAGATTTTTTATTTTATTATTGTTTATTAGATCGTTGCATATTTCAATTAATCTATCTATAAAAATATCATTGACTCCTAAATTGGTATTAATGCCTAATATTAAATTAGGATTAGGATTGTCTTGAATGTATTTTAATATTTTCCATGTATGCTTGCTCAGTAACGGTTCGCCGCCAGTGATACGAAATACTTTTAAATTTGTATATAGTTCTGGCCATATTTTCCAAAATGCATCAATGTATGGATTTTCTTCTCGTTCTATTATAGGTATTAGATTATTTTTCTTCATATAATCTAAATTATGTACTTCGTATTCACCAATATCGTAGCCGCCGTGTTGTTTAACGTCTTCCATCCATTTACTAGATATTTGAGGGCTACAGTACATACATGCAAAATTACATGTATTATTAAAACTAACTTCTACATATGTAGGAAGAAACTTGTTATCTAACGGATTTAATTTTATTTTTTCAAGTTGGCCGGCATTCCAATCCTCACCACTTTTGTAATGACGATCACTTAGATGGTTTTGATTTAAGTTTTCAATATTCCAACAATAATTGCACTCAGCAGGCTGTTTACCTTCAAGCATTTGTTTTCGTTGTTCAATTTTGTGTTTTGTATTATGTAATGCATGTGGATTATCTTTTAGCTCTTCTAATGTAATAAAATGAGGAGCAGGATGATGACAACTATGAGTATGACCATTATGTAGGTGCATAGTTACCTGCGTCCATTTAGCAAGACACATAGAACAACTGACTAAATTTAACTCTTCTTTTGCCAGTTCAGCACTTGAGTTATATAAACTTTTTGACAAATTAGTCCTCTATATCTATAATTTTGTTATCATTACGAGATGTATTTTTGTAGACTGTTTTAAAAAACTTGCTGCCGCCAGCATCTAATGGCATAACTCCAATAGGAAGACCGAGTTCATGTTTAAGAGTTTCACCGAGGGCTTCTATTTCATCTATTAAGTTTTCTTCTGTCACTTCCATGTTATTCCACATGTTGTTAAGATATTTAAAGTCACGAACATTTACAAAATCCCAATCTGTACACATTGTCTTATATAATCCATCACGTGCTCCGTATATAGCCCATAGGCCATTTTCTACATCAGCACCTACCATGAGCCAAATATAAAGACGATGTAAATTTTTCCAATGTAAATTTAAAAACTCTTCTTTAGTAACTCTTAATCCTCGATCTAGTGCCATCTTAACACCTTCACGGAAGCCAGCTCGCCACGCTTGTTGTGCTGTATGATTATTGAATACATCACTAAAGCAACTGTTTTGTTGTATGTATTGCATATCCCAACAAAAGTCAACTTGTGCATGTGCATTATTGGGATCAGCGTTTTCGTGTGTGCGCATATTTAATACAAACTCTTTGGGCCAACATTTTAATCCGCCGTTGCCATACATTAATCCGTTAATTTGATTCCTGCCGGCCCAACTAATAACACAACTGTTTAAGTCTGTGTGTTCGTCAAAATTAATTTTTTGATTTAAAAAGTCTTCTCTAACTATATTATCAGCATCAACTGTGATAAATCGATCAGTTTCTGATAATGCTGCACACGCTTTATGTGCAGCATCACTACCTTCTACACCGTGTACACGCTTTGCCCATGGAATTTTTTTACATAAATCTGCATAATTTTTTTCTGCATTTGGCTCATCATAAGACAAATAGATAATATCATAATCAGTAACCCTAAACGTTTGACTCATTTTATAACCTCGTGCGCATAACTATCGAAAAATTTTGTTGTGTATATACTTACTTCGTCGCCTGTAAATTCACAGTCGTATTTGAAATCATACACTTTATAATTATTGTTTAATAAATCGTTTAGAGAAAAATCTAATGTCCTGTAAAGTATGTTAGGATCATATTTTGAAGTGATACTAAAATAAAGTTTATCATTTTTACGGTAAGACGATGACTTTAAAAATTCTTTCATAGCATTACTCAGTCTGATACTCCAGTATTTGTCAATTTGATTTTCAATGACTACAATATCACTATCAATGTCACTTAATTGAACTATTTTCTTTCCTAAAAGTATTTTTTGACCTCGTTTTAATGATTTAAGTTGTGTTAAATTTAACTTACTGTTAGGTATAGTTTCATAAATAAATTCAACTTGGTCGCCTTTTTTGTCTTTATACCATTTTAATAAACGTTTTGTTTTAATGTCGTAAAGTATTGCTTCGTACTCTGAAGTAAAAAATACTATTCCAAACTTTTGTGCTAATTCATCACTAACCGACTTAACACAATATATGTATAATAAATTATTATCAAGATATAAATCGCCAATAAACACTTCATTAAATTTTAAATTTTGATTACTGTCATTGTGCAGTTTTACATTGTCAACTATAAGCTCTGCGTTAGATATAGTAAACTCAGTGTTAGCAGATTGATCTTTTATGATTTTATATACTGCATTATTATACCAAATATGTTGGCCCGACATGTGTGATAATTCATCATACCATACATCTACAAATATACCATCGTATGCTCTCTCATGAACTCGCCCCAAGCTAATTGTACTTAACGATATTTCCCAATTAGATATTACTACATCTTTTATATATACTTTAGAGTTTGCTTTTTTAAAATCTAATACCGTAGTATCAGTTATTAATTTATATACAGTTTTATTGTGCCAAACTAACGAATTTGCAAAATATGTTTCGCCTGGTAGCCAAACAAATACTTCAACCCCGTCATAAATTTCTTTTAATATTACAGGAGTCTGGTCGGTATTGATATTAATATTAGTATTACTATATGTTATAGGAAGTAAATGTAATAAATTTGAAACACTAGTAAGTTCTGATTCGTAGTTAATTTCTTTAAGGACTAATTGCTTTATACTTACATCATAATCTACTATAAAATCTTCAGTTTTTTTAGATCCTTCTAATATCTCTTTTACCATTTCATGAGGAACTTCTAAAATATCATAGGACTCTTGTGTTTGGCGCCTATTAGATACTTTATTAATTCTGCCATTAGACGGAGTGTAATATACATACGACATGTTCGACGACGATATAGATCCTTCTAATGATTGTAGTAACTCAGATATATCAGACATGTAATTTATTCCTATAACGTTCTATTATTTCGTTTGTTACAAAACTATTTTCTGTATAATGAAATATTCCACTTTGTTTATGATTGCCTATCTTAACTTCACAATCTTTATTAACGTAAACACCTACGCAGTCCTGCCAATTTTGAGATGGTCCTGACCAGTTTTGTATTTTAGACTTCATATGAGTAAAACTAGGAAATTTTACTTTACTATTTGTTATCTTATCGTCACAGTCAAGTATTTTAGCAACTATTGCAGCACTAACATCCATACTAGAATGTGTCGGGAAGTTTTCATTTGCATATTGAGTATAAAATAATTGCCAGTTATTAGATATTAGTTCTAACCACTTATAAAATTCCTGTGCAAACTTACATTTTTTAAAGTAATGTAATCCGGTATACAAATTTGGTAAGTTATTACTTGTAAAAACTTTTCGATAATAGTCACTAGTCACAAGTTCGTTGCGATATGTGTACACATTACTTGTAAAAAATAATTCATATTCATTTAAAAAATTCCACCAAGTGCTAATATCTTGCAATATTAACATGTCTGAGTCTAATACCATTGTTTCGTCATACGGCGAAGCATGATAAATTTTCCATCTATTACTAATTTTCCAATTTTCGTCTATAGCATCGTCATTAAACGGTATTGGAAGTATTTGATCAAATAATTTTACATATTCTTTTGGAACATTATCGTTAGTAACAACACTAATTAAAGTATTAGGATTTGTTACAGCAATACTCATTGCTAATAAACATGCTTGTTGTACATAATCATCTTTGTCATTATTTTGTGCTAAAACAACAATACCTTTACTCATGTGATGTCGCCTTATTTATTATACGCTCTAAACTAAATTTGTTCATAACATGAATACTTTGACCTTTAGTACGCAAGGCATAATATTCTCCAAGATAATCTTTTTTCTCAACTAAAAATAACAGTTCGTCATTAGTTAAACTCCACAGAATGTCTTTATCAACAGTGTAATAATGTTTTCCAGGTAGTGGGCTAGCAAAATTACCTGGTTCAAAACCATTCATGATATGAATAGCAATGCTAAATGCAAAGTCGTTCCTAAATAATGCAGACCCTATTTGATAAACACGTCGATAATGATTCCATTCATCTTTTATATGTTTTATTAAATTAAAAAATATTTCATTCTCTGGTGTTTTTCTAAAAAATACAACAGTAGCCCAATAAAATTCTACACTAAAATTGCTAATATATGTAAATTCTGTTTCATCTCTTGATTTTGCTATATCATATGATTCTTTGAATAGCATCAAGTCTTCTTTTGAATCAAAGCAAGACTTAAATATATCATTTGAAATGATATAATCAGTATCCAGTAACAGTGTTTCATCATAAGGAGATAGATGATATACATTATCTCTAATGTCGTTTTTAAAAGATGCAGTTTTATAGGCCAGTGTTCCATCAAAGAACATTCTGTTGTTTGTTGTACTAGTAACAGGCAACGAAATTATGTGATCAAAGATTGAACTGTCAAACCTATCTTTTAAATAGTCTACATCTTCAGTTATTATACTAACTGGAATATTAAGATAATTCTGAATTCGTTTGGCAAGAAAGACTGCTTGCTTAACATAATCAAGCGTACCGTTATTTCTTGCTATTAGTATTGCGCCTTTACTCACCGTTGTATTCTACCAATGATTCTGTTTTTCTATTTTTCTTTAGCCGTTCATATCCTTCATGATATTCGTTTGATGCTGCAAAATAAACATCAATTATGTCATCATAAAATTTTTCTAAATTAGTAATTTTTGAAGGAAGGGTGTTATCGTCAGTAAGTACTACGTCTTCTGTGTTTCCCTTGTCTACTAAGAATCCAACAAATGTAATTAGTTCTTGAGTTACAGTAAACTGACTGCCGTTAGCAAAGTATAATAGCGATTCGTAATATTTTTCTTTAAGAAGTCGTTTCTGGTTATTTAACGTAACCATGTAGTTGCTAAAATCAAGTGCTTTTTCTAAGCGTTCGTCCATAGTTATACTCCTAGTTTATTACTACTAGTATATATTAAATCTAAGGAGTTGTCAAGCAAAGATTGGTTAGTAATAGATAAAGTAGACGGTGCTACTAAACGACAGACCGTTACTTGAATTCGTCCAAGTTGCAGTAATCTGATATTGTGGTGTATCGCCTGTTTGGCCGGCGTACCAGGTTACTGTTACATTTGTGCCGGATTCAGATGCGTTATACGATACTGGCCCATCACCTCCTCCAATCAGGAACCACTGGCCTTGTGCATTTACATTATCAGCACTAAAGACAATAGTGCCGTTGTCAGTGCCTATTTTACTTACGTATGTAGTTCCGCCACCGCTTACACCAGTTGCATTTGTACTATCAGATACAGTTACACCGGCTGATCCGCTTGTCAATCCACCCGGTCCTGATGCTAGTACTGCAAGGTTATGAGTACCTGCTGGTAACGTTTGACTAAAGCTAGCTGACGGCGCACTACCAAGGCTACTTTGAACTCCGTTTGAAATTTGTGTTGCTGTAATACTTGTATAGTTTCCTGTTACCAACCATCCTGCTGAGAACACTGTACTTGTGTCTCCTGAACCTGGTGTAAAGTATACACTTACACTAGGCGCTGGTTCATATCCACATGTACTACTATTTGCTTCTATTAACTCTTGATAAGAGCCGCCGTTGCCATCAGCGTATATACCATATAAATCAAAGTCTAAACAAGTTGTATCTAAAGGTGTTCCGCGAACAGGCGGTGGAACAAGCGCCGCTGCAACTGTTGCGCTAGCTGAATCGGATCCAGTGCCGCCTGGTCCTGATGCTATTACACTAATGCTATACGTGCCTTCGGCCAACTGCTGACTAAAGCTACCTGATGGCGCACTACCAAGGCTACTTTGAACTCCGTTTGAAGTTTGTGTTGCTGTAATACTTGTATAGTTTCCTGTTACCGTCCAACCTGCTGTAAAAGTATCGTCTGTAGTGCCGCTAGACGGACTAAAGTACACACTAACTGTCGGCGCAGCTATAGGCGCTGTTACTGTTAAGGAGTTAGAATAAGATCCTGTGCCGGCAATATTAGTTGCATCTATAGTCGCATTGTATGATCCAACAAGATTAGTAGAAAACCCTTGGCTACCACTTAAGGCTGTTGATGATCCTAATGTAGTTCCATTTGGATCACTCCATATTACATATGATGATGTTGCATTTCCCGAACTCCACGCAACGGCAGCGGCTGCGCCTTGTACTAATGTTGTATTGTTAAAGGCAATTGACGGCGTAGGCACGCTTGGTAGTACAGTTACATTACCACTAGCAGAAAGTGGTGAGCCGCTGCTGAAACTACAAGTAATTGTTTTTGTACCTGATGTTGAGTAGAAAATCGATCGTGTAGTTGATCCGCTTGCTGGTATTGTTCCACTAAGAGTTGTCGCTGCACTAATTGTATAACTTGTGCCTGGGGCGCCGCTGATGCTAGCCGTAATGGTTTGGTTAATGCCTACAGAGCTCGGAGACACATCAAAGCTATTAGCTGCTACAACAGGTATGTAAGTAAAGGATGCAGTAGTAGAAGGTCCAAGGCTTCCATTATTATCGTAAGTTTGTATACCAGCAGAAATATCACCGTTAGTTGCACTGAACGATAAGCTTCCGTTCAGTGATGTTTGATTGTAACTTACGCCTTGTTGTACTGATACTGCTACACTTCCTGCATTAGTAGTTGCCCAAGTAAGTGTTGTTAGTCCACTACCAGCTGACGACGGACTAAAGCTAAATGTATCAATAGTAGGCGTCGGTGCTGGCGGAAACGCTACACTAATACTAGCAGTATCAGTTGCTGTTGTTCCCGAAGAACTAGAACTTGCTGCTATTGAAGCTGTATAATCACCACCAGTTGGGAAGGTTATCGAAGCTACACCATTTGTGCCAACAGTTGTAAGGCCTACTATACCTGGTATACTATATTGAATACTTGTTGCATTAGATGTTGTCCAATATAGAGATGAAGATGCGCCAGCTGTAATGTTAGACGGACTAAATCCAAAAGTATCAACTGTTGGATTTAGTGGTATTTGGTTAACAATAACAGAACGCGACGATGTAACACTGGTATTAGTAATGCTTGAAAAAGCAGTAAGTACTATTTGACTAGTGCCAATTGGCGTTATTGAGATTGTTTCACTACCGCTGGTTCCTACACTAACCGGAGCGCCGCCGTCTACAGTATAAGTTACAGTAGTAGCATTTGATGTAGTCCATGTTAACACAGTGTTTCCGCCTGTTAATATACTTGACGGACTAACTGTAAACGAATTAATTGCTGGGCCAACTGGTGCGGCGGTAACTATAGCATTAATTGTAGATACTGCGCTTGTGAATGCACCCGATAGTGCTCGTAAACTAACTGACAATGTTCCAGTAGTAGTCGGAGTAACTGATGCACTGCCGTTAGAAACGCTTGACGATGTAGACTGCGTACCGTTTGGTAAAGAAATTGTATAGGTAGTACTATTGGCTTCTGATGTAGTCCAAGAAAACCCTATATTTTGTCCTGCTTGTACAGTTGTAGGACTAAAAGATAAACTAGTAACTTGAGGATTTGGATTAGCGATAGTCGTACTTGTGTCTACAATGCCTCGAGCAGCACTTGTAGCTACAATCAGGCCACTATATGATGTTGTTCTTAATTGTATTGTGAAAGTTTCTGCACCTTCAGTAGTTAGGTCAGCGCTTGCAGATCTAGAAATTGTGGCAGTATTATTATTGATTGTAACACTACCAGTAGTAGTGTTATCAGTAAAATCAGAAGCAGTTATACCAGCACCTGTTGTTGTCCAATATAAGATTGTTCCGTTTGGTACGTTTGTTGTAGTAACAGTAAATGGGGCTGTATACGTACCTTCAGATATAAGATTTGGATATAATGGGTGCGTTGTATTATTAGCAGTAAGTTGATATGTTATCGGATCAGTTGACAAATCAGCTATAGTAATAAGATCACTTTGTGCAACTAAGTCTATGTACTCTGAATCTGTATACAAGTTTATTCTAAACGTTTCAGAGCCTTCAGTTGTTGAATCTGCTGCGGCAACTCGATTTATAAATGCGCCGCCGCTGCCTGTTTTAGATAACGAAACACTTCCTGAAAGTGTGTTGCTTTGGAAATCAGCAGCGGTTATAATTCCTGATACAACTTCGATATTCCAATACAACACTGTACCAACTGCTACGTTAGAAGTACTAACACCGTAATTTATACCAGACTGTCCCTCGTTTAATGTCGACGGCAATGCGGCGCCTACTGCATATGTTGGAACTACTGCTGCTGCATTAACTTGACTAGTAACAATGCTTTGATCAGTGCCGCCGGGACCTACTGCTGTTAATGTTGCTGTAGCCGTCCCCGGAATTGTCCAAGTATAAGCTAAATTACCTGAAACATTTACTGTACCAATTGCTGTAACTCCATTTGGTCCTACTACATTATATTGCACACTAGTAGCATTTGTTGTTGACCAATATACTCGATGTGTACTACCAACTGTTCCCGGAGTCGGGCTCCAATATGCTGATATGGTAGGAGCCTGCGGTAATACTACTCCATTAAACACTGCAATGTTTTGCCCAACGGGTGGTGTAGAAATGTCAGCTGTAATGATTTCAGCGCCGTTATATACTACTGACCCTTCAGGTCGTACTATACTAATATTACTAGTTAAATCACCAAATACATCTTCGTCAATAAATTCACTTGTTATATCTCTAAAATAAATTCTAAACTGTAGTTGCGTTGCTGACGTCTGCAATGCGTATACTTCGTATGCACTTCCGCTATATGCACTTCCTGTTTGTCTATATACCAGTTGGTAAGAACTATTTAAATTATAATTTCCTATACTAGTAGCACTACCTACTCCATTAGCACTACTTGCGCCAGTAGCACCAAAGTTTACTGCTCCCATATTAGAAAGCATAGTTTTCCAGTCGTTAGTTTTAGCTTGAGAAAAAGGCCAGCTAATACCAGATGACATTCTAATCTTGCCTCCAGCATTAAAAAAGTGGCGGCGGGCTCTTTCAGATAAAAATGTTACCGTAAAAATATGAGATAATGTTCCGTTCCAGGAGCTAGATACACTTTCTAATCTAGTAACATTAATTGATCCCGATGTCGTATCAAGTAACGACTCTATAGCAAACTGATCAGAGCCAATTTCAAACTTATTAGCTTCAATTTGATTCATTATTCCTTCTAAATAAGAAATATATGCTTCCTGTATTTTATCAGCTGTATTTGGATTTGTATTAAAGTCGCCTACTGGGGTTGGCAATATTTCAAAGCCGCTGACCCCTACTTGGTGAACTCGGGCTCTTGCAATATCTTTATAAAGATTTTCATAATCGCTTGCGGAAATTAAATCTGTATTAGTTGTGTTAACATTATAGTTTCCTAATACTGATGTAGTATCATATGTTTGTCCATAACCAAACGTAGGAGTAGCAGAAGACGATGTTCCAAGAATTTTACTAATTCGTTGTTGTAAATTATTAAATCGTGTCGCTAATACAGTAGTTGGCATGCTTAAATCGTTCCTCTATACGATATTTATTCTTTTAAGAACCGAGTAATTTTTTATGCCGTTAATGCAGTAACCGCTATATAAGATGGTGCATTAACTGTTACATTTGATGTATCTGCTCTATAATGTTGTATCAACGTTGTTAAATATCCATCAACATTATTGTCAATACGATTATCAACCGCTATGTCATTAAATTGAAGTCTAAATTGGATAGTTTTATTATCAATTTCTTTAGCATCTAATGATAATAAGTTACCTGCATAAATTCCTGAATAACTGCCTGCGCCAACCTTTTGATAAATTCGTGTATAGTTAGTAAGAAGATTATAATTGCCTATTGGTTGACCAACTCCTGTATTATTAGTAGTTGTCGAATTGTAATTAAAACTAACAGTGCCCATTTCTTCTAATAATGCAGTCCAATCTCTACCCTTTGGCGTCGACGAACTTGTATTAGTTGCTGAAAATCGTATCGCTCCACCAGAATTAAAAAAGTGCCGTCTGTGATTTGAACTAACAAATTCTACTTTAAATTCATGATTAATAATGCCATTCCATTGAGACTGTCGTGAACTAGACGTTCCTGACTCTAATGCTGCTTGTGACGAATCTATAAGAAATTTATCAGATTCTATTTGTGTCATTAACGATTCAAAATCTGAAAGTCCTTTGGCTCCGCCTGTTGGATCAACTACTGTTATACCTGAAGAATTTACAAAATAGCTAGTAGACTCAGCAACTACGTTTGAATTTGTAATTACAGATCCTATCGACGGTGGTATTAATCCAGTTTGATGAACTCTAGTTTTAACTATATCAGCATAAATTAAATTAATTTGGCTTGCTGTGATAGTATCGCCTACTGAGACTTGAGAACTTGATACAGTTTGGCCGTATCCAGACTGACTAGTTCCGTTGCCAAAGATGTTTGATACTCTTAACTGTAAGTTATTAAGCCTTGATGCGGTAATATCTGCCATGATGATTCCTTAAACTTTTAGTACACATTCGACTAACTTTTCGCCTTCATCATGATTTGTTTCAAGTGCAATTCCTACTAACCCTGTTGTAGCTATAGTAGAGGCAACACCATCTTTCCACGAATATACTGATTGACCTTTTGATACTGGTCCCGAAACTCTTACAGGCACTCTTCCTTTTAATCCAATTGCTTGTCCTTGACATTCACTATTCATTAAGTATGCCGGCGCCAACGATATAACTCCAATTGCAAGATCACTAAGTGATGCTGCTCTTGTTTCTGCGTCGCCGCCTACTGCCATTACAGTGCCTACTAGGTATTCTTGATCTGTTGTATATTTTTCTGCTAAGTCTGCATAACGTGCTGCTGTTGCTGTGCCGTTAAATAAATTTGCAGAAAGATTACCAGTTGCATCTCGTACTGCAATAGTGTTGTTCGTAGCACTTACTGCTGCTGTTCTAAAGTCACTACCAACTCTTAAACTTGTTGCTTTAGTTGCTTCACCTATAAAATTTACACCGTATACGTTTTCCCAACGTAACGAAGGAGTACCAATGTCGTATGTATTATCTAAATTTGGAATTAATCCGTCAATATTAAAATATGCAATTGTAGTATCTACACCAGCATTGTTTGTTGTAACTAACTTTATTCTACTATTAACACCGTTACTATTTCCAATAATTGCTTCACCGGCTGTTATCTTTAATGTAAAGTCGTCGCTTGTGCCAATTGCTATGCCAGCATCTGGTGTTTTAACTTGAGTAGTAAATGCTGTAGGAGTTCCTGGAGTTATTATAACAACGTCATCTGCATTTATAGTAGTACCGTTTGTTTTAACAAGTGTTTCTGCCGATGTTGCTGTACCGTAAAATCTATCAGTTGACGTAGTAATACCGCTGGCACTATTTACAAGGTTAATACCCTTTTTAATTGTACTAAACCCTATTATTGCGTTTGCATCATTTAATGTAAAATCTTCTGACGAATATATTGCTATTACCACACCATTGATTGTTGATTTTACTATAGACTTTTCTGCGCCGTTATTGTCTAATACAGTACTACTAACCATTGCTGTTGTATTTAGGCCTGCTACTTGAGGACCAATAAGTGTAAAATCTTCGCCATTATATACTTTTAATTGATTAGTTGCTGCATCCCACCAAAAGTCGCCGTTTGCTAAGCCAGTCGGCTGTGTACTCGATGTTTCAGACCCGCCGGTTGCTCTCCACTTAGTGCCATCGTAAAATTTTAATTTACTTGTTGTAGTATCAAACCATATTTGTCCTGAAATGGCCCTCGGCGGTTGGTTTGCACCTGCAAAATTCTCTAATAAGAACAAGAAATTTTCATTTTGAATTTCACCGTAACCAGCATAATTTTTACCAATAAATTTAAGATCAGTTGTTTGATCAACTGTACCATCTTCAACTGTTGCTAAAATTGTGTTACTATATCTGTCTATCTGATAAGCCATTTTATTAAACCCCTAGTGCTATTATATTATTTATCGTTTTTAAGGATACACAACTGATTCGCCAGAATCATATTCCCATAATGTTCCATTACTAGCAAATACTAATAACTGTCTTGTCGGCGTAAGTACCGCAGTACCCGATGCTGTATTTGAAGTTGATATATCTCGCACTACTGCTTGACTCTCTGCTGTGATCTTGTCAACAAAGACTTTACTAACTGTTAGTACTTCTCCGTTATCAGGATCAGTATCTTGCCTAACAGTAACTTGAATTCCGCTAACTGCTGCTCCGGCATACGAAGTTGTATGAATTCTAGCAACTTTTCCAATGTTGTCTAGTGTAGCAGGATACATATCATCAAGATACTGAGCTACAGCATCATACATAATGCTGCCAACACCAAGGCCAGTAATATCCATACTGAATGTAATCGGTGTCGCTAAAACTTCGCTATCAACATATCCTTTAGTTGCTGCCGTACTATCTGGTGATTCAGTTAATAGCTCGTTACCTGGTGTATTAGCAACTCGAGCACTAATAGGTGTCGAAAGTCCTACTATTGCTTGATTATCCTGTATTGATATTGGGCCGCCTGCGGTAATTTGTATGCCGCCGATGCCTGTTGCAATAACTGAGAGCGTGCCATTACTCGAAATAGTATTATTTGTAAAGCTAAGGTTAGCAACATTTAGGTTAGTTAGTGTGCCAACTGAAATTAATTGCGGAGCAGATGATATATTACTTAATATTCCAGTAGTCGACCCGGTTGATGATAATTTAACACTACCATTTATTTTATATGTTAACGATTGTGAACTTAGATTAATATTTTGATTAGACGTCCATGCTGTTTCTGCTAGTTCCCAAGTCAAAGTTTTGTTACCATCTTCCGAGTTAACAATAATGCCGGCGCCCGTTACTATCGAATCGTTACCAATACTGCTGTCATTTAATGCAGCTAATTCAATGTGTTTATCTTCTACTTTAAGTGTACTTACTTCAATATTAACACTATCGCCTTCGACTATAAAGTTACCAGTTACTCTTAGATCGCCTTCAACATCTAGCGTATACTCTGGCAGTCTATTAGTTGTAAAAATACCTACTCTAGCAGTTCCAGCATCAACATAAACTGCATCAACAATTTGACTTTCAAATTGACCAGATCGAACACGCAAACTTAAATCATGATCTCTCAACTGATTTTCTATATAAAACTTGTTAGAAATTACTTTCTGCACATTGTTTTGTGATAAACCTATTGTTAAACCGCCTGAGTTTTGAACAGTTAGTGTACCTACTGTTATTCCATTAGCATCTGACGGTAAGAAACTGTCAGCAGTTCTAACAATTCCCGATGCTGTAACTAGTGCATTAGCAGAATCTGCTATTCCTCTGTATTTAAAATTAGCTTTATCAACAATGTTAAAACCTGTAAAAATTTTACCTGTTGGATTTGACTCAGTTACTAATGTTAAAATCCGTTGTGCATATGACGGAGTAAATTCTATAGCACTAAACACTCCTACAAGTGTTCCGCCTATATACAAGCTTGCAACAGTACGAGATCTACTAGTGCTATCAAGAATGCTAGTTATTTGAAATCCACTTGTTCCTTGAGTTTGTGTATACTGAGGTCCTATTAACATTAGGTCCGATCCATCGTATGCATAAACTTGATTGTTTAAATTATCAATCCAAAGATCGCCTGCAACCATCTGCGGGCGAGTGTTTTGTACATATGGGCCACCACTTGCTTTCCAAACTAATCCATCATATACCTTTAAACGCTGTTCAGATGTATCCCACCATACTTGTCCAGTTAACGGATTACTCGGTGCTGCGGTATTAGCAAAACTTTCCAATAGTTTAATAAAGTTTTCGTTAAATGCTTCACCGTACCCTGTATAGTTCCGGCCTACAAGAGTTAAATTAGTGCTATTAACATCTATCTGACCATCAATTAAATCTGTTAATAATGTTCCGTCTGTTTTGTTTAGTTGATAGCTCATTTTATTGTCCAGTATATATTATATAATTAATTGTTAAATATGGATTCATAACATCTAGTGCATTGCCAAGTGTTGCATCGGTTTGAATGCCGCCGCTTGTTGCAAACCCTTGTACGCCTACTGTGCCTTCATCTATCGCTAAGTTAATTGCTTCTTCGTCTAATGGAATTCCTTCACCTAACCTAATTCCATAATATTGAGTGCCACTCGGGCCTTCCATATCGTGCTCATGTTCAGGTAAATTGTCAACCCCTATTGATTTATTTTCAGTTCCGCCTGTATTACCGATAGCATCGGCACCTAAAGCAGTTACTCTATTTGCAGCTACGCCGCCCATATTGTCAGAACCAAGTGCAAATCTACCTCTAAAGTCAGGAAGTGTAAAATAAGATACACCGTTATCACTAACTAGTGACGGATCTTTAAAATTATGTTGTATAGCTAACCACAATTCATTATAGTCAGATTTTTTAACTTCAGAACCGTCACATATCAACCAACCTAAAGGTGGAGAGCTTCCGCCATAAGCAGAAATAATACCCGGAGGGTTTAACGGAATAGTTTTTAAAAAGTTTCGCTTTGTAACTCGATAAAGACCAGTATTTCCAACTACCTTATTAATAAGAAGTTCGTCTGCATTGTCTATATCGTATACAACCGTTTTATTTGATATAAAGCTGTTTGCAATTCTAACATCAAAGGTTTTTGTGCTGCCGCCGGTTTGTCCATCGAATGCAAAACTATTTGGAGTAACATCGCCACTAACTCCAAAGGTAGTTGCGCTTGCTAACTTATCAGCACTTCCTGCTCGGCCGCTAACTGTACCATTAATATTACCTTGTACGTTTCCGTAAAAAGTAGTTGCATAAACGTCGTTATATTTTAATGTAGGTGACCCTATATCTCTTAGCGCACTTTGATCAGGAGCTAGCGTTCCGGTTGTTATAGAACCGGCATTGTCAGCACCTTGTTTCATTATAAGGTTACCTGCTATATACAAGTTTTGAGCAATACTTGCGCCGCCCTTAATAATAACTGAGCCTGTTCCAGAATCAATAGCATTAACTGTGCTTTCAACTTTTAAAATACCAGTTGTATTATCGCCAATAATAGGACTAATTTGAACATTTCCTACTACATCCAGTTCTTCATCTGGTGCAGTATTATTAATTCCTACCTTTTGATTACTGTCAATGCGTAATACTGTATTTGTATTTGCTCCATCGACTAAATTAAAATCAATGCTTGACCCTGTAGATCTATTTTCAATGACTGCTGATGCGCCGTTCTCAGCAACCTTAATATTAAAATTGCCGCTTGTACCTAACTGTATGCCGTCGTTTGATTTAACTTTTAGTTGAAAATTACTAGTCGACGCACTGTCACCTCTTAAAAAGTTGCTTGCAAGAACTGTGCTACCCGATACTACTAAAGATTCGGCTTTTTCTGCTGTTCCCCAATATTTTAATACTTCTAAGTTAACTAACGGAGTTGATGATAAATTAAAACCTGCGTTAATACCTGCCGTAAATCCAGTAATTGCTGTTTTAGGAATAAATGCTTGTTTACTAATAATTGCAGCAGGTTTATTTTCAATTTTTATAACTAAAACATTATAAGTTAAATCATCGGCGCCGACGATTGCTTCTGATTGTGCTCCAGTCAGCAAACCATCTGAAAAACTTGGCCCAACTAATACCCAAGCACTACCTGTAAATAGATAAAGTTGCTGGCTGTCAGTATTAACCCACAAGTCGCCTGCAACGGAGTTTGCAACAGCTGGTTGGTTAGTTGCTTTTTTTAGGCCGCCTGCGGCACCCCATGTTGTTCCGTCATAAACTTTAAGTTGATCAACGCCATCTGTATTATCATACCACAGTTGCCCTTCAACTGGACGGGACGGAGCTGATGTGTTTGCAAAATTTTCAAGTAAGTGTAGGAAATTTTCTGCTACTACAGTACCATAGGAAGTTGAATTTTTACCCGGAAAACTTAAACTAGTGTCGGTGTTGATTGTTAAATCTTCGACAACAATATTACCTTTATTAATATTGTCAGTGTAACGAACTTGATATGCCATTTATATAACTCCTTACCCTGCTAAACTTTGTATACGCACAGTGTAATCTATTTGAATAAGTCTGTTTAAAGACTTTTGCACTGGATGGAAGATTACATGGGTAATTAATCTGCCTGGGCCCGATGGATTATAACTACGTAGTCCTAATTCGTCAAATACATATGCATTATCATAATTGTCTGCTGTATCAAATGCATCTTGTCCACTAGGTTCTCCGTAGTCTAGTAAACAACTAACAATAACATCAGTATAATTTGTACCGCTAACGTGTCGGGTTTCTATAAAATTACGAGAAGGATCGTTGTTATTAACACTGCGATCATCAACTACTTTAATAAATGTTTCATTATATAATGTAGCATTTGTGCCTGTGCTATTAGGTGTTAAATATGTAATAATTCCAGAAGGGTCAACAGTTGTTCCCCCATTTCCAAAACTCATTTCATAAATATACCCTTGGCCCGCATTGGACAAGCTTTCAGCTAGTGCAATACTCATATTTTCATAATGAATAGCATTTCGCTTGTCTACGTATATTTCTTTAGTTACAGGGTCACTTATTTTAATGTGTCCTGTAACTACTACTCCGTTTGTATCTTGCATATTATCGCTCATTTAAATTTCCTATACTGTATTTATTCGGGTAGCGCAGATGTTCCTGCTCTTAAGAAATATCCGATATCATTTTGTGTTTCTCCTAACGAAACACCTAAATCTGTCCATGGTCTTCCTATTTTACGTATAATAGATATCTTTTGATTAGTTACAGGTGTAATTAAAAGTACTACCGAACTAGTAAGAATATTATTATTAATATCGTATGTATTAGATAACGTAAATTCTGGTGGTAATGTAGTATCTCCATCAGGACTATCAAGTGCTGCTGTTGGATCAAATGTTGCTAAACTTGTTTTGCGCAGGCGTTTACCTGCTACAAATATTTCAAATTCATTAACACTACTTGCTTTAAATTGAAGGAGAATAGTTGATGACGGACTATCAGGAACTGTTATTTCTTGCACTTGTGTTACGTCTTTGTAAGGAATAGTTTTAGATATACCTTGATCATACACTCCTGTGCCAACTAAATTAACATCTTTAACCCCAGTACCAAGTGTTCCTCTACGTATCTGACGTAACAAATTGCCGTCTTTTACAAAATATTCAATTCGTTCGCCGTTAATAAAAACAACTCCTGGAACATTTGCATACTTATTGGGCTCTGGTAACGTACTAGCATCGTCAACTTCGATTCGTGTATCAAAGTAGTTTAAGCTCTTAGTTAAAGTTGCTTCAGGATTATCAAGACGCTTAAAATGCGTTCTATTAAGAATGTCTTTAAACTGTCTAAACGCAAACTTTGGTATATTTACATCAGCTGCAAAATGTATAACTTCTATTACATCATTTTCATTAGGTCTGTTAGTTAATAATACTTTTGTTTTATCATTATTTAAATAGTAATCAATATTTGGCGATAGCAATTCACCATTTACTGTTACCCATACATATTCTGTATTATATGCCGGCTTACGTAATGTAATTTCTCCTATAGTTAATCGATTATAGGTTACATACTGTATGTCTTCAGTAAGCAATGTATCTCTCGAAACTACGTCATAGTTTATTCTTTCAATTCCAAGAATATTATGATTACTAAAATTAAATACTTCAACTGTAGAATCTGCTGCCGGAATTGTTGATAATGTTAACGTTCTTCCGTCTAGTTGATACTCGCCGTCAGTGACAACATACACTTCAAGATTGTCTCCAATATTTCCGACGCCGTCTGAAAGATTAACACTACTTGTAAAGATATCAAATCTCCACTGAGTAGGTGTTGTTATTTCTGTGCCATTTAAGAATACTTTTACATCACTTGCTTGTAGAGCATTTCCAGGCTGTTGGAAGGATTCAAGGTTAAACTGTCGATTTAAGTTTTCAATTTTAAACTTTATGTTATAACCTGCGTTTAATATCCTATTGTCTAGTTTTACTAAAATATTGTATGCTGTAGGCAAGCTATAAAAAGGAGCTTCGCTAATTACAAATGTATTAGATTGTCCATTAGTGGTATACACATCTTTAGTAATTTGACTGTAGTTTACTTGGATATTGTTAGTAAATGCAGTGTAATGAATTACAACATTATCCTCAGGTATTACATCAAATCTAATAGCTGCTTTATTATTAACAGTCAATAAAGTTGCATCTGTCTTAACACCATCAAGTGTTACATGGATAGACATACCAGATATATAATCAACAGTTGTTTCAAATACTGCCGAAGAACCATCTGCAATCATTGTTCCAAAATCTAATATATTTTGTCCAGTTCGTTCAACTGTAGTTATATTAAGCTCAGTGTTAACTCCAGGGTTATCAATGGTAACAGTATTATTAATCCAGTCAATTGTATATTCTGTATCTGACAATATCACATTCGAAACTTTTACAATTACAGACGGATTACTTCCAGGAACTGTTCCTAGATTATATGTTAATGTTGCAGCACCTGTTCCGTCTAATACATAATTTTGACTGTTAATTTCTCCAATGCCGCCGCTATCCCGTGTGTACACTTTAATGTCAAGTGTATCTAATACCTGTCCTGGAACAAGTTCTTCAGGGCCTGCGCTTGTTGTTGGCGTAGCAAAGCCGTCGCCGTCAATTATAATCTCTTCAGCGTTAACTCCTTTAGCAGTGCTATATGCTAAGTTGCCGCCTGACAGTGCAGTATCATAACTATCTGGATCTGGAATAAAGCTACCGTCACTAGTAGACTTTCTAACAACAAATACATCGCCGTCTAATAATTCTATACCCAAATCTTGTACATAAATTATATCAGTTGTACCGTCACCGGTAATACTAGTTGTAATAGCATTTACGTTAGTAACAGATGATCCCGGAACTGCTGGAATAGCTGCAACTGCATCAATTCCTCCTACTACTATATCAACAATATAACCTGATGTTCCTGCTAGTGCTGGATTGTCTTGTGCTGGAGTATTCCCATCACCAA
>TARA_B110000503_G_scaffold93937_1_pt1 | contig 40669 bp, 37 predicted proteins | sample TARA_B110000503 | Tara Oceans TARA_B110000503 (sample SAMEA4397472) | marine metagenome | biome: Polar Biome; feature: [SRF] surface water layer (ENVO:00010504); material: water (ENVO:00002006), including particulate matter (ENVO:01000060) such as... | depth 5 m | reverse complement strand
GCATATAACTGGTTGCCGTAAAATTACCATAATTTTAAAAAAAACATAAAATATTAAACACATGAAATGGTATCTAAAAGTTTTAAACAATTATGCAACATTTAGCGGAAGAGCTCGAAGAAGTGAATTTTGGTTTTTCGGTTTATTCAATATGATTTTTGCAATTTTAGCAATGGTAATAGACAACATCCTAGGAACTACGCTAGACATGGGTTATGGAGTTTCTTTACCCTACGGCTACATATATTTGATATATGTCCTTGCTGTTTTTATTCCGGGCTTAGCTGTTGCCGTTCGACGACTACATGATGTTGGAAAAAGTGGTTGGATGTATTTTGTTGGTCTAATACCAATAATTGGTGCAATATGGTTATTAGTATTGTTTTTTACTGATAGCCAAGTAGGTAGCAATAAATGGGGTGAAAACCCAAAAGAAATTGTAATCTAACCAAACCAGCCCATAACAGCACCTAAAAGAAATTCGCGGCACTTATACCATCGAAATTTTACCATCTGGAATGGAGGCTAAGACGACCTATCGATTTTGGGTAGGTAAGTAGGGTCCGTTCTTATTTTCTAATCTCTTAGAGACCCTATTCAAAAGTTTGTTGTTGGTGCTAAATCAAATATTGATCAAAACAAAAAGGGACAAATCTCAAAAAATATGAGTTTGTCCCCTTTGGTGTTGTGGAGCCGGGGAGAGTCGAACTCCCGTCCAAACGTGCCGTTGCAAGGCTTTCTACATGTTTATTTTCCTTTAGAGTTTTCGACCCATTGCTGGCAGGAAACAACCTGCGTTGGGCTTAGCTATAATTGAGTTTCATAACAGCATCAAAGCACTACTGTTACTAGGTTTACTTTTACGAAGCCACTAAATCGATTGCCGCAAACCAAGGCTCTCGAGTGACTTCCTGCTTGCCCGCCTTGCGGGCCGAGGCACATCCTACTATAATTCGGATTATGCAGCTAGGGCGTAGTTATTCTCGCCGTTTAAAAAAGTGTGAAATATGATATTTACGAGCTGTATCCCAGCGCTCGACATGCTTACCAAACAATGAAACCCGCTGTCAAAACCAGTCGGCCCCGTAATTAATGCAACACTAATAAGATGCCAAATGTGTCTTATTAGTGTGGCAAAGATACGTGAAAAAGCTATCTTTGGACTTTAAATTTACGGCCAAAAAATCAGCTTATGTCACTAACTTTTGCCCTCATTCGGGAGCGTAAAAACCCACCAGATAAACGGGTCGTTATGACGCCGGAGCAATGTGTGTTGTTCAAAGAGCGATTTCCTCAAGCGCATTTACTGGTCGAAACCTCTTTGATAAGAATCTTTGAAGATCAGGCTTATCGCGATCTTGGGATCGAAGTCACAGACGACATCTCTGCAGCTGATGTGATGATCGGCGTAAAGGAAGTCCCAAAAGAGGCTTTGATTCCCGGAAAATCCTATTTGTTTTTTAGTCATACCATCAAGGAACAAAGCTACAATCGTGATTTGTTGCGGGCTATTTTAGACCACAAAATCAGTCTGTTCGATCATGAAACCTTTGTCAGTGCTTCGGGGAGTCGATTGATTGGTTTTGGTCGCTATGCAGGTTTAGTAGGCGCCTACAATGGCTTGCGCCTTTACGGGCTCCGCCATAAGACTTTTGCTTTGCCAAAAGTCAACACACTTTATGACTTGAAGGCCGTTAAAGCAGCATTAGACAAAATCTCCTTACCAGCGCACTTTAAGGTTGTGTTGACCGGTAAGGGTAAAGTGGCCTTGGGCGCTCAAGAGATTTTAGATCACCTGAGACTTATGCCGTTAGGTGTGGACGATTTTTTACACCGCCCAGCCGAAGCCCCCTCTTATGCCATGATCGATATTTTGGACTATAACCGAAAGGCTGATGGCACCCCGGGATCAAAGGCAGAGTTCTACAAACACCCCGAAAGTTATGTCACTGATTTTGGACGCTTCACTAAAGTTTCGGATCTTTTTATTGCGGGACATTTTTATGGTAATGGGGCGCCGATTATTTTGACCCGCGAAGCGCTGACGGCACCAGATTGCCAAATTGATGTAGTGGCTGATGTTTCTTGTGATATTGATGGTCCTGTGGCTTGTACTTTGCGGCCTTCTACCATTAGGGATCCGTTCTATGGATACGCTGCACAGACCCATGCCGAAGTGCCTTATGATGCTCTAGGGAGCATTGGGGTGATGGCCGTTGATAATTTACCCTGCGAATTACCTCGAGATGCGAGTCATGGATTTGGCCAGCAGTTTTTGGCTTCGATTGCGCCTGCTTTTTTTGATGGAGATCAGAATGATATCTTAGCGCGCGCGCAAATGACCAACGACCAAGGGGCGCTGACCCAGCGATTTGCTTATTTGACCGATTTTGCTGCGGGTAAAGACTAAAATTGATTGATCGTTTGGCGTATGGCCACTAATTCGGTGAGTAATTTCTTCAACAAAGAAATATCAAGCATATTCGCGCCATCACTTTTGGCGTTGGCGGGATCAAAATGGGTTTCTATAAACAAACCATCGACTCCTGCGGCGATCCCAGCACGTGCAATTGTACTAATCATTTCCGGTCGGCCACCAGTAACCCCCGCTGCCTGATTGGGCTGCTGTAGCGAATGGGTAACATCTAAGACCGTCGGTGCATAGGCCCGCATGGTCGGAATACCTCTAAAGTCCACAACCATATCTTGGTAGCCGAACATGGTCCCGCGATCGGTTATCATCACTTGGTTATTTCCAGATTCTTCGACCTTGGTTACAGCGTGTTTCATGCTTTCGGGGCTCATGAACTGACCTTTCTTGAGGTTGACGACTTTGCCTGTTTGGGCTGCAGCAACTACCAAATCTGTTTGGCGCACCAAAAATGCAGGGATTTGCAGGACATCAACATAGGCAGCAGCCATAGCAGCATCGCCTACTTCATGAATATCAGTAACCGTGGGGATGTGGAAAGTCTCAGAAACCTTGCGCAGTATCTTGAGGGCTTTTTCATCTCCGATCCCAGTAAAACTATCCAAACGACTGCGGTTGGCTTTTTTAAAACTGCCCTTAAATACATAGGGAATCTGCAATGCATCTGTGATTTCCAAAACCGTTTCGGCAATCTGAAGCGCCATGGTTTCGCTTTCTATGGCGCAGGGTCCTGCCAACAGGAAAAAATTGTTGGTTCCGGTGTGTTTTAAATGAGGAATTTGAGTCAGGTCCATAAGGCGGTTTTAATGGTCCAAAGATACATTTTTTCCGCATCCCTCTATATCCTGTATTTAGCGGCAAGCCTGAATTTAAATATTATTTTAATAAAACCATTATTTTCAGTGAAATAGCACTATTTTTGCGCCGCCTAAAACGGGGGATTATGAACATCAAGAACATCGCCATTATTGCACACGTTGACCACGGAAAAACCACATTGGTTGACAAAATATTGCATCACTGTAGCTTATTTCGAGATAACGAACATACAGGAGATCTTATATTAGACAACAACGATCTCGAAAGAGAACGCGGAATCACCATTACCTCAAAGAATGTTTCTGTAGTCTATAAAGGGACAAAAATCAACATCATTGATACCCCTGGTCACGCCGATTTCGGTGGAGAGGTAGAACGTGTACTGAATATGGCCGACGGTGTACTCCTTTTGGTGGATGCCTTCGAAGGACCAATGCCTCAGACTCGATTTGTATTGCAAAAAGCGATTGACCTGGGCAAAAAACCTTGCGTGGTTGTCAATAAAGTGGACAAAGAAAACTGTACCCCGGAAGAAGTCCATGAGGCTGTATTTGATTTGATGTTCGAATTAGGTGCAGAAGAATGGCAACTTGATTTCCCGACCGTTTATGGATCCGCGAAGCACAACTGGATGAGTGACGATTGGCAAAAGCCAACCCAAACAATAGAGCCCTTATTGGATATGGTTCTCAAGCATATTCCAGACCCAAAAACAGAAGATGGAACGGTCCAAATGCTCATCACCTCGCTAGATTACTCTGCATTTACCGGTCGTATTGCTATCGGGCGTTTGCAGCGTGGTGTTTTGAGCGAAAACATGCAAGTTGCTCTGATAAAGCGCGATGGAAAAATCGTCAAAAGCCGCATCAAAGAACTGCATATTTTCGAAGGTTTGGGTCGTAAGAAAATTACTGAAGTTTCTGCTGGGGACATTTGCGCTATTGTTGGATTAGAAGGGTTTGAAATTGGCGATACCGTTGGCGATATCGAAAACCCAGAAGCATTGCAAACTATTGCCATTGATGAGCCGACCATGAGTATGCTCTTCACCATTAACGACTCACCATTCTTTGGTAAGGATGGAAAATTTGTCACCTCACGTCACATCAAAGAGCGCCTAGCACGCGAACTCGAAAAAAACTTAGCTTTACGGGTCAAAGAGACCGACAGCGCTGACAAGTTTATGGTCTTTGGCCGCGGTGTTTTGCACCTCTCGGTACTGATTGAGACCATGCGTCGTGAAGGCTACGAATTACAAATTGGTCAACCGCAGGTTATCATTAAAGAAATTGATGGTATCAAGTCTGAGCCTGTTGAAGAATTGACTATTGATCTTCCGGAAGAAGTAAGTGGTCGTGCCATCGATATGGTGACCATTCGAAAAGGCGAAATGCAGAGTATGGAAGGAAAAGGAGAACGCATGATCTGTAAGTTCCTGATCCCTTCGCGCGGTATTATCGGCTTGCGTAACCAACTTTTAACCGCTACAGCGGGTGAAGCGATCATGACCCATAGATTTTTGGAGTACCAACCACTCAAAGGTGGTATTCCCGAGCGTCAGAATGGAAGTATGGTTTCTATGGAAAATGGATCCGCCATTCCTTATTCGATTGACAAATTACAAGACCGTGGTCGTTTCTTTGTGGATCCGGGCGAAGACATTTATGAAGGGCAAGTGATCGGTGAAAATTCGCGTCAGGATGATATGGCAGTGAATGTCACTAAAACGAAAAAAATGAGTAACGTGCGCTCTTCTGGAGCGGATGATAAGGCTCGTATTGTGCCGGCGGTCAAATTTTCTTTAGAAGAGGCTTTAGAATACATCCAGAAGGATGAGTATGTTGAAGTCACGCCAAAACAAATGCGTTTGCGCAAGATTTACCTCAAGGAGACGGACCGTAAAAGGATCAAACTTTAGTTTAAATAGACCCTGTAAGTTGTCGTTTTTTAGTTAATTTGTTGTCAGGGACCAAATTAACACCTTCATTCGGTATATGTCTATGATGTTTTTATATTTCGATGCAGGATTAGCCGCCATGCTTGTGCAGGCTATCGTGGCTGCGGCTGCGGGAATTTTGCTCTTTTCTAAAAATGTAATGTATCAGGTAAAATCGTTTTTTGGTCTCACCAAAACAAAAGACGATACGTACGATTCTATTGATTTAGATGATGACGACACCCAAAATCATGACACCAAACAAGACTAAACATCAGGCGTCTTTTCGGGACCCCTCTGGTTATATGTTTTATGATGGACCCGTTCTCAAACGCGCCATTAATCCTATTTATTTCAAACAATATGATGCTTTAACCTCCTCTGGTTTTTTTCAAAAACTAATGGAACGCGGGTTGTTGATTCCGCATACTGAAACGGCACGCTCGGATGCGCAAATTGAGATTACCCCAGAGGTGATACCTTTTATCAGCCAGCCTTATGAGTGGAGTTTTGACCAACTCAAGCATGCCGCTTTATTGACGCTTCAATTACAAAAATTTGCGCTAAATAAGGGGTTTAGTCTGAAGGATGCTTCGGCTTATAACGTGACTTATCATCAGGGTCATCCGGTGTTTATTGACACCCTTTCTTTTGACTTTTACCAAGAGAGCGCTCCTTGGCGGGCCTACAAGCAGTTCATTATGCACTTTTTATCGCCATTGGTGTTGGCCCATTATCACGGTGGGGACATGCTCAAATTGCCGCAGAATCATATCGACGGCATTCCGGTGGCACTCACGGCATCCTTATTGCCGCTAAAATCCCGCTTGAGCTCTACCTTGTACACCAATATTCACCTTTTGGCCAAATTAGAGGCCAAGCACAAAGACGATTACCAAGAACCGAAGCGTGTCATTACCCTCAGCAAGAAGGCTCAGCTCAATATGATCGAGGCCTTGTTTGATTATATCAAGGGGCTCAAGATGCATCAAGAAACGGAGTGGGGAGATTATTATGGCAAAACCAACTACACACCAGAGTCCTTTGACTTTAAAAAGACACAGTTGGCGCGCTGGGTATCTATGGTCAAGGCCAAAACCTTGGTTGACCTTGGAGGCAATGACGGGACGTTTGTGCGGTGTATATTGCCTGATATGGATTTGGCTCTGGTTGCCGACATCGACCCCAATGCAGTAGCACAGAATTACCGTCAAGTACGGGCCAATAAAGAACAAAATATGTTACCCTTATGGCTTGATGTCTTACAGCCCAGTCCGGGTATTGGACTCAATAATCAGGAGCGCAGTTCTATGATTGAGCGGCTTGCAGGGTTTGCTCCAGACATCACTCTGGCGTTAGCGCTGATACACCATGTGACCCTATCGGGTAATGTGCCATTTGCCTCATCTGCCGCATTTTTCGCGCGTTTTTCGAACTACTTAGTCATTGAGTTTCCAAAGCGCGAAGATAGTTGGGTGCAGTCCTTGTTATTGCGCAAGCGCGAGTTTATCAATCATTTTGATCATTATCATCAAGCGGCTTTTGAAGAAGACTTTTCATTATTCTTCAGTATTGAAGAACAAATCGCCATACCACAGAGTGCGCGCGTTTTGTATCTGATGAAAAGAAAAAACGACGGACCTCATGGGGTTTAGGGATAGGTTTAAGGCCTCTGCAGCACTTCAGCCTTGGCTTGTTGGTCTATTGGCTGGGCTTTATCCTATTTTATTTTACGCCAGCAATAACTATGGGCTGGTGAATTCGTGGGGACATTTTTGGTTTTTTGTTGGTGTCTTTTTGGCTTTGCCCATTGCCTTGGGCGTTATGGGACTTAAGTTGTTGGGATGGACCAAAACAAGAGCCATTCAAAAGTATTATTTGCCGTTCTTGGGCTTAGGCCTGTTTCTGTTTTTTATCAAGATGACGTTGCTCGAGGCGCCACATCGCAAGATTACCCTAGTCATTATCTTGGTCAGTGCCTTATATAGTTATCTTCTTGGCAAACACCATAAAAAAATTATGGTCATCCAATTTTTGATGGCCCTGATGGGGGGCATGAGTTTTTCTGCTCAAGTATTTCATCACCTCAATCTTTCTCAGCAGTGGAAAGAGCCGATCGACGATATCACCGAAATCACACTACAAGACCGCCCCAATATTTATCTGTTACAGCCCGATGGACTGGTCAATTTTAGTGAGCTGTCTCAAGGGTATTATCAAATGGATGCCACTGCATTTCAAGAAGGCTTGACAGCGCGCGGTTTTAGCCATTATGACGATTTTAGAACCAATTATGCCTCGACCTTATCTTCCAATAGTTCGCTCTTGATGATGCGGCACCATTATTACAATAATGGTAAAAGTTTTAGCGAGGCCATCGACGGCCGCGAAAGTATCATTTCCGAAAATCAAGTCTTGACTATTTTACGCCGCAATGGTTATGAAAGTCATTTCATTTCGGAATCACCCTATTTATTGGCCAACCATCCTAAATTGGGTTTCGATACGGCCAATTTTTCTTATAAGGCTATTGGTTATTTGAGTCAGGGCTTTAATCTCAAGGCAGAGGTCCAAGAAGACCTGGTCAAAGTGATGGACCAGCAGGGTCAAGTACCTCAGTTTTATTTTGTACAATTTTTTAATCCAGGGCACATCCATAGCCAATCGAGCACATCCTTGGGCCGCGATAAAGAGGCCGATCTCTGGCAAGAAAGTATGCAGCGTGCCCAGGTCAAAATAAATGATTTGGTTGGGCGTATTCTCGAGCGAGATCCGGAGGCATTAATTATGATTATGGGGGATCACGGTGGCTTTGTTGGCCTGAATTACACCAATGAGATTTATCAAAAAACACAGGATCGGGATTTAATTTATTCTATCTTTAGTAGTCAATTGTCTATTCGATGGCCACAGCAGCTTAAGCCCGAAGTTTCGATTCCATTCACAACATCTGTGAATGTATTTCGTTTGTTGTTTGCGCACCTGGGCCATGCACCAAAATATGCACAAAATTTGGCCCCAGATGCCAGTTTTGTCATACTGGAAGATGAAACGCATCGTGGCGTATATGAATATCTCAATGACCAAGGACAGGTTGTTTGTGAAAAACATTAATTATGATTGACGTAAGACCTTATCGCGGAGCAGACAAAGCCTTGTGGAACGGATTTGTTGCCACGGCCAAGAATGCTACGTTCTTATTCGATCGTGATTTTATGGACTATCACGGCGATCGCTTTGAAGATTTTTCCTTAATGTTTTTTAAAGCAGACAAACTCATTGCCGTTTTACCGGCGCATAAATCAGACCAACACCTATTGTCACACAATGGCTTGACCTATGGTGGTTTTGTTTGGGGCCGAAAAATCAAATTTATTGATGCTTTTGAGGCGTTTAAGTCTGCGTTGGCTTATTTGTATAAGGAAGGTTTCAGTACTTTAGAAATCAAAGAAATACCGCGAATTTACCACCAGCTACCTTGTGATGAATCCGATTATTTTATGGCATTGTGTGGGGCCGAATTGATAAAAAAAGAAGTTTTATTGGTCATTGATTATCAGGACCATCTGCCTTTCGAAAAGAACCGACGAGAAGGAATCAACAAAGCCATACGTCATGGACTAGAGGTCCGTGTCGACGCGAATTTTAAAGATTTTTGGGAAACTATTTTGGTCCCGCAACTCAAGGAAAAACATCAGGCGGCACCGGTACATTCATTGGCAGAGATTGAATTGCTTGCACAGCGTTTTCCCAACCAAATTCAACAAGTTTCGGTATACCATCAAAACAAACTAGTTGCTGGCACGACCGTTTTTTTGACGCCAACAACAGTACATCCGCAGTATGTCATGGGCAATGCCGACAAGAATGCTTTGGGCAGCTTGGATTTGGCTTACGATTATATCATCGAGACCTTTAAGCCAGGACGTCGCTATTTTAATTTCAATTCCTCGAGTGAAGATCAGGGGCGTTTGCTCAATCAGGGCTTGCTTTTTTGGAAAGAAACCTGCGGTGCGCGTTGTATCACCTCGAGTCAGTACCGCATCAATACCGAGGCCCATAAAACCCTAAACCTGCAATTCACGTGATACCGTTTCTCGACCTTAAGAAGATTAACCAACGATTTGAAGCGGACTTCAAAGCGGAATTTACTGCTTTCTTAAAGCGGGGTCAATTGATCTTGGGAGATGCGGTGCATCAATTCGAGAATGCTTTTGCCCAATATTGTGGCACCAAGCATTGCATCGGGGTAGGCAACGGGCTGGAGGCGCTTCACCTTATTCTCCAAGGCTACAAAACTTTGGGTCGGCTCCAAGACGGGGATCAAATTATTGTGGCTTCAAATACCTATATAGCAACAATATTGGCCATCAAGCAGGCCGGTTTGTCTCCACTGCTGATGGAATCCGATAGCGCCACTTATAACTTTGATTTGGATCAACTCGCTCAGGTCAAAGGCGAAAAAATCCGAGGGATCATGCCCGTGCATCTTTATGGTCAATTAGCGCCAATGGAGGCCATCAATCGTTTGGCAAAGCAAAGGGATTGGTTGGTGATCGAAGACGCTGCTCAAGGCCATGGAGCGACGAGCCCAAAGGGGGTCAAAGCGGGTAATTTAGGTCATGCAGCGGGTTTTAGCTTTTATCCTACCAAAAATTTGGGCGCCTTAGGCGATGGGGGAGCGGTCACAACCAATGATGACGCCTTGGCTGAGGTTGTCCGGTCTCTGCGTAATTATGGAGCCAAAACCAAATACATCAACGAGCATGCCGGTTTCAACTCAAGACTTGATGAATTACAAGCGGCCTTCTTATTAAAAAAATTACCGATCTTGGATCGAGACAATGAGCGAAGAAGAGTCATAGCACAGCGCTATTTGGAGGGTATTGATCAACCTAAAATTGAATTGCAGCAGCAGCCGTGCACCCCAGATCATGTGTATCATTTATTTGTGGTACGTGTCGTCAATCGCGCCCATTTTGAGGCCTATTTAACGGATAATGGGGTGGGTTACTTGATTCATTATCCCGTGCCGCCCCACCGTCAAAAAGCGCTAAGGGCATTAGGAAACCTGTCCTTTCCGGTTACTGAGCGCATTCATGATCAAATCATTAGCCTTCCAATAAGTCCCGTAATGACCGATAGTGAAGTGGATCAGGTCATTCAAATTTTAAATCGATACTAAGTGAGGATCCCTGGATTCATTCGTAATAATGTCCTGCTCAAGATGACCTCGCTCAACGCGCCAGTCATTTTGGTGCGCCAATTCATATCCTTATTTATTCGCCGGGTTATTGCCGAGAATTTTGGAGAATCTGGGATCTTTTTGCAGGGACAATTACGCAGTCTGATTCAGTTATTGACGTCGTTTACTTCCCTGGGAATTTTTAATGGTATCGTCAAATATATTTCGGAGTATCGAGATGATGAGGAAAAATTGGTGGCCTTGTTCTCGACCACTTTTGTTTTTACTGTCCTAGGAAGCGCCATTAGTACTGTCGTTTTATTGGTTTGGCATGACGACTTAAGTCATTATCTTTTTGGGACTTATCAATATGGATATTTGATTCAATTGATTGCGGTATTGGTTCCGTTTATTAGTCTACAGCGCGTTTTTAACGGTGTGGTCAATGGTCTTTCTCAGTATAAGAAATTCGCTAAAATTGATTTGGTCAGTTACCTCATCAGTTCTGCTTGGATCATTATTTGCCTCTTTCAAGAGAACTTTGATGGGGTGTTGATTGGTATTGCGGTGACCCCAATGATCCAATTAATTATCTTGCTTTGGGTTTTTATGGGTGTGCTGCGGCAGTACTTGCATTTTAAAAAACTTAGATTTAAGGCCCCAATGGCCAAATTATTTTTGGCCTTTTCGATGATGTCCTTTTTCTCTACCGTGATTCTCAGTACCGTAGAAATTGAAATCAGAAATCTTATTTTAAGACGTATCTCCGAGAGTGAAGCGGGTATATGGTCGGCTATGTTGGATCTATCCAAAAACTACATGGCTTTTTCGACGATACTCTTTACCATGTATGTCATTCCAAAATTTGCTGTGGTCCACGGACGGCTTCAATTTTTTAAAGAAATGGGGTTGGTCTACAGAACCATTTTGCCGATTTTTGGTTTAGGCATGATTGTCGTGTACTTTTTTAGAGGATTTATCATTGATTTGATATTCCCTGGGTTTGATTCGATGTCGGCCTTATTTAAGTGGCAGTTGATTGGTGACTTTATTCGATTGATCGGTATGGTCATGTCGTATTACTTTATTGCCCGTAAATTGGTCTATTACTTTGTGATTACCGAAATCTTATCTGTGGGCTTGTTTTATGTTTTTGCCCATTATTTCATTGATATCTATGGGGTAGAAGGAGTGGTTATTGGGCACATGATTCGTTATATCGTTTATGTAGTTGTGGTGTTTTTGATGGTTTGGCACTACCTGACTCAGCAGGCGAAGCAAAAAAATGTGCCGCAATGATGAGCGAGCGACAAGGCTATAAAAGCATCATCAAGGCGACCTCGTTATTTGGCGGGGTACAGGTTTTTAACATCATGATTGCCTTGGTGCGGTCCAAGTTTATCGCCCTCTTTATCGGGCCGACTGGAATGGGTATCTCGAGTTTGTTGGTGGCCACCATCAATTTGATGGGGGCGCTGACCAATCTAGGACTCGACCGCAGCGGAGTTAAAGAAATTGCCTCAAGCACCTCAGGACACGATACGGCGACAAGACAAGAAACGCTCTCTGTTCTCCACACCCTATTTTGGTTGACCTCTGTTGTTGGGATGATTTTGCTTTTTGCCATGGCGCCATGGATCAGCCTATGGGTTTTTGAGGATGCGGGATATACCAATGCCGTTAGAGCGGTCGCTTTGGCCTTATTCTTTCGCCAATTGACTCAAGGAAAATTGACCCAGCTTCAAGGCTTGCGAAAATTGGGTGGCTTGGCAAAAGCTAATTTATGGGGTAACCTTATTGCTCTTGTGCTCACCGTGCCACTTTATTATCTCTACGCATTAGACGCCATTGTGCCTGCTATTGTTATCGGCTCTGTATTGAGTTTTATTGTGACGGCCTATATCGCCAAAAAAGAATCACTCTCGGTAAGCCTTATGGGGATCAATGAGGCTTGGCAAAAGGGCCAACCCATGATCCGACTCGGGGTGATGCTCAGCCTGAGTTCGCTCATCACTTTGGTGGTGGGTTATATGATTCAGCTATTTATTAGTGGCCAAGGAGGACTCGATCAAGTCGGTCTATATAATGCGGGCTTTGTAATCCTCAATACCTATGTAGGACTGGTCTTTACGGCGATGGGAACGGATTATTTTCCGCGTTTGACCGAGGTTGTGGATCAATTAGAAAAAGCCCGGTCGACGGTGACCGCCCAGGCATTCGTCGCTATGGTATTGATTCTGCCAATTATAGTTGTGTTCTTGTCCTTAGCCCCGTGGATTATTGAAGTGCTGTATACTCAAGAGTTTTTGGCCATAGTCCCTATGGTGACTTGGGGGATTTTGGGCATGTTATTTAAGGCCGTTTCTTTCTCTTTGGGTTACGTTTTGATTGCGAAAGGCGATTCAAAATTATTCATCAAAACGGCTGTAGGTTTCAATGCGGTGTTGTTGACTTTCAATATTTTAGGCTATCATTATGGTGGGTTAGAGGGTCTTGGCATGAGCTTCTTGGCCTATTATGTAATACACCTGGTGGCCATAAGTATCATTGTCAAAAAGCGATACCAACTTCATTTGCCTAAAGCATTTTTCGGTCTGTTTCTGTTAGGGCTTTTGTGCTGTGTTGCCGCATTCGGAGTGACCTTTATGACGGCCGGTTGGGGGCAAATCAGTTTGAAGGTGCTTATAATTGTGATAACTTGTCTATTTTCGTTGTACCATTTGGATCAGAAATTAGGACTCAAAGACTTACTCAGTAAACGAATGGACCGAAATAATGGAAACAATTAAAAGACCATACCGATATTTTAGAAAGCGGGTGCGCTTGTACCTCAAAGTCAATTGGCTCAAGTCCTTGTATTTCAATTTTAAAATGTTGCCTTGGTCCAAAGCCCGTCACTTACCCGTATTGTTTTATGGTCGCGTGTCCTTGGGCAATCTCAGCGGTAGCGTTCATTTACCCGAAGTCGTTAAAATGGGTATGATTGGTTTTGGTCAGCCCTATGAATTAGTCACGAACTCTCGAGGAGTGGCCGAGCTGCATCTCGAAGGGCAAATCACCTTCAGGGGGTATGCTCAATTTGGCATCGATTATTTTGTGCATGTGGGATCTGAGGCTCATTTTGAGATGGGTCATATGTCTAGTGTCGCTTCTTTAGGTAAGGTCATATGTCATCAATCTATTACTTTGGGTGATTATGCCCGTATAGGTTCTGAAGCCCAGCTCATCGACACCAATGCGCATCAAATGATGGACACCCAAACCGGAGAGCGTTTCCCTGTGTGTGGACCCATTCAATTGGGCAGTTATAATTATATCAGTAACCGCGTGACCCTTTTACAAGGTGCCAAAACTGGCGATTATTGTACCATAGCCTCCAATACCTTATGCACTAAAGATTATTCTGATTGGGGTAAAAATATTCTGATCGGTGGGGTACCCGCTCAGAAACTCAAAGAGCACATCTCTCGTGATTGGGAAGGTGAGCAGGAGTTAATGGAGCGCTATTTGATCCTTTACTAATTTTCTTTTTGTTGCCAGGCGTTGAGGTATTGCTTGGCAATGTTTTGATACTGGTGGGATTCTTCTATAAATAGGCGTGCCTTTTGGGCTATGGTGCGACGCACCTCTGGATTGTCGATCAACCAACTTAATTTTTGTGCTATGGCTTCGGCATCAGGCATGGCATTAATGGCTACGGTATCTGGAGCCAATTGATAGTGGTCGAGCCACTCTTGCTCTGCTCCGGTAAAAACAATTTTTCCTTGAGCCATAGCCTCTAGGGCATTATAGCCTTGGTCATAGCCCAGAACTTGATCCAAGATAATGTCTGCCTGGCTATAGGCGGTAATATAATCGTGATATGGCACATCTCTAGTGGTGATGATACGCACTTGATCTGCATATTTCTTCTGAATTTCTTTAAGGGCTTGTTCAAAGTAATCACTCCCTTTTTTGAAATAGTTTTTGGTGTTAATGCCGTGAAATATGGTTATGAGGTCATTTTGTGTCTCTTGTTCTTTGTTGTCCTCTTTTGCCGTGGCATTGTCTTGCAGAAGATCGGTATTGATTGGGTTAGGAATCAATCCGAGATATTTTTCTTGGCCCATCATCGGGATGTGATAATCCAGATCTGTAGCGATCACACCATCAGTCCAAGACATCACTTTGTGATGTAAGGCCACAAATTGAGGTTCCATGTATTTCAAGATGGGGGCATAGTCTTTTGCCGTCACCTTGTTTTCAAACAAAGGGGTTAGTATGGAATAGCGGAATTTTTGGTCCATCGCATAGCGCACACTAATATAATCCGTGCCGCACGATAAGACAAAAAGCAAGGGGTTGTATTGGCGCAAATAGCCAACAATGGCGGCTTCATCTCTAGGGGCAATGCCTAAGGGGCTTTCATTGATGAGTTGCACCACATCATAATTTTTAAAATCCTGAGCACGGTTAAAAAATTGATTTTTGATATGCCAGGAAGCCCAATCAAATCCGGTCAGGCGGTAGATGAGATTTTTGAGGTATTTCATCACCCCACTCTGGTAAGGACGAATGAATTTAATATCGACCGGGTAATTTTTAAAATAGTCTCCGCAGCCAATAATGGTTACCTGATGGCCTAATGTCATCAGTCCTTCTTTTAAAGAATTGTGTAGTCTGCTGTACTCGCCTACTAAAAGTATCTTCATATCTTTGTGCGTGACCACTAAGGTAGCCTATTTGAACGAAGTTAAAAACATACATATTTGCTTAGTCACCATTTCTTTAGCAAAGGGAGGGGCGGAGCGCGCTGTGGCGAACCAATCACGCATGTGGCATGACATGGGCGCGCGGGTCACTATTGTTGTTCTTAACCACGAGATTGCCTATCCTTATGCGGGACAGATCTGGTCCCTGGACAGAAAAAAGAGCCAAAAGGTATCCTTTGGTCGGTGGTCAAGATTCCAACAACTGAAAAAATTCTTAAAAACCGAACAACCAGATTTTGTCATTGACCACCGGCCAAAAAACAACTACGCCAAAGAGTGGTTGTACAAAAAATGGCTTTATAGGGGCCTGCAGATTATTTATGTAACGCATAGTGCACATGTCCCGATGTATATGACGCAATGGCCAAAGTATTTTGCCCGCCTTTGCCAGTCGAATTGGGCTAATGTTGGCGTTTCTCAATGGATCGAAAAGAACGTTTTGGGCAGTTATGCCATGAAAAAGACGCAACACATTCCTAACGGTATTGAGCCGACCTGGACGCAAGACCACATGGAGGCCTCACAGGTTGCGCAGCGTCCCTACCTTCTTTGGTACGGACGATTAGACGATTCGGTCAAAGATATTTCTTTTCTCATCAAGGCCTATACCCAATCTAAGGCCCCATCCTTGGGCATTGATCTGCGGATTATGGGTCAAGGTCCTGATCGGGCACGACTCGAAAAAAAATCAAGGGAAACAGGCCATGAGGCTTGCATTGTATTTATGGATTTTCAGGCGGACCCCAGGCCTATTATAGCTGGTGCGCGTGCCGTACTTTTGACAAGTTTTTTTGAAGGATTCCCCATGGTACTCATAGAGGCTTTGAGTCTTGCTACTCCAGTCATTTCTTTGGACATCAACTCAGGACCAAATGAAATAATAAGGGACCAACAGAACGGATTGCTGGTCGGTCAACGAAATAGTCGTATTTTCGCACAAGCGATTGACTGTATGTGTCTTGATGAAGATTTTTATCAACTTTGTCGTGACAACGCTCAGGATTCTGTTCGGCATTTTTCAATGGCGCAAATCGCTACTCAATGGAAAGCACTGGTGACCCATGAATAAAACAACGATACATAACTGCCAACGCATTAGTTTGCCAAAGATCGAGGACCGTAGAGGAAACTTGTCTGTCATTGAAGGCGATGTCCTGCCTTATGCCATCAAACGGGTGTATTACTTATATGATGTGCCGTCCAATGCATCTCGCGGAGGTCATGCTCATATCGATCAAGTCGAGTGTTTGATTGCCTTAAGTGGCAGTTTTTCGGTCGTATTGGATGACGGTACGCATACCACAACACAACTTTTGAATAAACCCGATCAAGGCTTGATTATTCCTAAAGGCATATGGCGTTCGTTAGACGATTTTTCTTCCGGATCCGTTTGCTTGGTCTTGTCTTCAGGCGAATTTGATGAGCCGGATTACATTCGTAATTACCCCGACTTTTTAGCGTTCAAAGGCACTGATACGCCAGCCCAAGCGCAGCAGTAACTGCTGAATTTTCAACATTATTTTTAAGATCCAAGCGGGGCAATGCCTCAAAAACAGCTGTGCTCCGCTCAGGGAATTGGCGTCAATGGCATCAAAATAGGTGCGGGCGACCGATGTTTCTCCTGCTAAGACGTATTTGAGCCCTATGGCATAACGGTTTACGTCCAAATAGGATTTTAAATGGGGCAGGTCGCGTGCGACATCTTCAAATTGATCCAAATCAATGAATTTTCTGTTGCGCGTGGGTATGTGCGAGATCCTATTGCTTCCTTGGAGGCGATGACGTGCCGAAATACGGTTGCAAAAATATAAGGGACTCGCCAAGGCAGCACGGATCCAAAGTTCGGTATCCTCGCCAGCGCCCATGGTTATTTTGGGATTAAACCCACCAAGATTATCAAAAAAAGATTTGTCAAAACACAGGGCTGAGGTCCATGCCGGACAGTCTTTTTTGGCCATGGCAAAAAAATCATCAACTGCACCCATCCATTTTTGGCCTCGCTGTCTTAATGGGGTGTCCATTGCCATAATGCGGTCTGGTCCAAAATCCTTTTCATATGCCGTACCAAACCATTTCCCACCGCTAGAGGTTTGGATCAGTTGGTTGAGGTCTTCTAAGTGATAGGGATGCCAATAGTCATCGGCATCCAAAAATGCAACATAAGGTCCATTGGCTTGCATCACACCAAAGTTTCGAGTAGGGCCGACACCTTGATTTTCTTGTTGAAAAATGCGAAGACGCGGATCATCTAAGGCCTGGATTAAGTCCACGCCATGGTCGGTTGAGCCATCATCGATCACAAGAACTTCAAAATTGGTATAGGTCTGTGCCCAGACACTGTCTAAGGTCGCGATGATATCGCGCGCCTTATTGTATAATGGGATGATGATAGAAATACTTGGATTCATGAGCGGTATTTAAGCGCTAAATAATGATGCAATTTATAAATATCCAGGTACAATAACCGGGGCCGTGGACCGCAAAGTTGCCGCTCGATAAAGTCCATTAAAGGATTGGTTGCCCAGATAAAAACTAGGGTCATGCGCCATCGATTCAATGTTTTGGCGGCACTTTGAAGTGGCGTAAAGTCATCTGAAATAACGCCATTTTGTTCATGGCTTAAAAGCGTTTTTACTGCGCTTTTTGTTTTCTGAAGGTAGCTCTTATTCTCTTCGAGGCCCAAATGATAGACTGGGTTGTCGAGGTGTAATACGGCAATTTGCTCCTTCTGAAGCTGAAAAGAAAAGACATTGTCTAATCCATATTGGTGTTCCAGCACTTTATTAAGGGCCAAAAATAAATCTCTTTTGATCCAAAGGTTAGATGAGATCACGAAATAGGGATTTTGCTGCCGCTGTGCCGCGGGCTTCGCCTCTCTGTGTTGTCCATAAAACCAACGCAAATAATGTGCCGGCTCAGGAGGGGTGTCTTGATAGCGGATTCCTCCAGAGAGCAGATCATATGGTTCTTGGCTCAGAGCGCTATAGGCCGATAGAAAACCTGGTTTTATAGGCAGCATATCGGCGTCCAAAAATAAAAGGTACTGGTATTGTGCGGCCTGGGCTAAAAGTTGTCGGGTCTGTGTGCGTCCTAGATTTTGGTGACTGCGGTGTAGGGTCACATGTGGCAGGACTGCAATAGATTCGGGCAATTTTTCTGCGTTTGTCGAGCCATCGTCCCAGATTAATAACTCGTAAGGAACGCGAAGATCTTGCGCATCATTGAGCAGCGCTTCCACTAGGGGAACGACATTGTCGTTGTATAATGGGATGAGAATCGATACCATAGCCTAAGTCTCTGGCTAATTTACAATTTTACTGAGGTACTGCCATCACTTTTTATTACATTCGGGTATGCGCTACTTTAAGCCCTTATCTTACTGGGTCCTTTTGGGCTTATTGCTCGTTACCATCGCTGGAATGGCCCAGAGTCCTCGTCCTGGTTACCTGCCCAATGATTTTTCGTTTCTCATGAACAAAGCTGGGGATACGGTCGCTCCACTTGATTTGGGCTATTTGAACTTTTTGGGGGTGCCTGAAGCTTGGAAATACACGACCGGGCATCGTGATGTCATCATTGGCCTATCCGATGGGGCCGTGGATACGACTTTGATTGACTTTAGAGGCAAGACAAGAATTTTAAAAACTGCGCCTATCGCTTCGGGTCATGGGTTAAGTGTCGGGGCCATTGCAGCGGCTCAGGGTGACAACAATTTTGGCATTCCTGGCGTCTGCTATGACTGTGGGTTGCTGACCACCAATTATGGTAATCCCAATTTAGAAATGCTCCTCGAACTTGGCCAGAACGGCGCCAAGGTGATTAATGCCAGTTGGGTCACAAGCCAGAAAACGGCAAGGGCTCAAGAAGTCATCGATGAGCTCATGGCTATGGGCACTGTGGTAGTGGCCGGAGCGGGCAACGAAAATTGGAAAAAAAACAAAGGCAAAACGCTCTATTATCCGGCTTCTTTGGACAAAGTAATTTCGGTCTCATCGGTCATGTACCTGCATCAAGACCCCAAGGAAGGCCTCAGCTTTGAAGCCGATGGCCGACCTTATGTGGAAAATGTCCGTGGTTTTGTTGGGCGTACTGCCGGGTTTGATGGTTTTGATACTTCTGCGCCCCTTAGAATTTATCCCGAGTCAGTTGCGACACTCAATACCGAGGTCGATTTATTGGCCCCCACAGTGGGGCTTTTCCGCTACAATAAGTGGATCCTTGACAATGAGGTGGTCAAGAGTACTTATCAAGGGACTTCTGCTGCCACACCATTTGTAACCGGCACCATTGGTTTGATGAATGCCTTGTGTCCTTGTTTGCCTGCAGTCGAAATAGAATCGATGCTCAAGCTAACGGCCTTAAATATTGATCATATCGAAGCCAATAAGCCTTATCGCGGGCATTATGGTGCCGGTATTCTGCAGACTGGTAAAGCGGTGGAATTAGTCGGGGGGCTATACGATCCGAAGGCGACGGTCACTTTGTCTGAGCAACAATTTGACCGTTGGCATTTTCAATTGACGTCTTATGCGGATTCAGTGGTGTTTAGCGATATCATATTTCGAGGTGCTGCTTCATTAGATTTGTCCTCGAGTGGTTCTATTGTCTTGGGACCTGGGACCGAATTGTCGCCAAAGGGATCGGGGGATGGAATGCATTTATGGATTGACTCCAATAGGGCACCGCCTTGTGCTTTGCGCTTAAAGAATTAAGAACTGAAAAGCCTAGATTTAAACTATTTTTTGGATGACTTCAAATATTTTTTGCCCTTCGCATTTTAATGTTTTAGAAGGGTATTTCAATAAAAGCGCATAATCGTGTGTCGCCATAAGAATCGTGCGTCCGCTTTGATGAATCTCTTGGAGGACCTCCATGACTTCGATACTGGTTTGTGGATCTAAATTGCCGGTAGGCTCATCTGCGATGATCAGTTCGGGGTCGTTTAAAAGGGCCCGCGCAATGGCGATCCGTTGTTGCTCGCCACCAGAAAGCTGGTGCGGAAATCTATGTCCTTGATCGCCCATGCCTACCTTGGTCAATACCTTGTGGATCTGGTTGGTCATCTGGGCTTTGTCGTTCCACCCCGTTGCCTTTAACACAAAAAGTAGGTTTTCATTGACACTGCGCTCATTGAGTAATTTAAAGTCCTGGAACACCACTCCGAGTTTGCGGCGCAGATAAGGAATTTCACGCTCCTTTAATTGTTTTAAATCAAACCCTACAATGTGGCCTTCTCCTTCTGTCAAGGGGATATCCCCATAAAGGGTCTTCATTAAGCTGCTTTTTCCACTTCCGGTTTTTCCAATCAAATAGACAAATTCACCCCGATCAATCGAGAGGGATACGTCTTTTAAAATCAGCTGTTCGCGCTGAAAAATGGCGGCATTTTTGAAGGCTAATACAGGGTCAGACATGAGGTGTCGGCTTAAAAGTGAACAGGGTAAAGGTACAAATAATGCAATGGATTTTGGGGCTCATTGCCCATTTTCGCATTGCTTTTCAAGCGCATCAATTTGCTGTTGCTGTTCCAAAACATATAAGGTGAGTTCTTCAATCTTCTCGAGAAGTTTCAGGCTAAAGGCCGACATGTAGAGCCCATTAGCGTCAATTTCGTTTGCTGAAGGCACTCCCGGTAAGTGGTGATGATCATCAAGGTATTGCGCCAGTTCCTTCAGAGTCAGGCGTCGATAATCTACAGAAGGGTCAGGCCCGAAATAAACATCAAAGACATAGTCGGGGACCAAGGCTCCTTTAAGATCAATTTTCACTTCTTGGGCATGAATAGTCCCTTTGACTGTAAGCAGATCGTCTGGCGCAGGGGTGCCGATACCGATCTTGCCGTCATTTTGAGTTATCGCACTGAGGGCTCTGTCGGAGGCACTGCAAGAGGCCAGCACTAGTGCGGCTAATATTAACAAGATGTTCTTCATAACATAATGGATTTGTCTCAGGTTATGGTTTAAAATTAAATTAATTTTCGACCCATTTAGGACATCAAAAAGATACGGATTTCTGAAATGATCCGTTATAGATATTATGGCAAATAAAAACAAGACAAATAGCAGGCTTATCCAGGGTATTTTCTATGTCTTGGGTTGCATTATTTTTTGTGAAAATAGCGCTCATGCGCAACAATCTGAGGCCCTTTTCGCATTTGAACAGACCCGCACAAAAGTAGCGACCTTATTGGCCAATGAGCATTATGAGGCGGCTTATAATGCCTGGGCGGATCTATCTGACGCGCAGCTTGATCCCCTGCAGCTTTCTGAAAAGGCTTTTGGCAGCTCATTTTGTGGGCTGAAGGCAGGTCATGCTGACGCGGTTTACAACATGCAGTCTTTTGCTACGGGGTATCCCTTGAGCGCCCATGCCGATCAAGCTTCTTTTTTGATTGCGCGTTATTATTTCGAAAAAAATCAATTTGCCAATGTGCGTGAGTGGTTAAGCAAAGTGTCTCAGGCGAATCTGAATGATCAAGAGGTTGCCCATTATCGGTTTATGCAAGGGTACAGCGCCTTTAAACTCGGTAAATATAATGCGGCCAGAGCCGACTTGCTGGAGAGCCGTAATGACCTAAGATTTGCTCAAGCTTCCTTATATTATTTGGGCTATATCGATTATACAAATGGTCAATATACAGAGGCATTGGGCTGGTTTGATCAGGTCGATATCCGTTCGGGTTACCACCAGGAGATTCTATTTTATCGGGCCGACATCGGATTTAAATTGGGTGATTATCCGGATGCGATACACTGGGCGCAACAGGCCATGGTTCAGGCCAATGCCAAAGAAAAAAACATCTTGAACAAAGTCGCTGGAGCCTCATTTTTTGCTCTGGAACAATATAAAGAGGCCTTGCCTTATTTAGAAAGCCATACGGGGCTTAAGGGCAGAAAAACGCCGGAAGATTTGTATCAATTGGGGTATTGCTATTACCAGACAAATGCCTTTGATAAAGCCGTCATGTCTTTTAATAAAATGGTCGACCAAAACAATTTATTGGGTCAGAATGCTTACTATCATTTGGCAGCTTGTTATTTGGCGTTAGACAAAAAGCCCAGTGCATTGAATGCCTTTAAAAAGGCCAGTGTGTTGGATTTTTCTCAGGTTATTAAGCGAGAGGCTGCTTTTAATTATGCACAATTGGCTTATGAAATTGGGATTAACTACTCGAGCGTTCCTGAAGTTTTACAAACGTTTTTAGAGGACTATCCAGACCATGCGCAGGCCAATACCATTGTCGATTTGCTGGTCGCTTCGTTAATGCAGGAAAAAAATTATCAATCCGTTTTGGATCTTTTGAAAAATCAGGACGGGATGGATCAAAAATTGGCCTACCAAAGGGCAGCATTTTATCGGGGCTTACAGGCTTATAATCAGGCTGATTTGACTAAGGCTCATGAAATGATCCAGACAGCGCTAAAGGGTCCTTATGGACGTGATATTTATCTGCGGGCCCAGTATTGGAGTGGAGTACTTGAAGCTGAAATGGGTAATTTGACAGAGGCGATTACTACTTTTCAAGGCGTTTTGCGTCAGTCTTATTTTGTTCAGACACCAGAGTATGGGCAAGTATTTTATGAGTTGGGGTATGCTTTATTCCAGAACCGTGATTACGAAGGAGCCAAAAGGGCTTTTGCCGATTATCTAAAACAGGAGCCACAACCTAATATGAAGAGCGATGCACAATTGCGTTTGGCGGATTGCCATTATGTGGCGCGTCGGTATGATGAGGCTTTGCGTAATTATCAAGCGGTATCCTCCGGAGTTCATGGAAGCAGGGATTACGCCTGGTTTCAATCAGCGATATGTTTGGGATTGCTCAATGAGACTGAGACAAAAATCAGTTACCTATTGCAGTTCAAAAGCGATTTTCCGAGTTCCTTATATGGTGATGACGCACTTTATGCCTTAGGAACGACCTATTTATTAGAAGACAACACCCAAGAAGCTAAGGCGGCATTTAACGCCCTTATAGGGACCATGCCGCAAAGTTTACTCGTGCCCAAGAGTTGGCTAAGGTTGGGTTTGATTAGTGATAATGCGGGTAATAGCGCTGAGGCCATAACTATATTTAAAAAAATAACCAGTGATTTCCCTGCTTCTTCTGAGGCCATACAGGCCGTTAAAGCCGCAAAAAATAGTTATGTCGCTTTGGGTGATGTGTCTGCGTATGGCAAATGGGTAGAGGGCCTGACTTTTGTGACACTCGAAAACTCAGAGCTTGATGCAGCCAGCTTTCAAGCAGCGATGCAACCTTATACGGGAGGTGATTTTGCCTTGGCGGAAGTCAGAATGACTCAATATTTGAGTGATTACCCTCAGGGTTTGTCTCAAATAGAAGCCCGATTTTACCTGGCACAAATCTTATGGGAACAAGACCAAAAATTAGAGGCCTTAACGCAGTACAATACCTTATTAGAACTAGGGATCAATGACTATACTGAGCCCACTTTAGTGCGTTTGTCCGAGTATCATCTTAGCCAAAAGGATTATACGCGGGCGCAGTACTATTTATATGCCTTATTGGATATTGTGGTGTATCCAAAAAACAAATTATTTGCCATACAAGCAGCCATGAATGCCGCTTATGCCATGGCACAATATGAGGAGGCATTGTTACGTGCCGAGGAGCTTATGGCGTTGAACAAGATCGATGATGGCATCCTGCTGGAAGCGGAAATCGTCAAGGCTCGTGTATTGATCAAAATGGGGCAGTTGTCCGAAGCGGAGTTGGCTTATACGCAATTAGCAACCAAAGCAACCCAAGAGTTAGCCGCCGAGGTGCTTTATCATCAGGCTTATTTTCGTCATTTGGACAAGGCCTATGAAACGTCAAATGAATTGATTCAGGAATTAGCGCAAAAATACCCGAGTTATCCATATTACGGCGCTAAGGGTCTGGTGTTGATGGCCCTTAATTTTGAAGGTTTAGCCGATTTTTTTCAGGCCAATTTCATTTTAGAAAGTGTTTTGGAAAATTTTGAGGGATTTCCAGAGATCATTCGTCAGGCACAAACAGAGCAAGAACGCCTGCAGCAGATCCAAAACCAATCAACAATGAGCGACCCCAAAGAGGGTGAATCTAACCAACAAGAACCTGAATAATATGCATCACCAGAACCCTTATTTTGTATTTATTACTGATCGATCAGGACGCCCGATTTTGAGCTATAAAAGCGGCCTTTTGTTGGGGTTTTTAATCCTTTTATGTTGGGCAGGAAGCGCTCAGGTTGTACAAGATTCTACCGATTTTTCGACCGAAGTCATACAGGTGGTCAAGTCCTATGCGCCAGAAATTTCAGACGCTTTCAAAATGAAGCAGTTACCTGATTTTGACGAAGGACCTTCAGCCTCAGAAATCAAATTGACGTATGCTCTTTTATCGGTTCCTGTGGCGACAGATTTTGTCATTAACCTGCCTAATGCCTTGCCTTTTAAATCGGTTTCGGGAGAAAAGCCATTTGACTATTATGTCCGAATCTGGGGAGGGACTAAGGAAAGTCTGGGTCTGGATGTCTATGGGAAGGTGGTCAACACAAAAGACAAGCTTTGGTCCTTTGGACTACAACACCAGCAGATCAATGGGTCATTACCCGGTATTAATTTGGCTAATGATTGGTCCTTGTCTGAATTCAGCTCAGATTTACGACTGATGAATCAAGACCGTGAGGTGGCTATATCCGTTGATTTGTCGCAACGCAAGAATATGTTTTATGGCTGGTCTCCAGCGGCGCTTGCCTCAGATGGTGCGCTGGATGTTGACCTGGCGCAGGCTGTGACTCAGGGTATCGTTAAGGCAAAAATCGGACCTAATGGCAGTTGGTTTGATGGCGGCACGACTACCATTTCTTATTTGAGGGATCGATTTGAAAGTACTGAATTTTCAGTTACAGCAAGGCCTCAAGGCCATGTGCTTATAGGTGCAAAACCGCTCAATATTAAGGCGCAATTTAATGTGCTTCAGACGACCTACCCAGAACAAGCAGGAAACTTAGTTGACACTGAGTACCGTATCATGAATCATGATTTGGAAGGGGATTATGCGTTTGAATTTAATCAGTTCTTACTGCGTGTTGGTGCTCAAGCTTGGTATCACCATGCAAATACGGATGATGCTCAATTGAGTGTCTTCCCGAAACTATATCTGGCTTACCCTATCATAAAAGATGTGATGCGTCTAGAAGGGACTTATGGCGGGGCTTATGAGCAGCAAACCTATGGAATCCTGCAAAATGCTAATAATTGGGTGGCTCCTCATGCGGTTTTAAGACCTACCGTCCATGAACAATTTTTGGACGTGACCCTGAGTGGGGCCTGGACGAAACAAATTCATTATCATGTTGGTGCTCGTTGGGACCAAATCAAAGACCAACCACTTTGGGTGAGATCGGATTATGCGCTTGGCCTAGATAAGGAACCTTACGATTTTGGTAATGCTTTTGAGGTTGTGTATGATCAGGTCAGTGCACTCAAATTACATTATGGTTTTTCTGCCGATATTGATGATCAATGGCAAATGGGGGTGCGTGGTTCAATAGTTCGGTATGAAATGGATCGAGCGTCTGAGCCCTGGAACCTCCCGCAGTCAACAATAGCTTTTGATGCGCATTACCGATACAGCCCAAAATGGAGTCTCTCGACTCAGTTTTTGGCCTATGGACCGCGTAAGGATCGCTACATGGATTTGGGTGATGAAGTCACAACACAGGTGAAGGGTTTTGTGGATTTGGGAGCCACCCTGAGGCATCAAATCACCAGACAGTGGATGGCCAATATTACAGTGAACAATGCACTGAATCAGGAATATGAACTTTGGGTTCAATACCCTGTCCAGGGTTTTCGTGTTAATTTGGGACTTCAATATAATTTTGATCTACCCTAAGCAACCTTTTGGCCGTGGCTGTATCTTATAAATGATTTAAATAAGTAATTCGTTAAGTTTAGGGTTTAATAAATGAAGCACCTCACCATTGTGAGGTGCTTTTTTTATCTTTAGACTCATGAAAACAAAAATAGTTACTGCCCTCACAGGATTTGCGCTGCTTTTTTTGGGCTGCCAGCCAAAGCCCACATCTATTGATTTAATCGTTTATAACGCGGAAATGGTCACCGTAGATGAGGCGATTCCCTATGCCCAAGCCATGGCCATAGACCAAGGCCAAATTATAGCGATAGGGTCGACCAAAGCGCTTTTGCAAAAATTTAAACCGAACCAAGCCATAGACCTGGAAGGAAAAACTGTTTTGCCCGGGTTAATTGATGCCCATACCCATCTTTATGCCTTGGGTTTGGCGATGCAGCAAGTCGATCTTGTAGGCACACGCTCCAAGGATGAGGTCATCGAGAGACTGCGCTCTTTCGAACCCTATAAAAACGCGAATTATATTGTGGCTCGCGGTTGGGATCAAAACGATTGGGAGGACCCAACCTATCCTTCGAAACAAGACTTAGACGCTTATTTTCCTGACACACCAGTGGCCTTGTCTCGAGTCGACGGACATGCGCTATGGGTCAATTCAGCGGCCCTTGATTTGGCTGAAATCACAGCAGATTTGGTGATGGAAGGCGGCAGTGTATTGATAGAAAATGGAGCCCCTAGCGGTATTTTGATTGATACGCCATGTGAAAAAATATTTGAAACGATTCCCTCACCATCCCGCGCTGAAAAGATCAACGCTTTATTGCAGGCGCAAGAGGTCTGTTTTTCTTTTGGACTCACCACAGTCAATGAAGCTGGATTAGACCGTCAAATAATTGAATTAATTGATAGTCTTCAGCAGGCCGATATAATGCAGCTTAAGGTTTATGCCATGGCCGAAAACACGCCAAAAAATAGAGCTTACTATTTCGCCAAAGGGCCATACAAAACACCGCGATTGAATGTGCGCTCTATAAAAGTCTACGGTGATGGTGCCTTGGGCTCGCGCGGTGCCGCATTACGTCAGCCTTACTGGGACCAGCCGCATCATTTTGGCGCGATGATTACCGACGAATCGGCATTAATGACCATAGCCCAAAGTGCTTTTGATGCGGGCTTTCAAATGAATACGCATGCCATCGGTGATTCGGCCAATGTGAGCGTTTTACGCGTTTATGAGAAAGTACTGGCCCAGCAAAAAGACATGCGATGGAAAATTGAGCACGCCCAAGTCATCCCACCGACGTATTTTAGTTTCTTTTCAAATAACATCATCCCTTCTGTGCAACCGACCCATGCCACGAGCGATATGTATTGGGCCGAGGAGCGTTTAGGACCAGTGCGCATTTTGGGTGCATATGCCTATAAATCGCTGCTGGAGCATTCCGGAATCATTGCTTTAGGCACTGATTTTCCTGTTGAAAAAGTCAATCCCATGTTGACCTTTTATGCCGCTGTAGCGCGCCAAGACTTAGATCAATTTCCAGAAAATGGTTTTATGCCAGAACAAATGCTGTCGCGCATGGATGCGCTTAAAGGCATGACAATATGGGCGGCCTATTCCAATTTTGAAGAAGCTGAAAAGGGGAGTTTGTCGGTAGGAAAGTCGGCAGATTTTATTGTTCTGGATCAGAATCCATTGACCTGTTCGGTCGCGAATATTCCTAAAATACAAGTCTTAAAAACCTATAGCCAAGGCCAGCAGGTTTATTAATTAAAGGCCGCCTTTGGCCTGAAGGTCAGCACGACAACGCTCATCAAGGGCGGGAACACTGCGCAGCTGTTTGAATTTATTCAGCAGGCTGGTCCGGACATTAGTCGCGTCGTAATACATGAGACATTCCTCATCGACGCAATGTTTATTGCTGTTGGGATCCTCGTGCACTTGGTGGATGTCGTCATTCTGGATATTGACCAAGCCCAAGATATGGCCTAGTTCATGATTGAGGGTTGTTTGCTCCAAGATCGGCAGTACTTCCGGATCAGACTGGGTGATAAATTCCAAAGTCTTTTGATAAATAACAATGGAGGTGTTTCTATAGGCTGTACCCAAGGTAACAGATGTTTCTGTGTCATTAGATGAATTACCATTTGAGAAGAAAATATAAACGGCAATATGGTCATCGGTGGTATAAATACTGCGGTAGGTTTCTTCGATTGATCTGATTTCATCTAACGAAAATGGACCACCTGGCTGATTGGGAATCACGCGCTCTACAAAATTCACTCCGCCGGGTTTGTTCACGCGCGCCAGAACGAAATTTTTAAACCCATCGATGCTTTCTTGCAAAGGTCTGAACGAAGCAGTAAAGACCAATTCGATGGTCATTTGGTCGTAGGGGGTAGCCGAGAGTAAATCGGAAGATGAGGTGCCTAGGGCTTTTTTATTCTCTGCTCGGGGGTCGCTATCTTGTTCAGCATCATCTGACTTTTGGCAGCCCACAAGGTTCAATAGCCCAATAACTAATAGAATAAGGGGTGCCTTGGCGTAATTCATAAGGGTAATTTTGTAATTTTAGCAAACATAAACTTAAAAACCAAATAAGAAAAATGAGGGCATTGTTTTTAACGATATTTTTAGCGAGCTGTATGACGACTGAGGCGCAAGTTGACGCCTTTCACAAAGATATTATCGATATGATGATGATCAAAGGCGAACAGATTTCAGGGAGTTTGGCTTTTCATGATGTTTTTCCCAAACTCAAAAGGAATTTTAAATCCAATAATATAGCGCCAGAAGTGTGGCAAGAGATGAAGGGGGACGAAGCCAAGCAAGTTGCCACTTATATGGATCAAGCCGCCTATGCCTATCGTCAATTTTTTGACCTAGACGACATCCAAAACATGACAGAATTTTACCTCACTGAAGCCGGTCAAGCGTATGCCTTTGGTGAAGACCTAAGTGCCAAGCAGAAGGGAGAACTGGCCCAATTTTTGGCTAGCGACACAGGCGAATCTTGGGCAGCACACAAGACAGAAGTAGAGGAAGATCTCGCCCAGACGCGCAGGGATTGGAGTGCTCAAGTTTTTAAAGAAAAAATGAAGGCGCTCATCAAACAAGGGCATCTAAATTAGGGTCAGTGCCGCGAGGTAGTCATAGTGATCGCCAGAGCCAACCAATTTAAAGTCAAATCCATGTTCTTGTGCCAATGACTCGAGCAATTGAGGATGGACAAAAAGCCATGGAAATGAGGGGCCTTCCATTGATTTATAACTCATTTTAAAATCCAATTCACCGTAATAGCGATCTGCCGGAACCCAAATGGCACCATCAGGTCCTTGGTCATACATATACTGTAAATCGCTAGAGTCAATGAGCAGCGTCCCCTTGGGATTGAGCAATGATTTTATGTGGGCCAAATAAACGGGTATTTTTTGCAGTGTTTCGCACAGTCCTGTCCCATTCATGAGCATTAAAATGGTGTCATAAGTGCCGTGCTTATAAGATAAGAAGTCAACGCAAAAAGCATCTCGTACTCCTCTTAATTTTGCGACCTCAATCGCACCAGGTGATTGATCTATCGCGGTTACTGATTGTCCATTTTCTTGAAGAAATAAGGCATGACTGCCACTGCCACAGCCCACATCCAAAACATGTCCGCGACACAGATCCAAGGCGGTTTTTTCGATAAGGGGCATTTGATCATAAGAACGGAACAGATAAGCTGTCGGCAAGACATCTAATTCGCTAATGTTTGTTTGGGTATAAAGATCCTGAGGATCTTGGTTGTGATAGAAATCTTTTAATGCTTGGCCGATCAAGTCCTTCATATTCTCAAAGTTTGATTAAATTCGTGGTCTAAGTTCAAGCATGCAAGAAATACTTGAAAACTTGCCTAAACAGGCCAAAGATAAGGAGAAAGAAAACAAGAAGTTTTTTAGTATTCTCAAACGGAAACCGCCCAAGAATTTGGACCAAATCATGGTGCGTATTCATGAGCAAGAGTTTGCGCGTACCGATTGTCTGCAATGCGGCAATTGTTGTACCACAACAGGGCCACTGTTTACAGACAAGGACATCACTCGTATTGCCAAAACCTTGCGCATGAAACCACTACAGTTTATCACCCGTTATTTAAAGGTCGATAATGAGGGGGATTATGTCTTGCAATCTGTGCCCTGCGCTTTTTTGGGAACGGACTTGCATTGTTCAATTTATGATGATCGTCCCAAAGCCTGTCGCGAATTTCCGCATACAGATCGAAAAAAATTCCAACAGATCAGCCATTTGACTATCAAAAATGTAGCCATCTGTCCTGCCGCATTCAATATAGTGGAGACGCTTAAGTCTGAAATAAAGCCTTAGGGGTAGATCAAATATTTTGCCCTAATTATTTTAAAGGCTTCGAGTCCATCAGACCATGTGGCTTTGATGCGCGCGCTATCCCAACCATTTTCGATTTGTTTTTGCAGGGATGTTTGCCCGGCCAGTTTTTTAAAAAAATCATTAAAGAACGCAGATGGCGTGGGGTCATCTTTGTAGGCCTGGATGAGCCATTCAAGGTTGAGTTCATCAGCAGGGGTAGCCAGTCTTAAATTGATGCCCTGGCAAATTGTATTCTCAAATTTAGGGTATTTGGCACCGGGACCTGAGCGCGGCACAAAGCTAAAGGGATACTTTTGCTCGGGCAGATCAGAACTGCCAAATACTTCAAAAGGATGTGCGGTACCTCTACCGGCACTCACTACAGTGCCTTCAAAAAAACAAAGACTTGGATAAAGCGCAATAGATTGATCTGTCGGAAGGTTTGGTGAAGGTGTTACGGGAAGCGAATAGGGTGTTTGGTGGGTGTAGTGTTTTAGCGGTACGATGGTCAAATTGCAGGAGACATGGTCTTTTAGCCATCCTTGGCCATTGATCATCGTGGCGTATTCACCGATAGTCATGCCGTAAACCACAGGCACTGGATGTAGTCCAACAAAGCTGCTTTGGCTTAATTCCAAAATAGGTCCGTCGATATAATGGGCATTGGGATTGGGTCGGTCGAGCACGATCAAGGGGATGTCTTGTTCAGCACAGGCCTCCATGACATAGTGCAGGGTAGACAAGTAGGTGTAGAAACGGGCGCCGACATCCTGGATGTCAAAAACAATGACGTCTATATCGGTCAAGTGTTCTGGTTTTGGTTTTTTCGAGGCGCCATAAAGGGACATGACCGGTAGTTGTGTGGCAGGATCTAATCCATCTTTTAATAAGGCTCCGGCATCGGCTTGTCCTCTAAAACCATGTTCTGGGGCGAATACCCGCACAACATTAATACCTTCCGCGCGCAGGACATCGATCAGGTGCATCGCGTTGTTTGATGCCGCAGAGGCCTTAACTTGGCTGGGTGTATAATGCTGTAGGATACTGGTTTGGTTGGCCACCACACCAACGCGTTTGTTTTGCAATAAAGCAATGTATTGGACCAATTGTTCTGCGCCGGGAACGACGGCTTGAGTAGGCGATTCTTGTGGATCCGGGTTAGCGTTTACTAGCGGATCAATAGCCTGTCCTTTGCATGAAAAAGCACATAGGATGATTATTAAAACCCCATTATTTAGTGTACTTTTGGTAAAATTAAGCCACTGTTTCATCTGTGAATTTTGAACTTTTTACGGCACGTCGCATCATTGCTTCTAGCGATAATAAAGGTAGTGTTTCGGCGCCAATAATTAAAATTGCTATTGCTGCCATTGCAGCGGGGATGGTGATCATGATTTTGTCTGTAGCGGCGGGTCTTGGCTTGCAACAAAAGATCCGAGAAAAGGTCTCTGCCTTTAATGGGGAAATCAGTATCATTCATTTCGACAACCAATCACAGCTCGAAGACCAAACACCCATAGATCTTCCTCAAAACTTTTACCCCAAATTTTCGCAGGTAGAGGCAGTGGAGCACATTCAAGCAACCGCACATAAGGCAGGCATCATCTTAACCGATCAAGAATTTGAGGGGGTCATTTTGAAAGGAGTGGGGCCCGATTATCGATGGGAGCTTATGGCGCCCTATATCACTTCCGGACATTATCCAGAGACTCAAGGGGATTTAAACAATCAGTTGATGATTTCTAGCACCATTGCTCAGCGATTGAACATAGCACTTGGTGACACCATTAATACATTTTTTCTCAAGGGTGCTGATGAGCAGGCCATTAGAAGCCGTGGATTTAAAGTTGTCGGTTTTTACGAAAGTGGGTTTGAGGACTTTGATCGCCAGTATATATTTTCAGACATCCGTCATGTGCAACGTTTGAATCGCTGGACCGACCGCCAAGTTGGTCGCTTTGAATTATTTACTGATCAATCCCAGGACCTTACCCAAATTGCGGATCAAGTTTATCAGTTGACACCAGGATCGTTGAACACCATATCAATGAGCGAGGCATATTATGCCATTTTCGAGTGGTTGTCGTTATTTGATTTTAATATTTATTTGATCATTGGCATCATGATTCTCATCGCGAGCATCAATATGATTACAGCACTTCTTGTCCTGATCCTTGAGCGGACGCAAATGATTGGTGTCCTTAAATCCTTGGGTAGTACCAATTGGAGTATCCGCAAAATGTTCTTGTACCAAGCCGGTTACATCATTGGATTGGGGCTGTTTTGGGGGAACCTGATCGGTCTTTTTATGATCGGAATTCAATCATATTTCGGTATCATCACATTAGATCCCGCGACTTATTATGTGCGTTATGCACCCGTTCATTTGCCATTAGACTTATGGGTTTGGCTTAATGCCGGCACGTTTATCTTGTGCTTGTGTCTGTTGTTGTTGCCGAGCTATTTAGTGACCAAAATAACGCCGGTAGAAGCCATGCGCTTTGATGGCTAAACTCTGTCGCGTTCTGCGTTTGGTTTTGTACTTTTGTTTATCATATTTTTTTCATCATGGACTACGCCAAAAATATATTAGAAACGATCGGGAACACCCCTTTGGTTAAACTCAATCATTTGACCAAGGAGCTTCCCTGTTTGGTGTTGGCCAAATACGAAACATTTAACCCTGGAAATTCTGTAAAAGACCGTATGGCTTTAAAGATGGTCGAGGATGCTGAGGCCGATGGGCGTCTGCAGCCGGGAGGAACTATAGTTGAAGGAACCAGCGGGAATACTGGAATGGGATTAGCGCTTTGCGCTATTGTCAAGGGCTATAAAATGATCTGCGTGACCACCGCCAAACAAAGTAAAGAAAAGGTCGATATTTTGCGTGCTGTAGGGAGCGAAGTTCACGTATGTCCCACTGACGTAGCCCCTGAAGACCCGAGGTCTTATTATTCGACCGCGAAACGTTTGGGCCGCGAAACCCCAAATGCATGGTATGTTAATCAATACGACAATCCGAGTAATGCCCGAGCGCATTACGAAAGTACAGGCCCGGAAATATGGAAGCAAACAGAAGGTAAACTGACGCACTTTGTCGTCGGTGTTGGCACCGGTGGGACCATCAGCGGGGTGGGCAAATATTTAAAGGAGCAGAACCCGGAGGTTAAGGTTTGGGGTATTGATACTTACGGTAGTGTCTTTAAAAAATATCATGAGACGGGTGTTTTTGACCAAAATGAAATTTATCCATACGTCACTGAAGGGATCGGCGAAGATATCTTGCCAGAGAATGTCGATTTCTCGATCATCGATGGCTTTACCAAAGTAACCGACAAAGATGCCGCCATTTATACCCAAAAGTTGGCCAAGGAAGAAGGGATGTTTGTGGGTAATTCTGCTGGAGCCGCGATAAAGGGACTTCTGCAGCTAAAGGATCATTTCGGCCCAGATGATATCGTTGTGGTGCTTTTTCACGATCATGGGAGCCGTTATGTGGGCAAGATGTTTAACGATGACTGGATGAAGTCCATGGGTTATCTCGATTAAGTTATCTGCCGATGTTCACTGATTTACGTCATTATCTCGAAAAACATGGTTTTTATGTCAGTTCTCGGTTAGCTGATCGGCTGGGTATGCGTGCAAAAACCGTTCGATTGTCATTTATTTATGTCACATTTGCCACCCTTGGTATGGGCTTTGCCTTATACTTGGTTTTGGCTTTTTGGATGAAAATAAAAGACATTATTTATACAAAAAGAAGCTCTGTTTTTGACTTATGATGCGTCTCAAAAACCCTAAAATAGTATCTGCCGTATTGGGCTTACTCCTTATTTTTTCTGGAGGAGTATTTGGCTTTAGGTGGTTGTATGACTATTCTTGGGTGGACGCGCTTTATATGACGGTCATTACCATAACCACGGTCGGTTTTGGCGAGGTGCATCCCATGAACCCTTCCGAAAAAGTATATACTTCGGTTTTGATTCTTTCGAGTATTTTTATTGTGGGTTATGCCATTAAAGTGATATCGGAATATCTGTTAAGTCAGAGTAATATTGGTAATTTAAGACAAAGAAAAGTGCAAGAGAAAATTGACAAACTTTCAGGGCATGTGATTGTATGCGGTTTTGGCCGCAACGGCATGCAAGCGACACAAAAATTAGCAGCGTATAACAAACGTTACGTAGTGGTGGAGCACAACGAAGAAGTCGCCGAGCGACTTTTGGATAACAATGATTTATTTGTTCTTGGCAACGCCAATGAAGATGAAATTCTAATCAAGGCAGGTATTGAGCGGGCCTCTAGTCTTATTTGTGCCTTACCCAGTGATGCTGACAATCTTTTTGCAGTGCTTTCAGCGCGACAACTCAATAAAAACTTAAAAATAATTAGCCGTGCGACCGAAGAGACCTCTTATAAGAAGTTAAAACTTGCCGGGGCCGACAATGTTATTTTGCCGGACAAAATCGGAGGTGATCATATGGCTTCACTTGTGGTGGTTCCGGATTTAGTCGAATTTCTGGATAATCTAACCGTCTCAGGAGAGCAGGACAGTATTTATGTCGAACAAGTACCCTTCGAAAAGGTCTGTCCAAGCGGCAAGGAACAAGCGATTCGCGATTTGGACCTCAGAAAGCAAACAGGTTGTTCCATCATTGGTTATAAATCACCTCAAGGTGATTATGTGGTCAATCCAGAGGCCGATCTGGTGCTGCAAAAAGGATCTAAATTAATTTTAATTGGCCGTCCCAATCAAATTGAAAGTTTGAAACAAAGATATCACGTATGACCTTGAATAAAGGCCATTAAAAATTTGCTGCTCACATTTTTTTTAGCATCTTGCTGTTTGTTAAAAATCTTTTAAACAGCACGATATGAAATTCCATTTATTATCTTTTTTAAGTTTCATTTTTCCTTCTATAGCCATGGCGCAAGAAGTAGAAATGGGTATTGATCAAAAGATCGATCAGGCCTTCCAGCCCATCTCTGACTTTTTTAGCCAATTGATCTTTTTTGAAATTGCAGGGACACCATTTGTTCTGGTTTTGCTGGTGGCCAGTGCTGCATTTTTCACCCTCTACTTTGGTTTTCCGAATGTCAGGTATTTTGGAAAAGCGATCAATACGGTTCGCGGAAAATATGATGCCATAGAGCATCAGAGCGATGAGGTCAACGAGGTTCCTGATGAGTCTGATGACGGCGAGGTTACCCACTTTCAAGCATTGGCAACTGCTGTTTCTGGTACTGTTGGCAATGGAAACATTGCAGGGGTTGCTTTGGCAATTGCTTTAGGAGGCCCTGGCGCAACATTTTGGATGATTGTCTGTGGATTGCTTGGGATGTCTACCAAGTTTGTAGAGTGTACCCTCGGGGTCCATTATCGTGACGTTGGTGAGGATGGAACAATATATGGTGGCCCCATGTACTATTTGACCAAAGGATTGAAAGAACGCGGCTGGGGTGTTTTGGGCAAAGTGTCGGCTGTCTTATTTGCTATTTTCTGTATCGGTGGTTCTTTTGGCGGTGGAAATGCTGCTCAAAGTAATCAGGCGACCATTGTGATTAAAGAGCTTTTGGGCCTAGATAGCTCAGGTGCTGGATTTTGGGTTGGTGTAATTCTTGCCCTAGTGGTGGGGATCGTGATTATCGGTGGTATTAAAAGGATAGCAGCGGTTACCGAAAAAGTCGTTCCGTTCATGGCTGTTTTGTATATCGCCTGTTGTTTATATATTATCTTGATCAATTTCACGCTGATTGATGATGCTATTTCATTGATCATTACCGAAGCCTTTAACCCAAAAGCGATTGGTGTTGGAGGGGTTATAGGCGTGCTGCTTATTGGTTTCAGACGCGCGGCATTCTCGAATGAAGCTGGTGCCGGGTCTGCCTCTATTGCCCACTCTGCAGTGCGCACCAAGTACTCTGCAAGTGAAGGTTTAGTGGCCCTATTAGAGCCCTTTATTGATACTGTTGTGATCTGTACCATGACGGCCTTGGTCATTATTATTTTTAATTTCGGAGGCTATTTTGAGTATGGTGGTGATGGGTCTGGATCTGTCTTGATCGAAGGCACCTCATACGAGGGGGCAGGGATTACATCAATGGCGTTTGCTAATTACATTCCATATTCTCATGTATTCTTAACCATTGCCGTGGTCCTATTTGCTGTTTCAACCATGATTTCTTGGTCGTATTATGGTTTACAGTCCTGGAAGTTCTTGTTTGGGAGAGGTAAAACGGCAGACATCACCTATAAGCTGTTGTTCTGCGTCTTTATTGTTATTGGTGCTGCGGCAAGCATGAATTCAATTTGGGCCTTTTCAGATGCGATGATTTTTGCTATGGTTTTTCCAAACATGATTGGACTCTATTTCTTATTCCCGGTTGTGAAGAAACAACTCAAACGTTACCTCGACGCGATAAAATAATTTGACGCTTTTTAGCGTTAGTTTATGGCTCCCCGCTCACTTAAGTTAGCGTCATGGAGCGAAATAGAATCAACCGCCTTGTCTACTCATCTCGAGAGCAAGGCGGTTTTTTGATTTGGGGATTGTGTTTGTTATTGCTTTTATTGTGGCGCTATTATGCCCCAAAGCCGGAAGTGCCTGAATTAGAAATAAATCAGCCTGAAGTAATTGCTTGGCTTTGTGTTGTGGAGGCCCGGGAGGATAGTATACGGCTGAGTAAATCCGTTATACGCGCTTTTAACCCTAATTTCATCAATGGCTCAAAGGCCAACAAGCTTGGTCTTTCGCCAAGTGAATTTGAACGACTTGAGCAATACAGGAGTCGCGGGCAATGGGTCAATAGCACCGAAGATTTTCAACGCGTTACTGGGGTCAGTGCTTCTTGGATGGGTCAATATGCCCAGTTGTTTAAGTTCCCTAATTTTATCCTGGCGAAAAATAACACCACGCGGTCGTCTGCAAGAACCCCAAAAAAGACCGATTTAAACAAAGCCAATTTGGCTGCCCTGCAAAATATACAGGGCATAGGACCGGTGCTGAGCCAACGGATCTTGTCCTGGCGCGACAAGTATGGTGCTTTCCGCCGTTGGGAAGAACTAGGGCTGGTTTATGGCATAAATGATGCCCTTGTCGCAAAACTTCAAGCGCAATTTGATTTGGACACCACCTTGGCGCTAAAGCGCCAAAATATAAATGGTTTAGCCGTTTCCGATATTGCGGCCTTACCCCTTATTTCATTTGATCTTGCGCGCACGATTTGGGAATTTGTGCGCTTGCGGCAAGGGATCGACACCTTAGAGGAGCTAAATAAAATTGATAAAATAACACCACAGGTATTTGGCGCAATTCAGTTATATTTGTTTGCTATGAAAACCACACCTTAATAGGTCTAAGCACTTATTTTAGGTCAAAATACCTGATACATGAACCAGTTATATTTTACAGAAGAACACAATAATTTTCGGTCTTCCTTTCGTTCTTTTCTCCAGAAAGAAGTCGTGCCGCATATCGAAAAGTGGGAAGCCTCTGGAACCATTGATCGTTTTATTTGGAAAAAGTTTGGCGACATGGGTTATCTCGGCTTGACTTACGATGAAAAACATGGTGGACTGGGGCTTGATATTTTTTACACGGTTATTTTTCTGGAAGAGCTCCAGCAAATCAATAGTGCAGGTTTTGCTGCAGCCGTTTGGGCACATGTCTATTTGGCGATGACCCATTTGCATACCGAGGGCTCGCCAGAACAAAAAGAGGCTTATTTGGTGCCTAGTATTGCTGGGGATAAAATTGGCGCGCTGTGTATTACAGAGCCTTTTGGGGGGAGTGACGTCGGTGGAATGCGGACTACTGCTACTGTCGATGGAGAGGATTATGTCCTCAATGGTTCAAAAACTTTTATTACCAATGGGGTTTATAGTGATTACCTCATTGTTGCCGCAAAGACGACCCCGGAATTGGGTAACAAAGGCATCAGTTTATTCATTGTAGATCGTGGTGCGGCCGGTTTGTCGGCGACTAAATTGGACAAATTGGGGTGGCGTGCGAGTGATACAGCTGAACTTGCCTTCGATCAGGTACGTGTCCCTAAGCATAACTTGTTGGGCGAATGGGACCAAGGATTTGGTTACATCATGCAGCATTTTGCATCAGAGCGCTTGATCATGGGTGTCAATGCCCATGCCCGAAGTGAGTGGGCGTTAGATTATACCATTCAGTATATGAAAGATCGCACGGCATTTGGTCAATCGATCTCTAAGTTTCAGGCACTACGCCACCGCGTCGCGGAGCTGAGCTCAGAAGTGGCCATGTGTAAGACTTATAACTATGCAGTGGCAAATCATATGCACCAGGGCCATTATGCGGTCAAAGAAGCAACCATGTCTAAGCTTATGTCTACTAAAATTGCAGATAAAGTGGCTTATGAATGCCTCCAATTTTTGGGAGGATATGGCTATATGGAAGAATATCCTTTGGCGCGCCACTTTAGAGATAGTCGTTTAGGACCTATCGGTGGAGGTACCTCCGAAATATTAAAGGAAATTATAGCCAAAATGGTCATCGATGGCAAATCCTATAACCCCGCGACCTAAAAATAAAAAAATCTATTTTCTTTAGGCAAAAAATTATATATTTGCCGTCCTAAAGAGAGGAGGTGATGACCATATGTTAATTATACCAATTAAAGACGGAGAAAATATCGATAGAGCCCTAAAGCGCTTCAAACGTAAGTTTGATAAGACAGGGACTATGCGCCAGTTACGTGCAAGACAACAGTTTACGAAACCTTCAATAGTGAATCGTAAGCAAGTCCAGAAAGCACAGTATATTCAGCGACTAAGAGATCGGGAAGATATTTAATTACTTTCCTTTTCAGATATTAAAGCCACTCAATTCAATTGAGTGGCTTTTTTTTGTGTTTATTCTTGGGATTGATTTGGGGTATCTTTTCGTATCTTGAAACCTGAAGTACCCAGGTATATGACTTCCTCTTTTGGTGCATTTGAAGACTATATTTCCCTTGAAAAAAACTACTCAAGGCATACCGCTAGTGCTTATCTAAACGACCTTATTTCTTTTCAAGGCTTTCTTCAAAACACTTATGAAATAGAGGACCTTGCCGAGGTGGTCTATCCAATGATTCGGAGCTGGATTGTGGTTTTGGTTGAACAAGGCTTGACCAATCGAACGGTAAATAGAAAAATGTCCGCACTTAAATCTTATTTTAAATTTTTGCTGAAAACCAAGCAAATTGACCGGAATCCGATGCTGAAGCATAAGTCGCTAAAAACATCCAAGACCATACAGGTTCCTTTTTCTTCTGAGGAAATCAGCGAAGTCTTAAGCGCTTTGGATCAGGTACAGGGATTTGAGGGGTGGCGGGATCGACTAATGGTTGAGTTGTTTTATGCTTCCGGCATGCGGCGTTCGGAGCTGATAGAATTGGAAGTGGACCACATCAATTGGGAGCGCAACACCATCAAGGTCCTGGGGAAACGCCAAAAGGAACGCATTATTCCGCTGATTCCTAGCGTGGTCATTACGTTACGTCATTATTTAGATCAGCGGAGTGCTTTAGAAATTATGGGCCATGTACCGTTCTTATTTTTATCTAAAAAGGGTGTTAAAATCTACGAGAATCTTGTTTATCGCGTGATTAATGGCTACTTTAGAAAAGTCTCAAAAAAAGTAAAATGCAGTCCACACATTCTAAGACACTCGTTTGCGACTCATTTGCTTGATGAGGGGGCTGATCTGAATGCTGTTAAAGAACTTTTAGGGCATTCGAGTTTGTCATCTACGCAAGTCTATACCCATAATAGTATAGCGAAGTTAAAGCAGGCTCATGCGCAGGCCCATCCGAGACAAATAAAACCGTAACCCAAAAACCGATCCATATGAAAATCACCATTCAAGCACCCGATATCAACGTGAGTCAAAGCTTAGTTAATTTCATCAACAGAAAACTAGATAAGCTTCATTTGGTCTATGATAAAATCATCCGTTCTGAAGTGTTTTTAAAGGTCAATAACACCAGTGAAAAGGAAAACAAAATTGTGGAAGTTTTACTGCACATTCCTGGGGGTCAATTGGTCATCAAAAAAGAGGCTGCGACCTTTGAGGCTGCGATAGACCACGGGGCTCATTCATTGCGCCGCAGGCTAAAGAGAAAGAAGGAGAAACAGCGTGCTCGTGACTAGGTTATTTTTTTTTAAAAATATTTTTTTCATTCAAATATTTATATACATTTGCAGTCCGTTAGAAATAGCGGACTTTTTTATGCGCAAATTGTAGCAAAAAAGGGGTGAAATTGCCGATGTAGCTCAGCTGGCTAGAGCAGCTGATTTGTAATCAG
>TARA_B110000503_G_scaffold26785_1_pt1 | contig 40884 bp, 39 predicted proteins | sample TARA_B110000503 | Tara Oceans TARA_B110000503 (sample SAMEA4397472) | marine metagenome | biome: Polar Biome; feature: [SRF] surface water layer (ENVO:00010504); material: water (ENVO:00002006), including particulate matter (ENVO:01000060) such as... | depth 5 m | reverse complement strand
GTGCTATGACAAATTTTCACCCAGATCTCGACCTTATCACAGAATATGCCGCAGGCTCGCTGCCTCTGACTCAGTCAGCCTGTGTTTCGCTACATATCTCTCACTGTAGACGATGCCAGGGAATTGCAGGACAGCTGACCGACCTCGGGGCAAGTTTGTTTGAAGCACAGGAGCCGGTAGCGGTTGGTGATGCACAGTTGAATGCGGTGCTCGCTAGGCTGGAGGAAGAGGTTCCGTTGTCGTATGCCAAAACAAAAAAAGATACCAGCAACACGCCTGCAATATTGCAACGTCTGATGTGCGGTGATTTCAGCGACTTGAATTGGAAAAACATCGGGTCCACGTTACGCATCAGCTATCTGCAGACCGGCGACCCACAGCATGAGTTGGCCATCTACCACTTCAATGCTGGGGGCCGAATTCCTGAGCATACTCATCGCGGCAGTGAAATGACGCTGATACTACAGGGTGGCTTTTCTGACGCTCACGGCAGTTATCACAAAGGCGATTTTTTGGTTCGCCGGCAGGGTGATGTGCACGCACCCACAGCCCTTCAGTCTGAAGATTGCATCTGTCTAGTCGTATTGGATGCGCCGCTAAAGTTCACTGACTGGAAATTTCGATGGATGAACCCCTTTCTGAAGTTACGTACCGCCTGACCCGGCCTCCCAGTCCCCCTCAACTGCCAAAAGCAGTACCGCCATCGACTTTAATGATGGCACCGTTAGTATAACGAGAGGCATCTGAAGCAAGATAAAGTGCCGCACCGACAATTTCTTCGGGCTGCCCAGCCCTTCCTAGTGGTACCAGCGCACTCAGGGCAGTCTTGATATCTTCAGTCCAAGCAATAGAAATATCCGTCAGAAACGCGCCAGGCATAATGCCATTGCAGCGCACTTTCGGTCCAAAAGTATGGGCCAGACCCTCGGTCAGGTTGTTCAATCCCGCTTTGGCGGCCGCATAAGGTAGTTCCGACGCGCCCGGTGCTACCGCTGCAATACTACTCACGTTGATAATCGAGCCGCCTTGCCCACGTGCCATTTGTTCGCCCACGATCGCCGACAAACGGAAGGGCCCAGCAAGATTGACCCCGATTACCTTATCAAACAATTCTCGAGAGACCGTGGCAGGCGATTCGTAACGCGGTGACATGCCTGCGTTATTCACTAGAACATCAATGCGGTCATATTGTTCATAGACTTTTTCTACCATCGCATCACACGCATCCCAATCACCTACATGGCACGCAATCGGCAGGCATATTTGACCCGTTTCCTGCTCGATCAATTCTGCCGCGCGCCGGCAGCCTTCGGCCTTGCGTGAACTAATAACAACTTTCGCCCCCGACTCGGCAAAGGCTCTGCACATTTCAAAACCTAAGCCCCGGCTTCCTCCGGTAACCACAATCACCTTGTCGGTGAGATCAAAATAATGGGCAATTTTATCAGCTTGCATAACGCTATCCCTGACCTGTGAAGTATCGCTAATAGTATTCGCTATCGGAATAGCGATCACAATTCCTTGCAAACAGCATACGTAACTATAGACAGCCTGTCAGTCACCACGCGATGACGTCCCGAGACTTGCTGACTGGACTTAATCGATGAACGTGCTATAACCTGATCCAAGCCCCCTATATCAAGCGAATAACCATGATATTTTGTGTAGATAGATCTTACGACGCACCAGACGTCTCATGCCCATAAGTTTTGTTATCGTTGGCGCGCCCCGCACTGGCAGCACACTGCTGGTGAAGACGCTTAATAGTCTGCCAGGCGTGTGCTGCCATGGAGAACTATTAGGCTCGCAAAATGTGCGCGGCTATGAAGACGGCTTCGATCTCGTCAATGCCAGCAAAAGTGAACGAGAAGAAAGACTGCAGCGCCTTTTGTTAGAACGAGATTCAGACCCGGTAGGCTTTATGCAAAGAGCGCTTTCCAGCGACAACACAGCCTGCGGATTTAAGGCACTGTACAGTGCGTTTTTAAAACCGCAGTGGAATGACGCAAGAACTTGGTTGCTGGCGCTGCCTGAAATCCGGTTTATTCATCTCACTCGAAAAAATACGCTCAGACGATTTGTGTCCGAACAGATTTTTCTTAATGGCGGGCCCAATCACTCGGGAGCTGGCGGCAGGAGCGAAACGCCCATAAAAGTACATATTGACATCGACGGGTTCGAAAAAAGGTCTGCCGAAATAGAAGCAGAGCGTAGTGCCCTTTGTGCGACGTTATTACATGAAGATGTACTGAATATCAGTTACGAAGAACTCTCTACTCATACTGTGACGACGCTGGTCAGAGTATGTCAGTTTCTTGCATTAGACGCCGCACCACGCAATATCGAACCCGCACTCAAAAAAGTAGGGGCGGCACATCTTAAAGACTCCGTAAGCAATTTTCAGGAATTACGGGACAACAAGGCTACCCGCGATCTGGCACTAATGGATTAAACCAAAACACAAGACCGTTGATACTTGCAACGTGCCGCATTGGCTCAGGCATTACGAATCGTCACCCCACCGTCCACCACTATCGTCGCTCCGGTGGTAAACCCCGCAGCGGGCAATACAAGCCCCAGCGTCGCATGAGCGACTTCCTCAGGATCGGCATAGCGGCGAAGCACCGTGCGACGATTGGCAAAGGTCGCTTTGTCTTCCTCCGTTATCCCGTCGGTGATTGCAGTACGAATCGGTCCGGGGCAAACGCAGTTAACCGTAATGCCTTCCTTGCCAAGATCAACCGCCATGGCACGAGTCAAACCCACGCTGGCGTGTTTGGCTACGGTATAAGCACTACCGTAACGGGTCGCACCCAACGCCTCAGTAGACGCAATATTCACAATACGCGGATGGAGGGATTGACGCAGGCTTGGCAACGCCGCGCGAATAGCCCACGCCTGTGCGCCAACCATCACCGCCAAGGACATATCCCAGGCCTCGGCAAAATTGTCGGCATCCACGGTCGTTGGAATAACCAGTCCCGCATTATTAACCAGAATATCAATCGCACCAAAATGCGCAGCAACCTTCAACACGGCCTGTTCTACTGCGTCGCGGGACGACAAATCTACCGTGAGCGCAAGCACCTCTGCACCGACTGAGCGAATTTCTTCCGCCACCGTTTCCAGACCATCCCCGTTAATATCCATAATTGCCAGTCGTGCGCCTTCATCAGCAAACAGGTGGGCTGTCGCGCGCCCCATGCCACTGGCCGCACCGGTAACGATTGCGACACTGCCACTGATGGAGCGACTGAGCTGACTTAATCGTTTCATAATTACTTCCTCATAGCGCTAAATATTGAGCGTGTCGGCGGCAAGATTGCACTCGCCGCTTCACGCACATGAACCCATCAACACTCTATACTGTGCCTAGCGATCTGGCTCCGACGTAAGGGTATTGTTTAGGTCAATTTCATCAGTGGGCGCAAAGGCGCCTTTGGCCATCAACAACGTTTCCACTCTGGCACTGTACCACTCTCGTTCTATCACACGGCTATTAATTCACCTTGCTCGAGAATAGCCTCTAACGACAGTATACCCGGCCCTTGATTTTCTCTAGAATTGGATAACACCTAGACAAGAGTGCTAATCTACTGCCCTATCTAACATCAAGAGACACTCATCATGCCTAGTGAAAAATTGTCACCAACAGCGGTAACGCACCAATTGACTAAACTGGGAGAATGGCGGCTAAGCGACGGAAAACTGAATCTGCAGTTAGTGTTTGCGGATTTTGTTACGGCATTTGACTTCATGAGCAAGGTGGCGGTGCTAGCGGAAGCTGCCGGCCACCACCCAGAATGGTCAAATGTGTACAATCGAGTCGAGATAGACTTAACCACCCATGACGCAGGGGGGATTACAATGAAAGATTTCGATCTTGCTAAACAAATAAACCGCGTGCTGGCAGAGAATACACCAGACCGCTAAAAAAAACGGCCAACCTGATCGTCGGGTCGGCCGTGACGTTTGCCTATGGTTCAGCGTGCACGCCTGCCTCTTTATGTTTTTTGTGCGCCGCATCCAATTTAGCCTGCTGCTCTGGATTAAGTACTGCATTCATATCTTCGCGAGTGCCGCCCGCTTGGCGAATGTCACGCATCTGCTCAACTTGCTCATCTGTCAGCCCCAAATTGCTTTGCATACGCTCTAATTTAGCGACGTTATTGCCGCTGGGCGGCTCATCCTCCGATTGTGCCAATACGGCGCTGGCAACGAGTGTCAAACCTAGTGCAAGAATAAGTGCTTTCATATCGAATATCCAATGATGTGTGAAGACTCTATTGAAGCAAAGCATCGTGTAAAGCAGGGCAGACTTTGGGTAAGAATTGTTAAAGCAGGCGCACATTGCCCGCAACAGTTTTTTTACGGCTCCAACACCACTTTAATTGCACCCGCCTTGCGATCGGCGGCAATAGAAAAAGCTTCCACGGCAGCGTCGAGCGGCAGTCGATGGGTGATCAGAATCCCCGGCAATTCGGGGCGCTGCGCCATAAGTTGGGCCGCCACATCAACATCGCGTACTAGGCCACTGCGATCATACAACGAGGACGCATAGATTTTTAGGCCCTTCATGGTGACCTCAAACGCAGGTAGAGCCACCCCGTCCCAATACGTCGCGAGCAGTAGAATAATACCACTGGGCTTACACAGCTGGGCCGCCTGCATTAACGCTGCAGAATTACCGGCGCACTCCACTACCGCATCGTACTCTCCACTAGGATCAAGGCCTGCGCCTAAACGCTCGGCAGCATCTCTTTGCGCATCGTGTCGGGCGGCAATATGCACCTTGGCCACAAGCGGCGTTAAAATTGCAGCCGCCGCCAGTCCTACCGCCCCCGCGCCGATTATAGCTATCCGGCTGGTGGGTTTAATGTCCAGCATACGTATACCGTGCGCCGCCACAGCCAAAGGCTCCACAAGGCAGGCATCGGCAACGCTAACGTTGTTGGGCAAGGGCACAATGCAGCGCGCTGGGACGATGATTTTATCCGCCATACCGCCATCGCGACCAACACCGTAGACCATATCTGCACTCAGCCGACAAAGGCTGTAGTCGCCCTGCACACACATGTCACAGTGCCCGCAGGGTGCAATCGGTTCTAACGCCACTGCACGACCGTCACTCAAAGTACCAGCAACCTCATGACCCAGCGTCGCACCAAGATCAAACCCCGCATTAAGCATGTGTAGATCAGAGCCGCAGATACCCGCCGAACGCACGTTGACAATCACACCTTCACCACTCGGTGCTGGCACGTCCACAACATGAATCTTTTTATCGCAACACCGAACTGCTTTCATTGAATTTATCCTGAATTGATTATGTAACAGAGGGTGGAGCCAGGAAGTCTCGAAGCCAGCCAGCATAATCTACCCGCTTTACCGCCGCCACAGCTCGCCTCAAGACTTCAGTAAAGAGAGCATCTTGCTCTTCATTGAGTCCACCAAAACCAATAGAAACAATGATGGTCATCAGAGTGTGAAATGTGAAGCTACGATATTCCTGCCATGTCTGCTCAAGATCAATAGCCGTGCCGTGATGAGCTCGGCGCTGAACGTAGTATTCAACTAATTCTCGCTCATGAGCCGCCAGGGTCGGAGCCGGCAGCGAATCAATAAGAAAATATTGCACATCACGAATACCCTTACCCCAATGTGCAGCCTGCCAATCCAGCATACCCATCTCCTGTCCACTGACGAAGAAGTTACCCAGGTGGCTGTCTCCATGCAGCAAAGACAACGGGCCGGAGAACCAATACCCCAATAAATCGTCCCAATGGCTGATCGTAAGCCGATACGCCTCTGCGACATCAGCCGGTATTTCGCCAGGGCGTTTTTTCATACAAGGCGTTAGCGCCATACGGTTCAGATTTCGTGCGACCAACCCCATGGTAGGGGAAAGAAAGAGATGGTAGTCGAATGGCAATATAGCTTCGCGCTCATCCCGACTAAGGTCGTAGTGGCAGGCGTGCAATCGAGCAAAGGTATCCAAGCAGCTGTATACCCGCTCCAGCGATGGCCCCTCCATCATGTCCGGATTGATAAATAACTCCACCGTAGGGTCTTCATGCAGGTTTTCCTGCACTAGATAAAAGCGCGAGCCTCGGGAGGCGGTGGCATAGGTGATGGGTGTGCGCAAAGGCAGGGTCTGCGCCACGTGGCGAAAGAAATAGGACTCTAACTGCCAAGAATTGATAATACTAAAAAACCACCGAGTCGCTAGAGACTCCATCGGCACTTTGACGAACAAACTGGAGGGCAAAGTAGTCTCACCGCCCTGTTCGATAGTCAACACAAGGTTATGGCAATTGCTGCTCACAGACGGTATGTCCTGACGCGATACCGAGTTGATAACGATTGGTGACGCGTGCGGCTGCAATGCCCCTTCGTTGATCAGGCGGGCCAAGGTGTCCGGCTTAGCAACATCGCCTGCCTTGAAGGGCAAACTACCCCCCGTGATATCTCCCACCGCATCCCACACAAGCCGGCAACACGCTTTGAAAACGATCAGAACTAGCTTTACAGTGTTGATTATTACCATCTGAACCCTATGCAAAAAAATAAATAAACGCTTTTCTAACCTTGCCGTAATCGGACATTTAAAATAATATGTCCGATAAAGCAGTTATACAAGTCCCCCCCCAGTGCTGGAGCGCATAGTATGAGCAAACAGACCGAAGCTGACATCTGTGCATCAACAGCTGGTCAAAAGTATGACTGTATCATTGTCGGTGCCGGCCACAATGGTCTTGCGACAGGGTTAGTGCTGGCACGCAATGGAAAAAAGGTTCTCGTACTCGAGAAAAACAACTATGTCGGCGGAATGGGGGGGACTCGGGAAATCCTCAAGGGCTGCCTCAATGAAGTCGGCGCGAGCTGCCTGTTTCCTCTCTCTACAGAGATAAAATCATACTTCGATTTCGAATCTCATGGCGTAGAGTTAATCCCACTGCCGGTAATGGCAGTGAATCTGGCAGGCGCCGATGCTCGTCCACTGATTTTGTTTAAGAGCCCGCTGAAGCTTGCGTTTAACGTCCTGCGCAGTTTCGGCCCAGGTGCTATGTTGGGATTTGTCCGGTTAATGAAGTTTTGCCAATTTCCCGCACAGGTTTTGGATCGCTTCACCGCACGCAAAGCACCGCGCAAGTTAGAAGACCTTATTGCCGAGGCAAAAACGGCAAAGCAGCGTGAACACTTGGAACTGGCTTTCAAAGGCTCGGCCATGGACATTATCGACAAATTTTTCCCAGATCCTATCAAGCATCGAGAACTTCGCGCCAGCATGGCTTTCGCCGCGGTGCAGGCAACCTATAAAGGGCCGTATTCGCGAGGCTCTGGCATGTGTTTAATCTACACAATGGCTCAGGAAGGTTCAGACGGTTTGATGCAACGCGTTAAGGGCGGCATCGGGAAGCTTTCAGACTGCCTTGCCCAGCAGATCAGTGAACTGGGAGGCGAGGTAAGATTGAAGCAGCGTGTTTCACATATTGTTGTGGAAGATAATCGTGCAGTGGCCGTTGAGCTAAAAAACGGACAACGACTGTACGCAGACATCATCGTTTCCAATCTAGATAAACAGGCAACTTTTAACGGTTTACTGGAAAACCATACTCTCAAGGAGGCCGACCAAGAGAAAGTAGACGCGTTCACTCACCAAGGCGCGTTTGTGCATATGCTGTTTAAACTTAAACGCAGACCCACATATTCTGCCCATCTGAAAAAACTCAATAACATACCTGGCGCCTACTTCGGCGGCGCTATGGTGCTCGATCCTAGCGAACTACAGCGTAGTTACGAAACCTGTCTGCGCGGCGAACTGCCTGAGCATGTGCCACTGGCGTTCCAAATTCCGACCATAGTCGACCCAACACTTGCGCCGCCCGGTTACCATATCGCAAGCGCTTATGGCTTCTATTTTCCCTGTGAGGCAGATAAAGATCAACGCGGTAAATTACGAGACCAGATGGGTGAAAAGCTTATTGACCATATCTGCCTGTATATGCCCGACTTTCGTGAGGTCATTGTGGATCAGGCTATTTTTTCATCTGATCATTTTGCCAGCATGCAGGGCGTTACTAACGGCGACTGGACTCATGGCTTGCTGCATCCCGATCAGATGATTGGCGATCGCTGTCTTATTGATGGCACAGGTCACACAACACCCGTTGAGAATCTGTATCTGTGCGGTGCGTCCTGCCACCCTGGCCCAGGCGTAACATTTCTTCCGGGCTATAACTGTGCACATGAGATAATGGCCGCTAAGGTCGCCGGAACTGAACCGAAGCTGGAAACCGCAGCGGAAATCACTTCAACAGCACAGGGACCAGCAGCGCATGCAGCGTAGCGCGCAATTGCACATCACTTTTGATCCAGTTGCTCGGCAAGGTGAGAAATGACAATAGTAGACGATAGACCCATTCTATTAAGATTTCGGGGCGTACCGATTCCTGCAACAGACCTGCATCACGCGCGGGTTGAATAACGTGATCCATGAGCTCCTCTCCAAAGCTGACAATAGCATCAGAACTCCAGATCACACGGCGCGCCCTGCTATCTCCTTCCGATGCAAAAACCGCATACAACAAAGGCCGCCGAGGGATTTCCTTGATCGCAACCAATAACCCTTCAACCACTTGGTCCGCAGGGTCGGAATATTTCGCCAGACGATTGCGAATACACTCATTAAGCTCGGTCATCTCCTCAATAATGGTCGCCACCAATACGTCGTCACGACCCGAGAAGTATCGATATAAAGTGGAACGCGCCAACTCCGCGCTGGCAGCGACTTCTTTCATGCCAGTAGCAGCAATACCGTTAGCGAGATAACATCGTCTGGCAGCGGCGAGGATCGCCACAACCTGATCGGGTTTTGCATCAATCATTGATAAAAAATCTCAGTTTAGGTCAGCACAGTGTGACATTTTAGGCAAGTCAGGTCATAGCGTAAGATAGCCAACAAGCAGATACAAGCCGGTGATTCATAATTGCCCTAAGGAGAATACAGTATGACCGACAGTAAAAAACTGCGAGCAATCGATTACCAGCGTACTCCAATGCGTATCCTTAATAGCGCACTGCGCGGTGCTAGTGCCTTTGGTGTCGCTCGTTTTGACCTGAATCCAGCTGCGCTAATCGCAACAGCAAGAAAGGACACCGGTTTATCTGACTTCGGAGAAGAGAGTTTTCTCGCGCCAATGGAGCTACTGGTTCAGTCACTAGAAAACGAAGCCGACCTAAACCCTCTGGCGCAGTTTATGAGCAAATCTAGCATTTTACGTCTGCTAAAAGGTCGACTATACGCGCAAGACCTGATCAAACGTCACCCTGAAATCCTTGAGCGCTCACTACCCGACCCCGTAGCGATTGTCGGCCTTGCACGCTCTGGCACCACTCGACTGCATCGCCTGATGGCCTCAGATTCACACTTTCTACATCTAAAATCATGGGAGTCGGTGTATCCGGTACCGTCTCCTGAGTGTTTTACTGCAAGGCGAGAAGGAAAAGTTGACCCGCGCATCACCGCGGTAGAAATGGGCCTGAAAGCCGTTCTCTACATGAGCCCACAGATCGCGGCAGTGCATCCGCTGGACACTTACGAAGTTGAGGAAGAAATCGGGTTGATACAACACGGGTTTTCAACCCAGTTATTTGAGGTTCAGGCCAAAATACCGACGTTCGCAGAATGGTTAATGACCCACAATCAAACAGCCGCTTATGAACATATGGTTCTTCTGCTGAAAATTATTTCATGGTTTCGGAACGACCCCGAGGACAAACCTTGGCTTCTCAAGTCGCCACAACATATGCAGGATTTGGATGCTCTTTTACAGGTATTTCCCAACGCAAAGTTGATTTGCCCTCACCGCGACCCGGTAAAAGTGGTTGGGTCTTCCTGCTCCATGGTGTGGAATTCAATTGTGCGGGACACCGCCACCGTAACGCCTGAATGGGTAGGTCAGGAGTGGCTTAGAAAGACTGAGCGTATGTTGCAGAAAAGCCTGCAAGTCCGCACTGCCAGCGTACCTGAACAGAACCAGTATGACGTTTTATATGCAGACATTACCGCAGACTGGGAACTTGCAATACAGGGTATTTACGATTTTTTGGGGATGACATTTAGCCCCGATACCCGCGTTGCCATGCAAAGCTGGCTGGACACTAATCAACAACATCAGCACGGCGCACATAAGTACAGTCTGACTGATTTCGGGCTCGCCCCAGAGGAGGTCGAACAGCGATTGATGTTTTATCGCAAACGCTTCAATATTCCGTTCGAAGCTAGGAACCCACATCTGGTAACAGCCACTAACTAACGCATTACGGAAGCCACTATGACTATTCAAACAGCAAGTCGCACTGCTCTTGGTGAATTTATTGAGCTACTTCAGGAAATCGACAAACGTTGGTCAGGGCCTGAATGGAATCTCAATTCTCCGGAGGATATCATCGGCTCGCACCGAGCGCTGATGCATATTATAGAGGCCTCTCTCGTTGGAAATTTTGAACTGGATGCCAGTCAACCAGACTTCCGTCGCATTACAACGCCCACTCGCAAGCTTACTGGAGACAACGCAGACGCAATTTATTTCGATGCGCCTGTGAGTCCCGATCACGCCTACGTTATTCATGGCAGCATTCATGGCGCGGCCTATTTTTCGCTGACCATTGAAGAGGGTGCTGAAGACGGGCACATGGCGACTAGAACCGCTGGAGTCATTAATGATGAGGATCTAGAGATTGACAGCAATGGCGATTTTACCTTCTATCTGGGTGGCGAGCCGAGAGAAAAGGGCTGGCTGGCGCTTTCATCTGGCGCTTCCAAGGTCACGACGCGGCATTATTTTGAGCATGAGAGTCCTGCCGCCATGGACCCAAACTTAGAGCCGCGCATCCGCATTGAGTGTCTCACAGCAAAAGGGGTGCATGCGGCGCCCACCGACGAGACGGTTGCTGCGGGTATTCGACGGGTCTGTAACGCAATACACGGTAGGACGCTGGGCATGCCTCCTATGGCCAATAGCGTACTCCCTGTATTCCTTTCACTCACGCCCAACGAATTCCCACAACCGCAGCCGCCCGGTGACTTTGGTCTCGCCGCTTTTGATGCGCACTATTCCATGGCTCCGTTTTTCATAGGCCTCGATGAGGCATTGGTAATTACCGGCCGCTGGCCAGACTGTCGCTTCGGCAATGTCTGTCTGTGGAATCGATTTCAGCAGACCTTTGATTTTCGCAGCCGCAGCGTATCCCTAAACCGGACTCAAACAGTCTTAGAGAGCGACGGTAGCTTTAAAATGATCATCGCCCACTCAGACCCTGGCCTACCAAACTGGCTTGACACTGAGGGCAACGTTTTTGGCTTGGTGTTCTGGCGCTTCTTTTTAGTGACCGGCGACGTCGAAACACCGCAGACAACGTTGATGAAGCTAGCTGATCTAGGGGCCTGAAATGAAAACAGCAATGCCCTTGCCTATACGGTTTCTTAATATGGTCGGGCGCAGCGTCAATAGCATTGGTTTTCAGCCCCTTAATTTGAGCCTCGATAAACTGCTGCAGACCGCTTCAGACAATACAGGCCTCAGTGATTTTGGTGAGGGTGACTTTAGGCAGCCATTGGCGCTGCTCCTCGAAGGTCTAGAAAAGGAGGCTAACCTTTCACTACTCGGTCGCATCATCGCCAAGTCTGATCTCGTGCGCACACTAGAGAACCGGCTGAATTTTGTCGCGCTATTGAAACAACAACCTGAGATTGAGGCGCAGCGCATAGAAAGGCCGATATTCGTGGTCGGCCCGCCACGTTCTGGCACTACGATTTTTCATGACTTGCTGGTGATGGACCCAGACAACCGTGTGCCCCTTACCTGGGAAACGGCTCGACCGCTGCCGCCGCCGGAAACAGCAACTTATGACAGTGATCCACGCATCGCATTGGCAGAGCAGGATCTGAAAAGAGTTGACCAACTCCTGCCACAATTTAAAACAATGCATCCTATGGGCGCCGAACGGGCTCAGGAATGTGTCACTATGACCAGTCATGATTTCACCTCAATGATTTATCTTGTGCAGTTTTACGTGCCCACGTATGACCGCTGGGTCATGGAATGTGATATGCGGTCAGCGCTGAAATGGCATCGGCGCTTCCTGCAGGTCCTGCAGTGGAAAGCACCGGGAAAACGCTGGGCTCTCAAGTCTCCCCAACATTTATGGCATCTACAACACATTCATCGCGAATATCCCGATGCACTGTTTGTGCAAACGCATCGCGATCCAGTGAAAATTGTTATTTCCACCAGCAATCTGGCAACGACTTTGCATACCCTGTCCAGTGACCAAACCGACCTGAGCAAGGTGACCGCCTACTATGCCAAAGCTTTATCGCAGGGTTACAACAATACCGTCGCCTATCGAAAGTCGGGCAAACTTCCGGAAAATCAGGTGGTAGACCTTTACTTTCGCGACTTCATGTCGGACCAAGTAGGGACTGTTCGTCGCGCCTATGAACACTTCGGAATGGAACTACCTGACCAAGCTGCCACGGCAATGCAATCTTTTCTCGACAACAATCCTGCGGACAAACACGGCAAGCATTTGTATAGTCTAGCCAATACTGGCATGAAAGAGCATGAACTCCGTGAGCTGTTCACGGAATACGAAGCGTATTTCGACGTCCCGCGAGAATCCCTTTAAATACGGAACTTCACGATGCAACACATGGCGGGAAATAGATGAAATTCTGGCAAGCCATTACCTGGGCAGAGACCGACCAACTCATTGAGATTGCCCGCTTTGCAGAGGAGATGGGCTTTTATGGACTAATGAGTGGGGATCACGCCGTCTACCCTGAGTCTATCGTTCCCAATTATCCCTATTCTGAAAGCGGTGTGCCGCCGATGCAACCCCATGACGAATACCCCGACCAAACGGCTATTTTCGCTGCCATGGCGGCGGTAACGAGCAAACTCCTTTTTACCTGCGGGGTCTACGTTTTACCGCTACGCAATCCCCATGAAGTTGCTCGAGCGAGTGCTACCCTTGCGATACTCAGTGACAACCGTTTTATCCTGGGCGTGGGAATTGGTTGGATGAAGGAAGAGTTTGATATCTATGGCGTTGATTTTCACCAGCGTGGGAAGATTACCGATGAAATTATTGAGGTGCTGCAATCCCTTTGGAGTGGCCAAATGGTTGAATATCACGGCGCTCACTTTGACTTTCCGCGAGTACAATTAAGCCCTGCACCCAGTACGCATCCTCCGATCTATGTGGGAGGTTCCAGTGAAATCGCACTTCGACGCGCGGCGCGCGTTGGAGGCGGCTACATAGGTGCAGGCACGGCCCCTGACGACGTCGGCCCATTATTACACCGGCTAAATGAACTGCGTCAAGAATATGGACGCGATCACCTCCCCTTCGAAGCCATGATCGGAATCACTGCATCACCGAACCTAACACTCTATCAGCGATTGGCCGATGAGGGGCTAGAAAGTACCGTAGCGCCACCGTTCCAGTATGCGCTGGGGAAAAAACACTCTACCGTTGATGAGAAGAAACAGTTCATGGAGACCTATGCGGAAAGTATCATGCGCCATTTCTGATTTTAAGTGCTAACGGGTGTTACAGTAACGTACGCTGCATTCGACGTATGAAAAGTCGCTTCACTGGGTATAAACCATGAATCATCCTGCTACGCCCATTACCCACTACGACTCAGCTTCCTTTAGTGCCAAATGCGGTACCGGACAAACCATCAGCCATAATGTCTATTGCCGTGGTCGCGGTGCACCGATAATAATTATTCAGGAGCTACCCGGCATCGGACCTGAAACAATGCGGCTGGCAGATGAATTTGTTGAACACGGCTTCGAGGTGATACTGCCGCACCTATTTGGCCCACTGGAGAAAGTCAGTATCAGCGGCAACCTAATGCGCGTGTTCTGTATGCGCAAGGAGTTCAGCTTGTTTGAGGCGAATGGCTCAAGCCCGATTGTGGACTGGCTAAAAGCGCTGTGTCGCGACGTTAAAACACGAACTCAAACTAGGGGGGTCGGGGTGATCGGCATGTGCCTCACAGGAAACTTTGCCATCTCACTGATGAGTGATGAGAGTGTACTGGCAGCAGTCAGCTCGCAACCTTCAATGCCGCTACTGAAACCCACCAAATTGCATATGTCAGCGGCAGAGATTGGCACCATTAGACAGCGTATCGATGACACAGCACCAATACACGCCTACCGATTTGCCAAAGATCCTATGTGCACTGCTGAAAAATATCACGCCATTGAAAACGCATTTAACGACCCTGACGCAACACGTGTTATCACCCATACTCTGCCGGGAAAAGGTCATTCGGTGCTTACGCTCGATTTTGTGAATGAGAGCGGCCATCCTACTCGTGAGGCCTTAAACGATATTTTGGCCTATTTTTCAGTACAACTTCAATGAATGAGCGCTGCAGCCACAATCACTCATTCACAGTGAGTACACTATTCAAATGACGTTTCTTCACAGTAACCTGCTGAAGTGTCCGCTAGACCAGCATGCTTTGCAGCTTGATGCAGATTGTCTGCGCTGCGAGGGCGGGCATGCTTTTGATATTGCCAGGCAGGGCTATGTCAATCTTCTTGGCGCTGCGGATAAACGTAGTCGAGATCCCGGTGACGGCAAAGAGATGGTGACAGCACGACGTGATTTTCTCAGCGACGGCCACTATCAACCGGTGGCCGATAAGCTGGCAAGCCTCATCAAACCGCAGATCAACGCCGACTCAACCATTGTAGATGCAGGCTGTGGTGAGGGATATTATCTAGAACAACTGGCGACCCAAATCACATCCTCCAGTCATTGTAGGCCTTCAATTATTGGCTTTGATATCTCCAAATGGGCAGTACAGGCCGCAACACGCCGACTTGCTGCCACTTGGCTGGTCGCCAGCAATCGCAACATTCCTCTGGCACCACACAGCGTCGATTGTCTGCTTAGCCTATTTGGATTCCCCGTGTTCAACTCTTTTCGATCCGTACTGAAGAAAGAGGGGACCTTACTGATGGTCGATGCGGGGCCACAACATCTCATCGAGCTACGCAAAGTTATCTACCCGCAAGTCAGACGCTCCGAATCAACGATGTTGACCCAGGCCTGCGCAGCGGGTTTCTCGGAAGGGGAAACCTCAACATTACAGTTCCAAACTGACCCTTTGAGCCAGCTACAAATCCATCAACTGCTCAGCATGACCCCCCACCTCTTTCGTGCCACCCGAGAGGGAAAGCAACGCGCCGCACGTCTGGATCATGTTTCCGTCACCGTTGATGTGGTTTTTCAACGGCTACATAACCGAGGGGAGAGCAGCAGCGTCTTATCGTCAACTAATTATCGTGTCTGACTAAAGTTTAACATCGTCGGTTGTAGTAGTGACGGCCAAAGCCGATAGACTGCACCGTAGACTGTCTGAAAAAAATTTAGGATGAATGCCGCTTTATTGAGCCATACAGCCAAAGACTTTATTCCAAACGCAAACATCAGATTTCATCAGGTACGTTGTACAACGTCTGATAGCGTTTAAAAAAAACTCTGTCCATCGCTTTGCTCTCATCAACCTCATAGCTGTGCTGACCGAACTTTCCTCTGGGCTTATCGCGCAGGTAATTTAGCATTCTCTCCCGCGTAGGATCGGCTAATGCCATGCCAAAATGGGCATAAATCTTTTCAATGCAGTCTATCGGGTTATCCATCAGATCCTGATAGCGAGAATCAACAATATTTTCTGGCGGCACAGCACCCCTTTCCCTCTGCTCGATAACATACTCGAGGCGCTGAGCCGTAGCTTCACCCATAATAATATTCTCAAACAACTGCGCATTGAAAGGCTGGTCACTGCGCATGTGATATAGGGTGCCGATAAGACTGGTACTGGAGGCCATACACTTGATCGGATCCCGATGCGTTTGCACAATGCGCGCATCGGGATACACCTCTAGAAGCGTGTCCAGATGCACCTGATGCTCTGGAGATTTCAATAACCATCGCTGGCGCGGGTTCTTCCATTGCAGTATCTGCAAAATTGTCTTGTGATACTGATAGACCGGCAGATAATCGGCACTGCCGCACCAGGCACTATAGCTGTGCGTCTGGTGCAGCGCAGCACAATGGTCGCTGATAAAGGTGCCGGCCGTGAGCAAGCCACATTCAGCGGGAATATCACCGCGCATTTCATGCATACTGGAAAATTCAGGTGCCACGCGATTCCACTGGGTAAAGAGCTTGTCCGCTTCCTCGATGCGTAGATCAGTAGTATATGTCGCGGACTCCGGAGGCGGACAGGGTTGCAGAGCCTCCCACATGAGCGGCACACCCACATCCGAATCCTGTGATAATAACTCGAACAATATCGAAGTCCCTGACCGAGGCAGACCGACAATTATCGTCGGCGCAGTAATTTCTTCATCCAGTATCACTGGATTTTTCTTCAGCGTATCAGCTACTTGAAGCCGCGTGCTCAGCCACAGAATAATATCGCTTCTGGCCATAAGCCGACCCATTAGCGTCAGCTGTGCTTCTTGTTCCAGCGATGTCACCAGCACACTAAAAGGCTCACGCCACAGGTCATCACCAAAGTCCTGCAAGCCCGTTGTCTTCTGCGCGTGCGCCAATAAGGAATCCTCATCCAGCGGAACCACCGCCGCAAGATTGAGGTAGCTGCCCTCCTTATTCATCGCATTCAGCCATTCTGGATGCGGTGATGGCGTCCATAGCGGACTGTCCGGCTTTCTCATCAGTGGTTTCCCCTAGTAGCCAAAGCGGTTTATCACGCCGCGTCGACGAGCAGCCAACTGCTCCTTGCGCGCATCCGGTTTTATCTTTTTTACACCCTCGTCCAGAAAGGCGGAGAGTTTCTCTGTCTTCATTTGTCTGCATTCTGGTGTTGGGTATTGTGCAGCACCAATCCAGCGCACCGTAACATAACCCTCAACGTGACCAGATGGGTCAAGCCAGTTAGGCAGCCCGGGATCTTTATGCATAACAACCAATATGAGTTCACCGTTATCTTCCAATACGGCGTGATGACAATTGGTACTGCATAAGCGGTAGCGGTAGTCCATTGTTTCCCACCAGTAGTTGCCAAACTCCACCGCCCAATAATCAGCCTGCGGTGGCGTCACACGTATCACGAGAGCTTCATCGAGAGGCACTTTCCAGTAACAGATCAGCGGTTCTCCGCCGGGCGTGGCATCGATGGCATTATTGTCCAACTGGCGATAGGATAAAAAGTGATTCGGTTGTGCCTGCCACTTGTCCAGCGTGTCCGCCCAAAATGTTGTAGATTCACGCACCCATGACGCGGCGTCGGCGAGACCGTGCTCCAGCTGCTCGAATGTAAAAGATGGATTGTGCTGCAGCTCGCCGACCCGATCGATACGCGCAACCATGGGCTCTTCAGCTTCCCAATCGGCAAAAAACTGCCTGAGGGTAACGCGCCAACTCCCCGGCGTGGTCTTTATCCAATTACCTGAGTGTTCCTGTGGGCTGACGACAATCTCGAAACTGCCGTCGCCCTTCACGGCAATGTCACGGTCGATCAGACTTCCCACGACCGCTCCACCCCATGGGGTAGCGCCATCTTCGAGTACCGTCACCGCGAAATAACGGGCACTGCCACGTTGGCCGGATATTTTATAGGTATGTTCACCGTTGATCGGCGCGCCTACATAAAGTGCATCGGTATTATCGCCACCCTGCTTTCTGATAGGATCGAAATAGTGCAGTAACTCCGGGAAGTCCGGGTCGTTATTTTCCAGATGAAACTGTAATGCCAGGGAAATATTGCGCGCCAGAAGACGAAAACCCTTTGCGCGGTCGATATCATGCGTCGGTGTGGTATCACGAAAAACAAGATCGCCAGATTTTTTTAGCTGGTCACAAAAATTGTCCCAACTGTCTTTGAGCTGAGCGTCATTGTGGTTGTCGCCAAACATAAGCTAATGCTCCCTAAGAAAGGTTAAAGACTATCCGGTCCTACCCTATCTTATGTCAGTTATGTGACAAAAAACGAGGGCAGTTTGCTGTTTTTAACCTGCGGAGTGGACCCACACACTATAGCGTGTCTAACATATCTTAGAGCAGCGTCACTATTATACGTTCAGCCTCCCGCTCGGTATGATCCCGTTCTGCTCTCATTTTCATTCGAGGCTTACTACCCCGATTGGTATCCGACACTGAACCACCCTATCATTGATATCTATCACCATACTCCATAGGATATAGCGTATCACTTGTAAAGCTAATTTAAGGGTATGTCATGAGCGATAGCCTGCACAAAGCCTTCTCTCCCGCGATGCTCGGCAAACTGCCGCTGAAAAATCGCATCCTCAAGGCCGCCACCTACGAGGGCAAAACGCCGAACGGCATACCCGGTGATCTACTGCTGAATTTTCACAAGAGCATTGTTGCGGGCGGCACGGCTATGACAACCATCGGCTACTGCACCACTGAAGCAGACGGTCGTATCAACGATCAGATGATGTGGATTCATGAGGGTATCCGCGATCGCCTTACCCATATGAACAGTGAACTTAAAAGAACGGCGCCTGATACGGCTATTTCAGGTCAAATGACTCACTGCGGAAACTTTTCCAAAAATCGAAAAATGCAGCGCCTGAAACGCCCGCTAGGACCCTCCCGCCAATTCAATATGCTAGGTGCGGCATCTGGTATGCCGTTCGCGGGTGCGATGTCAATCGGCGACATTGATTACCTAGTGCAGACCTATTCCGATGCAGCCGCACTAATGAAAGCAACCGGTTTCGATGCGGTAGAAATTCATTTCAGCCACGGCTATGGCATTAGCCAGTTCATTAGCCCCAAAACTAACCGACGCACCGACAACTATGGCGGCAGTTTGGCCAACCGTATGCGGCTTCCCCTGCGTGTGATGGACGCGGTGCGCACGGCCGTTGGAGATGACTTTCCTATTCTCGGCAAAATAGGCCTTACAGATGGCATCAAGGATGGTTTGCACATCGATGAGGCCATAGAGGTTGCCGCGATGCTAGACGCGAGCGGAATTGACGCTCTGATTTGTTCCGGCGGCACCAGCAGTTTTAACCCCATGCTCTATTTTCGGGGTGATACATTAGAGAAGGGTTTGATCGAGGTAGAGAAAAATCCGATTATGAAACTGGGCCTGAAGCTTGTCGGCTCTAGGATGTTCAACCACTATCCCTATGAAGAGTTGTACTTTCTTGACGACGCCAAGCGAGTGCGTGATCGCGTCAACTGTCAGATGGTTTACATAGGGGGCTGTACCGATATCGCCAGTATAGAGAAAGTCATGGGTGAAGGGTTTGATTTTATTCAGCTGGGCCGCCCTCTGATCAAAGACCCTGCCTTCGTCAACCATGCGATGGCTGACCGCAACTATAAAAACGGCTGCATTCATTGCAACCGCTGTGCCACCCTGATCGAGGCACCTGGTGGTATCTACTGTCCTTTAAATCTGGAAGAGGCATCGGCATAATATTACGCACGCTGGTCCACTGACACCCGATAGCAGCATGTCTCGTGCTGGTCCATTTCTGTCGATTCAATATTCGATCAACCCCGTGTGGCCGAATAGACCAATACCGTCGCTGCATCGCTCGACGACGTGTAGAATGAGCCCACAATAGCAATACAACAGGAGAATTTCATTGGACGTGCAACTGTCAGACTTACCTCAAGGTCCCTTAAGGGGCATTCGCGTCATCGACATCACTTCGATGATTACCGGGCCATTATGTAGCCAGCAACTAGGCGACCTGGGTGCTGATGTCATCAAGATCGAACCCACTCACGGCGAGGTTGCACGTTGGATGGCTCCACCACAGAAAGCCGGCCTCACCGGTTTCTATACCCAGATGAATCGCAATAAGCGCAGCCTGACGGTGGACCTTAAAAATCCTGAAGGTATCGCCATTATTAAAAAGCTGGTGGAGAACGCGGATATATTGGTTGAGAACTTTCGTGGTGGGGTACCTGACCGCCTAGGTATTGGCTACGAAGACTTACGTCTTATTAATGATAAATTAATTTTTGTGTCCATTACGGGCTTCGGCCCGACCGGCCCTTATTCGCACAAACCCGCCTACGATCCGCTCGCACAGGGTCTGGTCGGCATGATGCATATTCAGGGCATGCCTTTTGGCGGAAAACCACAACTCATCCAATCGGCTATTGTCGACAAGACGACGGGGACGACGGCCGCCGGAGTCGCCATAGCAGCCCTCTATGCGCGCGATCGTCCGGGCGGCACAGGCAAGGGACAACGTGTGGATGTACCGATGATCGATGCCTGGGCTGCCAACTCCCTTGCAGACATGATGCCGGTGGATAGTTTCATGCCCAACGACATGCAGGACCCTGTCCCCCTCGCTGTACTGCGCACCTTTGAAACCAGTGATGGCTTTGTTGTGGGGATGGCTCTGCAGGACAACCATTTCCAAAATTTTTGCAACGCATTGGAGTGTACTGAACTGCTGGAACGGGAAGGCATGCGTAACGTCGGCGAACGTATTAGTGATTTTGGGCCATGGTTGGATGCCATAGGTGAAGTGATGAAGGGGTTTACCACCGAAGATTTGCTATCAAAACTGGATGCGTCAGGCGTACCCTTCGGTCCAGTCAAGACCGTGCGCGAATTTGCCGAGGACCCACAGGCCAAACACAACCGTACTATTTTTGACGTCGAGCACCCCGAGGCGGGAACCCTGCGTTACGTCCGTTATCCAGGGCATTTATCCGAAACACCTGCCGCCGTATACCGCCACCCTCCCCGTTTGGGAGAGCATACTAAGGAAGTACTGCAGGAAGCGGGATATAGCCCCACGGAGATTGAGCGCTTTGTGCAGGAAAATATTGTCGGCACGTACTGAGTAAACGCCTTATTCGTGGTCACCTATAACAGGCTGCCAATATCGGCAGTCCCTCATCGGCGAGTTACTCGATTCAACTGACTACGGCTCACAAAGACCACATGCCGACCAGACAGGTGGCAAATCATCCGGCCCCTTGTTCTAATCGATAATATTGTCTTTAATAGGCGCCTAAACATAGGTACGAGAATGATCCGTAGATTCACCCTCACATTGGTAGCGCTTTTACTGTCTTTTTGCGCACTTGCAGACAGCGACTACCCTCCTCAGGTCAAATCCGTCGTAGAACAACGATGTATGGTGTGTCATGGGTGTTACGACGCTCCCTGCCAGCTAAAAATGGATGCTTGGGCCGGCGTACAAAGAGGTGCGAGTAAGGAAATAGTCTACGACGGCACCCGGATCACCGACGCTGTTCCTACTCGCTTGTTTGAGGACGCTCAGACGGTTGAGCAGTGGCGTCAAAAAGGGTTTTATCCTGTATTAAACGAGGAAACGCCGGACCAAGGCCTACTCGCCCGCATGCTGGCACTAAAACAACAGCACCCGCTGCCTAGTGGGAAACAACTGCCAGATACCATTACACTGGGCATGGATCGCAAGCAACAGTGCACCAAGCCTGAAGACTTCAATACGTTCGCCGATAAATATCCACTGTGGGGTATGCCCTATGGACTGCCAGGACTCAACGAGGAAGAACATACCACTGTCACCCAATGGCTGAACGATGGCGCATTAGGTGTACCCATGATGTCACCCTCAGCGGCAGAATTAGATGCCGTGCAACGCTGGGAGACATTTTTCAACGGTGAGAGCTTGAAACAGCGCCTAACGGCGCGTTATATGTATGAGCACTTGTTCATAGGCGATCTGTATTTTTCTGATCTTGAATCGACGGGCCGCTATTACAAGTTGGTACGTTCGCGCACACCAACAGGACAACCCATTGATATTATCGCTACCAGGCGCCCCTATAATAGCCCGGGTGAAGCGAGATTCTACTATCGATTGCAGCCACTGCGCTCTGTTGCACTTGCCAAGCGGCATATGCCCTATGCGTTGAACGCGCAACGCATGCAGCGCTGGCAGTCGCTATTTCTCGATCCGAACTACGAAGTGACTACTCTGCCACCTTACGGTATTGATGTCGCCGTCAATCCCTTTATCGCCTATCGGGAGTTGCCGCAAAGTGCCCGCTACAAGTTTATGCTGGATGAAGCCCAGTTCACCATTATGGGGTACATCAAGGGGCCGGTATGTCGCGGCCAAGTAGCACTAAATGTAATCGAGGATCATTTCTGGATTGTCTTTCTCGACCCTGACAGTAAAAACAGTCTTTTAATGGCTGACTTTCTCGCTAGTGAAAGTAATAACATGCGCCTGCCCAAGGATAGGCAAGGCGCGGTAATATCTCTGCTGGAATGGCACGATTATTCCAAGGAGCAATTGAAGTTCCTGCAAGCCAAGACGGAATTTATTGCCAGTGTCACCGCTGGAACTGAAGGCACAAAAATCGACCTAGACCTGATATGGGATGGTGATGGCGACAACGACAATGCTGCCCTAACAGTCTTCAGACACATTAACAGCGCTTCAGTGGTCAAAGGCTTCGTCGGCCAGCAACCCAAAACAGCATGGGTGATCAACTACTCCCTACTGGAGCGTATTCACTACCTGCTAGTCGCGGACTTTGACGTTTTTGGTAACGTGGCACACCAGCTTGAGACCCGCCTTTATATGGATTTCCTGCGCATGGAAGGTGAACAGAACTTTCTGTTTTTCCTGCCAGAAAAGGATCGCATGCCGCTCCGAAATTTCTGGTATCGAGGAGCCACTGAGGACACCAAGAATCATGTCATGACCGAATCAGTGGCTTATAGCCAGCAGACCGACATTCAGTACCACACTGACAACGCCAAGCAGGAACTATTGAGCATACTGCAACAGCGTCAACCGGGTGGTGAGGCCGCACGATACCAGCCGGCTGATCCGCGTTTCGCCGAGCTGCAGACACTGCAGGGCAAGCCATTCAGCCTGATGCCAGAAGTCGCTTTTGTGGAAGTATTAGGAGAAGATAATGGTGTAAGCGTATTTACCATCTTGCATAACGATAGTTATTCCAACAACGCACAGATTTTTGAGGAACAAAAACGACGTATTCCGGAAGAAGACTACCTGACCGTAGTCAAAGGTTTTATCGGCGCCTATCCTAACGTCTTCTTCCAGTTGCGTGACCAGAACGTAGAAAATTTTGTTCGAGCCATCATATCAATGCGCAGCGAGACGGATTACGCCAACCTAGTCACGCTCTATGGCGTACGTCGCACCAACGTCCCTCTATTTTGGCCGTTGTCCGACCGGTTAAACGCGCAGTACAAAGCCAATCAGCCTATTGAGGCGGGGCTGTTTGACTTGAACCGCTATGAAAACCGATAGAACCAATATTTAGAAAGGAATACTAATGGTCGCGTACATCACACCACTTATTGGCGGCGTGCTGATTGGCATCTCGGCCTTTTTTCTGCTTTTTTTTCTTGGACGAATTGCAAGTGCCGGCGGAATTGTCTGGGGCGCCGTTTCAGCTCAACCTGACAACGCCTGGCGCTGGCTATTCGTTGTCGGCCTAGTGCTCGGCCCACTCCTGTATCACACACTGTTGGATACACCCTACCCACAGGCAAGCTCCTTACAATGGTGGCACGCCGCTATTGGCGGACTACTGGTGGGCTTCGGTGTGAAGCTAGGCTCTGGTTTTACCAGTAGTCAGGGTGTACTGGGAATCGTTTGGTTTTCTGCACGCTATCTGGTTGCCGCTGTGATTTTTATGGGCACGGGGATCGCCACACTGTATATCGTTCGCCATTTAGTGCCGGGGTTATAAATGAGGAATGTAATCGCCCTGCTGTGTGGTCTCGTTTTTGGCGCCGGTTTAGCTGTGTCTGGCATGACGGACACTGCAAAGGTCTTGGGATTTCTAGATGTGCTCGGCAACTGGACACCCGACTTGGCATTTGTAATCGGCGCCACGGCTTGCATCATTCTGATGACATTCCCCTTTGTAATGCGACGAAAGAGCCCTCTAATGTCTCTGCGATTTTTGCTACCTACAACGAAGTTCATCAACGGGCAACTCGTCGGTGGTGCTGCCCTCTATGGTATCGGTTGGGGACTGTATGGCTATTTCCCAGGCTCGGCGATGTCATCATTACTCTATCAGGACTGGAAAACCGCAATATTCGTTGCGGCCATGCTGATTGGCATGGCACTGGCAAACAAAGTTTCAGCCAACTGATTCTCGGGCCGCTCGCCACGCCAACATTATAACTACCACATCAAATCATCGGGAATCTGGTATTCAGCGTAAGGATCATCCTCATCTACACCGGTCACCTCGTAGGTGTTAAGCAAAACAATGACCTGTGGGTCACGCTGCCTTATTTTCTCGGCCGCTGAGGATGGCAGTAATTCGAACTCATTGCCCAGCTTTGCAATAGCTAGTCGTCCGTTAACTAAATCTTTTTGTAACTGTTCGGTGACATAAATTTTCTTTATGCGAGTGCCATCCGTGAATTGATAAGCAATATCCCCACTCTCACGTTTGATGCGATTCATCGTAATCAATTGCGAAATCTGGGCTTGTATGGCCTTTCTTTCCACCACTTCCTGTTGCTGTTTATTTAGCTGACGGTCCCGCTCAACCTTTTCAAGCAGGTTACGTTTGACCTGCTCCTTGTTGTCATCAAGCGGAACCTGCCCCTTTTGGCGCACTTTGGCTTCCTTGCGCAGTTCTTGCTTAAGCTGCTTAGCCTTCTTCTTGTCAACAAGGCCAGCGTTAAGGAGTTGATCCTTTAGAGATGCCATAGTGTGAGCCTTTAGACTGCCGTTTGGACCGTAATTATGGTGAATTATGATCGCGCTGGCAAACAGGTTTGTACCCGTACCACCATTCGTGTTCAGCTATTTTTCTTCCATCAACCTGGGCACCTGATCTGTTGAGGCCAACAGCCCAATAGTCTATAATAAAAGGGGTTAGCGGCCATAATGGTCAGACAAAAATTCCCACCCCAGTTCTCTCCGCGGGCGATACGACTGCCTGTGAACCGTACGCTGGTTTAGTAAAACACCAAGGTAGCCCAGCATGAATTTAGAATTTTCCGAAGAACAACTGCTTATTCGTAATCAGGCGCGCAATTTTCTCAGCCAAGAGTGTTCCGCCAGTGTTGTGCGCAACGTTCTGGACACTGATACCCCATTTGACAGGGCGCTGTGGCAGAAAATTGTCGATCTAGGATGGACCGCCATGTCGATACCCGAAACCTATGGTGGTTTAGGCCTAGGCTATCTGGAACTGTGTGTTATCGCCGAAGAACTAGGCCGCTCGTTGGCGCCGGTACCCTTCTCTTCGAGTGTCTATCTAGCCACCGAGCTAATCAAAAGCTGGGGCACGGAGCCGCAGAAGCAGCACTATCTGCCAAAACTCGCGACGGGCGAATTGATCGGCACTCTGGCGATGAATGAAGGTCTGGGCTCGCCGTCTGTTGCTGCACGGGTACTCGAGGGTAAACTCACTGCTAACAAAATACCCGTACCGGATGGCGACATCGCCGATTTTACCGTGCTGACGGCCTGCGATGAACAGGGCTGCGTTGGCCTGTATGTTGTCGATTTAGCAGATGCAGGCGTACAGCGAAAAACTCTCACCAGCATGGATCCCAGCCGATCTCAGGGACACTTAGTCTTTGACAATGTGCCGGTGCAGGCTTTGGGTGTGGCTGGCGAGACGCAGCTGACCGAGTTACTGGATCGTGTCGCAGTGCTACTGGCCTTTGAGCAAATTGGCGGCTGCCAGGCAGCTCTGGATATGGGTATCGCGTATACCAAAGAGCGATACGCCTTCGGCCGGCCTATTGCCTCGTTTCAAGCCATCAAGCACAAGTTCGCTGACATGTACGTGGCTCTGGAACTCGCGCGAGCCAACGCTTATTACGGGGTCTGTGCCCTCTCCAGTGATGCACCAGACCTGCCATTGGCTGCGGCCACCGCTAGGGTAAGTGCGACTGATGCCTATTACTTTATCAGTAAAGAGAACATTCAGGTTCACGGTGGCATGGGCTTTACCTGGGAGTTCGACTGCCATCTGTACTACCGTCGTGCACAACTGTTATCGGGTTTGATCGGTACCCAGCCAAAATGGAAAGAAAATATCAGCCAGCGCCTCATCTAGATTTCGGAGAACATCATGGATTTTCAAGACACACCAGAACTGGCCGCCTTTCGCAGCAACGTAAAAACCTGGCTCGAGGCGAACGCTACTAGGCGCACTGATAAGCTTCACATGGGCATGGAAGGCGATACCGCTTTTCAGGAAGCTAAAGACTGGTACAAAAAGAAAGCGGACGATGGCTTCGCCTGCCTGACCTGGGCCAAAGAATACGGCGGTGCTGGGCTGACCTCTCTGCACGAGGTGGTGTGGACGCAGGAAGTAGAAAACTATAAGACACGGGACGCACATTTTGTGATCGGTATTGGTAATTGCGGCCCAGCCGTCATGCACTTTGCCAGCGAAGAGGCGAAGCGTAAGTTGCTGCCACGTATGGCCAGCGCCGAAGATATCTGGTGCCAACTATTCAGCGAACCGAGTGCCGGCTCCGATGTGGCGGGACTGCGCACCCGCGCAGAACCTGACGGCGACCACTGGGTTCTCAATGGTCAGAAAATTTGGACCTCTGGCGCCCAATACTCGGATTACGGTGTGGTACTGACCCGGACCGATCCCACCATCTCCAAATATCGAGGTCTTACGCTCTTTATGATTGACATGCGCCAAAGCGGCGTGGAAGTTCGCCCCATCAAACAGATGGATGGCGGCGGGCACTTCAACGAGGTTTTCTTTAATAACGCCATAGTGCCTGATGCCTACCGGCTGGGCGAGGTCGGCGGAGGCTGGACCGGTGCACTCACCGTATTGATGAGTGAGCGCCTGGCTATTAGCGGCGTCCAGCCGACAGGCTTTCCGCAGTTTCTCGATCTGGTCAAATCTTTGAAGTTGAATGGACAACCGATTGCCAACGACCCACTCGTACGCGACCGACTGGCGACCTGGTACAGTCAGTACGCTGGCCTTCAAGCGGTCAACAAGCGCATGTTAACCGCCGTCGCTAAAGGCGGCATTGCTGGCGCTGAAGCATCGCTTGGGAAACTGGTCGGGGCTGTCATGAATCAGGAAATCGCTAATTTTGCGTGCCAGATATTCGGTCCGGCCGGTATTGTGCAGGATACTGAATTGAGCCCGGAGCGGGCCCACTTTCAACAGCAGGTGCTCTTCTCCCCTGGCGTACGTCTAGCGGGGGGAACCGATGAAGTCATGCGCAACATTCTGGCTGAACAAGTGCTGGGGTTACCGCAGGAACCAAGGGCAGACAAGGGTATCGCGTTTCAGGACATTCCCACGGGGCCAGTCTGAGTTCTACGATCGATTGCGATCTTGCGCCGCTTCAATGATTGGATTCAACTCCAGTCAACAATACCCATTACAAAAATGATCAGTAATGCAGGGGGCACAACATAGCGAATCAGGAAGTGCCAGATTGAATGCTGACCAGAAGACAATGAGTCCAACTCATCATGGGTAGCCTCTTTTTGCATCGCCCAACCAGCGAACACCGCAATCAATAGGCCGCCCAGAGGAAGCAGAATCTGATTGGAAAAGACATCCATGATGTCATTGAAATTTCTACCTGCCACGGTCCACCGCGACAAAATATTATAAGACACAATAGAGTACACACTAAACAGGGAGATCGAACCCACAACGATAACGGTGCTCTGATGGCGAGAAAGATTAAAACGCTCTTCCGTCCATGAAGTCACCGCCTCGACTAGGCCGACCATAGAAGTAATACCGGCCATCGACAGCATCAAGAAAAAGACCACGCTAAACCCATAACCGCCAGGCATTTGCGCAAACCCCACGGGCAGTGTCTGGAAGATCAGACCAGGTCCTACCGCAGGATTCAGGCCGTTATGAAACACAACGGGGAAAATGACCAGCCCAGCTAGCAAGGCCACGCCAGTATCAACCATCACAACAATTAATACCGACCGTGTAATAGAAACAGATTTTGGCAGGTAAGCGCCATAAACCATCATGCCCGCCATGGCCACACCTAAAGAGAAGAAAGCCTGACTGATCGCAGCCAACACGGTATCAAAACCAATTTTGCTGAAGTCCGGCGTAAACAGCCAAGTCACCGCCGCAGAAAAACCGTGCACCTGGAACTCACCTATCGGCATGAAATAATTGTAGATTGCCAACCCGAGTAACAACACAAACAATAGCGGCATCATGACAATAACCGCCCGCTCAAGGCCATCTTTCACGCCAGCGTATACAATCAAACCCGTAATACTCAGACCCACCAACGTCCACACAAGCATACCTAGGTTGCTGTCTAGTACTGCCGCAAACTCGGCATTAGCGACGGTGCCATCAAAACCTACAAAACCCGTAGTGACGGCCTTGAATAAGTACCACAGGACCCAACCCACCACCACCGCATAGATAATTTCAATGGTGTATGCCGCGACCAGACCCATGGCCCCAACCAACCGCCATTGTCTGGACTGACCACTCTCCTTAGCGACCACAACCATGGCCGATGGAGGACTGCCCTGCCCCCGCCGACCGATCAGCATTTCCGCAATCAGTATGGGGGCACCAATACCAAAGGCGCATGCCAGGTACACTAAGACGAATGCCGCACCACCATTTTCACCGGTGACATAAGGAAACCGCCAGATATTGCCAAGCCCCACAGCGAAGCCCACCGAGGCCATGATAAAGGCAAAACGCGAAGACCAGTGAACACCGCCCGCAACTGCCATGTAACGTTTCCTCAACTCTTATTATCTGTGTGATGTATAAAAATGTAGCGCTACTTCAAACACCGACTATTCGCGTTGCCTGCCTCAGCCAGTCCTGATCGGCACCCTGTAAAAGAGGGCCGATAGTCGCCGCTACCCGATGATGGTAGCTGTTAAGCCAGTCGATTTCCTCGACATCCATAAGCTCTGTGTCCAGCATTCGAACATCGAAGGGGGCAAGCGTCAGCGTTTCAAATTCCAGCATCGGCGTTTCTCCCAGAACGGTCTTAGACGGACACACCACCTGAAGATTTTCACAGCGAATTCCGAATACGCCCTCGCGATAATAGCCTGGCTCGTTACTGACAATCATACCCGGCTGCAGCGCAACACCATTGTGCTGCTTGGAGATACGTTGGGGGCCCTCATGAACACTGAGAAAGACACCCACGCCATGGCCAGTGCCATGATCATAATCATAGCCTTCGCGCCATAGATACTGTCTCGCCAGTACATCCAGTTGCGTACCCGTGGTACCAAAGGGAAATCGAGCCCGCGCCAGAGCGATATGACCCTTTAAAACAAGCGTAAACAAGCGGCGCGCCTCAGCCCCCGGGTCGCCGATAGCGACGGTGCGCGTAATATCAGTAGTTCCATCAGTGTACTGACCACCACTGTCGAACAGATAGACACTGTCCATTGCTAGGCGAGCCGGGACGCCATTGAGATGATTGTAATGGCACATGGCACCATTAGCTCCCGCGGCAGAAATAGTATCGAAGGAACACGCATGAAAGTACTCGCCCTGTTGCCGCAGACTGAGCAAATGGTCTGACAGCTCGGCTTCATTGTGCAGCTTTCCTGCCACAACCTCGCCGTCCAGCCAGGCCAGAAAACGAACTTCCGCTACGGCATCGCGATAGTGAGCATTGCGGGTACCTGCCAATTCAACCGAATTTTTGCACGCCTTAGGAAGTAACACGGGGTCTTCTCCCTGCACCAGCGTCGCACCGTTGCGGGCCAATTCCATCTGCACCCAGGCGCCCGCATTTTTAGCATCGGTCAATACTTTATGCTCCGAATAGGCGGCGAATGCGGCACTAGAATCCGTCTCATCCATCACCATAACGCCATCGCCGACGTGCTGATAAAATTTTTCTGGCAGACGACGAGCATCGACAAATAGCGTCATTTTTTCCGAGGCTTCTAGTATCGCGAAGCTCTGCACGACCGGTAACTGCGGCATATCGGCACCACGAATATTCAACAACCAACTGACGGAATCAGGAGAAAATATCAGCGCCGCGTCACAACCTTGGGCCCTAATTTGAACAGCGATGCGCTGACGTTTATCTTTACTGGACTCTCCAGTAAAGGCTTCATCCAACAATAGTGCAGAATTGCAGATCGGCTCGGGTCGGTCAAGCCAGCAGCGATCAATCAGATTATCAGTGTCGAGCAAAAGCTCCACACCGGCATCAGCCAAAGTATTTTTTGTATCCCTATACCATTGCAGGCTGTGCAGACGAGGATCGCAGGCGACTCTACTACCAGCAGGCAGCGCAGCTGCCAGCCATTGAGCCTGAGGGTTGTCGGCCAGGTGATGATATTCAAACAGATGAGAGGGAACCTGTGACCGCACCTGCACCGTATAGCGACCATCCACAAAGATCGCCGCTCTGTCACGCAGCACCAGCGCCATACCGGCAGATCCAGTAAACCCCGTAAGCCAGTGCAGGCGCTCGTTGTGAAGCGGGAGATACTCCCCGAGATACTCATCCGCCCGGGGTACAACTAGGGCATCGTAATTTGCCTGCGTCATCAATTGACGCACTACCGCCAAGCGTTCTTCACTCACTGTCATGGGAGATTCTGCTGGGAAAATATTTGAGATTCATCGCACGTAAAGCGTGCAAAAAAACAGCCTGTGGTTACTGCGATGAGTCAAAGACTACGCCACGTAAAGGTCAAAATCTGCTTTCCCTATTCCACAATCCGGGCACTCCCAGTCTTCTGGTATATCTTTCCAGAGTGTCCCTGGGGGAAAGCCATCGTCTGGCAAGCCCTCGGCCTCGTCATAGATGAAACCGCAAATCACACACTCGTACTTTTTGTAATCGTTATCGCTCATATTTGCCTTTCTCTCAAAATAAATCTAACAACAGCTAAAATTATACGTCATCCTAGTGGGAGGGTGTCTCACTACGGTCAGCACATCTATACCAGTACCTAGAAGTCTCTCGCTATACTGATACGATAGCGCTCATCCTCCGGAACAGCGATCAGGGGCAGCATTGCTTGCAATTGCCCATCCAGCGCATCTTCACTTCCCAACAGTATGTCCACTTCGTAGCCCCCGTCTTTCAGCTCCAAACTGCCGCTGGCCTTCAGTGGCCCCGATAATGTAATGACCTGTCCCTGCAGCGCTTCTGCGGGCTCCTGCTCGAAATCCAAGGCATAACTGCCTAGAGGCACAAGGCCGCGGACGGACTGCCACCCACCATCGTGCCACACCAAACGACCCAATGCGCTATATGGCAAACCTTGACGCAACTGCAGCCGATCTAATTGCAGGTTAAATATTCCCACAACCGATACGGGCGCGAAACGGCTTAATAGATTTGCGGCCAGCTGGGCCTCCGCGTTGAATACCTCTAAATCCCTCTGACCCCGTAACACCAGTTCGCCCGCAAATTTCTGATTGCCCCACTCACTGTTCACCGTGAGATGCGGCGCCAACAGCAGCAAGGACAGAGGCTGCAGTGACCACTGCACCGCGCCCAGCTGTAAATAACCCTGGGGCAGGCGCACCAGGACACTACTGGCACTGCCCTGCCAAACAGTTCCCGCCAACCCGCGCAGCAGCAACTGCTCACTCGGAACGACATGACTCAGCAGACGAGCGGGAGCCGACATCACAAGACTGACAAAGAACAATAGAGCCAGAGCTGCAGCCCACGGAAGACCGGACTTATTCACTTTATCCGGCCTCTGCAATTCGTACTGTGATGTTGACACGACCGGCAGAAGCAGCCGGGGTCACGGAGACCTCACGCACCAGCAGACTCTCGGTATATTCCATCTCGTTTAGCCACTTCAATACGTCATTAAAAGAAGCGTTTTCAATACGCACCTGAATTTCGCCACGACTGTTAGGTTGAAGACGCATAACGGGCAACTGCAGGCGAGACGTGGACTGATTGATCACTGACGTCAGATTACGCTTTGCGCCGGCCTTGGCCCCGCCCTGACGTAACTGCAACAGCTGCGACACCATGGCATCTACGCGGCCCTGAGATTCGGTGACGGCGCGGTTTTGCGCTGCCAGTTGCTCTTGCTGGCTCTCCAGCGGTGATAACACCAGTGTATAAAGCAGGTACAGAAGCAACGCCAAACCGAGTAAAAGTAGACTCAGCTGCTCGCGTTGGTTTAGTTGGGAAAACCACTCCTTCACGATCTCTCCTTAACTCGCAAGCGTGCGCTGACACGATCACCCTTTGTGTTACTACTTTCAGTCACCGCTTCTAGTCCGGCTTCATTCATTCGACTGCGCAACTTCTCAACACCTTCAAAATCGGCGGCGACAATATTAAGGCGCATTTCACCGCCTTTGTCGTTGTAGTTAATACTCGCGATAGTGGTGCCCGGCATCCCGGCAATCGCATCGCCAACACGTTCCATCAGACTAACAAAACCAGCGCCCTCACCCGTTCCTCCCAGAGCATCCAGCTGCCGACGCAGCTGTTTCTCTGCATCCACCACCACTCCAGTGGGAAACACCGAGCGATAGCTGTCCTGAACGGCACTGCGCAGCGCAATATTTTGCGCTGACAAACTGCGATATTCGGCATAAGCCGCACCCAATTGCAGGACAAATGCTGCGGCCAATACCGCGGCAACGGCACGCCACTGTCGCCACCACAGCCCGACTGGCAAGCGCGGGGCAAAGTCCCCACATAAGAAGTTGAGGTTTATCTCTTCGGTTTTACTCAGTAGCATCGCTGCGCTCAGGTTGCCGCGACGCCACTGCACCCGCTCGCGCAATTCAACTGGCAGCATATTCGTGTCGACCTCCTGATCCATACCGTAAACAATCACCGTAGCAGGCGGACCAACCTCGCTCAGCATGGCCTGTACCAGTACCTCTACCAACTCTTTCTCAGCAGTGAATCCCTTACACTGGCCAACGCGAAAAATGACGCTATCTCCCTCCAGCAGAAGACACCACTCATCAGGCTGCCATGGCAGCAGAAGCGGCTCCGGCAGCCACCGCTGGATACCCGAAAAATCTACGAGCAGTAACTGCCACTGCGCCATTTTCTCCTTTGCTGTAATAGCGACGGCAAAGTCATCCTCCTGCAGCGGACTGTAGGCAAAGTGCAGGGTGTCGACATCCGCTGCAACCTGTTCCTCCAGCATGAAGGGCAAGGATTTGCTGATATGCTTTTTTTCGTCACGCGTCACAGACAGCGTCAGCAGGAGCGCGTCCTCACCGGGCACCGCAAAACAGACTTTTATCCGCCGCTGGGCTAGCGTCGCACGCAGATGTTCCCGAGCAGCGTCATCGTCCAGCCACTGAGGCTCAGCGCTGGCACCTGGGGGGTACCAAGCGAGGCGTCCCTCGACCAAACGTACTATGGCCATATTGCGCAAACCTGTATCTTCCCCACTAAGGACTTCTCCGGATGTCTCTGACCTGTTGAGCAATGGCTCATCTACAGACTACCACTCGCTCTAGCGATAGTAGCAATATTACGGTTGCTGCGAGTTAACACACTGTACAAGCGCATGTTCCTGCCGGCAACCTCCACCTCCGCCCGCAATAGGAAGTAAGCGCTATTTTCTCCCAGCAGCGCCGCAACCTCTTCCATATTATCCCTCTTCCCGTCAAATACCGGGTTGGCTTGAAAATCGGTCTTATCCTCGAAGCCTGTGTCCTCGCGATACTGCACAAGCGACTCTCCTTCCGCTTCGGTGAGTGGGCTGAGAATCCCTTTAGCATTAATGCTGCGCAATACCGTCGCAGGCGCCGTATGTATATTCAGCGTTGCCGGCTGCTCGGGCCAAACCGTGACCCAGGGCACTAACGCCCGGTAGATCTCGGGCGTCATATAGGCAACAGCACGCAATTCACTGACACTGGACATACTGCGATTGGCAGTGCGATACGCCGGCGTCTGCCCAGAATAATAGTCGTCCTCTGCCCCGTCCAAAGAAGTCTCCCGATCGGCATCGAGCCAATCGCTGACGGACTCAGTAAGCGTGATTGCCTCCTGCTCACTCACGGCCGGATCACCCAGTGACTGTAATAATCGAATAAACTGCTCTTGCGATGCGGTAAACCGCTTTTTTGATCCAGCTGTTGCCTCGCTAGGCACCCTTTTTGACAGCGTATTTAGATTGAATCGTCCCTGCAAATCCTCCAACGAACCGGACAACCAGCCAGTTCCATCAAGCGCATAGGTGGGCGGAGGATTACCCGGTTTGGTCCACCATATCTCATTTAGATCGTCTCGAAACAGTCCCGCCTTGTTATCCATATCGTAGTCGATCAGAAGCAATATCCCGGCAAGATCCTCTGCACCCCGCAGATAGGCCTGGGCCTGTCCATCCAACAGAATATTGCTACTGCGTTGATAGAAGCGCTCAAACTCGCCCTTCATAGCCACAACCAATGCCGTGGCCAGCGCAAAGACCAGCATGGCAAAAATCAGGGCGGCACCGTGCTGACAAGCAGCAGGGGCGAAGGATCTAGAGCGGAAGCAATGCATACAACCGCCTCATCTCGCCCCAGCCCTGCAGCTGCAGACTGATTTCAACGCCAGCCGGACTATTCAACTCAGCATCCGGCGCACCGGCATCAACCACCCAACTTTTTGCCCAGTTGCTGGTGTCCAGCGCAGCACTGCGCGACTGGGTCTGCAGGGCCTCCACTGAACCCAAAAAAGCCAGCTGCATGTCGTCTACACCGTCCAGCAACAATACGCTGTAAGGCTCAGTATCAGATGCCCGATCCAATACCGGATAGCTGTCTCGCCACAGGGCCTCATCTTCAAGACGATAATTAACGCGTTGCAGATTACTGCGCGGGTGCGCATTGGGATTGTGCCAGCCAGCCCGAGTAAAACTCAGTGCAAAGCGTGCCAGCGGCCCTCCGAGAAGGGCTGGCTCAATCTCTCCAAATTCGTCGCGCACAGGCCGCTCCACAAAGTGGCGCAGATCCCGCGAAATAATCATCCAGGCGCGGTTTACTTCATAGGTTCGGTCTGCAGATGCGCGCAGACTTTCCACACCGTCTAGCACCCTAGACAAACTGGTGGTGGCGATTAGAGCCACAAAAGCCGTAATGGCCATTGCAATTAACACCTCCAAAAGCGTAAAACCCTCTGCCGGTTTTTTAACCATCAGGCTCATCCGGACGGTCGCCCTCAGCGTCTATCTCTAAGTCGCCTGACATAAAGGCGCTCAGCGTGTACAGTGGCTGTTCCTGCTGCTCCTCGTCGAGCGAGACGGTGATATCAACGCGGAAAAAATTTTCCATCTCTGTCGTTTTAGTTTCCACCCACCAATACCAATCCCGATCTGCCATTGACGCGAGGCCACTGTCCTTTCCGGCAGAAAGATTCCGTGTCAAGCTGATTATAAGGCGCATCTCTGCCAGTTTATTCTCGGCCACCATGTAGGCGAGCGTCTTATCACGCAAGTAGGCGGTATCGTCTATCTGCTGGTACAGCGCCATCAACAGTGCAGGCAAAGCGATCGCGACAATCGCCAGGGCAACCATCACTTCCACCAGCGTAAAACCTCTGGCACGCACTAGTATTCCACCTCCGCCTCGCCCCGCCGTAGCACATCAAAACGGCCAAACAGGTCCCATTCGATGCGCCACAGTAATTCACCGTCTTCCACTTGAAACACATTGATCGTACCTACGGTTGCCTCACCGCTGGCATAAAAAACCACCTGAGGGCTGATAATCTCCGCCTCGCCATCATCATCCGGCGACAACTCAACGAACGGCGCATCCTCCAGCTCAAGCTCAAGCGCGATACCCGGCGGCAGTCGTTGCTCCACGAACAGCTCCTTACCGCTGACCGGTGCGCCCCAGCCATCGAGACTGAGTTCCAACCATTGATAGCTATAAATCGTCTCGCCCGCCTCCTGATCTTCCCGTAACAGGAGACCATAGTCGACGCCGGTCATCTGAGCCTCATCCAACGCGTATCCTGCCACATCTGCGAGGTTGTACACCGTGCTTTGTAGCTCAATATCCTGCCCGCCGGAGTTGACAGTAAGGTTTGCTAGGGAGGTGAACAACACAACGACAATCAGCGCTACCAGCAACTCCAGCAGACTAAAACCTCGCTGGCGTCTCAGCACCGTGGCAAATACCGGTGGGCCGGTTGTCGCCACGGAGCGGTTACACATGAAAGATCAGCCCTCTTCTTTCCAGTTGCCAATGTCGGCACGCTGACCCTCGCCTCCCGATAAGCCATCTGCGCCCAGTGAATAGATGTCCACCTCATGGCGCTCACCCGGGCTCAGATAGAGATAGGGCCGCCCCCACGGATCAATCGGCAGCTCTTCGAGATAACCCCCGGCTTTGAAGTTTCGCGGTTCCGGGTCAAGGGTGCTGGGCTCTACCAGTGCCTGGAGCCCCTGCTCGGTTGTCGGGTACACGTAATTATCCAGCCGATAGATTTTCAGGGACGTCTCTATTGCCTTGAAATCAGCCTGCGCTTTCTGCACTCTGGCATCGTCAGCGCGGTTAAGTACCGTGGGCGCAACCACACTGATCAGCAGCCCCATAATGACCAGCACCACCAAAATTTCTACTAGAGAAAATCCCGCATTACGTTTTGCTTTCATCGTTTACTTCACCATTGTATTAAGATCGAATATGGGCAACAGGATAGCGAGGACGATCGTCAGAACCATCCCCCCCATGAACACTACCATCAGTGGTTCAATCAAACTCATCAGGGTACCGAGTGTCATTTCCAACTCTCGCTCCTGGTTGGTCGCTGAACGTTTAAGCATGGTTTCCAGCTCACCGCTGGCCTCACCACTGGCCACCATGTGCACCATCATAGGAGGGAAGCGCCCACTTTCGCGCAACGCGCGATTCAAACTAGCACCCTCCTGCACGTGTTCCGACACCGCCTCACTGTCCTCGCGCAGTACCAGGTTGGTTAACACTTGTCCGGCAATACGCAGGGATTCGAGCAGAGGCACACCGCTGGCCATAAGGATACTGAGTGTAGAAGCAAAACGTGCAGTATCCACAGAGATCAACACGCGTGACACACCGGGTATCCGAAGTAGTACGCTATGCCAGCGTTTTTTGCGCCCCGGATCGCGCAACAAACGTCGCAGTATAAAGAATAGCGCGCATACCCCCAGCACCAGCCAGAGACCGTACTGCTGAAAAAAATCACTGGTAGCAATAAGACCACTCGTCAGCGCAGGCAATTCTCGATTACTGTGAGCAAAGATACCCACCAGTTCGGGCACCACAAAAATAAGCAACATAAGCACCACTGCAATCGCCACCCCGACCAGGATAAACGGATAGATCATGGCCATCTTTAGCTTCTGACCGGTATATTGACGCTGCTCCGTGTAATCCGCCAACTGCTGCAACACCGGCCCCAAATACCCCGCGTGTTCGCCAGCGTTTACCATGGCACGGTACATTTCATTGAACACACTGGGAAACTCAGCCATCGCATAGGCCAGCGTGTGTCCCTCGGCAACCCTAGAACGCACCTGCAACAACATGCCTTTGATGCGACTGCTGCGGCTTTGCTCTGCTGCGGCTTGAAGTGCCTCATCCAGTGGCAGGTTAGCCTCCACCAGCGTGGCCAACTGGCGGGTAACCAGCGCAAGGTCACCGACACTGACACGGGAAAAATAGAGTGAGAGGTCCCATCCGGGCTTGCCGGACCCCGCCGTGTTGTTGGCCTCGGCGACCTCCACCGGTCGCATATCCTGGCCACGCAACTGCGAGCGAACCTGACGCTCGGAATCTCCTTCGAGCACACCCTTGATGAGCTTTCCCGCGGAGTTAAGCGCTTGATAGCGATATGCGGTCACAATTCAGCCTGTGCAGATCAGACGATGGAAGTCACACGCATGACTTCCTCAATACTGGTTTCACCCGCCATTATCCGGCGCCGACCATCGGTCTCTATTCCCGGGTAATGCTGGCGTGCCAGATGCAAAATATCCTGCTCATTGGCGCCACCGTAGATCATTTGACGCATGGCATCATCGATTTCAATTATTTCATAAATACCCGTACGCCCACGATAACCAGTGTATTTACAGCTCTCGCAACCCTTGGCCTGACAGACACTCTGGTGATCCTCGGCAGGCGCAATGCGCAACAATTCCCGCTCCGCGGGGTTCAGCTCAGCGGCCTCCTTACAATCGACGCACAACAAGCGTACAAGACGCTGAGACATCACTGCTATCAGACTGGATGACAACAAGAACGGTTCGATGCCCATATCCTTGAGGCGAGTAATCGCGCCTATGGCCGTATTGGTGTGCAATGTGGACAGCACGAGATGGCCCGTAAGGGAAGCCTGCACCGCAATTTCTGCTGTCTCCCGATCACGAATCTCACCCACCATCACCACATCTGGATCCTGACGCAAAATAGCTCTCAATCCACGCGCAAAGGTCATATCAACCTTGGTGTTCACCTGTGTTTGACCGATGCCCGGCAGCATATATTCGACAGGATCTTCAATGGTAAGAATATTACGTGAGGTCTCATTGATATCACCAAGCCCAGCATACAAGGTCGTCGTTTTACCTGAACCGGTAGGGCCGGTGACCAGGATAATGCCATGGGGGCTGTGTAGGTGCTTTTTATAAGCAGCAAGGACCTGAGTATTCATGGCCAGCTGCGTCAACTCTAATTGTCCAGCCGCTGTATCCAACAGTCGCAACACCACCCGCTCGCCGTGAGCAGAAGGTATAGTCGACATGCGGATGTCCACCGAGTGACCCGCTATCTTCACTGAAATTCTGCCGTCCTGAGGTATGCGCTTCTCGGCAATATCCAGCCTCGCCATCACCTTCAAGCGCGATACTAACAACGGCGCCAGCATGCGCTTAGGTGACAGCACTTCCGCCAAAACCCCGTCGATACGATACCGGACACTCAGCCGGTCTTCGAACGTTTCAACATGAATATCCGAAGCTTTCTCACGCACGGCTTGCGACAATATGGCATTAATCAGGCGGATGATGGGGGCATCATCTTCCGTATCCATGAGATCGCTGGAATCAGGAATGGCATCCGCCAGACGACTGAGATCAACGTCAGCACCGATGTCTTCGGCCATTTGCACGGCTTCATTATTGTTGCGCTGGTAGGCCAGCGTCAGGCGCCGCTTGAAATCACTCTCTGACACGTCCTTCAGTGCAAAGGACCCGCCCAGAATACGACGCAACTCGCTCAGCACCAGCACCGGTGGTTGTCCGTTATGCACCACCAAGGGAGAACCGTCTTCGGCTGCATCCAACAATACTCTGTACTGCTGAGCAAAGGTGAACGGCAGGCCGGGTCTTGCGGCAACGCTCGCTGTGAGCGCATCCGTCGGCGACACCTCAACCTGCATGTTCACCGGCCGTCTACCGGAGATGCGGGAGCACCAGGCCCATCAACATCAGACGCCTTGATAGCATCCAGTTGCTGCATTTGCGCTTCCCACTCTGACATCATAGGTAGACTCGCATCGCCTAGATACAGCAATCCTTTTTCCTTACGCAGCGCTTGTTGATCGCGGATATAGCGGTATTTCTCCGCGCTGGCACCCACCAGCTGCTCGTTGTCGCGAATAATCGTAGTGCGTATAAACACCATTAAGTTTTGTTTAGACACCTTTTCTGCATCGCTGCGAAACAACCTACCCAGATAGGGAATATCACCCAATAAAGGCACTTTTTGCTGCGCGTCCTGCACCTCGTCCTTGATCAAGCCACCCAGAACGATTACCTGACCATCCAGTGCCAATACCTTGGTCTGGATTTTACGCTCATTAGTGATCACATCCGATGCGATCACTGACACACTGCTGATACTGGAGACCTCTTGCATAATATCAAGCACCACCGAATCGCCGTCATTGATATGCGGCGTCACCGTTAGGGTAATACCGACATTCTCTCGCTCGATCGTCTGAAAAGGATTCTGTGCACCATTGCCACCCGCACCGGTATTGGTGAACGAACCGGTCACGAAAGGCACCTGCTGGCCCACCGTAATGTAAGCCTCCTGATTATCCAGAGTCAGTATACTGGGCGTGGACAGAATATTCGTATTTGCCGTTTCTTTAAGTGCATTGAGGATGACCGTCATGGATAAACCCATACTATCCAGTTGAGCCCAACCAAGGGACACGCCCCCCGTTCCCGCCAGGGCAGCAGCCAAACCTCCTAAATCAACGCCGTCTGGCCTATCCCCACCGCCCTCTGATAGCTGTGAGCCCGCAATACCCCCCAGCCGCGAATCGTTTCGAGTAATATTACTGCCAAACACACCATCGTTATCGGCAAACAACCATTGTAACCCCAATTCTTGGCCGTCAATCACTTCCATTTCTACGATAATGGCTTCCACCAGCACCTGAGCGCGGCGAATATCCAGGCGCTGAATGACCGCCTCCAGAGATGCCATCTCGTCCGCATCGGCGGTGATAATGAGAGCATTAGTGTCTTCATCTGCCTCTATGGTCGCGGACTTGCTACTTCTGCTTTTTGCTTGCGCTCCGTCCGCGGTATCCAACTGACTAATATTTTTCATTACTCGGGTCAGAACTTCGGCAAGGTCCGTGGCCTCAGCATATTGCAGATAAATAACCTTAACATTGCCACTTTGCTCCAAAGGCGTATCAAGATACTCAACCAGGTTTCGAAGTCGCGCACGCTCTAACTCATCACCGCTAACAAGAACGCTGTTGGTGCGCGCATCAGCCACCAGCAGTGTTTCTTGCTCACCACCGCCCTGCTTGGCCGCCGACTTGTTAAGCTGCTCCAGCATCCTCACCACATCTTCCGCCACGGCATAGCGCAGCTTGATAATATCCGTCTTCTGCAC
>TARA_B110000503_G_scaffold22699_1_pt1 | contig 40894 bp, 31 predicted proteins | sample TARA_B110000503 | Tara Oceans TARA_B110000503 (sample SAMEA4397472) | marine metagenome | biome: Polar Biome; feature: [SRF] surface water layer (ENVO:00010504); material: water (ENVO:00002006), including particulate matter (ENVO:01000060) such as... | depth 5 m | reverse complement strand
GCAGAGTATCGAAACAGTAGTGTGCTGTCGGGGGTAACTCTCAGCGAGCGGACGGCGTTTAGTGATTGCATTTTCGATGGTTGGACTTCGCCCTGCCGGAATGTCGAGGGCTGCCGGTACACGATGGTTTGCCGGTCCTGTATAAGCGTTTCTGCGCCTTGCACATACTTATGATCGATATGCACGAACACCAGTGGCCCGGATGCCGCGCTTTGCTTCAGCACAACATCTGCAATGGTAGATGACTTTTCAATTCTGGCGCCGACGCTTGGTCCCTTGTGAAACAGAATACGGCTGGACGCCCACATGCGCCGGGGCAACGGTACCGGTGGTAGAAATTCGCCTTTGGCAGGATGTCCGTCAGCACCCAATTTATCCCGCGTCACTGCGGGCAGTGCCAGGCACCAGTGGATACCCAGAGGAATCGGTGAGCCCGTGTCTGTGGCAATCTGTGTGTGGCCGCTTAACGTAGCGCTGAATCGCTTTACCAGCTCTGGCGTGATGGCATCGCTGTCGCTGTCCCGCTGGCCAATCCAGTTGCGCAGGTGGTCTATGTCTATTGTATTTGACATCGATACTTTCTATGGCGCTCTGGGGCTAAAAAGACTTGGGCAAGCCCAGGTCATGGGTCGCAACATGAGAGAGAATCAAGTTGGTCGAAATCGGTGCCACCTGGTATAAACGCGTTTCGCGAAACTTTCTTTCGATATTGTATTCCGTTGCAAAACCGTAGCCGCCAAATGTTTGGATACAAGTGTCCCCCGCTTGCCATGAGGCTTCAGAGGCCAGCAGTTTTGCCATATTCGCATCCGAGCCGCAGGGTTGATTCTGCTCAAATTTCTCGGCGGCTCGTTTTACGATTGCATCGGCGGCCTCCGTCTGAATATGCGCACGCGCAATAGGGAATTGTATTCCCTGGTTCAAGCCAATTGGTCTACCGAAGACTTCTCGCTCCTTGGCGTAGCGGCTCGCCTGTTCGATAAAATAGCGGGCATCGCCAATACACTCGGCGGCAATCAGGATGCGTTCGGCGTTCATGCCATCAACGATGTAGGAGAAGCCGCAACCTTCCTCGCCAATCAAATTGGCCGCAGGTACTCTCAAATCGTCGAAAAATAATGCTGTGCTGGCATGATTCATCATAGTTTTGATAGGTTTGATCGTTAGGCCATTGCCCAAAGCATTGCGCATGTCTACCAGCAGCACGGACATACCAGCGGTAGGCTTGGCACCGTCCTCACGCGCTGTGGTGCGCACCAGCAAGATCATCAGATCCGAGTGCTCGGTGCGCGAGATAAAGACTTTCTGGCCGTTGACGATGTAATCGTCGTTGGCTCCATCGCGTCGCGCGCGCGTCTGTATTCTGGTGGTGTCGGTGCCACTGTCGGGTTCTGTGACGCCAAACGCCTGCAGGCGCAATTGGCCACTGGCTATCGCGGGCAGGTATTGCTGCTTTTGTTGTTCACTGCCGTGGCGCAACAGTGTGCCCATTGTGTACATCTGGGCGTGACAGGCGCCGCCATTGCAGCCGCTGCGCTGAATCTCCTCCAATACTGCACAGGCGGCAGATAACGGCAAGCCCGCGCCACCGTATTGTTCTGGGATGAGCAGCGCGAGATAGCCTGATGCAGTCAGAGCCTGAACGAAGTCGGCAGGGTAGTTATCTTCCTTCTCCAGAGCTTGCCAATATTTCCCCGGAAATTTTGCACAGAGTTTTGCGACGGCGTCGCGAATGTCTTGATATTGGTCGGGTGTCGCCATTTCTTGGTCTCAGCGTTCTATTATGTGGGTGCAGAAAACTTTTTTGCGTGGTGCAAGCGAACCTACAACGCTATTATGCCACACCATATTATACGCTGTGGACAGGCAGTGTCTCAATTGAACCTGAACTGAATCAGAGGTGTTCCATGACCGAACCGGTTACCGTCCATATTGCCAATCACGTTGCCGATGTCCGTTTGAATCGTCCCGAAAAAATGAATGCATTGAGTATCCCCATGTTTGAGGCCATCACCCGTGTTGGCAAGGAACTGGCCCAGAATAAGGAGATCCGCGCTATTGTCTTGTCGGGGGAGGGGCGTGGCTTTTGTGCGGGATTGGATCTGGCCAACATGACAGATCCTGATTTTAGTACGGATCCCTTCGGCGCCGGTCGCGGTGGTTTTTACCCCAATTTTTATCAGCTGCCCGGTTATGTCTGGAAGAAGATGCCTGTCCCTGTGATTTGCGCGCTGCACGGCGTGGCATACGGCGGCGGGTTCCAGATAGCGATGGGAGCGGATATCCGGATTGCTCACCCCGGTACCCGATTATCGGTGATGGAAATCAAGTGGGGATTGATTCCCGATATGTCCACGTCGCAAACCTTGCGTGATCTGGTGCGTGTGGATGTCGCCAAGGAGCTGACATTTACCGGTCGTGTGGTTGAGGCAGAAGAGGCATTGCAGTTGGGTCTGGTTACCTCCATCAATGAAAACCCGCGAGAGGCTGCGCTGGAAATGGCTGCGGCGATTGCGAAGCGCAATCCCAATGCGATTACCTACGGCAAGTATTTGCTTGATAACACCTGGCATGGCGATGAATACGAGGGGTTGAAAGCGGAAGAGCGCCTGCAGGCAAAAATTCTTAAAACGCCTAACCAGATAGAAGCTGTTATGTCGGAGCTACAAGGGCGGGCTGCCAACTACGCACCACGCGATGTCACAACATTCGATGATATTACTTTAGACTGACAGTAGCGCGGCCATCACAGGTGCAGAACACAGCATCAGACACCCCAACTGCTAACAGGAAAAATAAATGGATTTCGAAATACCCCGAGAGATCGACGCTTTTCTCGAAGAGTTAGACCAGTTTATCGAGGACAAAATTAAACCCCTGGAACAGTTAGATGACAATATGCGTTTCTTTGATCATCGCCGGGAGGATGCCAGGACTGATTGGGAGAGGGAGGGCCTACCCAATGAAGAGTGGGAGTCTTTGCTGCGTAAGGCAAAGGATCTGGCGATAGACGCGGGCGTATTTCACTATTTCTTTCCTGCGGAGTACGGCGGCCGCGATGGCAGTAATCTGGGGATGGCAATTATCAGGGAGCACATGGCCGCGAAGGGGCTTGGCCTGCACAATGATTTGCAGAATGAACACTCCGTCGTGGGCAATAGTATTGGCCTGCTGCTGATGCTGAAATATGGCACTGAGGAACAGCAGGCACAATGGCTGGATGGCATGAGAACGGCGTCCATGGGTTTTGGATTCGGTATCACGGAGCCAGAACACGGTTCCGATGCAACCTATATGGAAACCAGTGCTGTCCGTGACGGCGACGACTGGGTGATCAACGGCGAAAAAACCTGGAACACGGGCGTGCATCTCGCACAGGCCGACATGGTGATGGCACGCACCTCGGGGAAGCCTGGCGATGGCTTGGGAATCACTGCCTTTCTGGTCCCTATGAAGGCTACTGGTGTGAAAGTGGAAGAGTACCTGTGGACGTTCAATATGCCCTCAGACCACGCACGAGTCTCCTTTAGCGATGTACGAGTGCCGGACAGTGCTGTTTTTGGTGGTGAAGGCAGGGGGCTGATGGTGATTCAGCACTTTTTCAACGAAAATCGTATTCGTCAGGCCGCCTCCAGCCTGGGTGCTGCTCAATACTGCGTAAACGAGGCCGTGCAGCACGCCAATCAACGCAAGCCCTTTGGGAAGGCACTGTCGACCAATCAGGGAATCCAGTTTCCGCTGGTAGATCTTAATACACGCTGTGAAATGCTGCGCGCACTGGTTCACAAGACGGCCTGGCTAATGGATAGAGATGGTGCTTTCTCGGTGTCCGACAAAGTGTCCATGTGCAACTACCAGGCGAACAGGCTCTGTTGCGAGGCAGCTGATTTTGCGATGCAGGTACACGGCGGTATGGGCTACTCCCGCTATAAACCCTTCGAGCACATCTATCGCCACCATCGGCGCTATCGCATCACCGAGGGCGCAGACGAAATCCAGATCCGCCGGGCCGCAGGTTACTTGTTCGGTTTTATGAAGCAGCAAAAACCCAAGGGCGTGAGCTGATCACGATGACCAAAAGCGCCGGGACAGACGTATTCACAGCAGCATTGGAAAAAGTGCTCTGCAGAGAACTGACAGGCTTCAAGTCAGTCGTGTCCTGTCAGCAACTGACCGCCGGGGCCAGTCAGGAAACATGGCACATCCGCATCGCCGAGGATGTTGTTGAGCGGCAGCTGGCCCTGCGGCGCTCACAGCCATCCTCACAGATCGAGTCTGGTGTCGGTGGTATCAGTCTGGCCACGGAAGCCCGCCTGTTTCAATTGGCGGGCGCGGCGGGTATTCCCGGTCCCGCTATTTGCTATGTGTTACAGCCGCAAGATGATCTGGGTAGTGGTTTCATTATGGAGTGGCTGGACGGGGAGACGCTGGGGCAGCGCATCGTGCGTGCCGCGGAACTGGCGGAGATCCGCCCCGGTCTGGCACGCGAGTGTGGCCGAATCCTGGGACGCATTCACGCGCTGGACTGGCGTGGCGCGGGGTTGGCGGGGGATTTGCCCGAGGTGGATCCCGCGACGCTGGTAGAGGAGACCTGGGCTGCCTATCAAGCGCTCGATGTGCCAGTGCCGATGATTGACTATAGCTGGCGCTGGCTGCGCGACCACCTACCCCAAGACTCACGGACGACTCTGGTACACGGCGATTTTCGCAACGGTAATCTGATGGTGACGGCAGGCGGCATCAACGCAGTACTGGATTGGGAGCTGGCGCAGATCGGTGATCCAGTGCGCGATCTGGGCTGGTTGTGTGTCAATTCGTGGCGCTTTGGCAAGGACGCGCTGCCCGTGGGCGGCTTCGGCGAGATTGAGGATCTGCTGGCGGGATACCGGGAGACCTCCGGGCTGGACATTCCGCGACAGGCGCTCGAATTCTGGCAGGTTTTCGGCTCCTTCTGGTGGGCGATGGTGACATTGCAGATGGCCAATGCCTGGCGCAGCGGGGAGGCGCCCAGTCTGGAGCGGCCAGTGATTGGCAGGCGTTCTTCGGAAGCGCAGATGGATTGCGTCAATCTGCTGATCCCGGGTGATTTCGTTCTGCCTGACCTGGACAAGTCATTATCCGAGGGCACACAATTGCCCATGCCCGCCGAACTGCTGGCCGGGGTAGCGGCGTTTCTCAAAGACGACGTGGCGCAAAAGTTGGACCCGCACAATGCGTTCCTTGCCCGGGTGGCAGCGAATTCGCTGGGTATTGCGCAGCGAGAATTCCAGTGTGGTAGCGCATTGGTGGCACAGGAGCGGCAGCGCCTGCAAACGCTGCTGGGGCAGCAGGGTGAACTGGACGCGCTGCGCTGGGAGCTGGTCAACCGTCTGCGAGCGGATATGCCGCTGGACACGCCCGGTTTGGCGGGACACCTGCGTCAGACCGTGGCAGGGCAACTGGCGATTGATCAGCCCCATTATTCAGCCCTGCGTAACCGTAACAGCCGCTAGCTGTAGCGGTCGAGTAAAGTTGACGTTAACGTAAAGGTAAGATAATCTCGCGCATCACGATTCACCCTCTACAATTGGGTGTCAGTCTGGCCTGGACGGCACCACCTGTACCCACGAAACTGATCGCAGCACCGGCGATTTTTGAGCTTGGCGGATTTTCACAGGAGACAGCCATGAGCACGAGCTACCCCACCCTTAACTTTGATCTCGGCGAAGATATCGACATGTTGCGTAACAGCGTATACCAGTTCGCACAGGCGGAGTTGGCGCCAAGAGCCGCGCAAATTGACAAAGACAACGAGTTCCCCGCAGACATGTGGCGTAAGTTTGGCGATATGGGTTTGCTGGGAATAACCGTTGCGGAGGAATACGGTGGCACTAATATGGGATACCTTGCACACACCGTGGCGATGGAGGAGATATCACGCGCCTCTGCCTCAGTCGGCCTGTCCTACGGCGCTCACTCGAACTTGTGCGTGAACCAGATTCACAAAAATGGCAGCCAGGCACAAAAGCTCAAGTACTTGCCCAAACTGTGTTCTGGTGAGCACATCGGTGCGCTGGCAATGTCTGAGCCCAACGCGGGCAGTGATGTTGTCAGCATGAAGTTGCGTGCCGACCGGCAGGGTGACAAGTACATTCTCAATGGCAATAAAATGTGGATCACCAACGGTCCCGATGCCGATACCTATGTGATCTATGCTAAAACCAGCCCCGATAAGGGCGCCTGGGGAATGACGGCCTTTATTGTCGAACGTGACTCCCCCGGATTTTCGCGCAATACCAAACTCGATAAGCTGGGGATGCGCGGCTCCAACACCTGCGAATTGATCTTCCAGGATTGTGAAGTCCCCGCAGAGAACATCCTTGGCGAAGAGGGGCAGGGTGTAAAAGTCTTAATGAGCGGATTGGACTTCGAGCGGACCGTACTGTCCGGTGGGCCGGTGGGGATTATGCAAGCGTGTCTGGATATCACGATTCCCTATATCCACGATCGCAAGCAATTTGGTCAATCCATCGGTGAGTTCCAATTAATGCAGGGTAAGCTCGCAGATATGTATACCGAGTTAAATGCATCGCGCGCCTATTTGTACGCGGTTGCCAAAGCCTGTGACCGAGGGCAGGAAAGCCGCAAGGATGCCGCCGCAGTGATTCTCTATACCGCCGAGCGCGCCACTCAAATGGCACTGCAGGCGATACAGGCGCTGGGAGGCAATGGCTACATCAACGATTTTGCTACCGGGCGCTTGTTACGCGACGCCAAGCTCTATGAGATTGGCGCAGGTACCAGTGAGGTTCGCCGCATGCTGATCGGCCGGGAACTCTTTAATGAAACCCGGTAACACCTTGCAACGACATGATCTCTTCTTACTACTGACGACTGTGCAGGTAGCAATATGGGCATTCTGAAAACCCAAATAAATACGCGATCTGAAGATTTTTCCGCTAACGCCGCGCATATGCAGGCGCAGGTGGACGACCTGAAGGCCAAGCTACAAACGATCAATCAGGGGGGTGGTGAAAAAGCCTGTGAGCGCCACACCGCTCGCGGAAAATTACTGGTTAGGGACAGGATTACTGCGTTGATCGACCCCGGCTCACCGTTTCTGGAGTTATCACAACTGGCCGCGATGGATGTGTATGGTGAAGATGTTCACGCCGCTGGGATTATTACCGGTGTTGGCCGCGTCAATGGTCTGGAGTGCATGATTGTCGCCAACGATGCCACGGTGAAAGGGGGAAGCTACTACCCACTCACCGTGAAAAAGCACTTGCGCGCGCAGAGCATTGCTCAGGAAAACTGTCTGCCGTGTATCTATCTGGTCGATTCCGGCGGCGCCAACCTGCCACGACAAGATGACGTGTTCCCCGATCGCGATCACTTTGGCCGCATATTTTTTAACCAGGCCACAATGTCAGCGCGCAATATCCCGCAAATAGCCGTGGTTATGGGGTCTTGTACCGCCGGTGGCGCTTATGTTCCCGCGATGGCCGATGAATCGATCATCGTTAGGGAACAGGGTACGATTTTTCTGGCCGGCCCGCCCCTGGTCAAGGCGGCGACGGGTGAAGTGGTCACAGCGGAAGAGCTGGGTGGTGCAGACGTACACTGCCGCACCTCGGGTGTTGCCGATCATCTTGCGCAGAATGATCATCACGCGTTACAACTGGCGAGAGACGCCGTCGCCAGACTAAACCGTGTTAAACCGCTGTCGCTGGATGTGAAGGAATCGGTGGAGCCACTGTACGACAGCAGGGAAATTTACGGCATTGTGCCGAAAGATTCGCGCCACCCCTACGATGTTCGGGAAGTCATCGCGCGCACTGTCGACGGCTCTGAATTTCACGAGTTCAAGGCGCTATACGGTACAACGTTGATTTGTGGTTTCGCTCGAATTTTTGGCTATCCGGTGGGTATCGTGGCGAACAATGGCATTCTCTTTGGCGAATCAGCACAAAAGGGTGCGCACTTTGTCGAGCTTTGCGCGCAGCGTAAAATTCCTCTGGTGTTTCTACAGAACATCACTGGTTTTATGGTGGGCAAGCAATATGAGCACGATGGCATCGCCAAGCACGGTGCCAAGATGGTCGCTGCGGTTGCCGGGGCTCAGGTACCCAAGTTCACCCTTTTAATTGGTGGTTCCTTTGGCGCGGGCAACTATGGAATGTGCGGCCGAGCGTACGATCCACGTTTCATGTTCATGTGGCCAAATGCCCGTATCTCCGTTATGGGGGGGGAGCAGGCAGCCGGTGTCCTTGCTCAGATTCAGCGCGACCAGAAATCGAAAACGGGAGAAGACTGGAGCGCGGAGGAAGAAGCCGAGTTCAAGCGGCCCATCATTGAAACTTACGAAAAACAGGGTCACCCGTATTACGCGTCGGCGAGATTGTGGGACGACGGTGTTATCGATCCAGCCGATACGCGCATGGTACTGGGCCTGTCGCTTTCCGCCAGTCTCAACAAAGAAATAGAAGAGACAAAATTTGGCGTCTTCCGTATGTGACGTGCCGCCGCACTAATGATGAATAGGAACGAACACGATGTTTGACAAAATTCTGATAGCAAACCGTGGCGAGATTGCCTGTCGCGTCATTCGTACTGCACGTAAAATGGGTATTCGAACGGTCGCTGTTTACAGTGATGCCGATAGGGACGCGCTCCACGTTTCTATGGCGGATGAAGCCGTGCATATCGGCGCTGCGCCCTCGCGAGACTCCTACTTACAGTTCGACAAAGTCATCAATGCTGCACTTAAAACCGGCGCGCAAGCGATTCATCCCGGATACGGTTTTCTTTCTGAGAACGCGGCTTTCTGCCTGGCCTGTCAGGACAACAGTATCGCTTTTATTGGTCCACCTGTAGGCGCCATTGAGGCCATGGGCTCCAAGTCAGCCGCGAAAACCATCATGAAGGCAGCCGGTGTGCCTCTTGTGCCGGGTTATCATGGCGCAGATCAGAATCCCGAAATCCTCCGAAAAGCATCAAACGATATGGGTTATCCGGTGCTGTTGAAAGCAACTGCCGGCGGCGGTGGCAAGGGCATGCGCCAGGTTTGGAGCGCCGCCGAGTTTGATGAAGCGCTGGCCGCGGCCAAGCGTGAATCCATGAATGCCTTTGGTGATGACACTATGCTGGTTGAGAAATATCTTACCCAGCCGCGGCACGTCGAGATACAGGTTTTTTGCGATCAGCAAAAAAATGCCGTCTACTTGTTTGAGCGCGATTGTTCTGTGCAGCGCCGTCACCAAAAGGTCATCGAAGAGGCTCCGGCGCCCGGCATGACACCGGAGTTGCGAGACGCCATGGGTCAGGCCGCTATCCAGGCCGCACTTGCGATTGACTATGAGGGCGCCGGTACTGTTGAGTTTTTGCTCGACAGTGACGGCGCATTCTATTTCATGGAAATGAACACTCGGCTGCAGGTAGAGCACCCGGTCACAGAAATGATTACCGGCCAGGATTTAGTTGAGTGGCAAATACGGGTTGCCGATGGAGAAAACCTGCCCCTGGATCAGGGGCAGCTAACAATAAACGGCCACGCGTTTGAAGCGCGTATTTATGCAGAAGATCCCGCTAACGATTTCCTGCCCGTAACGGGTACGCTGTCATTTGTGCAGACGCCTGAAACCAATGCCAATGTTCGTGTTGATACGGGTGTCAGACAGGGAGACGAGGTCAGCGTTTATTATGACCCGATGATCGCCAAGCTGATTGTCTGGGGTGAAGACAGGGACAAGGCGCTGGATCGATTGACCCGGGCTTTAAGTGAGTATCGCATCAGTGGGACCACAACCAATATCGACTTTTTGTATAACCTGGCCAGCAGCAAACCCTTCAGGGCGGCGGATCTGGATACGGGCTTTATTGAGAAACATCATGCCGCCATCTTCCATGATACGGCTCGCGACATTGAGAATGACTTGCCGTTGGCCGCGCTCTACCTGTTGCTGAGTCAAAGACAGAAGGCTGAAGAAAAATATTCCCGGACGAACCGTTCCTGCCGCAAAGATCCCACTTCACCCTGGAATTTGAGTAATGCCTGGCGGTCGGTAGTGGATAATCTCCATACCCTGAATATTCTGTTTCATGAAGCCGAATACAGGCTTGAGGTACAGCAGAAGCAGTTCGGTACAGCAACACGCTACATCATCAAGCATGGAGGCAAAACCGTAACGGCCCAGGGTACACTGGAAGGCAGTCGGTTAAGAGCCGATTTCGATGGCCACCAGTTCAACGCCACGGTGGCAGAATACGATGACAGTTTCAGCCTCTATACCGACGACAGTGCGTTGACTTTTTCACTGGCCAAAGCCGACTTTGATGATGCGGATCCCCACGATGCTGTGGGAGCATTAATCGCTCCGATGAACGGCACGATGGTAGCGCTGTTGGTTGAAGTGGGGGCAACAGTGCAGAAAGGCGAGGCGCTGCTGGTTATGGAAGCAATGAAAATGGAACACACCATCCGTGCGCCAGCAGCCGGCCAGGTTGTCAGCTTTTACTACAGCGCCGGCGAGCTGGTTGATGGTGGTGCGGAACTTGTTGAATTCAGTATCAGTGAGTAGCAGCAAAAGAACCTAATCAGACGAGAATACACGTATGACTCTCCCTTCCCGTGTGCAGATTGTAGAAGTGGGGCCGCGTGATGGCTTGCAGAACGAGCAGCAGCCGATTACGACTGGCACCAAACTGGAATTGATTCATCAGTTGGCCGACGCGGGTGTGTCTTACATAGAAGCGGGCAGTTTTGTGAACCCAAAGTGGATCCCGCAGATGGCGGGCAGTGACGAGGTGTTCCAACAGATTGTGCAAAAAGATGGCGTTACCTATGCGGCGTTGACCCCCAATATGTATGGTTATCAACGAGCCGTTGAGTCTGGTGTAACTGAGGTCGCCATTTTTGCAGCGGTGTCAGAGACCTTTAGTCACAAGAATATCAACTGTTCGGTAGCACAGAGTGTCGAGCGTTTTATCCCCATTATGACAGCGGCGGTACGCGACAATGTGACAGTGCGCGGTTACGTGTCCTGCGTGGTGGGCTGCCCGTATGAGGGCGATATTGCGCCTGATAAAGTCGCCGATGTGGCTCGTCAATTATACGAAATGGGTTGTTATGAAGTATCTATGGGCGACACCATTGGGGTGGGTACACCAGCATCCGTCGTTGCTATGCTGGAGGCAACACTGCACCATATTCCAGCATCGAAGCTGGCGGTCCACCTGCACGACACCTATGGGCAGGCACTGGCCAATATTTACGCGTCGTTACAACTCGGTATCGCTACCATCGACAGCTCAGTGGCGGGCCTGGGGGGCTGCCCCTATGCCAGAGGCGCATCGGGTAACGTTGCCACAGAAGATGTTATTTATCTGCTCAATGGCCTGGGGATAGCGCACGGTATTGATCTGGATAAATTGATTGTGGCGGGTAATTTTATCAGCCAGAAATTGGGTCGGGACAACGACTCGAAAGTCGCCCGCGCCAAAAGTCATTCACTTTAAAAATGCGCTACTGCGTATTTCAAGCCAGCGGTTGTTACCGCCGAGACAGCAGGGCGGTGTTCGGGTTATTGTTATGCTACGGTGGCTAACGCATGGATACGGGGCGTGAATATGCAATTGAAAGATAAAGTGGTGATTATTACCGGTGCAGCGCGCGGCTTGGGGCGCGCCTATGCCGAGGCCATGGCGGCTCAGGGTGCCTCCATATTCGCCTGTGATGTAAATAGCTGTGATGACACCAAAGCAGCGGTGCAGGCAGCGGGCGGAAAGATCGAGGTGGCGATCACGGATATTACGAGTATGGCTAGCTGCCGGACAATGGCAGACGAGGCGGTAAACGCCTTTGGCAAAATCGATGTGCTGGTCAATAACGCCGCGCTTTATGCCGGGCTGCAAGGCGCCCGTTTTGAAGACCTGGATGAAGCGCAGTGGGACGCCGTGATGAACACTAACATCAAAGGTGTGTGGCAGGCCTGCAAGGCCGTCGTTGGGCCAATGCGTGCAGCGGGTGGAGGTTCCATTATTAATATTTCATCACTGGCTGCCGTTTACGGTCTTCCGTATGGCTGTGATTACGTCGCCTCCAAGGCGGCGGTGATTGGAATGACGCGAACGATGGCGCGTGAATTGGGGAGAGACAGCATCCGGGTCAACGCTGTTGCGCCCTCTGCAGTGATGACAGAGGGCACGCGCGAATTTTTTGGTGAAAAGTTCGACAAGGCTAAAACGACCATCGCCTCGGGACAAGTCATTGGGCGCAATCTCGAAACCGGGGACCTGACCGGAACCCTGATCTATCTGGCCTCTGACGCGAGTAGCTTTGTGACGGGCCAGACGCATATGGTCGATGGCGGCTCCTGGTTCCTCTGAGGACGACCTCTTCAGATAGAGTTACAAGGCTAGCTTTGCTCTGCCATATGCGCAGCATGAAAGCGCAGATGGTCCTCTATAAAGCTGGCGATAAAAAAGTAGCTGTGGTCATAGCCTTTCTGCATGCGTAACTCCAGTGGATAAGCACTGGCTCTGGCGGCAGCTTCCAGTACTTCAGGTTTCAGCTGATCAACCAGGAAATTATCGGCGTCGCCCTGGTCGATCAGTGCCGGTAGGTGTGACGTACTGGCCTTCATTAATTCACTGGCATCGTACTGCGCCCAGCTCTGGCGATCATCGCCCAGATAATTCCCCAGCGCTTTCTCTCCCCAGGGGCAAGCGAGCGGGTTACAGATTGGGCTGAACGCCGACACTGATGAATAGCGCTGCGCATTTTTCAGGGCCACCACCAAAGCGCCGTGCCCACCCATTGAGTGGCCGCTGATGGCGCGCTGATCACTGACCGGAAATTCAGACTCGATGATCGCAGGGAGTTCTTTCACCACATAGTCATACATTTGGTAGTGCTTGCTCCAGGGCGCTTGCGTGGCGTTGACATAAAAGCCTGCCCCCAAACCAAAATCATAGGCCGCTTCGGGGTCATCTGGCACACCCTCTCCCCGGGGACTGGTATCTGGAGCGACAATCGCTATACCCAATTGCGCGGCCACGCGTTGCGCACCGGCTTTATGCATAAAGTTTTCGTCGGTACAGGTCAGTCCCGACAACCAATACAGTACCGGTACTTTCTTACCTGCAGAGGCCTGTGGCGGCAGGTAAATGGCGAAGCGCATTTGGCAACCCAATACTTCGGAGAAATGGCTGTACTGTTTGTTCCAGCCGCCGAAGCTTTTGTTGCTGCTGATGTTTTCAATGGTCATGGTAATTGTCGTCCTGCGTCGGGATTAAAGTACATCGCCACACGAGCCGGTACATGGAGGACCCACAGCTATTTATCAAAATGAATGACGGAACGAATACTCTTACCGGCGTGCATCAAATCAAATGCTTCATTAATTCGGTCCAGCCCCATCGTATAGCTAATGAAGTCATCCAACTTGAATTCACCGGTCATATAGCGGTCAACGATACCCGGCAATTCAGAACGACCCTTAACCCCACCAAACGCAGTACCGCGCCAGACTCTCCCGGTGACTAGCTGGAAGGGGCGCGTGCTGATCTCCTGGCCGGCGCCTGCTACGCCAATGATCACTGACTCGCCCCAACCCTTGTGACAACACTCCAATGCGGAGCGCATAACATTGACGTTGCCGATGCATTCAAACGAGAAATCCACGCCTCCGTCAGTCAGTTCGACGATGACGTTCTGAATGGGCGTGTCGTAATCACTTGGATTAATGCACTCGGTAGCGCCTAACTTCTTGGCCAGATCGAACTTGGACTCATTGATGTCGATGGCGATAATACGGCTCGCTTTTGCCATGGTGGCGCCGATGATGGCCGCCAGGCCAATACCGCCAATCCCAAAAATGGCAACGGTATCGCCCTCCTGCACTTTTGCGGTGTTCATTACTGCACCCATACCCGTGGTGACGCCACAGCCGAGCAGGCAGATTTCTTCCAATGGCGCCTTCTTATTCACCTTGGCTAGAGAGATTTCGGGTAAAACCGTGTACTCAGAGAATGTAGAACACCCCATATAGTGGTAAATTGGCTGGCCATCCTTGGAAAAACGGGTAGTGCCGTCTGGCATCAGGCCCTTGCCCTGGGTTTCACGAATTTTTTGGCACAAATTGGTTTTGCCGGACGAGCAGAACTTACACTCGCCACACTCAGGGGTGTACAGCGGAATAACGTGATCGCCAACCTGTATGCTGGTGACGCCCTCACCGACAGATTCGACAATACCGCCGCCTTCATGCCCCAATATGCAGGGGAAAATGCCCTCGGGATCATCACCTGACAGTGTAAATGCATCGGTGTGGCAAACGCCGCTAGCCAGAATACGGACGCGGACTTCCCCGGCCTGTGGTGGCATCACATCAATTTCTTCGATGACCAGCGGTTGGCCGGGCCCCCAGGCTACTGCAGCTTTGGATTTGATCATAGTGTATCTCCAATGGATGGTTTGCGGCTTTGGCGCAGGAATGCAATCGCGTACTTTAAAAGGAATACGGCAAGCTTTCCACCGATACTCGCGGCACAGTTGGCAAGCTCAGCCTGTCGCATCGTGCAGTTGGGCTGAAGGCGATCTCCCCCACAGGATACTGCGTCTATCGGTGGTTCCCCTGCAGTAAGTATCGGCTCAGTGTTAGGATTGGCGGCGAACCTGCCAATTGGATCACATAAAATCTGCTCTTTTCTTCACTTTTGGTCCGAGCCGGCGACATCACATGTTGACGAGTTGCTCCCTGCCTGAATGCTTATAAAAGTGATTCAGGTCGATTTTTCGTACGCCGCTGCAGCAAATCGAAAACATTCGTGCGGATAGCGTTTTCTGAGCCGAATATACGCGACAATGCCAACATGATGATGAAGAAAGATCTGTGGTTTCGCTGCTATCCTTTGGCATTCGGTGATCTATTTATTAGTATACAACGTAACTGGTGGCGAACGTTCCTCAACCTGAGTCACGTACTCCAAAAAAGCAGAATTAAACTCAAAGTAGCGACAATACTTAATGCCATGAACAACGAGAGTTTAATGACAGCAGGTTACCCGCTAACGGGAACTGTCAGCAACCTGATGCGAACTTTTGTCGAAATCGACAATGTGGCTTCACGCCTGCAGCAATGCGCCGGCAATCCGTGTCTACTCCTGACGCTCGATGCTCCGCCGCAAGACGCTCTCCCCATAGCTACTGGTGTTACCCAATGCCAGTCCTGGCTAGAGACCCATGACGGAGCAAGCGTCATAGCCGTGCGGTGTTACAGCGCGGGCGGGCAGCTTATTCAGTGTTGTGGCCACGGTTTGCTCGCCGCAGCCCACAGCTGGCAGCGGCAGCTGCAATGTGAGGTTGTGGAGTTGTCAATGAACGGTAGCGTCCTATTCAGTTGGCGGGAAGGTGATATCACCTGGCTGCGGTTTGCGCCAATGCGGATGCACGACGAGGTCGTTCCCGACTGGTTGCCGCAGGTGTTTAGCGGCTCGCAGCAGGCGTGCGTCGCCGCCAACGTTGGTGAGGCCAGTGACTATCTGGTTTTACAATGGCCAGATGGTTTTGATCTGTCGTGTTTGCCGCGCCCTGCGGCGACCTTGGCGCAGTGGACGAACCGTGCTTTGATCTGCACCACCGCCCAGCCCGAGTGGGGCGAAGGAGCGGTGCAGTTGCGATATTTTGCGCCCCAGTACGGCGTCTTGGAGGATGCCGCTACTGGCTCGGCGATGCGTGTATTGGCGCAGTACTGGTCATCCCGTTTCAGCCAATTGACAGCATACCAGTGTTCCCCGGCAGGCGGGCTGCTGCTGTCGCGGCGCACCGCTGCGCATATCGACGTGGGCGGGCGGTGTGTCAACGCCACTGAGAGATTCTATGACTGAGGCCGCCATGATGATGCGCTTCGAGCAGACCCGTAAGGATTCACTGCTGGCCTGCGAACCTCTGGGTACCGAGGATTACGGTTTACAGGCTGAGCCTTTCACCAGTCCGCCCAAATGGCACCTCGCGCACACCAGCTGGTTTTTCGAAACATTTCTGCTGAAACCGTTTTTGCCAGGGTACCAAACGCCCAACGAGCGTTACGAGTTCCTGTTTAACTCCTATTATAACGGCGTTGGCGCCCAGTTTAGCCGCGCGCAACGCGGACTGCTGTCGCGCCCGACGGTTGACGAGGTGAGGTACTACCGCGCGCATGTCGATCGTGGGATGGAGGCATTGCTCCACGACGGCGACCACCCGCAGCGCGACTCAATTCTTGCGCGTAGCCGCCTCGGCGTAGAACACGAGCAACAGCATCAGGAGTTGTTTTACACCGATCTCAAATATTCGCTGTACGCCAATCCGCTGTTGCCCAGCTTTAGTGATTCAAAGGCTTCGCACAGCAGTGGCACGCAAAGCGTCGCTTTGTCACACGAAACGCAGTGGAGCAAGTACGAGGGCGGTCTAGTGACGGTGGGCTGTGACGTCGAGCGTTTGAGAGCGCAAGATTTCGCGTTCGACAACGAGGGCCCCGTCAACAGCGTCTTCCTCGCTCCCTTTGCGCTCACTCGCAGACTGGTCAGCAATGCCCAGTTCCAGGCTTTTGTGGACGATGGTGGCTATCGCCGACCGGAGTTCTGGCTGTCTGATGGCTGGGCAGTGGTGCAGGAGATGCAGTGGCAACAACCGCTGTACTGGTTGGAGAGCGATGGAGCGCCTATGCACTTCACCCTGCACGGTCTGCAGTGCCGGGAACCGTGGCAGCCGGTCTGCCATCTCAGCGGCTATGAAGCCGATGCTTATGCCAGCTGGGCAGGTGCCCGCTTGCCCACCGAGTTTGAATGGGAGCACGCCGCCAGGGCACAGGTGTTGCACGCTCCGGTATTTGACGCCAACAAATTGCACCCCGTGGCAGCCGAAGGCGATGAGCCGCTGTTACAGCTTTACGATGACTGCTGGCAGTGGACAGGTTCTGCTTACAGGCCTTATCCCGGGTTTCAGCCGGCGCCAGGCGCTATTGGTGAATACAATGGCAAGTTTATGGCCAACCAGTGGGTGCTGCGCGGGGGTTCCTGTGTGAGCGCGCGCGGGCACGTAAGGCCCAGCTACCGCAACTTTTTCTATCCCCAGGACCGCTGGCAATTTAGTGGTGTACGCCTGGCCAGAGATGTATAAAAATCGACAACGCCATTGGAATGAATGATGCCAGTAACCGCCGCCAGAATTGATAATGTGCTCTTTGAAGACCAGCAGCCGGTGTCCAGTGACAGCCAGACTGAGCTGGTCCTGGGCCTCCAGAAACCACAGAAGCAGGTCAACCCCAAGTATTTTTACGATGCCAGGGGTTCGGATCTGTTTGAACAGATCACTCAGTTACAGGAGTATTATCCGACCCGTACAGAGATTGCGATCTTGCAGCGTAACGCCGCTGAAATGGCCCGTTTCTGCGGCCCCGACTGCGTGCTTATCGAGCCGGGTAGTGGCAGCAGCGAAAAAGTCAGGTTGTTGCTGAATAACTTACAGCCAGCGGCCTATGTACCGCTGGATATTTCCGCGGAGTTTTTGTACGAAGCGGCGGAAAAACTGGGTCGTGAATTTCCCTGGTTGCAGGTTCACGCGATATGCGCGGACTTTTCCAACCAGTGGTATGAACATACCAATCTGCCTGACGGGCGCAGAGTGATTTTTTATCCGGGATCCACCATTGGGAACATGGAGCCCGCGGTTGCACGGGACTTTCTCGCGGATCTCCGGCAGTGGATAGGCGCCGACGGCGGTGCGCTGATAGGAGTGGATTTGCGCAAGTCGGAAGAGCTACTCAACGCCGCCTACAACGATGCCGACGGTGTAACGGCTGAGTTCAATTTGAATATACTGCATTCTATCAACCGGATTGCCGGCGCGGATTTTGACCCCGGCAGCTTTTCACACCGGGCAAACTATAATCGGCAACTGCAACGTATTGAAATGCACCTGGTGAGCGACTCACCACAGACTGTCTATGTCAATGGTAGCGCTATCAGATTTGCTAAGGGTGAGACGCTGCACACCGAAAATTCCTATAAATACAGCCTCGAGGACTTCAAAGCGTTGATCGAATCCGCCGGCTTTACCCTGCAAAAAAGTTGGCTCGATGACAAGCGGCTGTTCAGCGTCCACTTTTTGTCCGTAAGCGACTAATAGCCGACATTGCCAGTGGTCGCCGCGACAGAGTCCAGAGCCCGGCACTACTCCACGCTGTTCGTGCTAATACTGGCGGGCGAGGTTATTTTCAGCCTGCCGTTTCACATCCCGCGCTTCTTCCGCCCCAGTATGCTCGAGGTATTTCAGCTAAGTAACACGCAGTTGGGCGATATCTTTGCGGTTTACGGCATGGTCGCGCTGTTGGCGTATTTTCCGGGAGGCATGCTTGCGGACCGCTATCCCGCCCGTACCCTGATAGCGCTGTCTCTCGCTGCGACAGCGCTCGGTGGTTGTTACCTTTACACCTTGCCGGGTATAACAGGTCTCTACCTGCTGTTCGCCTACTGGGGCCTGACCAGCATTCTGTTGTTCTGGGCTGCGCTAATTAAAGCGACGCGGGACTGGGGTGGCGTACGGGAACAGGGTGTCGCTTTCGGTGTACTGGATGGCGGTCGCGGTTTGGTGGCCAGCCTGTTTGGTACTCTCGCGCTGTATATTCTGGCGCAGCGTTTGGCCGATACCGCCAGCAATGCTTCTGGAATACAGGCGGTGATTCTCTTTTACACCGTTGTCAGCCTGCTGTGTGCGGCGATTGTCTGGTTCACTCTGCCACACGATTCTGCGACGCACAGCCTGGCCGACCAGCCGCTCGCGGTAGATACTCGCGCACATTGGCGCCGGGCACTGTCGGACAGCAGAGTGTACCTGCAGGCTGGGGTGGTGATATGCGCGTACTGTGGTTATAAAGCACTCGACAACTATGGCGTCTACGCGGTAGAGGTGTTGCGGATGACGCCACTGGAGGCAGCGGAGCTTACGACCTACGCCAGTTACACGCGCCCTGTGGCGGCAATTGTCGCTGGACTGTTGGCGGACCGTTGGCGCCCCACCAGGCTGATAACAGTGCTTTTCGCCGGCGCGGGCGGCGCGTTCTTCATCATGAGTGGCGATGTCGTGGTCGGTTCAGGCTTGCTAATAGCCAATCTGGTGCTGACGTTTGTTGCCGTCTATGCGCTGCGTGGTATTTACTTCAGCCTGGTGGAAGAGAGCGGGCTCGACTCCCGTGACATGGGCAGCGCTGTTGGGCTTATATCCGTAGTGGGATTCGCCCCCGACGTTTTCTTTGGGGCACTGACCGGCCGACTGCTGGACGCCAACCCGGGCGCGGTCGGTTTTCACTATTACTTTCTGGTGATGACGGTAATCAGTATTGTGGGTATGGCGTTTGCGCTGGCGCTGGCCAGACGATTGGTCAGACTTCCCACTGGCTACGCACCGCTTGGGGACGTAAATAGTCGATGAGAATTGATACGGGGGTAAGACGATGAAGGTATTTGTTACGGGTGGTACAGGGTTTATCGGGTCGCATACTTGTCATGCTTTGCTGGATGCCGGTCATACGCTCAAACTTTTTGTGCGCAATAAAGCCAAAGCCAAAGCGTTGTTTGGCGGCAGAGTGCGGTCAGTCGTCGTGGGGGAGATTGCCAGTGCGGGTGATGTCAAAAAAGCACTGCAAGGCTGTGATGCCGCCATTCATATGGCGGCCATGGTCTCAACCAGCAAGGACGATGCGGAAAAAGTGTATCGTACCAATCTCGCTGCGGCCGAGAATGTACTTGGGCAAGCCGTAGAAGCTGGATGTAAAAGGATTGTGCATGTATCCAGCGTTACTGCGATCTATAACCCCAAGGCCAAAAAACTGGACCATACCTCTCCACTGGGCGTAGCGAAGAATGCCTACGGGCGATCAAAGCTCGAGTGCGAGAAGTTCGCGCGCGATTTACAAGAGAGGGGTGCTCCCCTGCACATTACCTACCCGGCGAGCGTCATCGGGCCAAATGACCCCGGCCTCACTGAACCTCATGAGGGGCTGATTGCCAACCTTTTCGGCCTGGGGGCGAATATGCCCAGCGGCTGTCAGTATGTCGATGTCCGTGACGTGGCATTCGCCCATGTTGCCTTATTGAGTAAGAAGCGTAAGCCTGGCCGCTATCCTCTGGGTGGTCACTACGTTAGCTGGAAGGCGCTGTACGCTGAGCTGGAGAGGTTGACGGGACGCAATATCCTGATGCTGCCTATCCCGGGAGTTACTATGCGCATACTTGGGCGTACGCTGGATGTTTTGAAGCCTTTAATCGATTCTCACACGCCAATTTCGCACGAAGCTATGGTGTACGCGACAAACTGGGTGAAACTTGACAATAGCCAGGCAGAAAAAGATCTGAAGGTCTCTTTTCGCCCTTTCGAGGAATCTCTCATCGAAACCATTCGCTGGCTGGAGCGGGAAAATCACATTACCCGTGTTCAGGCCGGATTGTTATCGCGCCACAATTTGGCTGAGTGACACCATGGCGGACAATTTTGGCCAACCAGAATTGCCGCTAGTTGTTATGCTGACGGTGCCGCCAGCTCTCGCCAAATGCACGTGTTGCGCATTAGTGTAGCGACGTGCCTGGCAGCGACTAATTCGCCGCTTTCAGGATGTTTTTCAGGACTTTTCCTGCAGCATTTCGAGGCAACGGCTGTTCCATAATGGTCACTCGATGAGGTACTTTATATGCTGCCAGGTGCTGTTTGGCAAAGCCTTTGAGATCGTCCTCGGTCAGTGACGCTCCGTCCCTGGGTACTACTGCAACGGCAACTTGTTCGCCCAGTTTGTCATCGGCAATACCAAAAGCGGCCACCTCGTGCACAGCGGGATGTTCACACAGTACGGCCTCAATTTCTGCGGGATAGATATTCTCCCCACCCCGGATAATCATGTCCTTGGCGCGATCGGACAAGTACAGATAGCCATTGCAATCAAAATAGCCAATATCCTCACTGTCGAACCAGCCATCGCGGAAGCTCTTTGCATTGGCATCGGGCCTGTTCCAGTATCCAGTCACAGCCGTTGATGTTTTGATCCAGAGACGGCCGGGGGTGCCCTGGGGTAGTGGGTCGCCGTTCTCGTCACATACCTTTACTTCCACCGTAGCATGGCAAAAGCCGGCGCTTCCGGGGTTGTCGATGAAGGCCCGGCCAGTGAAGGCAGTACCAATGGAATTTGTTTCTGTCAGGCCCCAGCCTGTACCGCCATACATATTGCTGACTTTTTCACGCATCAGCGCAGAGACTCTTGCCGGTGTAGCGGACCCCCCGGCACCGAGACTCGAAAGACTACTTGTGTCATATTGGTCAAATGCGGGCGATTCAAGCGCTTGCAGTAGCATCGAAGGTGCTACGCTGAGGATGGTGACGCGTTCCTGCTCGACCAGTTTCAGCGCCTGAGTTGCGTCCCACTTGTACATCATTACAATCTTGCGCCCCGCACGCAGTGCGGTCAAAAAGACGGCATGCAGTCCGCTGACATGGAACAGGGGGACGGCCAGCATCTGCGCCGGTTCAAATCCTTTGGACAGCATTGCGCCAATGAGTTCGGGATTAGCCATGGCCGACGCGGTGCCCGTGCACTCGAAGTTCATTAACGCCTGGCAGAGGGCTCGATGGGTGGAGACAGCCCCCTTGGGTTTTCCGGTGGTGCCCGATGTGTACATGATCATTACCGTGTCTTCGCTGTGGATACCGATATCGGGTGGCGAAGGATCTGTGCAATCGACAATAAACTCTTCCAGTGACTGGCCTGATTCATAGGTTGTCAAAAGGTCGGGGCGGGCAATGACAGCGCGGATATTCGATTCAACAAGGCCATCTGCCATCAGGTCGAAACGCTGCTGGTCACAAAAGACAGATTTGCACGCGCTATCGCGTACTGCGAACAGCAGTTCCTCTGCCGTGCCCCAGCTGTTGATCGGCACGGCGACTGCGCCCATTGACGTGATAGCGACATACGTGCTCAGCCATTCGGGATAGTTGCGCATGGCAATGCCAACACGATCGCCTGCAGTGATCTGATGCTTTGTTTTCAAGGCTTCAGCCAACGCCCAGGCTTGCTGGAATAAGTCATTGAACGTCCAGCGCTCACCCTCGTAAATCAGGAACTCTTTTTCTCCATGGGCGGTCGCTGCAAAGTAGACATCTTGCAGCGTTTGCGGTGCATTTTTGTACACGGCGTAGTCAACTTCACCGATGGTGCGCCTGATGACTTCAAAGTCGCGGCCTGTTTCTGTCAGGGCGGCAACGGCATTGTCGTAGGCGAGCTTGCTGTGGTCCATTTCGTTATCCTTAAAGGGCTTTTGACGGGGTCATCATTGCATTGAGTTTTGGGCGCACGAATGTAATGCTAAGTGCAGAAACTAGCATATTTTAGTGGAGGAATGCTCGTCCTGTATCTGTTACCGGCCGTATTTAATTTACAGGACTTGGTATTATTAGTCTGCCTTTATCAATGGCGATATGTCGTGAGGTAGGGGTTTGTTACAGGTCATTGCTCAGACGGCTTTGGCAACGGCAGTTGCGTCCGGATTACAGTAGATTATCAACTTGCAATACAGGCTCTCCCGCGATTCGTGTCGCGGAAAAACCGCCGCATCGAGTGGTAGTTGCTCGTCGCGGTTCATGGCGCAAAGTGTTTGCGCAGGCTACGCTGTGCTAATAAGGCTTGCATATCGGCAATCATCTGGTGATTTCCACAGAGCAGCACCGCGCTGTCAGATTGCGTTATTTCCAGCCCTGCGCGTCGCTCCAGTTTGCCACTATCAGGAGTGCTCATTAAGGGAGTTAACCCTGAGTTTGCGTAGTTTACCGTTGGGAAGGGCCACTCTATGGTCTCTCCCGCTATCAATTAACAGGTGTTACTGACAGCTGTTTAAACTTCACCACTTTGAGCGATGGTTTTTCACTCTTTTTTGCTCGCTGGTAGCGTATAGAGAGCAGGCCTTCCCGCTTGCCAGCCGTGCTCAGCCAGTTGCCTGATGGTGGTTTTCGATGCGACACGATAACCCGATAGCGCTCCCCCTCGGTAGCTATTGCAGTATCGTTCAGTGCCACGGGGTAGTGGTCATAATCGAGCGACTGCATCCAGCGGTTCTGCAAGGAGATACTCCAATAAGGCGCGTCAGGTACTGCGCCCTCCACAACTAATGCTTCATCGTCTTGCAGATAAAACCATGAGCCATAGTATTCGTTGTCGTCAGTCGGGTAAAAAACACCACCAAAGTCAGGGTTGTAGCTCTTTGGTGGATCGATGTTGTTCGCGCCGGGAGCCAGCATGGCGGATAGGGCGATTGCGCCGTCCACGGTGCCATTGAAAAAGGTTGTGGCATTGGCGAGCGCTGTAGCCACCTCGCCATCGTTGGCCGGTACAAATACGGGAGGCGCTAGATTGCGGATGGAGAAACTCGCGGTTTGCTTGCCGCTGCGGCCATGGTAGTACTGACGAACCATGACCATGTGCACATCATCCTCCAGTGGAAGCCAGTTGGCGTCCGTGTCAGCTGGCGGGGCCTTGCTCAGAAGCAGGGTGAAATTACCGGAGTCGTCGAAGTGTAGGGTCTCATTGGACATATTGGCAGCTGCCCGGTTCCAGCCATTGAGGCCAGTGCCATACAGCATAAAGCCGAGGTATTCAGCGTCGGCGATATTGCCGGTGATCTCGTAGTCAAACTCTGGTGATAGCTCCGCTGTTTGGTAGATCGCATCGGGGGTATCTCCCAGGAATTTTCGGTAATCTGACATCCAGTCAGTAAAGCGAGGGCGCGCGCTATCGCCCTTGGCAAACTTCATTTCCAGCGCAGCCGTTGATAGCTGCGCCAGATAGACAAGCCCATCCAGTCGCTCTTGCGGATCTTCGTGACTGGCGAAGACGCGCGCGCCTGCAGCTTCCATACTGGCAACAAATTGCCGCCAGGCCTGTGCTGCTTCACTCCCCTGAGCCCAATCAGCTGGGGGAACGGCAATGGTCTTGCTGGCATTGAATGTTCCCAGCAGGTAGGCACCCGCGATCAGCACGCCAACGACAATGATCAGTAAAAACTTCCGCATGGTTTCACCCTGTGCTGCACGCAAAAAGAGAGGAAGGTGACGTCGAGAACCTGTCGCCGGGCCGCGATATCGACGCCAGCGGCAGCACCTTCATGATGGATCGGGAATGGAGTCAGATTGGCGCAGCTCGCAGCATCGTTGCTGAATACGCCATCCTTGTGGTGTAAGCGATAGGCGGTCCCGATAGGTAACACTGCCAACCCGTCCGCCTGCGCCGACACCAATGCCTTTGGAGATAACAGTGACACTGTCCGCCTGAGCTTGTACCACCACATTGGTGGTGTGGTGTGCCAGGGGGTGTTCGAGACTGGCCAGCATCATTGCCTGAATAGCGCGGAGGCCATGATAGCTATTGCCGTCATAGGCGCTAAGGTCAAATACCGCGTCATCGGTGAAGATCTGGTCCAGTTGTGAGAACTGTCGCTGGTCGATCAGGTGGCCGTAGAGTGCGATCAGTTCATGGATGGCCATCCGTGCAGCTGTGGAAATTTCTGGTATTTTTATCACGATTCAAGCTCCGGGCATGATGCTGTCAATCTTAGGCTGGTGAGAAACCTGGCGGTTAGCGCACCGCGCCGCCGCCATCAACCGACAATAGCTGCCCGGTGATAAATGAGGCGCGGTCACTGGACAGGAAGCTGACAGCTTCCGCGATTTCACTGGGTTCACCCAGACGATTTAACACCGCTACCTTCTTCAGGCCCTCTGCCATCTTGGGCTGCTCTGTAAAGTATTTTTCCAGTCCGGGCGTGCGAATCACCCCGGGTGACACCGCGTTGATCCGAATACCCTGGGCACCGTATTCAGCAGCAGAACTCTTGGTCAGTACGTTTACCCCGGCTTTGGCGGCAGCGTACGCTGAATTATACGCTTGACCACGCAGCGAGGCGTTGGATGAAATGTTAACGATCGCACCACCGTGTTCCAGCATGGCGGCGATTTCGTATTTCATGCATAACCACGTGTTTGTGAGGCACATTTCGAGGGTCTGATCAAAGACTTCGCGCTCATACTGGTGGATGGGGCCGGACCCTCGACTGAGCGCTGCGCTGTTGCATGCGACATCCAGTCGACCGTAGTGCTTCAAGGCGGCATCTACCAACGCTTTGACCGACGCCTCCTCGCTAACATCACAGTGCACAAATACGGCAGTACCACCGGCGTCCGTGATGAGCTGCGTCGTTTCCTTACCCATCTCTTCATTAATGTCAGAAACCACGACCTTGGCGCCCTCGAGTGCATAGGACAGTGCAATGGCCCGGCCGATACCTTGACCAGAGCCGGTGACTATGCCTGATTTGTTGTCTAGAAGGCCCATACAGTTACTCCTTACGCGGTGGCCGTTACGGCGATTTCTTGTGGCTTACGCAGCGCGATGAGTACCATGGGTACGACCAACACCGCTGCGATCAGTCCGGCCCATAAGCCTTTGAATAGAGTGTACTGCGCAGGGCTGAGCTGCTCGACACCTAACAGGTAAAAGCCTGCAAGCGTCAGTGGCGCGATTATCAGCATCCCGATCAGCCCGAACAGGCCTGCGCTTTTGGGTGTGCTGGCGGGGAACCGGTTGGCCAGCGACTGCATGAAAGAAGACGCTCCCAGGTCAATGGCTTGCAGTTGGCCTTTATGGAGTTTGCTGCGTTGCAGTGGAATAACAATCAGGGCAACGATGAGGGGCAACAATAGCCCAGTAGCAATGATATCTATTGTAAAGCTGTGCTCTCCCTCCCAGCGTAGCGCTGGCCCATTTTTCATCAGTAGCCAGGCGCTCAGCCCATTGAAAAGGGTGTTGGAGATACCACAGACCAATATTTCGTGGCGGATATGGTCGTTGCCTGTCGCAGTTGCATTCATGCCGACGTGTACTTTGAGATTAGGAAGAGGGCCTGATTATGGCATGGCCGGTCGTGTATAGGCATAGGACTCAAGCGATCAGTTTTTTAGACATATTCATTCAATGCTAAGCGTGCGCCAGGGAGGTTCTCGAACTGGGAAGTTTCTATGCTAGACTTCTGGTTAAATAATGATACTGAATTTGATTCTCGAACTGCCTGAGCAGCAGACATAACAATGGCCGAAATTACTATATCCGCGAAAAAATTTGTGCGCCTTCTCGATTACATGGAGCGAATTGGGATTGACGCGGCCGAATTGGCCGCAGCGGTTGAGCTGAGGCTCGATCGTATCGCCGCACTGGATCCTGAACACGCACTTCCCGCAATGCATTATTCGAGCTTGTATAAGGCTGCAGCCGTAAAAATGCAGGCAATGGAGCAGCGCTTACCGTGGGGGGCTGGCCTGGGAAGTGAGGCTTTCGAGCTAAGGTGTCACTGCATGATAGGCGGCCGTACGCTGCGAGCTGCGCTACAACTCGCTCAACGTTTGGACGCTCTGCTGTTTCCACTGAATGGCTATCGGATGCGTCTGCTGGAGGACCCCGATTCAGACCGAGCCCGGTTCAGCTATGATATTGATATCTCACAGGCGACGGAGGCACTGATACCCGAAGGCTGGGATAGGGGAGACTCGGGTATCGCCGCCGCACGAGCGTCGGGACTGCTTGTTTGGCATGCGCTGTGCGGTTGGCTTATCGGTCAGGCGCTGACCTCGGCAGAACTGCGTATCGATGCGCCGGATGTGAATCGGGAGTACCACGACAGTCTCGCCCGAACTATCAACGGTCCTGTATATTTCGATGCTGGTGAAAATACCTGTAGTTTTGATAGTGCACTGCTGGACCGCCGGGTCGTTCATACGCCCGAGTCGCTGACCGATTTTCTCAAGAACAGTGTGTATCACATAATCGCAATGGGCCGGATTACAACCAGTACCAGTGCGGCGATCAAGTCACTCATTAGTATCGACTTACACAGTAATATGCCCTCTTTTGCAGACGTTGCAGCAATGCTGTACATGTCAGAATCGAGTCTGCGACGGCGTTTGCAAGCTGAGGAAACCAGTTATCAGGCGATTAAGGATGAGGTGCGTTGTCATGTGGCCATCGACAAGCTGCTGCATGAGGATGGGCGTGTGGCGGACCTCGCTGAGTTTCTGGGATTTACTGAACCCAGTTCATTCGTGCGCTCCTTCAAAAGCTGGACCGGTTATACGCCAAAGGCCTACAAGGACAGGATGAAGGCATTGAGGAGGGCTTGAATGAGTTCGATCCCGTCGCCTGACCAGCTGGGCTGTTCCGCTGCCTTGAACCAACTTGTTCATATATTTGGTCTGATTTGCAGTGTTCTGGTTTTTTCAATCTGAGCATACTTACTCTCAGTTTTGTTTTTAACGGTTAAACCAGAATGAAAAAAATTTTTCCGCACCTGACAAAAACTGGCTGCATAGGAACAATGCAGTTAAAAAATCGGATGTTGGTCACCGCAATGGGGGTGAATCTGGCTGAAGCCGATGGGTGCTGCGGTGATCGAATTATTGCGTTTCACGAGCGGCAGGCCCGCGGTGGAGTCGGGATGATTGTGCTAGGCGTTGCGGGCGTGGCTTGGCCTCACGGCGGCAATCAGCCGCGTCAGGTAGCTATCTCCGAGGATAGGCATATTCCCGGTTTGCAGCGTCTGGCCGATGCGGTGCACAAGCACGGCGCCAAACTGGCGACCCAGTTGCACCACGGTGGCTTGGTGGCTGTCGAGGATATGAAGGCAGGTCGACCTGTTTGGATCCCTTCAATGCCCGCACGTTCGGTCAGTGATCTGGGCACAAGTTTTCTGGAAAGCGAGATGCGGGCATTCCACAACCCGGATGCCCCACCGCCTGATTTGCACGTGATGACACAGGACGATATCAACACTCTGGTCGAGCTTTTTGCAGCTGGAGCCGATCGAGCAAAGCGCGCAGGTATTGATGGTGTGGAAATTCATGCAGGCCATGGGTACATTATTTCCGAATTTCTGTCGCCTGCTCTAAACAGTCGCGAAGACAATTACGGTGGCTCTCTGGAAAATCGTGCGCGTCTGCTGCTCGAAATTATAGCAGCGGTTCGTGAGCGAGTCGGAAAGGATTATCCCGTGTGGGTAAAACTTGATTCGGAAGAGTTTGGCAAGCCAGAGGGAATAACGCTGGCAGACGCGCGCACAACTGCAGCGCTGGCGGAGGCGGCCGGTGTCGATGCGATAACCGTATCGGCCTATCACGATGCCAGTCGCGGTGCACTGCACTCTGAATCCAATATCCCACACACACCTCAGAGGCTGGTCGCCAATGCGGCCGCTATCAAGAAAGGCTTGAGTATTCCAGTGATCACCTCTGGACGCATAGAGCCGGGTGCTGCCGATAGAGATATTGGCGCAGGTAAATTCGATTTTTTGGGGATGGGACGCAAACTACTCGCCGATCCAGATCTGCCGAAAAAAGTCTGCGCCGGTACGCCCGAAGACATTCGTCCGTGCGTCTATTGCTACTGCTGTGTCAGTCAAATTTATGTGTTAAAGCCTGTTAAGTGTGCGGTCAACCCCGACACCGCTTACGAGCGCGAGCGCGAGCTTATAGCGGTCGAAAAATCACGACATATCGCCGTCGTCGGTGGTGGCCCTGCCGGAATGGAGGCCGCGCGCCGGCTCGCTATTCGTGGCTTCAGGGTGAGTTTGTTTGAGCGAGGAAAACGCCTCGGCGGAACGCTGCAGTTCGCCAGTTTAGCCTATCGGCCAAACGAAAATTTAATGAACTGGTTGCGGCTGCAGATTGAAAACTCGAGCGTTGAGGTGCACCTCAATATAGCGGCCACGCCACAGCAGTTGGCGCAGCTCTCAGTCGATGAAGTTATCGTTGCTACAGGCGCACAGCGGGGTATGCCAGACATTCCCGGGTCAGAGCAAGATTTTGTCTTTAGCGGGGAGGAAATGCGCGCGCTGGTGCTGTCGGAGAAACATCCAGAACTGCTGCGAAAGACATCGGTCTTCACCCGGCTGATGGCCAATATGGGTGCTGCCACCGGTCTTAGCGGCATTCCTGAAGTGGTGCGACAAGTTTCTCGTGTCTGGCTCCCCCTGGGACAAAATATCACGATCATAGGCGCGGAATTGGTGGGCCTGGAGCTGGCAGAATTTCTCGCTGAGCGCGGTAGACACGTCACCGTCATTGACAGTGCGCCGCGCGCGGGCAAGGGCTTGTATCTCGTTCGCCGGATGCGTTTACTGGACGAGTTAAGCCACCTCGGTGTCACGCTGGTCACAAAGGCTGACAATATCGCTATAGAAGAACGCAGCGTCAGCTACAGCAACTATCGGGGGCAGCGTCGCAGACTCGCGGCTGACCACGTTATTGTCGCGAAAGGAGCCTCAGGTGACATCGCGCTAGCTGAGCAGTTGACCGCAGCTGGGTTTCAGACTCATACCATTGGTGACTGCAACGGCGTGAGTTACATTGAAGGTGCAATGGCGTCAGCGGCGATACTGGTAGCTCAATTGAATTGAGCTGTAACACCATCTGTTTACCGGTATTGAAAACTAACCCTCCTCAAGTTCAATGAACGCTCGGTCCCAGCTAACTGCCCATGTCTACCTGGAGCGTTCGATGATCCCGGGGTAAGCTTCCCCCGGTTTTATCAATGCCGACAAGTTTACTTGGCAATACCCTCCAATATAAGCCAACATCCTGAATGATATGCCGCCAGTTATCCTTATAATTGGCCCAGAGAGCGGGGGAGTAAATTTATCAATACCGATGCGCGTTACATTATCTGGCTGCTGGATTTTTTATCCAGCCTGGGAATGGATGTCGAGTCCATCGCCGCCAACAATGGTGTTAGTCACACTGCGCTGCAGGAACGCAATGCATTGGTCAGCGCCCGACAACACCGCGGCCTGCTCAGTGATGCCCAGCAATATTATCAGGGTAGTGATCTCGGGCTAGCGTTGGGGCTGCAGCGCTCCATCGCTACCCTCGATCAACTCGCCTACTTAATGATGAGCTGCGCCACGCTGCGCCAAGCTACTAACGCTGGGCTCAAGTACCAGAATTATTCAGGAAGATTTTCTGGCGACCTGGTTGTCACTTCATTCAGTGAGATTCAAGCAGAGGGCTGCTACCAAATTGATGCTAAAAAAGATCTGGGCGACCTGCGGCTACTTGCGATTGAAGATATCCTCACCAATATTGTTACCACCTGCCGCTGGGTACTTGGTCAAGATTTGCCGATAACGAAACTGCGCTGTAATTATCCAGCGCCCTCGCATGCCGCACGCTACCAGGCAATTTTCCAGTGTCCGGTAGAGTTTGACGCGCCGGCAACGCAACTTTTTTTCGATGCTGCTATTCTCGATCAACCCCTACCGCAGTCCAGCCCTCAAAGTGCCGCGCTGTATACAAAGCTCTGCGAAGAGCAAAGTATTGCCCGTAGTCAAGGAGACATCGCCTGGAGGCTTTGGCAGATTATCGTAGAAGACCCCGCCCGCCCACCCTCTCTCCATGACGCCGCAGAGCAGTTACACTGCAGCAGTCGTACCTTGAGTCGCAAGCTTTTAGCGCAGGGTTGGCAGTACCAGCAGTTAATTGATCAAGTGAGGAAGATCCACGCTCGCCGCTATTTAAGTGACCCCACTTTGTCTATCACCCGGATAGGCCAGCAGTTAGGTTATGCCGATAGCTCTGGCTTTCATCGGGCTTTCAAGAAATGGACCGGACTGTCGCCTCGCGCCTTTCGCGAAGCGCTATTCACGGTCAGATAATTGCTGCCCTGTGGCCATATCAGATAGCAATATGGCTACATTGGACAAGCTTTCTGTCTCGTGCTTATCTACTATTTCGCTCACGCTGTCACATCTAGCGAATCAATAGCTGAGGATCATAATTGTGAAAAAATTTGATGGCCTTAATAAAGCGATGGTCGAGCGTTATGCGCCCCAGCCCGGACGCAGACCATTGCTGCCTGAACTGAGCGGCAAAGCCCAGGTGGCACTGATGTGCCGGATGTTGTTTCGTGAAGGCTGGAACGAGCATATCGCTGGCCACATTACCTATAGTCTGGATAACGGCAACATCCTCACCAATCCCTGGGAGTTGGCCTGGGATGAACTCACCGCCAGCGACATTGTGACCCTCGACGCCAGTGGTAACATTATCGATAGTGACTGGAATGTCACTCCTGCCATAGGCCTGCATTTACAGCTGCATGCACTGCGGCCGGACATACATGTGGTTATCCATAACCATGCTCACTGGAGTGGTATCTGGGCCAACCTGCAACGTGTGCCGCCGGTGTACGACCAAACCGGTGCTCACTGCGGTGTTGCACTTCCTCTATATAACGAATACCAGGGCACTTTTGAAGATGAAGCCACTTCGATGTCTGTCGCTGAGGCACTGGGGGACGCAAAATGGGCTCTGCTTGCCAACCACGGCTCGCTGGTAGTGGGTAAGGATTTGCGCCAGGCCCATCTTCGCGCTATCACTCTGGAGTGGCGCAGTAAGCGCGCCTATGAAGTAGAACTTGCCGGTGGTGGTGTGCCTCTGAGCGATCAAGAGGTTGAAAAAGTCAGCATTACCGATGCCTCTGGTTTTCCCTTTTGTTGGGAAGCCATGGCGAGGCGTGAGTTGCGTGCCGACCCTTCGATTGTCGATTAATTTGTCTAGGGAAATAGTATGAGCTTACAGATAATCCCGCTCAACAATGTCGGCATCGAGGTCTCTGGCTTCGATATCAATGCCCCCATCAGCAGCGAAATTCAGGCCCAGTTGAAAGAGCTCTGGTACGAGCATGCCATTATAGTATTTCGTGACCAGAATATTAGCCCTGAAAAGCAGATAGAGTTCAGCCGTATCTTCGGGCCGCTGGAAATGCACCCCCTGAAGACCAGCACCTCAGAGGAATATCCCGAGCTATTCGTGCTGGAAAATGGCAGTGATAAGGACAAGTTTTTCACCGCCTTCTATGAGGGTGAAGAAATTGTTGGGCGCCTGGATTGGCATATGGACCTGCACTACACCGGCCGGCCCAATCACGGCGCACTGCTGCGCGCCGTGGTAGTCGCAAAAGAAGATGGCCTCACCGGTTTTGGTGATTTGGCCAAGGCCTATGACGCGCTGGATGACGACACCAAAGCCCTGATTGAAGAACTGGAAGTGGCTTATAGCTTTAGCATGCAGCGTCGTCATATGCGCTATGTGAACCTGAAGGGGTATCAACCTGGCCCGTATAGCCCTCAAAAGCCCACCGATGTGGGTTTCCCGGATTTTTCAGACGCTGTTTATCCCGCTGTTGTCACACACCCGGTTAGCGGCCGTAAAGTCCTCGAAGTTGTAGAGCAGTTTCTGGACCGGGTTATTACCCCGCAGCAATTTGGCCTTTCTAATGACGAGTCCATTGAGCTTCTGGAGCGATTGGTCGCGCATACCCGAAAGCCTGAGTTCGCGTATTTTCATCAATGGCGCGAAGGCGATATGGTGCTCTGGGATAACTGGCGGGCGATGCATTGTACTACTGGTACCAAGCCCGGCATCAGGCGCGTCATCAACCGCACCACTATTGCAGGTGATATTACCTTGGGGCGTGTACTAACGGCAGAATGAAGAAGGGCTTAATCACCAATCAGCGCCACAAGCACGGCATCCAGCTTCAACTGACAATAAATACTACCGAGCCTTCAATGAATAAACTTGATCTTTCCAATACCGCCGACAGGACATTCCCACATCTCATTAGACAGCAGGCGCAACAAAACGGTGACACCGAATTTCTGGTAACCGATAACATGCGCATTAGCTTTGCCCAGGCCGATGCGATAACTGATTGCCTGGCAGCTGGTCTGCAGAGGCTTGGTATCGGTAAAGGCGATATTGTTGCGCTGTTCCTGGGTAATCGCCCGGAGATGGTATTACTCAGTCTGGCTATCAACAAACTGGCTGCGATATGGACCCCAATCAATGGTGATTACAAAGGGTCATGGTTGCTGGATAACCTGCAGATGTCACGTTGCAAACTACTGATCACGGATGATCAATATCAGGGCCGGATCGCCGAGATAGAAGATCAACTTAACATTGAGACTATCGTACACTTGGGCGATAGGGAGGCTAGCGCACTAAGGAGCGCGGTAGACTATCAACAGTTACTCGATGTCCCCCCCGCTGTGCTGGATTATGCCGACCAGCACTACGGTGATAACTGCGCAATTCTCTGGACCTCAGGCACGACCGGGAAATCCAAGGGCGTATTGCAAAGCTATAACTGCTGGATACGCGCGATTGTTGATGGTTGCAGTTTGCAATATAACTCCCAGCCCGGCGACAGTATTTACTGTGTGTTGCCGTTGTTCCATACCGCTGCCTGGATTACCTCAATCTATCGCGCGCTGATCGAGGGCATTCCCTGTGTTATCGAACCGCATTTTTCTGTCACCACGTTCTGGGAGCGGATTAAGCATTTTGACGTCACACAAACCTTTCTGTTAGGTGCAATGGGGGCATTCCTGCTCAACGTACCCAAGCGCGATGATGATAGCGACACGCCCTTGCGGCTAGCCCAGATTGTGCCATTGGCACCTGACCAGTGGCCGATTTTCGAACAGCGCTTTGGCCTGCAACTGATCCGGACCGGGCTGGGGCAGAGTGAATGCATGTTGGTTATGACGCAACTGGAAAACCGGCACGATGTACCCGTCTATGCCCTCGGCTTTCCGGCTGACGATACTACTATTCACTTACTCAATGATGATGGCCACGAAGTGGCCAGCGGTGCAGTCGGCGAGATTTGCATCAAACCATTACAGCCCTACGTGCTTTTCAATGGATATTTCGACAATCTCAAAGCCACCGCTGAAGCCTACTTCGGTGACTATTACCGTACCGGTGATCTCGCCCGACAAGACCCTGCCAGTGGCGCGTATTTTTATGCCGATCGCAAAAAAGATGCACTGCGTTTTGCCGGCCGCAATATCTCCACCCTCGAAGTAGAAAGTATAGTGCGCCGCTACCCGGCGGTTCAGGATGTTGCAGCCTTTGGTATTCCCTCCGAGGAAGTCGAGAGCGAGCAGGAATTGAAGTTGAATATTATTCTGAAAGAAGGCGCTAGAGACTCTGCCGAAGCGATCTGTGACTTCATTAACGACAATGCACCACATTATTTTGTACCCCGGTATCTGGAGTTCGTCGAATCACTGCCCTATACCCCCACCAATAAGGTTCAAAAATTCAAATTGCGGGAGCAGGGTATTAACGAGCACACCTGGGATCTAAGAAATTCCGATTATGTAGTACGAAAGTAACCGAGATTCCATACGCACATCAGTGCAGTTTTTGCGGAGTAAAGTAATGTTTTACGGTTGGCGTATAGTCGGTGGTAGTTTTTTCTCTCAGGCCTTTGTGGTCGGCTTCTTCACCTATGCTGTCAGCCTCCTCACGCAGCCGGTGCAGGAGAGTTTCGATGTCGGCGTCGAAATGGTGATGTATAGCCTGACCTGTGGGACTTTCATCGGCCTTTTTGCTATGCCCATAGTTGGCATCCTGCTTGACAAATTGTCTGTGCGGAAACTCTTCGCCGCAGGCGTTGCGCTGTTTGCACTCGGACTGTGGCTGTTGGCACAGAGCACTACGATTATTCAATATATCGTGGTCTTCGGCATTACCATGGCCTTGGCCAATGCGCTGGCAGGCTCCATGATTTCCTCTGCTGTGGTATCCAGGTGGTTTACCGAAAACAGGGGAAAGGCACTCGGGGTTGCTGCCATGGGGACGTCGGTAGGTGGTGTTCTGATCCCCGGATTGATCACCTACTGGCTGCCAGATTATGGTTGGCGCGGCACCCTTGAGAACCTGGCAATAGTGCTGATTGTGATTGTGCTGCCGGTCGTTCTCTGGACGATTCGCAGTTGGCCTGCAGAAGTTGTAATACAGGTGTCAGAGGAAGTAGAGGCGGGAGGTTTCATTAGCGCTGCAGCTCAACTCGGCCTCAAAGATATTCTGCGCAACTCCAATTTCTGGTGGCTCGGTGCGTCGCTTGGTATCCTGTTCAGCACTTATACCGCGATCCTGTCCAATATGACGCCTTACGCCACACAGCTGGGTCACCAGGATGAGGCCGCGTCCGTGCTTATTATGGTAGTCGCAATCTGTGGTCTGCTAGGCAAGCTGCTATTTGGTATGGCTGCTGACATACTCGGTCAGAAATTGGCGCTGTGGAGTGCGCAGCTACTAGTAGCCATTGGCTTTGCCATACTTGCAATGGAACCTTCCTATTCGCTGATTTTGCTGGCCTGTGTCTCGATAGGGTTGGCGGCGGGCGGTATGTTACCCGTGTGGGGCGCCTTTATCGCGGATATTTTTGGCCTGCAAAGCTACGGTCGTGCCTTCGGGCTGATGGCGCCCATCATAACCCTGTTTGTTATGGTGGGGTTTCCCCTGACCGGTCGGTTGTACGATGCCACTGGCAGCTTCAGTCTTAGTCTGTGGATATTTTCCGGCCTGATGGTAGTGGCCGCCCTGCTGATTGTTCCTCTTCGTCTGCCACGAAAATCCTGATCATAGGCTTCTTGCCACAACGCGATGCTCCACAGCTGAACCGATTTGTTCATAAATCTGGTCTGCTTTGTCGTGTCAACCAAGTTCCAATCGCAGCATACTTTTAGCGTTCTTCACCCAGCTGTATCTGGAAGGTTAGTAACTATCCTTCCAGTGCAATAACTATATAAAGAGGGAGATGGCTATGTCATTACGAAAATTATCACCGGTACATCCAATGGCGCTGGCAGTTTCTGCGCTGGTCTCAGCAATAGTTTTACCGGTGCAAGCTCAAGCACCATCCCCGTCGGGCACAATGCTGGAAGAAATTGTCGTAACAGCAGAAAAACGCTCAGAAAACCTGCAGGAAGTGCCCATTGCGATCACCGCGTTTAGCCAGAAAGATATTGAACAGCGCGGCATATCCAATATTGCGGACCTGCTTGGTCAGATTCCCAGCGTCGGCGGCTTTACGGCCCCGGGCAGCCGAGGGAGCACGAGTTTGTCAATTCGCGGTGTCTCGGGTGGTTCTCCTTCGAATTTATCACTTGACCCTGCCGTCGGCATCTACATGGACGGTGTTTACCTCGGGAAAATGACCGGCGTGTCCGCTGACGTGGCAGAGCTGGAACGAATAGAAGTACTGCGCGGCCCGCAGGGCACCTTGTATGGACGCAACTCTACCGGCGGCGCGGTAAATTACATTACCCGCAAGCCCACTGGTGAGTTCGGCGTGCGCGCTGTTGGCTCGGTAGGTAGCCACGATTATTACGGTGCTCAGATCAACGTTGATACGCCATCCATTGGTCAGGTCGGCGTCGGGGCGGGCCAGCTCGCGGCCAACTTCGGCGTACAGACACGAGATCGGGATGGGTTCTACACCAACACAACGAACGGAGATGATTTCAATGATCTCGATCGACAGGCGTGGCGTATCGGCTTGGCCTGGGATATTACAGAGAATCTGCGGGTAGATTACGCATATGACGGCTCCCAACTGGACGAGGTCAATAACCTCGACGCCGTTGTTGGCCTCAACCCGCTGGGTGCCGCAGGCTCGAACAGGATCGGCGCGCTGCAGGGAACGCTGGCACAGGCACGGGCCTGGGCGGTAGCGCCCGGAACCGATCCGCGTATCGGCCAGCGTTGGATTCCATCTCTGGAAAAGACGATCAGTGTTTATCAGGACAGCGTTGGCGCAGGTGAGGGACGGCGCAATCGTGGCGGTATCGATGTCACGCCACGCTCTGAAGTGGACAGTGAGGGGCACGGGTTAACGCTGGCCTGGGATAAGGACGACATTACGCTCAAGTCGATTACCGGATATCGCAGCAGTAAAACTACCGCTCGCGGTGATATAGACTCTATCGACAGTAGAAATGACGCCAACGGTGTTGCCGCCTGGAATGATTTAGCGCACCTGACTCTTGGCAGCCTTTACGGTGTAACCGGTGGTGTTGACATAATGAACCCGGCGATTCCTCTGGATGCATTCTGGAATCAGATTGATGCGCAGGGAGGCGCGCTGCACTTCTCGCAAGACAGCGGGTCTGACTATGACCAGTTTTCGCAGGAATTTCAGATAATCGGCTCCACCGATCAGTTTGAATATGTTGGTGGCCTGTATTACTTCGACGACACGGCAAAATACAAGCGCACGTCCACTGCGCTGGTGCCACTGGCGCCGCTCGGGGAGATCAGGTACAAGATGACCACTGAGGCTTGGGCGGCCTATGGTCAAACCACCTGGACACCCGGCTGGCTGGATGATCGCTTGTCGTTCACTGCAGGTCTTCGGTACACAGAAGAAGATAAAGACATTAATTGGAATAACGCTGAGATGATAGGCGCGTTGTCAGCGCCAACTCCTGCAATGCAAGCCAGTAACGACAAGTCGTTCGACAATGTGAGCGGCAGCTTTACCGTGGCTTACCAGGCGACGGATGAAATCAATACTTATTTCCGCTATGGCAATGGTTACCGCAGTGGCGGCTTCAACGGCGAAGCATTTGACAGCGCGCCGTTCGAGGAAGAGACCATAGACCAGTATGAAATTGGTGTTAAAAGTGAGTTGTGGGACAGTCGTCTGCGTGTCAACGCCGCGCTGTATACCTACACCTACGATGACCTGCAGGTCAGCACGATTGCAACCGTCGGCGGTACTCCCACAACCAATATCGACAACGCGGGTAAAGCAGAGCGCTGGGGCGGGGAATTGGAAGTACTGGTGGCGCCGATTGACGATCTTATAGTAGGTGTCAGCTATGCCTACATTCACGGTGATTTTGACGAATTTCCCGACTTATGTGGCACCCTTGATCCGACCAACTGCCTCATAGGTAAGGATTTCGCAAAGCGCGGTGGCTCGCCCGACAACCAGTTCAATTTGTATGCCGATTATGTCTTCGCCCGTACCTCCTGGGGTGAAGTCACCGGTTACGTTAATCTGAACTGGCAGGATGAGTGGTTTGCATCCGCGGCCTATCCGGCGCTGGTCGCCGTCAGCCGAGGCGGTCCCACGGTGCCAGTGTTATATGAAAATCGGGAAATGGATGCTCGCACCGTGGTTGATGCGCGCCTCAGTCTCGAAAACGTAGAAGTGGGTGACGGTGCGATGCGCTTTACTTTGTGGGGTAAGAACCTGACGGATGAGGACTATTCCACTTACGGGATCAACTTTGGTAATGAGCTTGGCCTGATCACGCAAAACTATGGCGACCCGCGTACCTACGGTATCGAAATAGCCTACGAGTACTGATCTGGGGGTGTGGAACATGCCGGTAGAGAGATCTACGCAGGCTGAGTCTCCGTTAAAACCCCTTTGGGGGTCTCTTATGCCGCACCTGAACAGGGTGCGGTTTTTTTTTGAGTGAACTGCGGCCGACAATAACGATGACACTGGCATGGCATTGTGCAAAATACGGGATAGATCGAATGTTGCTAACAGGAAAAACGGCGCTGGTGACTGGTGCTGGACAGGGTGTCGGTCAAGGTATTGCCCTTGCTCTGGCCACCGAGGGCGCCCGCGTCGCCGTAACGGGTCGCACCCGAGAGAAACTGGTACACACCTGTGAACTTATCGAGCAGCGTGGTGGTGAAGCACTGCCGATCGTCTGTGATGTTAAGTCGCTCAAGTCGATGGAGGACTGTCTGGCGAGCACACTGGAGCACTTTGGTGGCTTACAGATATTGGTCAACAATGCGCAAGAGGTGCCGCTTGGTACGTTGGAGGAAGTGACCGACGAAAGCTTCACCGCGGGGTGGGAATCTGGCCCGCTGGCGACTTTCCGTCTGATGAAACTCTGCAGACCACACCTGCGCGGTGACGGCTGTATTATTAACCTGGCCAGCGCCGCCAGTATGCGTTGGGATATGTCGGGCTATGGCGCCTACGCTGCCACCAAGGAGGCGATCCGCGCGCTGACCCGCGCAGCCGCCTGTGAGTGGGGCGCGGAAGGCATTCGTACCAATGTAATTCTGCCGCATGCAAAATCGCCAGGCCTGCTGTGGTGGATGGAAAATCGTCCGGAAGAAGCGGCGGCGTTTGTCGCCACTATCCCGCAGCGTCGGGTGGGGGAGTGTGAGGAGGATATTGGCCGATTTGTCGCGATGTTGTGCTCCGACGCCTCAGCGTACGTAAACGGTCAAAGCATTGCGCTGGATGGCGGACAGGCCAATCTGGGCTGACGCTGGAGCATTGTCCGCCCATACCCGGGCGAGCGCTAGAACTGATCGGGTCGCAGCATCGCGTCGTGGCCGCCGTCGACAAACAGCATGGCGCCGCAAATAAAACTCGCCTTTTCGCTCAGCAGGAAGCTGGCGGTATCGGCCATGTCCTGGGGTAAGCCCGGACGACCCATGGGTATCGAGGCAATAAACTGCTTTATTGCGTCACCGTAAGTTGGGTCGTTTTCACCCGCTGCGGTCAACGGCGTTTTGGTGTAGCCGGGGCCTATCGCGTTCATGCGTATACCCTCTGCCGCATAGCCCTGTGTATGCCTGCGCATCCAACGGGTGAGCGCTTGTTTCGACCCAGAGTAGACCGGCTGTGTCTGCATGGTGGTTGCTATGCTGATGGCATTCGCTTCGTCGTTGGCCAGCAAAGCATCAACATACTCGGGATTAGTTGCCATGGGTGCCGAGTTTGAGGAAATCAACAGTACCGAGGCTTGGTGTTCTGCCAGTAGCGGTCGAAGTCCCTCTATCATGGTCACGCTACCAAAATAATTGACGGCTGTAATTAATCCCTGATTCGGAATATGGGGTCCAATGCCGGCACAGGTCACCAGACCGGTCAGTTCGTTGGCAGTGGCTTTTTTGATCGCTGCGATCGCCGCTGCTCGTCCTTCGGTGTTAGACAGATCAGCAACAATATCTGCTTGCTGAATATCGACGACGACTATCTGGTGGCCCTCGTTTTTCAACTGCGCTCCGATTGCGGCGCCGATGCCGCTGGCACCTCCGGTGATCACATATGTACCCATTCGCTCAATTCTCTGTGTAGTATGGAAAACGCTGCTAATGTAACGATTCTGCCATGTGCGCGACAGTGCCGTTCAATTCGAATGCATTGACATTAAGCGTCGCCGGCCTCGCGACCATTGCCGAGACAGGCAGGCACTATTCTTGGCAGCACTGTCTGCAACGCTACTTTGAAAGTATATGTTCACAAATTAGGCTCTTTTGGTCGATTCGATATTTTTGTCTCTGCAGGTATAGTGAGCAACCGTGCTGAAGCGAAGAGCATCAAGTGCTCGCTTGCACTACGCACCAAACTATAGGTACCGACTTCTAAACTGGTTTTATCTATGTCGAACGCAAACCTTGTGGAATCACAGCAACTGGAGAGCCTGAAGGGCCATCGCCTCGGCCCCTACTTGAGTCATAACCCGGTTAGCGCGACCCAGATCTGGCAGTGGTGCTCGGCAATGGGCGATAACAACCCCTGCTACCACGCGGGTGAGAGGCAGATTGCGCCGCCAGCGATGATGCAGATGTGGACCATGCGCGATATCAACGACCGCTATGCGCCGGGCTCCACCGCGGCGCCACCTTATCGGGTATTCGACGATATGCGCGCGCTGGGTTACCCCGCCAATGTCGCGGTCAGTTACGATATCCGCTTTCACCACTATCTAGGGGTAGGGGAGCGCGTAAAGCACTTTACCAGCGTGGTGAACATCAGCGATAAAAAATTGACGCGATTGGGTAACGGCTACTTTGTCACCGAAAAAGTGGAATACCTGACGCTGGAGGAAACGCGCTTTGCCGACGCATTGATCACCTATTTTCAGTACCAACCGGCACCAGCTGCAGTGGAAGTTGAAACGTCCTCGACCATGGCTAGCGAGGTGCCGCTTGCCGCATCTGTCGATGTTG
>TARA_B110000503_G_scaffold39934_1_pt1 | contig 41078 bp, 36 predicted proteins | sample TARA_B110000503 | Tara Oceans TARA_B110000503 (sample SAMEA4397472) | marine metagenome | biome: Polar Biome; feature: [SRF] surface water layer (ENVO:00010504); material: water (ENVO:00002006), including particulate matter (ENVO:01000060) such as... | depth 5 m | reverse complement strand
TACCTCTGCTGCTTGGTTGGTTCCATCTCCAAGGTAAATCTTACCATTTGGCAACTCTAAATTAAATGGAGGCGAAGGTTCCGTTTCAGTAATATCTCCGTTCCACCTTACGATATCATCTGAAGTTATTCCAGAAGCTACAGACTGCCTGAATATAGGATCATACTCTCCATTCGCTAAGCTATCTGCTACACGAGAAGAGATCGCAAAAGGAACACTCGAGATAGATGATTTAACCATCCCAATAGTACCAACTCCGGGGATATCTGTCTGTATACCGATAAAAACGGCCCATCACCCCAATTAATGCCATTTACACGCTCGTATATCCCACCAACATAAGTGCCCCTGCCTATTTCAACGTTAATTAATCCATTACTATTTGTTGTGGTCTCATGCCTCTCAATGTAGATTGGGGTCGCTTGATCATTATCTCCTTGATAGATACTAAACTCTATCGTCATTGCCTGACTAGAGAATATTGCCTAACCATTTTTAATAATTGCTTGATAACTAAAAGTGTCTCGGGTCTGCGAAAGTGCCGAAAATATGACTAAAAAAAACAAACTAGGTATAAGTATAACTCTTCTTATTTGCTCACAAAATAAATATTGTACCATGTATCATTTATTATTTATGCTTTCTATCTATAGTTGTTGCTGAAAATTCTCTCTAGTCCAAAGAGAAATCTCCTAGCTCATTTTTTATTCCTTGATAAATCTTAACGATTTCAATATTTTATCTCCATCCCACACTTGAATGACATATATGCCTTTTGCCCTATTCTCTATATTTACCTCGGTTATACTGCCTTCTATAAAGCCTAAGTCTATCCCAATCTCTTTACGCATTACGATAGCCCCGTTAAGCTCTCTAAGCGTATAGCCTAAGCCCTTATTTACATTCACGCTTCTTATCTCAAGTTTTGTAGTCGATTGGTAAAAGGGGATCGAATTGGGATATAATACAATGTCAAAATTTGAGGGTGGCGGGGGCAATGGATCTCTATGTTCTGCACTTTGCACACCCTCGGCAATTTCAAATCCATCAAATTCATGATACGTCACAAATATTTGCCCTATAGAATAGCTAACGGTCAATTCAATATTTGCCTGATTACTGGTCGCTTCTCCTCCGATCATCACAAAAGAATGTTGCAAAGTATCCTGCGCTAGCAAATTACAAATAACGGAAAGGTTAAGAAAACATAAAAAAAAAGTATCCTTCAATTCTTTAATTTTGTATACACATTCTTTCGACGATGAAAAAAAGACGAAGAAAAAAAATAGCTATGGCATTCGAGGAAATTATATCCAAAATATTTATTTGGATATAATTTCCTCATTCCGTATTAAGCTCTTCAGCGGCAGTATCCACGTCATCGACTTGCCGATTACCTATTTCAACAAAAAAGGCAATGGTTTCTTTCGTATTTAACTTAAAAGAGATGCGCTCCATATTTTAGTCAAAATGGTTATCATAAAGGCTACTAAATTTCAACTACATCGTTATGCAATCAGTTGAAACCTGCTAAATTGAAATTTATATGCTCTTTTGCTTTGAGTACACGGTTAAATACCTTGTATCTAATCAAGGTAACCCCTGCAAGTAACTATTTTTCAAAAAAGTTACTTCACTAATATAAAATATATTTGGAAAAAAGGCAAAAAAAAAGGTCACCGAAGTGACCGTTTTTTAATAGCTCAGATGATGATATGGTGTTACATATGAATCACTTCTCCATAGGCATCCGCTGCAGCTTCCATTATGGACTCTGACATCGTAGGATGTGGATGAACTGACTTCATGATTTCATGGCCTGTGGTTTCCAGTTTTCTAGCAACGACAGCCTCCGCTATCATCTCTGTGACATTTGCCCCAATCATATGAGCCCCAAGCCACTCTCCGTATTTGGCGTCAAAAATAACTTTTACGAAACCCTCTGTAGCACCTGCTGCTTTTGCTTTTCCTGAAGCAGAGAAAGGAAATTTGCCCACTTTTATTTCATATCCAGCCGCTTTTGCCGCTTTCTCGGTCATGCCCACCGATGAAATCTCCGGAGAACAGTAGATACAACCTGGTATATTGCCATAATTAAGCGGTTCTGGGGTATGCCCAGCCATTTTCTCGACACAAATAATCCCTTCAGCAGAAGCGACATGTGCCAACGCTTGACCTTGAACAATATCACCGATGGCACAAATCCCTTCAACATTGGTTCGATAATAATCATCAACCAACACTTTGCCCTTATCCGTGTTAATACTAAGTGCTTCCAAACCTATTCCTTCTAGATTGGCAGCAACACCTACTGCCGATAGGACCACATCACAATCCAATTGGGTTGATCCCTTTTGAGATTTGACTGTGACTTGACATCCCTGACCTTTTATATCTACATTGGTCACCTCCGAACTTATCATAATTTTAATGCCCTTCTTTTTGAAACTACGCGCCAAAGTGCTCGATACATCTTCATCCTCCACCGGCACTATATTCGGTAAGTACTCAACTATTGTCACTTCCGTACCCAAGGCATTGTAGAAATAAGCAAACTCCACACCTATGGCCCCTGAACCGACAATAACCATTTTGTTGGGTTTTTCGCTCAATGTCATCGCCTCTCTATAACCAATGACTTTCTTTCCATCGATCGGTAAATTGGGTAATTGCCTAGCCCTTCCACCTGTTGCTAGGATGATGTTCTTTGCAAAATAACTAGTCATTTTTCCAAAATCATCGGTTACTTCGACCTGCTTTCCTCTGGCAAGCATCCCATGACCTTTTATTACGTCAATTTTATTTTTCTTCAAAAGAAAATCAATACCCTTGCTATTGGAATCTGCTACTTGCCTACTCCGCTTGACCATTCCCGTAAAATCCGCGCTCGCATCCTTAACGATGATACCGTAATCACTGGCGTGATTGATGTACTCAAAAACTTGAGCGCTTTTTAATAATGCTTTTGTCGGTATACATCCCCAATTGAGACATACTCCGCCCAATTCCGCCTTTTCGACGATTCCTACTTTCATGCCAAGCTGTGAACCACGAATCGCTGCGACGTAACCCCCAGGACCACTACCAATTACTATAAGATCATATTGTGAAGCCATGCTATATTTTTAGTGCTAATTAATGCCTTTATTAAATTCTATACAAATTTAAGCGTTAAGAATTAAAATGACTAAGTTGACCCATAATACACCTATTTTAATTCAGTTAATTAATTTAGCAAAAACTATATAATTACAATGAAAGCATTAGAAGGAAAAATAGCATTGATCACCGGTGCTTCAAAAGGTATTGGTAGAGCTATCGCCCATACGTTCGCGGAACAAGGCGCGCAGGTGGCTTTTACTTATTTATCAAGTATCGAACAAGGTGAAGCCCTCGTGACCGAATTAACCGCCAAAGGAGTACAAGCAAAGGGCTATTGCTCAGATGCTTCTAACTATGAGGCAGCACAAGTGTTAGTCGAAAATGTAGTAAAGGATTTTGGTGGTCTTGATATTTTGGTAAATAATGCCGGTATTACCAGAGATAATTTATTACTACGAATGTCTGAAGCTCAATGGGACGAGATCATGGAAATCAATTTAAAATCTTGCTTTAATACGGTAAAAGCAGCTTTTCGACCGTTCATGAAACAAAGAAGTGGCGCCATTATTAATATGTCTTCGGTGGTCGGCATCAAAGGAAATATGGGACAAGCGAATTATTCAGCATCTAAAGCAGGTATCATTGGCTTTTCTAAATCTGTAGCACTTGAAGTGGGATCTAGAGGTATTCGATGCAATGTGGTAGCTCCCGGATTTATTGAGACTGAAATGACCGATGCTTTGGATGAAAAAACTGTTCAAACTTGGAGAGACGCCATACCACTCAAAAGAGGCGGAAGTCCTGTTGATGTAGCCAATGCTTGTGTGTTTTTAGCTTCAGATGCATCCGCATATATTACTGGACAAGTTTTGCAAGTAGATGGGGGACTGCTAACTTGATATCTGCTACTTTCATTACCTAGATTTGTTAAACCGTTTATAAAGCGGTTTTATTATTCATGAAGGATACTTTTATTATTTTCTCGTTGAGTGCTTGGTGGTTGGGTCCTTCGGTGTTAATCATTTTAGGCTTGACCTACTTGATGTATGCCAAGAAAAATCCTTGGAGTATTGCTCTTTCTAAGTTTTTAGGTAGCCTTAGGGTATTGGCCACCCTATTATTGGTTTTGATGCTTCTAAATCCTTTGATCAATCGACTCAATTATATCACCGAAAAACCTATTGTCGCACTTGCTATCGATAATTCAACCTCATTATTGAGCAATAATGATTCAACTGCGCTAAATGATTTAATTGAAAATCTTCAAGATAACCTAGCGCAATTAAACCTAGAAACCTTTCTTTTTGATCTAAAAGGAACTGCTCAATTGCCTATCGTATTTGAAGGACAAGCTACTAATTTAAATGCGCAACTCGATGTTGTTTATGAGGCCCTGGAAAGTAGCAACTTAAGCGCCATTGTATTGATGTCAGATGGTATTTATAATCAAGGTCTATCCCCAGCATATCGAAAATCTATTATTCCCATTTATACCCTCGGACTTGGTGATACCCTTATTAAAAAAGACATTTCGATCACTGAAATTAGGGCAAATAAGGTAGTCTATCAAGGAAATCGATTTCCGATAGAGGCATATATTGATGGTAGTGCGTACACAGGGACCAAAACAGTCGTTCGTTTGCTCGATGGCCAAGAAATGATAAGTGAGCAGGAAGTAACGCTTTCCGCTCAATTGAAAGTCCAATTTGAGGCCATTGCCGATACAGATGGGCTAAAACGTCTTAGAATTGAAATCCCACCAGAAGAAAATGAATTCTCCAAGACCAATAATTACAAAGATATTTTTATTGAAGTCGTGGAAGGCAAAGAAAAAATTTTAATTGTCGCTCCGGCCCCCCATCCGGATATACGCACCCTCAGGTCATCGCTAAGTCAGAGCAAGAATTACGAAACTGAATTATATATCCCAAGGTTGAACCAAACACCTCCCTCTGGGAAATATGATGTGGTGATTCAGCATCAGGCCTTCACCGACAATTTTCCTGAATTGACTTATAATGGCACCCCAGCATTTTTGTATATACTGAATGAAACATCCGATCATAAGGCATTGCGGGATGAAACTGGAATAATCATTGAGCAATTGGAACATCAACAGAATCTTATAACACCCACTCTAAATACTAGCTTTAGTAAATTCACTTTACTCAATCAATCCGCTTTGATGTTTCAAAAATACCCCACGCTCAATGTCCCATTTGGGGATTATCAGTTGTCAAATTCAACCGAAACACTATTATATCAACAAGTCGGAAATCTCGTATTGGCCAAACCTTTGTTGTCGTTTTTTGATGATGGTTCTAAAAAGTATGGAATCTTATTTGGAAATGGGATTTGGACTTGGCGCATGCAAGAAATGGCCCTATCAGATGCTGCCAAAAGTTTTGATGAAATCCTTTTAAAATCTATTCAATACCTCAGTATTCGTTCTGATAAACGAAAATTTACATTTACCCCTATCACACAATCTTTTCAAACCGGAGATTTGATTCGGTTCGCTTCAGCATCCTATGATGCTCTTTATGATCAGATTAAAGACAATAAGATTGTCCTAACCCTTTTTCAAGAAAACAGTCAATCTAGCAACTTCGATTTTATCGGAAATAACTCAAACGAAACCTTCAACATAGGCACACTTCCAGAAGGCATTTATCAATATGAAGCCACAACAGAAATAAATAGTAAAACGGAAGTGGCAAAAGGGACATTCACCGTGGCTAATGCGAAACTAGAACTGACCACTTTTACCGCAAACCATAACGTTCTCAAAGAGCTTTCAGAAAATTCAGGTGGGCAATTTTATCTACCTAATAATATTGATCAACTTACTAGTCATTTTGAGCAATCAAAAGTAAAAAGCATTATTCATCCCATTCAAGATTTTACGAGAATGATTGATATGACCTGGATATTGGCTTTAATCATTGGACTGTATTGTCTTGAATGGTTTTTAAGAAAGTATCTAGGAAGCTACTAATAAAAAAGAGCGGCATCTTCATGCCACTCTTTTTGCCTTTATTGTTCTTTATTCTCTTTAGCCTTCTTTTTTTTGACTTTAACGGTAAGCTCCTCCGACTTTCCATCCCAATTGGCCTCTATTTCATCTCCTTTCAGGATTTCTCCTTTCAGGATTTCCTCCGCCACCGGGTCTTCTAAGTATTTTTGAATGGCTCTATTCAGCGGCCTTGCCCCATATTGTGGATCATATCCTTTGTCCGATAAGAAGTCTTTGGCTTTTTCAGTTAACGCGACTGAATAACCTAGATCTGCTATCCGTTTAAACAGTTTACCTAATGAAATATCTATAATCTTATGTAAATGATTACGCTCAAGGGTATTGAAAATAATCACATCATCCAATCTGTTTAAAAACTCTGGACTAAAAGTTTTCTTGAGTGCATTCTGAATGGTAGATTTAATTATCTCATCTTTATTGTCCTTTCTTGCTTGTGTAGCAAAGCCAATGCCTGCTCCAAAATCTTTTAAATCTCTTACCCCTATGTTGGAGGTCATTATTAAAATAGTATTCCGGAAATCCACACGTCTGCCCAGTCCATCTGTCAAAACGCCATCGTCCAACACTTGTAAAAGAATATTAAAAACATCGGGATGTGCCTTTTCAATCTCATCCAATAAAACAACGGAGTACGGTTTACGTCTTACTTTTTCCGTCAATTGACCCCCCTCCTCATATCCTACATATCCTGGAGGCGCTCCGACTAGTCGACTCACGGAAAATTTTTCCATGTACTCGCTCATATCTATTCGGACTAAGGAGTCGTCTTTATCAAAAAGATAATTGGCCAAAACTTTTGCCATCTCTGTTTTACCAACTCCCGTAGGTCCCAAAAACACAAAAGATCCAATAGGCTTTTTGGGGTCTTTAAGACCTACCCTTGTCCGTTGAATCGCTTTCGTCAATTTAGCAACGGCTTCTTCTTGACCGATCACACTTTCCGCAAGCTCCTCCTTCATGTTTCGAAGCTTTTCACCTTCCTTTTGAGCAACCCTATTGGCCGGTATCCCAGTCATCATGCCAATTACTTCAGCAACACTTTCCTCGGTAACCTCATAGCGCTTGACCTTAGTCTCTTCCTCCCATTGGTCTTTTTCGACCTTTAACTGGGCCAAAAGTTTCTTCTCCTTATCTCGCAGTTGTGCGGCCTCTTCATATTTCTGACTCTTTACAACATTATTTTTTTCTTGCTTGACTTCTTCTATCTGTGTTTCAAGCGTGACGATTGTTTCTGGTACGTTGATGTTTTTGATATGCACCCGTGCGCCCGTTTCGTCCAACACATCAATGGCTTTATCAGGTAAAAAGCGATCACTAATGTATCTATCTGACAAGGTAACACATGCATTAATAGCCTCCGGCGTATAGATGACGTTGTGATGATCTTCGTATTTATTTTTAATGTTTTCTAAGATCTGAATAGTCTCCTCAGGAGTAGTGGCATCTACCATGACCATTTGAAATCGTCGAGCCAAAGCACCGTCTTTCTCAATATATTGTCTGTATTCATCTAAAGTTGTCGCACCCACACATTGAATTTCTCCTCTCGCTAACGCAGGTTTAAACATATTAGAAGCATCTAACGATCCGGAAGCACCTCCCGCACCTACAATGGTGTGCAACTCATCAATGAACAAAATGACATCCGGTGATTTCTCGATTTCCGTCATCACAGCCTTCATCCTTTCTTCAAACTGTCCACGGTACTTAGTGCCTGCAACCAAAGACGCTAAGTCAAGAGTAACCACACGCTTTCCAAATAAGACTCGAGATACTTTTTTCTGAATAATTCTAAGAGCCAATCCCTCGGCAATAGCCGTTTTACCAACCCCAGGTTCTCCAATCAATATAGGATTGTTCTTCTTTCTACGACTGAGTATTTGAGCAACGCGCTCAATCTCTTTGTCTCGACCCACTATTGGATCCATCTTATCTTCTTCCGCTAATTTTGTTAAATCTCTCCCAAAATTATCTAGAACTGGGGTTCTTGATTTTTCTCCTGTTTTAGAGGTCGATTCTTTTCCGCTCCCACCCGTAGATCCTGCTCCAAATATTTTTCCAATATCCTCGTCATTGTCGTCTGTTTCCGACTCTGCCATTGGATTTTCTGCTTGATATTCAAGCATTTCTTTGACTACATCATATGCCACTTCAAATTTGTCTAGAATTTGTGTTGCAAGGTTGTCTTCATCTCTAAGGATGGACAAGAGCAAATGCTCCGTACCAATCAACGCACTTTTAAAAATCTTGGCCTCTAAATAGGTGATTTTTAAGACTTTTTCTGATTGCCGAGTCAATGGGATATTGGCCAAGTTTTTGACATTACCACTCGTCGTACCTTTGGTGGCTTGCTCTACAGAAGTGCGTAATTCTTCTAAAGAGACGCCTAATTTTTTTAATAAACCAACGGCGACTCCTTCACCCTCTCGAATCATTCCTAATAGTAGGTGCTCGGTGCCGATATAATCATGACCTAACCTTAGGGCCTCCTCCCTACTCAAAGAAATTACTTCCTTTACTCTGTTTGAAAATTTAGCTTCCATAAATGGCTATTTTTGCGAATCTCTTTTAATGTAAAAATAATGTTAAATATATTTTAAATCGAACAAAATGGCTTTTAAAAGTGGATTTGTAAGATTTATTAATTGACTGAAAGTGACTTAGAACGCTGCAAAATAGCCTTACCATTGGGGCCTTCGCACATCAATAAATCAATGATTGATAAGTTACTCACAAAATTGTTGCCAAAGTTTTGAATGTATGGCTTTGGCTTATAAATATTTCTATTCATAAAACTTATTTTAGGCAAAATACTGTTCCGCTGATCAACATATTCCCCTAAGAGTGGTTTACTGTAGGAATAAGTCTGATCTATCTGCATGTCAATTTGTAAGATTTTCAGACATATTGTCATCATCGCTATTGACAAATCCATAAGAAATACTGGCTTTGACATCCAAACTCGATCAAATAAATCATAAAAGTGATCATAAAATGGCGCTTTTCCATAGGCAGATTGAATGGCCCGACGATGGTCTTTTAACCAATTTTGCCCGTAATCAATTTTAACATCTCTATAAATCGCCTTATTGCTGTGGTGCACAGGAACGACTAAAACTTGGACATCATTTGAACCCAAAATGTAGCAACGATTACGAAATGTTTGCTTCACGAAATAATCATTAACCTCTAAATGGATCGATTTGACCTGCAGCAGACTGACAAAATATTCCAAACTCCCCATGTAATGCGGTTCTATGCAGATCATCATTGATTTTTTTGACTTATAAGTAATTATGTATATCGCCTTTTCCCTCTCTGAGCACTCTAATCTCATCTTCTGAACAGTCAATCACCGTACTCGGTTCATTTCCTCCGTAACCACCATCAATGACTATGTCAACTATTTTCTTGTACTTCTCATAAATCAACTCAGGATCGGTGCTGTATTCCAAAATATCATCGTCATCATGAATGGAGGTAGTCACGATCGGATTACCCAACTCTTTCACTATAATCCTAGGGATTTCATTATCCGGAATCCTGATACCAACGGTCTTTTTATGCGCATTCAAAATCTTGGGAACCTTACTCGATGAATTCAGGATAAAGGTATAAGGCCCAGGTAACGTCTTTTTCATTAATTTAAAGACGGGCGTGCTTACATTTCTAGTATACACCGAAAGATGACTCAAATCATAGCAAATAAAAGCCAAATTATTGTTTTTACCCTTTTCTCCTTTTATGTGCTTGACCCGATCCACTGCTCGATTATTGAAAATATCACAGCCTAATCCATAGATCGTATCTGAAGGATATATGACTAGTCCTCCCTTACGCAGTACGCTCACAATTTTTGAAATCTTTCTAGAATCCGGATTTTCTTTGTAAAGTTTTATGAATTCAGCTTCCATTTTGTCGCAAAAATAATCCTTTACGATTGAATAAGAATTTATAATGATTTCTATCCCTATTTTTGCGTTGAATGAAAAATAAGAACTTTGTTGCCGTTGGCTTAATTATTGGGAGTATGCTGATCTCCTCTTTTTCTTTTTACTTTTGGCAAGTAATCTATACTGCCAATATTTTGGTAGATCAAGAAGCGCGTATTTTCCGTATTCCACCAGCATCCGACTTCAAATATGTTCAAAATGCTTTATACGATGAGGGAATCGTAAATGACCTTGTCTCCTTTAGCTTTTTGGCAAAAATTAAAAGCTATGATCAACATATAAAACCTGGAATTTATAAGTTTCGATCTGATATGTCCAATAATGATGCGATCAATATGCTGAGGGCAGGTGACCAAACGCCAATCAAACTGACCTTCTCAACTGCTAGGGGATTGCCAGAACTAGCTGCTAAAATTGCCTCATATATGGAATTTGACTCATTAGACATGATCTCGGCACTTCTGGATCCTGAAATAGCCACGACCTATGGGTTTACTACCGAAACTTTTATGTGTCTGTTTATTCCCAATACTTATGAGGTTTATGCTACAGAAACCCCCATTGATATCTTGAATAGAATTCAAGTAGCATATGATAACTATTGGACCAAAGAAAGGCTGGAACATGCCAATAAAATAGGCTTATCTCCTATCGAAGTAATCACCCTTGCTTCCATTGTCGATGCCGAAACCAATAGGATGGACGAGGCCCCTCGAGTGGCTGGAGTCTATATCAATCGACTTAAAAAAGGAATCAAATTACAAGCGGATCCAACATTGGTCTTTGCCTTGGGTGATTATTCAATCAAAAGAGTACTGCTAGAACACATGAAGGTTGACTCTCCATATAATACTTACAAATACGCCGGATTACCTCCTGGGCCGATCAATTTACCGGCAATCGCCGCAATAGAAGCCGTTCTCAATTTCGAAACGCATAATTTCTTGTTTTTTTGTGCGGATGCTGATTTTTCTGGTTACCATAAATTTGCAAAGACTCTTTCGGAGCATAATGAAAATGCGCGAAATTTGCATAACGTATTAAACAAGAGAAAAATATTTAAGTAATGTTTCAATTTGCATTGAAGTTGAGGGTAAGATATTCGGACACAGATCAAATGGGCTTTGTCTATTATGGCAATTACGCCGCTTATTATGAAGTGGCAAGGGTTGAAGCATTCAGAAGCATCGGATATTCATACAAAAAATTAGAAGAAAGCGGAATTGGAATGCCTGTTTTAGACATGACCAGCTTGTACCATGCGCCCGCCAAATATGATGACTTGTTAAACATAACTGTGAAAATAACAGAGATGCCAAAAGCCCGCATTCGTTATCTATATGAAATTCATAACGAAGAGGGTATTTTATTAAATACGGGAACAACGTCTTTGGCATTTATCAATTTGACCAATGGGCGCCCCGTGAAAATGCCTGAGCATCTAAAAGAGCTCATCGCACCCTATTTTAGCTAACACCCCTATAAACGATCCTTTATAAACTTAATCTTCCTTTTCGAGCACCATGCGCTCTATTTCAAGCATTTCGTCTCGCAATGTGGCTGCTTCCATGAAATCCAAATCTCGTGCGGCCTTTTCCATTTTTTTTCTAGTTTCTAAAGCCATTTTTTTCAACTGACTCAAATCCATAAGCGCAACTACGGGATCGGCCGCTATGGAATTGAAATCCTGGAGATGATACTTTTTTGGATTCTTTTTCTTATCTGCCGCTGAGGTCTGCTTCATAATAGCATCGGTACCCTTGAGGATTGTCGTTGGGGTAATTCCGTGTTTTAGATTATACGCAATTTGTATGGCGCGACGCCTGTCCGTTTCCTCAATGGCTGTTTGCATAGATTTTGTTATTTTATCAGCATACATGATGACCAAACCGTGCTCATTACGCGCCGCTCTACCAATTGTTTGGACCAAAGATCTTTCATTTCTTAAAAATCCCTCTTTATCCGCATCCATGATCGCTACCAATGAAACTTCCGGCAAATCCAACCCTTCTCTCAATAAATTTACCCCGACAAGCACATCAAAAATCCCTAGCCGAAGCTCTCTTAAAATTTCTACCCGATCCAGCGTGTCAACTTCACTGTGAATGTATTTGGTTTTAACTCCGGCTTGCGTCAAATACTTCGAAAGCTCCTCGGCCATTCTTTTGGTCAATGTGGTAATCAAGACGCGATCACTCATCTGGATTCGGCCTTCAATTTCTTCCATCAGATTATCCACTTGATGCAAAGTTGGTCTGACCTCAATCACCGGATCTAAGAGGCCCGTCGGTCTAATCAACTGCTCGACCACGACCCCTTCTGATCTTCTCAATTCATAATCTGAAGGAGTCGCACTAACATAAATGGTCTGACCAATCAATTCTTCGAATTCCGTGAAAGTCAAGGGTCGGTTGTCCAAGGCCGAAGGTAACCTAAAACCGTAATCTACTAGATTAGTTTTGCGGCTACGATCACCACCCCACATGGCTCGAACCTGTGGAATCGTGACATGGCTTTCGTCTATAACCATCAAAAAATCATCCGGGAAATAGTCGATAAGGCAAAATGGTCTCGATCCAGGCGTCCTTCTATCAAAATACCTGCTATAATTTTCTACTCCCGAACAATAACCAATCTCTCGAATCATCTCAAGATCAAACTCGGTACGCTCTTTGATTCGTTTGGCTTCCAAAAAACGTCGATCATCTTCAAAGAATTGAACCTGCTCCACCATGTCATCTTGAATCTCTTTGATGGCTTGATTAAGATGATCCTTACCCGTGACAAAAAGATTTGCAGGGAAAATGCTGATTAGTTTTTCTTCTGCAATTTTTATTCCCGAAATGGGGTCAATCCGCCGAATACTTTCGATCTCATCCCCCCAGAAAATAAATCGAAACGCAAAATCTGCATATGCGACAAAAACATCGACGGTATCACCCTTCACCCTAAAGGTTCCACGCTTGAATTCTACCTCCGTCCTGCTGTAAAGAATATCTACCAAACCGAGTAAAAACGAATTTCTTGGAATGACATCACCCACCTGAATCCTTATAACGTGCTTCGTGAATTCCTCAGGGTTACCGATTCCGTAAATACAAGAAACTGACGCAACAACGATGACATCTCTCCTTCCAGAAAGTAAGGCTGAGGAAGCACTCAATCTGAGCTTTTCTATCTCGTCATTAATCGATAAATCTTTTTCTATGTATAAATTGGTGGTTGGGATATAGGCCTCCGGTTGATAGTAATCATAATACGAGATAAAATATTCTACCGCATTTTCAGGGAAAAAGCTCTTAAATTCTCCATATAATTGAGCCGCCAACGTCTTGTTGTGACAAAGCACCAATGTGGGTCTCCTTGTTTGCGCTATTACATTGGCCATAGTAAAGGTCTTCCCTGAACCAGTAACACCAAGTAATGTTTGGGCACGCTCATTTTCTTGAAGTCCATTAAGCAATTTTTCAATCGCTTTGGGCTGATCTCCAGTAGGTTGAAAATCGGATACTAAATTAAATTCCATGACTAGCTATTCCAAATTTCCCAGGATTTCTCAGCCTGTAACTTTAACATTTCCCAACCATTTTTCACCTTGGCCCCAGCTGATTTAGCTTTTTTCATGAATAACGTCTCTTCAGGATTATATATCAAATCAAAACACAAATGATCAGCGGTAAGCCATTCATAAGGAATTTGAGGTGCCTTTTCAATAGCAGGAAACATACCCACTGGGGTGGTATTGATCAAAAGTTGGCTATGTTTTAGAATCTTAGGATCTTGGTTTAGTTGATCATAGGTCAAATCACCCTTTTTGCTCCCTCTTGATACAATTTGATAAGGAATACCTAAGCTTCTCAGTCCCGATTGAACGGCTAAACTTGATCCACCCGAACCTAAAATTATTGCCGAAGATGGGGCCGCGGATAGCCAAGAGCAGATGGACGCTTTAAATCCATAAACATCAGAGTTGTACCCAATCAGTTTGCCCCCCTTTCTTCTGACAACATTGACTGCATTTATCTGCGCAACGGAGTCGTCAAACTCATCTAAATAAGACATTACCTCAATCTTATGCGGAATGGTTACATTCACACCTTCCAACTGAGGATGCTTGCTCCAAAGGGCAGGGAAATCCTTGATGCTTGGTAATTCATAAACGCCGTAGTGATGTGTGGCAGTAAGGCCTAGTTGCTCAAATTTTTGATCGAAATATTTTTTGGAAAAAGAATGCCCTAAAGGAAATCCAATAAGTCCGTATTGCTTCATACCACAAAATAGCTATTAACTACGAAAGATAGTAAATTATGGATCAATTATCATCAATTAACCGCTAGGATCACTTCGCTCTGCCTAATTTATCTATTCCGTAAACGATTAAAAAACCCACCGCCATCAGGCCTATGGCAATAAAAAATTCCTGATCGATCACAGGCAAATTCCAATCATATCCTATGGCCTTTTGCTTTTCGTTAATCATTAGATAATTTGTCGTCTTCCAAGGCCAAATAATCAATAGTGAACCCGCGACAAATCCTGTCAGTAAACTAATGGTGGCATTTTTAAAATGATCAAATAAATAACTCAAAACTCTTGAAAAAATCGCCAATCCAAGAATACAGCCCAGTCCAAATGGAATTAGAATTTTAACATTTAAGTCCACAATTGCCTGCAACATTAATACATAATTTCCCATAAGCAAGAGCACATATGACCCTGAAAGTCCAGGCAATATCATACTTGAAATAGCCACTATTCCACAGAGTAAGATATAGAGCCAATGATCATTTGCGGTTGCCGGAGTTAAAAAAGCAAGCAATAAGGCAAATAAAAATCCTACAACAAAGGCGACCACAATACCCAAATGGAACTCACTGATTTGTCTGCCTACGCCTATGATAGAGGCTAAAATTAATCCGAAAAAAAAGGCCAAGGTCAATCTTTCGTAATACTCAAAGGCGTGCTCCAAGACGCCCGCCAAACTCAAAACACTCAATCCGATACCTGCAAACAAGATTAACAGAAATAGTAAATCTGTTTTTTTTCTTAATTCGGAAAAGCGCCCCTTAAAAAGAAGCTTAACTATTTGTAAATCAAAAGACTTTAACGCCTTTATCAATCGCTCGTAAATACCAGAAATAAAGGCGACCGTCCCTCCTGAAACACCTGGTATTACATTGGCCGCACCCATTGCCGCACCTTTTAAAAAAAGGACAATCAAATTTCTCATGGAGAAGTAAACTACTGCAAAAACTGATGAAAGGTATCTCCTCTTAAGCCCAATCTAATGGTCTCGAGTGGTATAATGTCATTGGTGCTAATGTTGCCTAAATTTACATTGGTGCCACACAATTTAATGAACCACACCTGCTGTGATTTTTGAGGTGCTTCCCATAAAATTTTGTCCAAAGGAATTTTGGTCAAAATCTCCTCTACCAATCCTTGTCTTACCTCACCTGAATCTCTAAATAAACCCACATTACCGCTTTCACGCGCCTCACCAATCACCTTCCATGCACCAGCATCCAACTCGGTTTGCATTTGTTCTATCCACTTATATGGTGGTATGATTTTAGCGGCGTCTTTTGAACCAACTTCGCTCAAAACTGTATAATTTTTGGTCAATTTCTGGATGTACTCGCACTTAAGATCATGATCTATAGTGATGGAGCCATCACTCACTTCTATGTGTTCAAGCTTGTACTTCTCCACCAACTTAACATAATCCTCAAATTGATCTCGTATCACAAAAGCTTCAAAAAGCGTACCTCCCAGATAGCAAGGTATTCCGGCCTTTTGATATAATTGAATCTTTTTATCCAAATTGGGCGTTACGTAAGAGGTCGCCCAACCTAATTTAACAATATCAATATATTCTCCTGAAACCTCAATCATGTCCTCCACTTCTCGAAGTGAAAGCCCTTTGTCCATTACCATGGTAAGGCCCGACTCCCGAGGTTTTACTGTCCGCTCAGGAACACTTTTTAAAAAGTAATTCATACCAAAATTTTAAAAAATAAACGTAAAAATAGGTTATTTTAAAGATTAAATGACTTATTTCTCCTCTTTTCTGAATTGATCGATAATCTTAAAAAGTGCTTTTTGAGTGCTCAATTCTTTGAAGAAATCATATATCTGCTCATGACCGTCAAAATCAAGAATAAGTGCTTGCTCAAGAATGACCATTGATTCTTGGTACTTCCCATCTGCCAAGAGATACACTGCTTTTCTATACAAATAGTCTGGGTCATCAGGTGTTGATGACAATCCCATTTCAATGATACTTATTGCGCCGAGAAAATTTCCTTGGTCATAATAGATACGTGACCAATCCAAATAAACCTCGGCTTCGACTTGGTCCAAATTACCCAGCTCTTCGTAAATTTCAATGGCCGAAACAATATTACCAGTACAATATTCAGCCTCTGCAAGGGCTCTTAAGTAGGATGCATTCTGAATGTCAATTTTGACAGCTTTTTTGAAAAAGTGAGAAGCGTCTAACCATTTCTCTTTCAATGACAAGCACACACCAATACCATACCACGCCTCGTGGTACATGGGATCCAATTTTGACGCCTTTGTATAATAACGAATGCCTATTTCATATTGCTCCATTTTTTCATAAACCGCAGCCATATGACAGTAGATTTCAGCCCCTGGGCCTTCCAGCTCTAAGGCGATCAAATAAGCCTCCAATGCTTTATCATATTGATTCAGATTCATATAGGTATTTCCTATATTAAAATGGGCACTGCTAAAGCCATCATCAATGGCAATGGCAAATTCATACGCGTCCAATGCGTTCTCGTATTGTTTAAGTTTGTTATACACAATCCCGATATTGTACCAAGCATATTCCGAGTAAGGATCGGTGTCAATGAATTTTTGATAATAAGAGACGCTCGTTTCAAGTAAGCCCATTAATTCGAGACAGTAACTCAATTCATAGAGCACATTTTCATTATTAACATTGAATTCAATCGCCTCTTTGTAAGCCTCTACAGCATGCTCAAAATCCTCAAGGCCTTGATAGGCAAGTCCTATGCTGTATAAAATTTCATCGCGATCTTCGGCCATGGGCAAAGCCTGTTGGAAACAGGCAATAGATGCTTCAAATTCACCGGAAATGGTATGTAAAGACCCCTTTTGTAAAAGAAGATCCGTGTCATTAGGGGCATAAATAAGTGCATTATCGATCAATGCGATGGCGTCATCCAATCGATCCAATCGGGTAAGTATTTCAGCCTTATCAGCAATTAAATCTGTCGAGTAAGCAAATTGCTCCAAAGCGAAATCGCATGCTTTCAAGGCGTGACGATTTTTATTGAACTCCAGATAAAAATTGATAATAGCCAAAAAATCCTCTTCGTCAAAATAATGATACTCACCTGTTTTAAGATGTGATTCAAACTTTTTAACTAATTCTTTTTCTTCTTTTTTTCTATGGTCTTCCTTCATAATGATATCTCAGAACGAACTTTTACTAAGTTAACCCAAAATCAAACCCCACTAAAATGATGCCACTAAAAGTTATCCACCAGGGATGACAAAAAATAGAGATTTTTATTAACAATTAATCAATTTAAGATCAATATATTGACATAATGGCATCCTTTTCAGCCAAATTTTAATCTACTCAATAATATATCGTACTAATATTCAATATCATACCTCAAAAATAAAAATATTCACTGAAAACAGCAGACTTGACTTTGAGACCCTGCTTGTGTATTTAAAAAAAAATAATTTTTATTTAAATTCTTAATAATGAGGTATTATCGTTTGCAGATCCAAATAAATGGGAATTTGTTAAGCAACTTTGCAGTCTTAAGTTAATATTCGAGAATTTAGTATTCGATAATCATATTATGGATGACCTCCACGAGACAACGAAGAAAATAGAAAAAGGAATTTTGGTGACCGTTGCGGAAAAGCAAGCGGCAGATAGAGTCATTATGGAGCATCTAGAGGAACTTGCCTTTTTAGCCAAGACGCTAGACATCGACATACAAAAAACATTTATTCAGAAAATTGAGCATCCCGACAAGAAAACTTATGTAGGTAGCGGAAAACTTGATGAAATAAAAGATTTTGTCCTAATGGAAAAAATTGATTTGATCATTTTTGATGACGACCTGTCGCCTTCTCAACTAAGAAATATTGAACGCATACTGGAAGTAAAAATCTACGACCGAAGCTTAATTATCTTGGATATATTTCTAAGAAGGGCGCAAACTGCTCAAGCCAAAATACAAGTGGAACTCGCCAGATTTCAATACTTACTCCCTCGATTGACCCGTATGTGGACGCATCTTGAGAGACAACGCGGAGGTAGGGGTACGATGGGTGGTTCGGGTGAAAAAGAAATAGAAACGGACAAGAGATTGGTTCGAGATCGTATTTCTTTATTAAAAAAACAATTGGAAAAAGTCGAATTGCAGGCCACCACCCGTAGAAAATCAAGAACAGGCGTCGTACGAATCACCTTGGTAGGGTACACCAACGCAGGCAAAAGCACTTTAATGACCTTATTGAGTAAAGAAGAAGTGTATGCCAAAGATGAACTCTTCGCGACTGTGGATTCGACTGTAAGAAAAGTGGTGATCAATAATTTGCCTTTTTTACTTTCAGATACCGTTGGCTTTATCCGAAAACTACCACATGATTTAATTGAATCCTTTAAGTCCACCTTGGCAGAAGTGAAAGAAGCAGATTTATTGTTGCATGTCATTGATGTTTCCAGTCCTGCCTATGAAGATCATATCAAAGTCGTTGAAAAAACACTAGAAGAAATAGGTGCCGCGCACATCAAGAGAATCAATGTCTATAACAAAATCGATCGTTTGTCGGAAGATGCGCCAACACCGGAAAACCTTCCCGGTCAAAAATCCATTTTCATATCAGCAAGTACTAAGACTAATTTTGAAGAATTGAAAGACTTGATCCATGAAAATGCCCTATTAGAGCATCTCAAGATATATCCCAACTATATCCAGCCACAAACCTTTTAGATTGGCTTAAGATTTATATTTTTGCAATCCTATTAAGGTCCCGTAGTTCAACGGATAGAATAGAAGTTTCCTAAACTTTAGATCCAGGTTCGATTCCTGGCGGGACCACAATAAAAGCACTTGTATGAATTTTGCAGGTGCTTTTTTCATTATTGGGTACAAGCATTTCGTTTTTGAATTGGATTTGTATGGTGTTATATGCTTTTAAAGACATCAAATTTCCTAAAACTTCTTTTTTTCAATATATCTCTTGGTATCTCAGAGTATTTCAATCTGATTTCATCATTTATTGATTTAATTGGTTCTGTACTCTTTTAAAATTTAGTCAAATTTAGTTCGAAGACGTACACAATCCCTATTGGCAAAATATCCATTAGAGCGTTTTCTCTTGTACTTCAACGCTCATTGCCTCCATGATCTCTGCGATCTCTATTTGGGTCTTGCCTGCAGCCTTCAATCCTGAAATATATGATTTGCTCAGATTGATGATGATTACTTTCATCTGATCAAGATGCGACTGATGCTCCTCAGGCGTATTGGCATGGGATCCGTCAATGGGATTTGTAAAGTCAAAATCTATTTTCATAAGTACTTGCTATCAATCGTTAAAAATAACCATTCTTTATGAAAAAGCTCGTTTTTGATAAACCACCTTTCGTTACTTCTTCAAACCTAGTGAAAACTCATTGGATAAAACTGTCTAAATTACAGTGTAACTTGATATTTTATAGCACCTTAGAAACATGGGCCTTTACGATCAATACCTACTCCCCTTATTGGTAAACGCTATTTGCAAACAAAATCCCTTCACCGACCAAAGATCAAAAATAGTGCCCCTAGCAAAAGGAAAAGTGCTAGAAATCGGCATTGGATCTGGATTGAATTTGCCCTTTTATCAAAAAGAACAGGTAACTGAATTGACTGCCATTGACCCCTCACTAGCGGTTTGGAAGCAAAACCGTACGAAGGTAGACCAACTAGGATTTCCCTTTGAATTTCATCAAGTCGGTGCCGAAAAAATGCCCTTTGCAAATCACTCTTTTGACAGTATTGTGACTACCTATACTTTTTGCACAATCCCAGATGATGAAATGGCTATGCAAGAACTCAGAAGAGTTCTCAAGCCTACTGGGGTCCTTATTTTTTGTGAACATGGTAAAGCATCAGATCCATCCATCCAAAAATGGCAAAACCGACTCAATCCTTTTTGGAAACATTTTGGGGGAGGGTGTAACCTCAATAGAGATATCCCCAATCTGATCCAGACCAACGGATTTAATATAAAAGAACTAAATGCCCAATACATCCCTGGATGGAAACCACTAAGCTACAATTATTGGGGAATGGCTACGCCTCTTTAAGGGGTACTATGCTCTTGTTGTCTGCTAATTGCAGGATTTCTCTTAACTTTATAGCTAACATATAAACAAGTAAAACTTGAAGAAACTATTTTTTCTCAACACCCTATGGCTAATAAATGCGTGCTCCCAAAATACTACCTTTGAATCGATTGTCAAAAATGATCAATTCAGATCAGAAATCATCAACACTGCAGCGGGTCATTTTGTAGCGCTAAACGACGGATTCACTTATTATTTAGAAGAAAATCCAACTTCTGAAATAGGGACGGTCGTTTTGGTTCATGGCTTTTCAGTACCCTCTTACATCTGGGAGATGACTTTCGAGACGCTCAAAAATAACGGGTATCACGTGGTTGCCTTGGATCTTTATGGGCGCGGTTATTCTGATAATCCAGATAGGGACTATACAGACGCCCTTATGGCCAATCAAGTATTGGAACTGATGTCACATCTTAGGATTTCAAAAGCCCACCTAGTAGGCCTGTCAAATGGGGGACGAATCATCTCGCAGACAGCCGCCCTAAAGCCAAGTATGGTCCAATCACTCATTTATGTTTCTTCAAATAGTTTTGAAGATATTCAAGCAAGCACTGACGTCTCGGTTTCTGAAGCTGAAATCGCCTCCATGATCATAGATTATCCAGAACTGGCTGCCGGACAAAATGAAGACTTTTTTGATCCTAATCAATTTCCAGATTGGTCGACAAAATACGCCCAATTGCAGCAATACAAGGGTTTTGCAAAGGCCCTGATCTCAACCCGTAAAAATCACACCAATATGGATGACATCCATCTGATGATTCATGATACAGGGATTCCCGTATTTACTCTATGGGGGGTCTCGGACAAGGTAGTTGTTTACGACGAATTCAAAGAAAAATTACCAATGCTTCTGCCCAATCGAAAGGAATTCTTCATTAAGTCCTCTGGACATCTTCCCCAGATGGAAAATCGAAAGGACTTCGAAAACATTCTAATCAAAGAAATATTAGAAATTTTCCGTTGATGCTTAAAAGAGAAGTGCCGGTTCGTTTCGTAGGCAATAAGGATTAATGTTTGACCATCAGGATGACCTTCAAAACGACTGCGTGCCTCTCGAGGGATTATAAATTGATAATTACAATTAAATTATTACCTTTAGTAGATATTTTTTAGGTTTATTATGAAAAAATTCATCGTATTATTCGCATTAATTATTTTTTCTTGTTCCACTCCAAAAGAGGAAAACATAAGCCTTGTTGGACTCTCCGAACCTGTTGAAATTATTCGAGACCAATGGGGTATCAATCATATCTATGCGCAAAATCAAGAAGATTTATTTTTTGCACAAGGGTATGCCGCGGCAAAAGATCGACTTTTTCAATTTGAAATTTGGAGAAGGCAAGCTACTGGTACGATCGCCGAAATTTTGGGTGACCGTGAATTGAAAAGAGACATTGGTACTCGATTATTTAAATATAGAGGGGATTTGAAACAAGAATTGAATCATTATCATCCAGAGGGGGAGCTGATAATCAATGCTTATACAGCTGGAGTAAATGCCTACATTGATGAAATCCTAGCACATCCAGAAGAGCTACCCATAGAATTTGAAATTCTCAATATTGTTCCAGAGCGATGGACACCAGAAGTGGTAATATCCAGACATCAAGGGCTTCTGGGAAATATTGAAGATGAGTTACAGATTGGCAGAGCTGTCGCCACCATCGGCACAGATGCCGTCAAAGATATAATGTGGTTTCATCCTAAAGACCCTGATCTCCAACTAGATCCCAGCATCCATGCCGATCAGCTCTCCGCTGATATTTTGGAGCTTTATACGGCCTATCGCAAAGTAGTGAAATTTGACTTTACCGATGTCGATCCCGCCTTTCAACAAAAGCTCTTAACTCAAAATCCTAACCAAGAACTTGAGATACCAGAAGATAAGCATGCTTTGGGAAGCAATAATTGGGTGGTCAGCGGTACGAAAATGGCCGATGGAAATACATACATGGCCAACGACCCACACCGAACCATTGCGGTACCTTCTTTGAGATATATGGTGCATCTGAACGCCCCTGGCTGGGATGTTATTGGCGGAGGTGAACCTGAGATCCCTGGGATTTCTATTGGACACAATCAATATGGTGCCTGGGGACTCACCGTTTTTGAAACAGATGGTGAAGATCTCTATGTATACGACATCAATCCCGATAATTTAAAACAATATTGGCATCAAAACCAGTGGGTAACTATGGAAACCATCGCTGAAATTATCAAAGTTAAAAATGAACCTGACGTCTTGACAGAACTGAACTATACCCTGCATGGGCCTGTCACTTATATTGATACGATTCGCTTGAAAGCCTATGCGGTTAAATGTGCTTGGCTCGAGCCGGGGGGATCTCCCTATCTTGCGTCACTTCGTATGGATCAAGCCAAAACTTGGGAAGAATTTCAAGCAGCCTGCAACTATAGCCATATTCCAGGAGAAAATATGATCTGGGCAGATAAGAAAGGAAACATTGGCTGGCAAGCTGTGGGCATAGCCCCCATTAGAAACAATTTTAGCGGCTTAGTTCCAGTACCTGGCGACGGACGTTTTGAATGGGACGGATATTTGCCCATTATAGAAAAACCTAACGCCCTCAATCCAAGTAAGGGGTTCATCGCCACAGCCAATCAAAATGTAATTCCAGAGGACTACGATCACTGGAATGCCGTCGGTTATACCTGGTCCGATCCCTTTAGAGGAAATCGCCTTCACGAAGTTTTGGATAATGGCCAAAACTTGACGTTAGAAAATCTAAGGGATTTGCAAGTTGATGATTATTCCATTCCAGCAAGAACCCTTGTACCATTATTATTGAACTTGAAATTAAGTATGAGTGCCGCCGAAGCTTTGGCCAAACTTTCTAACTGGAATTATCGATTGGAAGCAAATTCTATAGAAGCGGCGATTTATGTTGCCTTCGAAAATGAATTGGCAAAGATGGCTCATAGTCGATTTGTACCTGAAAAAATTAAAAATCAGATTAGGCGACTAAGTCTAACCAAAATTATTTTATGGCTAATGAACCCTGATCCAGAAAAGTTCGGGTCCGATCCCACCACCGGTCGCAACCAATTCTTGGGTGAGGCTTTTGAAAATGGGATTGTTTATTTAACTGAAAATCTCGGGTCCGATATGAACACTTGGCAATATGGCCAACCTAAGTTCAAACACACCTTTATGGAACATGCCTTAAGTCAATATGTAGATGACGTCACCCAAGCAAAATTAAACTTGGGGCCCCTTCCTAGAGGCGGTAATGCCTACACACCTGGGTCCACAGGCTCCAATAACCGTCAAAGTAGTGGGGCTTCCTTTCGGATGATTATCAATACAGGAGATTGGGATGCGGCCATTGCAACGAATGGCCCGGGTCAATCTGGTAATCCTGAAAGTCCCTATTATCGAAATTTATTTGAATCATGGGCCAATAATGAATACTTTCCAGTTTACTATGAGCACACAAAAATTGAATCTGTAAGTGCTGAGAAAATAAAATTGGTCCCAAAAAAATAGTTAATAGCCCTGTCTTTACGCTTGAATTACCCGAATATACGGAGGGTTGTCCCACTTAACTCAGTGGCATAAACAGTGATTCCTCGAGATCCAGTGCTATTCAAACCGCCACCATCCAAATCAAACCTAGCTCCATGTTCTGTGCAATAAAAATCTCCATTTTCATGTCGATAAGTGACTTTCGTCTTACCTTCATGGCTACAAGTTTGAGTCACCGCCACAAAAGTATCGGCAGCCACATTAGCAATGACGACCCCATTGGTCCTGACCCATCCACCAACCGTATTAAGTGCTGAATAAGTGGCGTTAGTTAAATCAATATTAAAGTCAACACTACCTGAAGGAGATACCCCATTATCTGAACAGCTCACTAACCCACCCAAACAATAAGTGGCAATAATAGCTCCAGCGCTTAGCCCCATTTTTGATAAAAATTCTTTGCGCTTTATTGTTACTTGTTCAACCATTTTATTATCTATTTTAATCTTACTTTTTCAATTCAATAAATTGTAATTGTACCTCTACGGCAATCGTTTCCGCTATTTTCTGAAAGACAATGGTAGGAATCTCAATGTTGTGATCTTCGAGTAAAACATCAAACTTACCTTTGACTTCTAGCCCCTCTTTCACCTCCACAATTGTCACGTTAAGACTACGGTCTTGAGAAACTCCATGGATCACGAACTGCCCCTGAACCAAAAAATCAACATTCTTTAATGTTCCCATCTTAAACGTTCTCTCTAATTTACCTTTAAATGTAGCTGTCGGGAACTTCTCTGATTCTAAGTAATTTTCATTGAAATGTTCCTTCATAAGGTCGCTTTCAAATTCAAACATCGCCATGGGAATTCTGATGAAAAAAGCACCATCCTCCAGATTTAAAATTCCCTGTACTTTAGAATTCTCTGCCGAGATATCTTCAAGTAAGCCATCAGAAAAGAAACTCACAAGCGATTTGGAGACTATCAATTTTTGTGCCTCCACAGAAGTCGTCAAGCTCAGTATAAAACCGAGGCCCATAATTAAAACCCTTACATTTCTCATGAACTTATGTTAACGTTTAAGGACAAATTCTCTCGTGATATTAAACCCTAAGTGAATGCCACCATCCAACCATTTATCGTTTGTTTCAGTCAAAAAACCCATATCAACCATTGGCAAAGAATTGGTTAATTGGAGTTGGAAAACATGTCCTCCCGTCTCAATATCGACACCTACTGACAACGAATTATTGTAATTCTCAATGTTCGGCGCATTCTTTTTTAATGCGACTCGGTAACCATAGTCCATGTTAATGGATACGCGTTTGGACACCTTTAATCTTCCGCCGAAGGCCAATACAGGAATGTCATTTTGATCGGCAGTAGTCGATACTAGGTTGTAATGAACCCAAGTAGGTACAAATTCCAAGGACAATTTTTCGTTGAATTTTCTAGCCAACACCAATTGATTGACATAGGTAATTCGAGAACTAAAATAATTATCTCTGGTTAGGTCAGAAAAATGTAAGGAATTAACAGCGATAGCACTTACACCGACGATACTCAAGGGCATACCATTTACCCGCTGATTGGTAAATGCATATTTAACAAACCCATCATATATTTTCTTATATGAATTGCGGCCTACTCCTATATTCAAGCGGTCATTTATGCCATAATCCAATCCTATCCTAATAGTACTCTGGTCTAGCCCCCACAACTCATAAGCACCACCGTTTAAGCGGCCAAAACGATGCGATATCCTAAGCTCTAGGCTACCCGCTGCAACACGCTCATTGGTGTGCAAATTTATGACCCGTCCAGACTTAAAGGTCGCCATGGCCTCTTGCTCCGGTAATGGTGCTATTTCATTGAGCATATCTTCAAGGTCATCTTGCGCATAGGTGACCAAAACAAAAAAGACAGCAATGAAGTTAAGACTTATTCGATTAATCATTTTGAGCTCCATTATTGATCCAAGTTTGAACGACTTCAATATGACATGCAGACAATTTTGAACCTGACCTTGGCATCGCATTAAAACCAGCATCGTGATTTATACTGCCTATCAGTCGACCATTGTTGACATAATTGAGTAATAAATTATAATCATCCAAAACGATATTATCTCCTAATGCCGCTGCCGAAGAACCTGCATGACAACTATTGCAATTAAAATCAAGAATGGGTACCACATCGAGACCATAGCTTATTTGTACCAGGTCACAAGTATCGGCAACCGTTCCATAAAGCGTTTCTTCGTTGTCCCAATAGCACGAGGCTAAAAAGAGGATCAAGAATATCGCATTTAGTGCTCTTTTTTGTTGCATTTCAATTTATCTCATCGTTAATTATCTGGACTTGCCTACGATTTCCGGAGAGTCAGTTAAGCTACTTTGCTTCTTTTAAAGGGACAAAGATAATAAGGCTAGTTATAGTAGTTGGAATAATTACTATTGACCAACCATTTTGTAATCATTTTAAACTGAATATTAAATATTCCTTTTCATCAAAACATAACTAATCGCTAACATCAGGTCAAATTTAAGCGTCAATTTGGAATCATTCTAAACTGAATACATAATGATAGGATCATCTTAAGGTAACATAAGGATCATATCTACCTATAGTAATAAATTCGAAAAACCAATTTCGAACCATAATACTGAATATCCTAATATATATCTGAATTGACAACTGCTATTGTTGCCCTAAATAATGGGTAGTCCTCAAGCGTGCATTGACACTGATGTCTTTCCAAAAAAGATTGACATCTCCACGATGAAAATGCTCCATTTTCCGGGCGACGAGGCTAAAAGGAAACTTTATTCGACTCAGATAAATAGCGCCATCGACCAGATGGGTTTCAAAGCTCTTTTTGTATAAATGATTATTGGTATATAAAAACCCTTTATGCGCTTTCTTCGGGGCCACTGACGACTCAGTCCAAGTAACGGGATTAATCACTTCGGCACATTTGTACCATTCAAAATACCTCGCGGTCTGATAATCTTCCTTAAGCGTATTCCATGTCACAAATCCACCGGTTTCTTCTGGATTGAGCATCAAAGGAATCGACTTAAACGCATCTTTTTTTATACCAATTCCAGGAATATAGGCTGCAATTAATTTTGCCTGAAGCGGCTTTTCATCAAAGTAATCTTGCATAAGTTGCGCAACATGAACGGTACCTTGACTGTGACCGGATAAAATGATGGCATGACCCTGATTGTAATGCGCCATATAATAATCAAATGCCGCTTTCACATCTCGATAGGCCATTTGGAGGGCTGCTTCCCCTCCTACTTCCTTATTGGCAAAAGACCGAATATGTGCTTGCCTGTAGAATGGTGCGTAAATATTTCCTGTCCCTGCCCAAGCAGACGCCTGGTATTTTAATGCATAATTGATAACGTCGTCTCTATGACGAGGATCTGTCACATCATAATTCCATCGAAAGTCATTTGTGTCTGTGAGGATGGTCGGGTAGATGTAGAAAACATCTACGTTTTGAAAAGGCTCTTCTATAACAAAAGATTCCCAAACCTTTTGGCCATCATCTGGTCGGGCTGCCCAATGGTAATCATCCGAATAATCCAAGGGTTTGACCGATTGTCCATTACACAATAAAACACCACTTAATAATAAATAAACTAAATAAAATCTCATAATTTATATTTTACGATCACGTATGATTTAGATATATTCAAACAAATCTAAGTCACTTGATATTTAAAGTCTGCATTAACACGCTCAATACCTCTTGCACTTTTTTTGGTTTTTCTAAAATTTGGTAGCAACCAACGCCATTAATTTTTGAAGCTTCATGCTCATTGCGTGCGGCACTACATGTGACGCTTTTCGGCCCATAAACAGATCCTCATTCATGCTGATCACCTCGTAATGATATCCGATAGCAGTACTGCTGTCTTTAAAATGATCCTTCAATTGATCCCCCTCATACAAAAAACATTCTTTGGCTCTCCAGAAATCTGGAATCGCGATGTACCCATTGTCCCCAATTATATAGGCCCAATTATTTAATTTCGCCCTAAAAGAGGTGCATAAATTGGCCAAAGAATCTTGATATTCCAACAACATGGTCACCTCATCATCTACTCCAGTTTTGGCCTTATTAACGACTACTTTAAGATCCTTAGGCATGCTCTCGATGAAAAGTGCTGCCATGGCAATAGGGTATATTCCCATGTCCAGTAAGGCTCCCCCTGCTAAATCAGGATTATACATGCGGCTATGTGCATCGAAAGCAGCAGGATACCCGAAATCAGCCTTTACCTGTAAGATTTTGCCTATCCTACCCGCTGCTACCCAGCTCTGAGCGTTAATGATGGCTGGGAGAAAATAAGTCCATAACGCCTCCATCAAATACCCAGCTTGCACTTGGGCAATTTTCAGTAGGTCCTGTAATTCTTCAGGATTGACTGTAATGGGCTTTTCGCACATTACGGCTTTACCCGACATGAGCGCGTCTTTGGAGTTTTCGAAATGAAAATTGTGTGGCGTTGCTACGTAAATGGCATCTACCTCGGCATCTTCGTACAATGCCTGATAGCTTCCATAAGCCCGTTCAATATGGTACTGTAAAGCAAATTCCTTGGCCCGAGCTTCCGATCGCGATGCGACCGCTACTAATTTACCATTTTCGATATGGGCAAAATCTTGGGCGAATTGGTGGGCAATCTTACCCGGCGCCAAAATTCCCCATTTAATAATATTATTGGACATCTTTTTTACTCCTAGCTATATGTTTGCTCAATTTAAATTAATTTAGACATTATCAAAAAGTGTAACGTAATCGGCATTGGCGGAATCAGTAGATCAGGTAAGACTATCCTTTCAAAAAAATGGCCGTACAGCTCATCCAGGCAAATTATACTGTTGGACTCATTGAGCAAGATAATTTCGTCATTCATGAAAATGAATTACCCATGATCGCCGATCGATTCAATTGGGAGATGCCTGATTCAATCAATTGGGAACTACTATTAAAAGTGCTCTCTGAAAAAAAACGACAATTTGACTATGTTATTTTAGAAGGCATTCTGGCCTTTTCGAATGTACTAGTTGATACTCAATATGATTACCGTATTTATCTTGAACTTGATAAAAAATCCTTTTTACAAAGAAGATCAAAAGATCGGCGCTGGGGATTGGAACCTTATTGGTATCTAGATTACGTTTGGGAAGCGCACTTGGTGTATGGAAAAGTCACTCCAAATGAAATGCATTTGTTACCTCAAAAAAATAGAAATATCCCAGGCATATTAAAATCCTTGTTAAAACTAGTTCACGACTAATCCATGATTATTAGCCTCTAAACAACCCCTTTTTTGGAATTATCCATAGCTATATGAAATTGATCTATACATTATTATTGTCCTGCTTCACTGGAATTTTCTGCAGCGCACAAGGACTTAAGTCTGAAAATTTTGAATCTCTTGATTTTCGCTTCATTGGGCCTGAAGGAAACCGTGCCATCGCCATCGCTGGTGAACCTGGAAATCCGATGATCTCCTATATTGGCGCTGCCTCTGGCGGTTTATGGAAAACCACAGATGGTGGGGTAAGATGGGTCCCTATGACCGATTCATTAAATGTGTCCTCCATTGGATCCATCGCAATAGCCCCGTCAGATCCTAAACAGGTTTGGATTGGCACTGGGGAAACTTTTGTGATCCGTCCTGCCCATGCGATGGGGGACGGTATCTATTACTCACCTAACTCAGGAACATCTTGGGTTCGAATGGGACTTGAAAAAACAGGAAGAATTGGCAGGATCATTGTGCATCCTACAAACCCGGAAATTATTTATGCCGCTGCATTGGGACATACCTATGGGCCTCAAGAAGAAAGGGGAATCTATCGATCCAACAATGGCGGTAAAAGTTGGGAGCATGTTTTGTTTGTCGATGAAGGTACAGGTGCTTCGGACCTTGCCATGGATCCACAAAATCCCAATATCCTATATGCGGCTATGTGGTCGATCAATATCAATACCTGGGGTCTCAATAGTGGTGGGGAAGGCGGTGGTATTTATAAAAGTATCGACGGTGGGGATACCTGGACGCCCATGAGCTCCCATGGGCTCCCCGGTGGAAAAAACCGTCCAGTTGGAAAAACGGCCGTCGCAATTTCTTATAGCAATCCGAAAATAGTCTATGCCTTATTTGAAATCAATAGCCCTGAATTATGGGGTTCAAACAATAGCGGTGAAACTTGGACCTTGATGAGTCAAGACCATACCATGAACGAACGAGCCCCATATTATACAAGAATTGTGGTCGCCCCTGACAATCCCGATGAAATCTATTTCTTAAGTGTCCGATTTAGTAAATCCGAAGATGGCGGAAAAACTCTTATGAAAAGACCTCCAAGAGGTGGAGGAGACAACCATGACATGTGGATCGATCCTATCTTCCCGGATCGCATGATGGTGGCCCATGACGGCTGTGCCAGCATGAGCTTGAACAGAGGGCAATCTTTTGAGAATGTCGTATTGCCCATTGCCCAAATGTATCATGTGGCTGTCGATGATCAAGTTCCTTATTTTGTTTACGGGAACAGGCAAGATGGCTGGTCCTATCGAGGCCCAAGCAACAGTCTACAAGGATATATCCCTGTAGGGCTTTGGCAAGGTGTCGGGGGCTGTGAAAGTGGCTTTGCAAAACCAGACCCATTGGATCCCAATATTGTATGGTCCGGGTGCTACGATGGTGGTCTAGAACGTTATGACCGCCAAACAGGTTATGCGCGAGAAGTCCGCGTATGGCCGGAAGCCGGTTACGGTTGGACGCCTTCAGATTTAAAATACAGATGGCATTGGAATTTTCCCTTAAGTTTTTCACCTCACACTGCACACCGAGTGTATGTTGGCAGTCAATTCGTCCATAAAACTGATGATGACGGCCAAAGCTGGCAAGTGATCAGTCCGGATCTCACGCTTAATCTCAAGGATCATCAGCAAAACTCAGGAGGGGTAGCCATTGACAATCTTATGACCTTTGATGGGGCTACACTTTTTGCGATAGAAGAATCACCCTTAGAGCCTGGACTTATTTGGACGGGCAGCAACGATGGCCAAGTGCAAATCACACGAGATGGTGGTACAAATTGGATCAATGTGACTGAGAACATCGTTGATCTACCCCAATGGGGCACGATTGCCAGCATTCATCCTTCAATACATAAAAAAGGAACTGCCTACATCGCAGTTGATTTGCACCAAATGGGTAATTTCGGAACCTACCTCTACACCACTGAAGATTATGGAAATACTTGGAAATCAATTGCCGGAGATGTCGCACAAACCGTTCACAGTTTTGCCCATGTGCTCAAAGAAGATCCGATAAAACGCGGTATGCTCTATCTTGGTTTAGACAATAGCCTCTTAATTAGTACTGATAATGGTTTGCATTGGATGCCCCTAAAAAATAATTTGCCTCCAGCACCCATCTATTGGCTCGAAATTCAGCAAACTTTCGATGATCTTGTCGTGAGCACCTATGGACGTGGTTATTATATCTTGGACGACCTTGCTGCACTACGTCAATTTAATCCGGAACAAGAAAATGAAATTCAAGTATTTGATCCGCGTCAATCGTATCGCTTTAGTGTAAAAGAAAGCATCAAAACAGATGGCTTTAGTCATAATTCGGGTAGCAACCCTGCCTATGGCACTCCTATTAACTACTATCTTCCAGATACCTCTTACCAAGAAGTAATGATCCAGATTCAAAACGAAAATAATGAAATCATTCGCACCATTAAAGGCCCCAATAAAAAAGGAGTGAATCGCCTAATGTGGGACTTACGGTATGAACCTACTTTTAAGCCGCAATTGCGCACCCAGCCACCAGGTAGGCCTTGGGTACAACTCAATGGGGAAGGCTGGCGACCATTGGTGACTTGGGATCTTGATTTGAGAAGTGGTCAATTTGGTCCAAGAGTAGCTCCAGGAAATTACAAAGCCCTCATCAAGATTGATGATCAATTATTTACCAAAGAAATAGTAGTATTGAAAGATCCCAATGGAACTGGTAGTTTAGCAGATATACAAAAGCAAGTCGCTCTTTCACTCGCATTGCGTGATGCCATGAATTTGGCCGTAGAAATGATCAACAAAATCGAATTCATTAGAAATGAACTAGGGACCCTCCAAGAGGCCCTGGTCAAGAAAGCTGATTTGAAAGAAGCTGATCGACTAGTAGAAATTTCAACTCAAATCGCTGGGTCCCTGTATGACATCCACCTGACAGGTGCGCGTGAAGACGCGTTCAGATCCCCTATGAAATTGTATAGTCGCCTGAGTGCCTTGGCTAGTGACTTGAATGCTAGCGGTATTGATTTCAAGCCGACCAATCAGCAGGAAGAAGTTTATGATATTTTAAATAAGCGATTGCAAACAACCAAAATTCAGTTTGACCAGCTTATAGAAAATGATATTGCAACTTTCAATAAAAAACTTAATCAACTCAATATGCGTATTGATATTGAAAAAAGATTGATGAAAGCAATTAAATATCCGTAGGACAAAGATTAAATTACAGACTACTTGGCACAATAACCATTACATATATTCATGAATGAATCTCCCAAGCGCCGTTCGAATAAAAAAAAGAACAACCTTAAAAAGCTCAAGCTAACCAATGTTGACTTCGCGAAGATCAAAAGCGTTGAAGATCTACGCTTAGAATTAAATGATCGCGGTATCAACTTTGAAAATGAAGAGCTTGAATCTGAATATGATGATCAACTCAAGAAATTACAAATTGAGTTGATCAAACTGCAAGGCTGGATCATCAAAAATGAAAAAAGAGTTGTTATCATTTTTGAAGGGCGGGACGCCTCTGGAAAGGGGAGTGCAATTAAAAGATTTACAGAGCATCTCAATCCGAGAGCCATGAGGGTCATCGCATTGGCAAAACCCACGGAACTAGAAAAAAAGCAATGGTACTTTATGCGCTATATTAAGCAGTTACCAGACGCAGGAGAAATCGTCTTTTTCGATCGTAGTTGGTACAATAGAGCTGTCGTAGAACCAGTAATGGAGTTTTGCACTACGGCTCAATACGAATTATTCATGCGTCAAGTATCAGAATTTGAACATATGCTATTCGAAGATGGTGTTATATTGATCAAATTTTGGTTTTCCGTTTCTAAGGAAGAGCAGAATAAACGATTTTCTGGACGTTTAGAGAATCCCCTTAAAACATGGAAATTTAGCCCTGTAGATGAGCTGGGACAATCCATGTGGAAAAAATACACCTATTACAAAGAGCAAATGTTCAGCAAAACACACAACTCTTTTAGCCCTTGGATTATAGTGAAAACGGACGATAAAAAAATAGCCCGCATAGAAAGTATCAGGCATTTGCTGACCTCTTTTGAATACGAGGGTAAAGAAGATGCCTCTGTGCGAATACTACCTGATCCAAATGTGATCATGCGCTTTCATCATTCTCTTTATCATATAGATTAAAATATGGAAAAAACAAATTTTAGCGCTCAGGACCTAGCCATCCTTAATAGCAAAAAAGCCCTCAAAATGATGCTCGGCTCAGGTGATAAATTTTCTCCAGAAAAAACCCTCCGGTCCATCAAATATGAAAATGAACTCGAACGACTTCAAATCAGACTAATTGAATTGCAAAATTGGGTAATCGAACAAAAAAAAAGAGTTTGTATTTTATTTGAAGGTCGCGATGCCGCTGGAAAAGGAGGTGCGATCCGACGGATCACCAATTATCTTAATCCTAGATTTTATCAAGTATATGCCCTCCCTCAGCCGAGCGCAACTGAATTAGGACAATGGTATTTTCAAAGATATGTAAACAAACTCCCTAATCCTTCAGAGATTGTTTTGTTTGATCGAAGCTGGTACAATAGAGCCGTAGTAGAGCCTGTCAATGATTTTTGCACCCATGAAGAATATGAGCGATTCATGCAGGAGGTTAATTATTTTGAAGATATGTTAACCAATGATGGAATCATACTGATAAAAATTTATATCTCAATCACCAAAGAAGAGCAGCAAGCACGTTTTGACGAAATGGAAAGTAATCCACTCAAGCGCTGGAAAATAACTGCTGTTGACTTAGAGGCACAAGCACTTTGGGATCAATATACGGATTACAAAAAAACCATGTTCTTAAAGACAAACACCGAAAAAAACCCTTGGATTATCATTGATGCGAATCGCAAAGCCAAGGCAAGGATTGAAATAATCAAAACTATTTTAGAAAAAGTTCCTTTTGAAAATTAAATGAAATTTAGACTTATTGTACTCGCCATTACTATCCAATCAGCGTTTTCCGTTTGGTCCCAGGCAGTCGAATATCAGGTATCGTTTGAGGACGCTGTGCATCATGTTGCAGCAGTCCAAGTCGCTTTTTCAGGTCTTGATAATCAACCCTTAATTGTGAAAATGAGCCGAACGTCCCCTGGCCGATATGCGTTACATGAATTTGCGAAAAACGTTTATAATGTTACGGCTGTAAACGAAATAGGGGAATCCTTGGCAATCACACAAACGGATCCCTCCGAATGGGAAATTGCCCAGCACAATGGCTATGCAAAAGTATCCTATAAGCTTTTTGCAAATAAAGGCGATGGTACTTATGCTCAGATTGATGAAACCCATGCGCATCTCAATGTCCCGGCTGTATTCATGTATGCCCCCTCCTTGGAACAAAGGGCGCATCATGTCCGCTTTGAGCTACGCGAGGATCTCCAATGGAAAGTCGCCACCCAACTTCAACAAGCAAGTAAAGACTTGTTTATCGCACCCAATCTATATTATTTCATGGATAGCCCAATAGAAATAAGTAATTATCAGGTCAAGGAATTTACATGTAAATCGAACCGTAAAAAGTATAAAATAAAATTCGTACTTCATGGCGCCGCGGATCCCGATGAATTTAACGCCTATTTTGAGGATATTCAAGCGATTGTAAAGGAGGAATCGGCAGTTTTCGGAGAATTGCCTAATTATGACTTCGAAACTTATACATTTTTGGCTTGCTATATTCCCAACGCAACCGGAGATGGCATGGAGCATCGTAATTCTACCATACTCACGAGTTCAGAAAATTTACACGCAGGCAGATACAACCATATTGGAACGGCCGCACATGAGTTTTTCCATGCCTGGAATGTAGAGCGCATCAGACCAGAATCTTTGGAGCCCTTCAATTTTGAAGAGACAAATATGTCTGGTGAATTATGGTTTGCAGAAGGTTTTACAAGCTACTATGCACAACTTATACTGTGTAGGGCAGGGATTATCTCCCCAAAAGTCTATGTAAAAAATATTGCCAATAGTCTTAATCAAGTATGGAATGCACCAGGATTAATGTACCGTACCCCAATTGAAATGAGTTATTATGCCCCCTTCGTAGATGCCGCTGCCTCAATCGATCCTACCAATCGGGTCAATAATTTTGTCTCGTACTATACCTACGGTAGTGTATTGGGATTGGCACTAGATTTATCACTTCGGGATTTGCGTCCTGATCTCAGTCTAGATGGATTCATGCGGCTTTTTTGGCACGTTTACGGGACAAATGAAAGACCCTACACCATAACTGACCTTATGCTAACACTATCCGAATACGCTAGCGAGCCATTTGCCAACTTTTTCTTCAATGAATATGTCTATCGTAGCAACATGCCCGATTATAAAAGGCTTCTTGCGGGCATGGGAGTCAATTTACAGTTAAGAAATACTGCCACGCCCTATTTTGGTGCATCCGTATATCAGAATCAAGAAGGTCTTTTCGTTATCTGGTCTAATCCATTGGAGGGCGCCGCTAGCTACATGAGTAAACTGGCCTTCGGTGATGTAATCACCTCTATCAATGGAATAAAAATATCCGTAAATAGTAACTTTGACGATTTTATAGCTGCCAATTTTAGTGTCGGTCAATCTGTGGAAATCGTTTATGATAGATTTGGCAAAAGCCATACTACCCAATTGACATTTGGAAACGATTCTAGTAATTATACTGAATTGATCGAAAACGTCACCGCTGATATTCAAATGAATCGGGAAAATTGGCTAGAATCAAAAGTCTCGAAATGAATAGCATATCTCAAGAGCTCATCCAACGTTGTCACGATTATTTTGAAGAAAATAGAAACAAAATTCTTATCTGTCTTTCTGAATTAAAAGAAGAAGATATCTGGAAGCGTCCCAATGAATCTTCAAACGCCATAGGTAACCAAATGTTACATTTATGTGGGAATATTCGTCAATATGTCATTTCCTCTCTGGGAAGGCAGCAAGATCTTCGCCAAAGAGCTCTCGAATTCTCAACAAAAGAAGGTCATTCAAAAAAGGAAATTACCACGTTATTTGCTGATACTGTTCAAGAAGCAAAAATGATTATTCTAAATCTGGAGGAACAAGAACTTAACCGCGTGCGTCCGGTTCAAACCTATGTGCAGTCAGGCGTCCATGTTTTGATTCATGTTACCGAACATTTCTCCTACCATACAGGACAGATTGTCTTTTGGACCAAACAGCTCATCGATAAAGACTTGGGTTTTTATACTGGATTAGATTTAAATAAAAGAGACCAATAAATAGTAATGCTGATTAAAGTGCCCTTTGACTGATTACGCTAGTGTCCGACAACTAAACTTGACTTAGACCTACCAGTAAAGACTACATCTGTTATTACTTTAACAATACATTTTTCCAAATGCTTCGATTATTTTAAGCAATCATGTTTACTGCTTCTCACGTCAGAAATTTTATTTGCTCACTTTTTAACGAAAAAAACATAAGAAAAACCTCATTTAGGCCTATTTTACGATTTCTTGACGAATTGTAAGCATTTGATACTTCTATTCGTAAATATTTATTTTTTTTGTCAAAAAATAATCGTATGATCACTTGGAATGAAGTCATAAAGTACGCCACTTCAGGCAATTTACTCCCTGAAAAAAGGGTTCAAAGAACTAAGCAAGAATGGCAAGAACTACTAACACCTTCGCAATATAAAATCACGCGAATGAAGGGGACAGAGGCTGCCGGTTCTGGAGATTTGTGTTATGCACATGAAGCCGGACTTTACACCTGTGCTTGTTGTGATACCCCTCTTTTTGATTCGACAATTAAATTTGAATCCGGTACGGGTTGGCCTAGTTTCACGCAACCAGTAGCACTTAATGCGGTAAAATATGAAAAAGACACTGCTTATGGTGTGGTGCGAGTAGAAGTAATGTGTAATGTCTGTGATGGCCATCTTGGTCATGTTTTTCCAGATGGTCCAGCACCGAGCGGCCTTCGCTACTGTATCAACTCCGCATCCATTAAATTAAAAAAAACTTAAATATGAGCAAGGGAATTACCACACTAGGAGGTGGCTGCTTTTGGTGCTTGGAGGCTGTCATGCAGCGTCTTAAAGGTGTAAAACAAGTCGCTTCAGGCTACGCCGGAGGAACCGTACCTGGACATCCGACCTATAAGGAAGTTTGTTCAGGTCTAACCGGTCATGCTGAGGTAGTACAAGTGACTTTCGATCCTAATCATATCAGCTATCGGGATTTATTGATGATCTTTATGACTACCCATGACCCCACGCAACTAAATGGTCAAGGAGCAGACCTCGGTACCCAATATCGATCGGTCATTTTCTATCATTCTGAAGAGCAAAAATTAACTGCATTAGATGTTTTTAAAGAATTGAAAGCCTATTTTAATGATCTCATTGTAACCCAAATTGCGCCGGCTACCACTTTTTATGCCGCCGACGCCTACCATCACAACTATTATAATCAAAACAATCAGCAAGGCTACTGCCAAGCGGTCATTCAACCTAAATTAGGCAAGTTGAGAGCCTTATATGCCGATCGTCTTAAATCTTAAAATTCCTCTGAATCAAAAATGAAACTTATTCTTTGTTCAATTTTGCTAGGTGCCACTTTACTATTAAATAGTTCTTTAATGGGTCAAAAGCTACGTGTTCTTGACAAAACCAATTTACGAGCAATTGAAAATGTTGTCATTGAAAACAAAAATGGAATTAGTCTAAAAACAAATAGTAATGGAGTTGTTGATTTAACTACTTTTAATAAAACTGAGGAACTGTGGCTTGTTCATCCCGACTACCAAATTCAAGTCTATAGTCACGATCAACTTGCGGCATTGAATTTTGTGATATACCTACTAGAAAATTCATATTCTTTAAATGAAGTAGTGGTTTCCGCCAATAAGTTCAATGAAAAATTAACCTCAGTTGGCCAATTAATCCATGTCGTCAATGCCAAAGAACTGGCTTTTTTAAATCAGCAAACCACACCTGATATGCTACAGAGTACGGGTAGTGTATTTGTTCAAAAAAGCCAAATGGGTGGCGGCAGTCCGGTCATCCGGGGTTTTGAAACTAACAAAGTACTTATGGTGGTCGACGGCGTACGCATGAACAATGCCATTTATAGAGGGGGGCATCTTCAAAATTCAATCACATTGGACAATAGTATGCTCGATCGCGTTGAAATTATTTTGGGTCCAGGGTCCGTGGTGTATGGTAGCGATGCGCTGGGAGGCGTCATGCATTTTTCAAGCAAAAAAGCCAAGCTATCAAGTAATGACACACTGCAAGTACGCAGCAATGCCTTCATGCGATTTTCTACTGCAAATAATGAAAAAACAGGTCACTTTGATATTAATTTTGGTCTAAAAAAATTTGCTTCAATAACCAGTCTTACCTATGCCGATTTTGGAGACTTGAGGCAAGGGGACTCGAGAAGTGACGAATATCCTAACTTTGGTCTACGCGATTTTTATGTAATTCGTGAAGGCGATACCGATCTTGAAATCGAAAATACATCACCAAATATTCAAAAACAATCAGGATATCGGCAGTACGATTTTTTACAGAAATTTCATTTTCAACAAAATGAATTTCTTTCACATAGTCTCAACTTACAATACTCGATATCGAGCGATATACCCAGATATGATCGGTTAACACAGGTTCAAAATGAAGCTCCAAAATATGCCCAATGGTATTATGGACCTCAGAAAAGATTGTTCAGCGCCTATACCCTATCTTTGACTAAGGCCTACAAATTATATGATCAGGCCAAAATTATTCTAGGGTATCAAAATATTGAGGAAAGTAGAAACGATCGAAGATTTAATACTGAGTTTTTAAACCATCGGATTGAAAAACTTGATATTTATACACTCAATGCTGATTTTGAAAAAATAATCAATAGGCATACGCTCAGATATGGTTTGGATTTTTGGTATAATGATGTCAGTTCTTCGGCCAATAAAGAAAATATATTAACAGGTAAAAGTGGCCCATTAGATACCAGATATCCAGATGGCGGATCTATCATGCAAAGTTATGCCGCCTACTTTACGCATTCTTTTGCCCTTAATGACCGCTGGATCATCAATGAAGGTATCCGACTAAACTACGTAGCCCTTTCTGCACAATTTGATGATAAAACGTTTTTTCCGTTCTACTTTGATGAAGTAACCCAGAACAATACCGCACTAAATGGAAACATAAGTGTTATTTATAACCCCGGCAATAACTGGAGACTAATGGCAGTGGGTTCTAGTGGATTTAGAGCTCCAAACGTAGATGACCTAAGTAAAGTTTTTGAATCTGCTCTAGGAGAAGTAATCGTTCCTAATCCCAATATTGGTCCAGAATATACTTATAACGTAGAAATTGGAATCAGCAAAAAACTAATTGACAAGATTCATGTCGGCGTTAATGCGTATTATACTTGGTATCAAAATGCCATAACCACTCAATCCGGCACTTTCAATGGCTTAGATAGCATTCTCTATAATGGAGAACTAAGTAGGGTGTTGACAAATATAAATGCCAACGACGCCTATTTACTCGGCTATAGCGGCTATGTGAATGCGGATCTTTCCAATGTTTTTTTCATAACGAATTCAATCAATTATACCTATGGTCGATTAAATTCTGCAAACGGTGATTACCCATTGGATCACATCTCACCCTTGTTTGGTCGAACCAGTCTCAACGTTCAACTCAATAAATTTAAAGGAGCATTCTTTGTGGTATACAATGGCGCTAAAAAATCCAAGGATTATAATCTTCTCGGAGAAGATAATGAAGCTTATTCAGTTGACCCCATAAATGGGTATACACCGGCATGGATGACTTTTAATTTGAATGGGGCCTATCAGTTAAATTCAAAACTGCAATTCCAATTGGGAATAGAAAACCTATTGGACAAGAACTACAGGCCTTTTGCTTCCAATATCAGTGCCTCAGGACGTAATTTTTCTTTTACCCTTCGAGGTTCCTTTTAAAATAGAAAAGAAGAATTATAATATTGATTTTGACCGCTGTTTTAGCTGTCAATGCAATCATAAATTGGACAATTCCCAACCCTTTCGATAAGGCTTTGTTACAAATTGATTGGCCTCTTCTAGGTTGGTGATTTTCATATTAACACCATCCCAATACAATTTTTTTCGTCCAAAATATTCTTTCCTCCCCAAAGCGTTCTCTCTTCTCAGTTGATGGCTTCGAATAGCCAAATTGCCCATTAGCACCGTTTCAGTGAAAGGCCCCGCGTAATCAAAAGAAGCCGTGAGCGCCTTGTGTTCAGCAGATCCGTGACCAGCCTTACAAGCTTCCGTCCACGCTTGGTTATGATTCAAATCCAAATTGTCCTGAAAGCTCGTATCAAAAAGCAACGGTTCTCTCCCTTTTTTAAATAATCTGGGATTGTTACCGTAAGTGTCACAGGTAATTACTCCGTTCGCACCAATCATAAAAACTCCACTGGAATCCGGCACAAATGTTGCCGCAAGTTCCTCGGGAATGGCCGGCTGAAGTCCACCATCAGTCCACTCAAATACCACACCATTGGGGTTGTTTTTATCCGCTGGGAAATCAATAGTCACTTTAGCTGCCAAAGGGCACGCCTCAGGCGTATACTCTGGCGTCCACATTTCTTTGTATACATCCACCACACTACATTGAACTCCAGAAGGGTATCCCAACTGCAGCGCTTTATAAGGTGCATCAAACAAATGGCAGCCCATATCTCCCAATGA
>TARA_B110000503_G_scaffold4350_2_pt1 | contig 41375 bp, 41 predicted proteins | sample TARA_B110000503 | Tara Oceans TARA_B110000503 (sample SAMEA4397472) | marine metagenome | biome: Polar Biome; feature: [SRF] surface water layer (ENVO:00010504); material: water (ENVO:00002006), including particulate matter (ENVO:01000060) such as... | depth 5 m | reverse complement strand
TGTATCGTATCCGGTTGGTCTTTGGCATGCTCCAAGCCGAGTGCGATAGCATCCAACAGCGAGTGACGTGCGGTGGGAATCTGTAGCACCCTGACGTAGTAGAATGCCGGTTGGCTCGCATCGAACGCCGGGTCTGACCAGACAGCAGCAAGTTCAGCCGCACCAATAGCGTTATCAACCTCGCCTGTTTTGAGGTTCACGGTATTGCCCACGGCCGGCAGTTTGCCAGCGGCGTTCAATTGCCGTCCATCGGACCATGCGACGTTAAATACTTTTTCCTGCGAGTGACCCGCATCGTCCAGCCAGCCTTTCACTATTTGTACCCGATCCAGGTTTGCGCCCTTGGGATCTTTTGTGGCGAGTACAATAAACGAGGGTGTTTCGACCTGCTGTAACTCGCCGCCCATCGGCACCCCCTTGGACGTGGCGCTGGCGAGCACATCCTCGGTCTCCAGATCCGCTTCAGAGAATCCGGCGCCGCCGTAAAACTGCACGGCAATGCGCGGCCCGGTAGTGGCATAGACTTCTCTGCGCTCCAGTGCGTCCAGTATGTCTACCCGGGTATTACTGCGCGCCCAGATGGCCGCCATGCCGGAGGCGGACATGGCCCAGCCGGTGGCACCTGGGCCATCGTCGTTCCACTTGGCATTTTTGTTTTCGGGAATGGAATCTGTGGCCAGTTTGCCGTGGAAGTTTTCCTCCCCGGCGGAGGACAGCCCGGTGTGTGAATCGGTTGAGCCGATCACGCCCAGCCTATATGGGTTCTCCCCTAATTTCTGTTCCAGTTCCATCCCAAGCTTTAGCGCTTCTCTGAGAAAATCGCCGCGCTGGGGTTGATAAGGCGTCCATTTGCGTTGAATGTAATAGGGGTAAACCTCAAAGTTGGTAAATTCATCTTCCGGTGAGAACGACGCGTGGGTTTCTGAGTCTCCCTTGATCTGGGTGATTTCTGCAACGCGTTCCCACTTGCTGCGCAGCGCTACATACTCTTTTGTGAAAGGCCTTCCGCGCAGACTGGTGTCTGAAAACATGTAGCCTTTGGAGATATTGGAATTGTGCGGTATAGCGGTGAATCTGGCTCCGGTCTGCTCACTGGTTTGGTCCAGCCAGGCCCAGAGGTCCTCGGGATAGGGGCTGTCATCGAGTCCATAGGGGTTGTACTGCTGCGCCACGCTCTTATCGCTGTCTGTCAGCACGACCCGGTGCAGGTTGGCACCGCCAGGCAGAGAGCTCCATTCCCAACCGATCAGTGCGGTGAAAACACCAGGTTGATTGTATTTGTCGGCTGTCTCAGTAATGGTGCGCCAGCTGTCGACCTCAATCTGTTTGGGCATGGGCAGAAGACTGATGTCACTGCCTTCAAGGCTGCTGGTTTCGGCATCTTCCAGGGGCGTCAAATCCGGATCAGGCAGGACTCGCACAAATAGATCGCGCCCAGCGCCGTTGTCGATAGTCCAGTTCAATATGTAGCCAGCGACCGTTGCCTTGATCGTATCCCAAGGGCCTAGACCTGAGGTATCGACACCGTTGAGATGAATGTTGCGAATCTCGCCCAGGAATTCTGCGTGATCGGTCACCGCGAGAAAATCCAGCGGCGTGTCAATCTGCACGCGTGCCCTGTGGTAGGGGTGTACAACTGGCATGCCGAGCGCATAGCGATAGGCCATATCCGGATCGCCGGTGAGATTGTTGTTGGTATACGCATCCGAGGAGTAGGAAGTGTGTAAGTGGGTATCGCCCCAGAGCAACTGTCGTTCAGCAGCCCCTGCCTCGGCAGCGGCCAGAAGCAGTAAATAAACGTAAACATTGCGCATATTGTCGCCTATCGAATTTCCAGTACACCTTATAGGGTATCTGTCAGGCGGGTGCAATCCCTGAAAATTTCCAGCCCGGCACTATGAAAAAGGCTCCCTCGTAACGCCAAACGAAAATACTCGACAGGCTTGTAGCACTAACTCTTCACTAGACTCGAGCTCGCAGGTGCGGGCACTGATCCGTCGAGGTATTCACCTATGCAGCAGTCGAACAGGTTCTGGTGAAGCGCAACCGCGCCTATGGTGTGCGTATGGCCGATGGCAATGAAATCAAGGCCCCGGTGGTGATTAGCAACGCCGGCGTATACAACACCTTTGAATAGCTGCTGCCAGAAAAGGTTTCCCGCAGGCACGAGTATGGCAAACGCCTGCGAACAGTTGTCTCCTCAATGGGTCACCTCGATCTCTACATCGGTATCAAGGAGTTCGCCGCGCCATTCCATGCCGTTATCCACTGATTTCTTCTGCTACTACCGGCGCTGCGATACTTGCTGGCTTCCTCTCGGTGTTCAGTGTGCTGGGCTAGCGCAGTGATGGCCTACTGCGGGATTTCGCAAAGGGTAATTAGAGTCGCTGGAGTTTGGCAGCGCGTATCCTGACGTCACTCTAGCACGGGCTCCCCGCTCGGCTCGCGCTCCTGCAAAAGTTACTCAACAGATCAAGTGCATGGCCAGGCTTGACCGCATATGCAATGGATCACCGTTATTCAACGGTGTAGTCTGTGTCGACTAAAAACGCACATAAGGCGCCTGTATGTCATTTGTTACTGTAGAGAAACCCCGCCCCTATATCACACTCATTACACTGAACCGGCCGGAGCGTATGAACGCGATGGCGTTTGACGTTATGGTGCCGTTCAAGGAGGCTTTGGAAGAAGTCAGTTTCGATAACGAAACGCGGGTGGTCATCGTGACCGGGGCGGGGGCGGGCTTCTGCGCCGGCGCTGATCTACAAGATCCCGGCTGGTTGGATATCTTTGACGGCCTCACCATCCCTGGCATCGCCCGCCGCGCCATGCGCATCCTCGACGATGTCATCAAGGCCATTCACAGTATGCATCAGCCTGTGATAGGGGCGATCAATGGCCCGGCGATAGGTGGTGGTTTCTGTCTCGCCATGGCGACGGACATTCGTATCGCGTCGGATACCGCCTACTTTCGCCCGGCAGGTATCAACAACGGTCTCACCTCTGCGGAACTGGGGCTGAGCTATATGCTGCCGCGTGCGATTGGCACCAGTCGAGCATTTGAGATCATGTTAACGGGTAGAGATGTCGACGCCAGGGAGGCGCAGCGGATTGGCATGTTGTCTAAAGTGGTGCCGCAGGAACAACTGCTTGAGGAGTGCTACGCCATTGCAGAGCGCATCAACGGCTTCAGCCAACTGGGCGTTGAGCTCAGCAAGCAGATGTTATGGGCGGGCATGGAAGCCAGCAGTTTGCACTCCCACATGAACCACGAGGGGCACGCACAACTTTTCGTGCGCATGACGACCAAAAATTTTGATGAGGCGATCAGGGCGCGCAAGGAAGGCAGAGCGCCTGATTTTAAGGATTAGCCAGAAGCGGTTGTTGCGCGGCTTGGCAGTGCCGGCATCTTTTTGTGGCGGGAATCGCCGATAGTGAAAAACCGGCCCTGACTATAAGCCAAGCTGAAAATACGTATTAAGTGCGTGCAGGATATTGTCGACAGCGACGGATGCCAGAATCAGCCCCATCACGCGGCTGATAATACTAGCACCGGCAGTGCCGATTATTCGCTGAATGGGGCTTGCCACTAGCAGCAGGGCCATCGAGCACAATATGACTGCGCCCATCATGACCGCCGTCACCAGCTGCTGTTCGATCGAATAGCGATGATTGTCGGTGAGCATTACCACCGACAGCATCGCGCCAGGAGACGCGAGCGAAGGCATTGCCAAGGGAAACACCGCCAGATGACTGATGTTTCCATCAAATTGCTTTTGCTCTGTTGCCGGCTTGCCGTCCCCGAAGATCATGGTAGTGGCGAACAGGAACAAAACGATGCCGCCGGCAATCTGAAAGGCCTCAAGATGGATATTCAGGCCCTCCATTAGTACCTGTCCGCCGATGATGAAGAGCAGCAGGATCAGGCCGGCTATCAGGGTTGAACGTATTGCGATGAAGCGCTGCTGGGTAGCGCTCAGGCCAGCCGTAACGGCCAGAAACACCGGGATAGTGCCGATCGGGTCGATGACGACCCAGAGCGTAATGAATTCCTTTAGTGCGATATCCCAATTCATACAGTTCCCGAAGTTAACTATTATATTATCGAAATGGATCGCTCTTGTGCGTGCTCGGTGTGACCTGCGAACACAGCGTAAAGCTTACTGTATCGTATCCTCGCCTGCTATCAGGCGGGCGTCGATGCCTGTTAGTCGATCAAAATCATAGGCACTGTATTCAAAAAATAGTGGAAATTCACTGCTGTGAATGAAGTGTTTGCCATGCAGCGTAACAAGCTCCAGGGTCACGTCTCCCGCCAAGCTTTGTATCTTGAGCACTAGATCAGCCTCCGATGCAGACAGTTCACGCTGTAAGTCCTCATTCGCTAATCCTTCAATCTGCAGGTTTTTGAGCGCCGCTATCAACGCTTCGAGTTCTGTTGTATCTGGTTTGCCGCCAGTCTCGGATCGCCAGTGCCCATTCTCAAAATAGAGATTGTAGAGATCGGTGTCGATACGCAGTGGCGCTCGAACCTGCAACAACCTGGGCTCAAGCCAGGCGCCACTGACTGCGGGTGCCTCAGAGGTGCTGAAGGCTATGCTGTAAATCTTATCCTGCTTGTCGTTGCGCGCGTGTGTCTTGCGAAAACCCGGTGAAGTTCCAAAAAAGATGGTGCCCAGTTTCTGGCCGCCCGAAAAAAGTGTCAGGCGTTTCTGATAGTAATAGTCGGCTACCTGAAAGCGTTGACGCGCGGTAGAGGAGTCGGCGACCGGCCAGTTTCCTGACTGGGTCGTCAGCTTTTGCAACAGGCCATTGATTTTGGTTGCATTGGCCGGCAGGCTATCGAGGTCTGGCAACAGCCACTGCTCTCCCGAACGAATGAGAACTGCCTCATTGTCGAACTCATCGCCGATACGCAATTCATCTATTGCATTGACAGGAAAGGGCGCAAACACCTGTTTTACGTAGTGTTGCTGCGCAGAGAGCTCTGGCCAGAATACGACCACGACGAGACCGCACTGGATAATCATCACCACTAACAGCGCCGATACCCAGTGGTTCACAGGGACAGTCCTCTGGCGTATCGACGCCGCCGCAAAAGGCGTTGCAGCCAGCTGCCTAGCGCAAGTATTGCCAGCCCTAGCAGCGCGAGGCCATAGTTAAAATACTCGATCAGTAACTGCGCCTGGCGCTCCATGGGCGGTAGAGTGCGATTAAAGTGTGCGCGCGAACGAATTTCCAGCAACTGCTCATCTTGTAAGGCCCAGTCCAGGGTGTTTTGGAACAAATCAAGCGGCCCCAGATACTGTGTGCCACTCGCCGCAACCAGGCTGTTGAGGACTTTGTCATTCATAAAGTCATTGGACGAAAAAAGTACGATCCGCGCCGACTCCGATGAGCGCTCGAGTAAGCTCCTGTGCTTAAAAAGAGGATTTTCTGCGTCTGCGAAGAATGAAGTGAAACGGCCCTCCATCACCACGCCTAAATTTCGGCTGTCCTCATGCTCGGCAGCGGGTGGGCGTAAAGTGCTCTGGCCGCTGGCATCCACGCCGGGCATGACGTCCTTGCTCTTGCTCAGCCATGCGTTTGGAGAACTCTTCAGTAGCACGGAAACTCGCCTGCCAGTGCCCCCTTTAACTGTGATGGGAGAGGCCCATGCCATTGTCATTTGCGGCAAGCTACTCGTTGCTGCGTGATCGGGAGACAATCCGGGGTGACGCAGGTCGATGAAATACGGGTACTCGATCAACTGCATATCGCGAAACTCATAGTCGCCGGACTCTCGCGAAATAGGCGTATGAAAACTCGAGCTCTGCGTATCCAGCACCAGGGTCTTCCCAATAGTGAGTCCATGATGCGTCAGCCACTGCTGTAGGCCGCTATCCCGGTCCCGTAATTGCAACTGGCCGCCACTAAAATCTGCGGCAAATGGCGAAGTTGCCAGGACCACTGTTCCGCCGCGCATCAGGAACTGGTCGATGGCGAAGATCGACTTCTCGTCGAGTTTTTGTGGTGCCACCACGGCCAGAATATCTGCCTCGGGTGTTACGCTGCCGTCGGACAAGTCCTCGAGCCGGATGCTGTAGTCGCGCGTGACAGCGCGCTCCAGATTGGCGAACGAAGGGGTACTTGCGGCGCTTTGGGCTATCTTGGGGCCAGCGGGAGGCAGTGTCAGCGCCACTATTTTAGTCAAGCCCGGCGCAAACCGCTTCAGGCCGGAGTCCAGTACCAAACGGAAAGCCGCCGGATTGAAATCTTCCGTAGGTAATTCCACCACCTGTTGCGAATCCGCCAGTGTCAGGTAGAAGAAGAAGGTTTTGGAGTCTACCGTTGAGGCCGTCATGGGTTTGAAGCCCCATAGGTCGACTATCTTGGTGGCGACTGTGCCACCTTGTGCCTCCGGTTCAATGAATCGCACGCTGAATTTACCCGCGGAGTTTTCCTCGGCCAGTTGCAGCGGGGACAAGATGGCTTTTTTGTACGCCAACAAATAATCTGGTAGCAATTCATCGGCGGACACATAACCGATAAATTCCACAGGCTCATCAATACCGTCGAAAAGGTTGCCGCCCGAGTGATAATCTACCATGACCTTTTTGATAATATGGCTTATGTCGTACTCCGGGTTGCGCAGCTTCACCTCAGCAGTGTCATTGGGGGAGGCATGCACTTCGATGAGATCGGCGAACCCCAGTGACCTGTGTTCATTACCATAGCTGACCAGGACATTGAAATAGGCGTTTACCAGCGATGACTTATGTCGGTCGGCTATGTGGAAAGGGGTGGCGGAGATGCCGTACTGGGTGTTGGCCTCCAGTTCCACCTCCGGGTTTTCGGCAGGGTCCACAAACTCGACCCGGACCTGGCCCTTGCCAGCCACCTCGTACTCTCGCAACAGGTCGCGCAGCTGGGGCACCAGTGGTGCTAATAGAGAGTGTGTCTGGCTGCTAAAATAGCCGCGTATCAGAAGCGGCTCCTGTAACTCGGACAGCACATTGCGGGTCGGCTGGGAAAGTGAAAATAACTTTCCCTCGGTCATGTCCCAGCGCTGGGCGGCCAGCTGGCCCAGCCAGATATTTGCCAGTACGAGATTGCACACCAACAACAGGATGCCGATACGCCAGTGTCGCTGGCGGGGTGTGCCAGCCCGCTTGGCCCAGCGTCCTTTTTCCAGGACAAAAACGTTGAGGGCCAAAAATGCTACAGTCAGGCTAATGTAGTAGAGCAAATCGCGCAGGTCGATGATGCCCCGGTTGATACTTTCGAACCGCGCACCACTGCCCAGTAGGCGCAATATCTCAGCGGTTCTGTCGTCAAAAAAAGCGGTTAAGGTCGCGCTACCCAGCAGGTAGAGAATCGAGCACAGCACCACCGTACCGATCAGGCTGACGATGGGGTTGTCTGTGCGGGCCGAGATAAACAGACCGATAGCCAGATAGGTGGCGCCCAGCAGTAGCGTTGCCAGATAGCCGCCAATGACCGGACCCCAGTCCAGGTTCGCGATAAGGGCGACCGTGATGGGCAGGGGTAGTGTGCTCACCAGGGCCATTAGCAGAAGGGTTAGACAGGCCCAGAATTTGCCGATAACGAAGTGCCACAGCCCGGTGGGCTGGGTGAGTATGTGTTCCAGCGTGCCGTATTGCCGCTCTTCGCTCCACATGCGCATAGTCAGGCTGGCGCAAAGAAATATCAGCACAATAGGCATCCATTCGAACAGGGGGCGAACATCAGCGATATTGCGGGCAAAAAATGACTCTACCCAAAAAAATATAAATCCGTTGGCAGCCGCAAAGCTCCCCAGGAATAGCCACGCAACTGGCGACGAGAAAAACAGCCGGATTTCCTTCTGGGCTACACGGCGCGCGACCGAATTAGTCGCCATTGTCGTTTACCTCCCGAAAGACTGTTTCCAGGTCGCGCTTTATGTCCTGTAGTTGGTACAGTTTCGCACCGGTCTTGACCACGCATTGCACGATATTGTTGGCGGCGGTATTGGGGTCTACATTGGGGTGCAGATGGAGCTCAAATTGCAGACACCCGTCATCGGTATCAACTGTGTCCAGCGATGCAACCTGCGGCAGGCGATTCAGGTAAGCGCCCAGCGGTTGCTCGGTGGTACTGGTGCGAAGTGACAGCGCCTTACTGACATGCAGTTCTGCCAATCCCTGATCCAGGGCCAGTTGGCCGTTACGCAGCATGAGTACGCGGTCACAAACGGCATCGACTTCCTGCATGATGTGCGTGGAAAGAATGATGGTAGTTCTTCTGGCCAGTCGCTTGATCAGACGCCGCATGTGTTCCGCCTGATTGGGGTCGAGGCCGTTAGTGGGTTCATCCAGAATCAGTAGCTTCGGTTGCCCCAGTATTGCCTGAGCGACCCCCACACGCTGCCGGAGGCCGCGCGACAGGATTTGAATAGGGTCCAGTGCCCGCTCTGCGAGGTCGGTGGCCAGCAGCGCTTCGCGCACCGCAGCCATGCGTTGCGATGCGGGTATTCCCTTGAGTGTGGCGACGTAATCCAGATAATCGGCGACCATCATTTGCGGGTAGATCGGTAAATTTTCGGGCAGGTAGCCCAGATGACGTTGCACCGTGCGTGAGTCACTGACCGGGTTGACGCCGTCAATACGGATACGGCCATCTGAAGGTTCCAGATAGCCGCTGAGCATTCTCATGATGGTGGTTTTGCCGGCGCCATTGTGGCCCAGCAGACCGACAATTTCATGGTCTCCAATAATGAAAGACACGTTCTTTACGGCAGTGGTTGCACCGTAGAGACGAGTCAGGGATTGTACTTCAATCATACGGATGACAGTCGTTGTGAGGTCGTCATGGGGAAGCTACTATGGTGAAGCACTGATTAATTCAGTGTTAGAAATCTAATAGTAGCTTAATTACAAAAACAATGAGTACAAGGTTTAGCACGTGGCGGATCATTCGTTCGCCCCCGTGCATGGTAAAATGTGCGCCCAGGTAGCCGCCTATCGAGTTGCCCGCGGCCAGCGCGATTCCTATGATCCATAGCAACTCCAGCTGGCTGGCGAAGATTGACAGCGCGACGACGGTGTAGACGGCGACAATAAACACTTTGTGCATATTGGTCCGCACCAGATCTAGGCCCATGACGCGGTTGAGTACTGGCATGATGATAAAACCCACCCCCAGTTGGATAAAACCACCCCAGAAGCCCACAACTACCATCAGCAGATGGCCATGCAACAGCTCTCGCGGCGTGGGCTGGTAGTCTTTTGTTTTTTCCGTGGGATTCCGGTCGAAGTGCATGACCACCATCACGCCGATCATAATCAATGCCAGGGCCCGGTTGAACCAGACGCCGTCAAGGTTTATGCCGAGTAATGCACCGGCCACAGCGCCGGGAATGGCGCACGCAGCAAGGCTCAGGCTGAGTTTAAAGTCTTTGAAACCGGAGCGGGCAAACGTCACCACCGAAGTGATATTCTGCGCGAGGATACCGATGCGATTGGTGCCGTTGGCCACTGGGCCGGGTATGCCCATAAAGACCATCACTGGCACGGTCAGCAGTGAGCCCCCGCCGGCGACCACATTCAGAAACCCCCCGGCGATTCCCACGACAGCGATCAGGGCAAGCTGCCACAGTTCGAATGCCAAGTTCAGTCTTCCCGCCAGGGTTCGCGCAGGGTGACAAACTCCTCTGCCGTGGTGGGGTGAATGCCGATGGTGGAGTCAAAAATGGCTTTGGTGGCGCCCGCACGCATCGCGATGGCGATGCCCTGCAGGATTTCGCCTGCATCGGGACCCATCATATGCACGCCGACAACACGGTCGGTCGCGGTGTCCACGATCACTTTCATAAAGGCTTTTTCGTCGCGGCCACTGAGCGTGTGTTTCATCGCTCGGAAACTGGATTTGAACAGGGTAATGTCTTTGAAACGCGCGCGTGCCGCCTCCTCGGTGAAGCCGACGGTGCCGATGGTGGGTTGGCAAAAAACCGCTGTGGGGATGAAGTCGTACTCTACCTGGTGCTCTAAATCGCCAAAATTACGGCGTGCAAATGCCATACCCTCGGCCAGCGCTACCGGTGTCAGTTCGATACCGCCGGTGACATCCCCTAACGCAAAGATACTGGGTTCACTGGTGCGGTAGTGCTCGTCAACATCAATGGCGCCGAGCTCATTCACGGTGACATTCACATTATCCAGACCCAGGCCTTCGAGGTGGGCCCTGCGTCCCGTTGCATACAGTACCGCGTCCGCTTCTAGCGTTGTACCGTCCGTCAACGCCAGTTTTAGGCCGGCAGCCTCCGGGCTAATTGATTCAACATTGACCTCAAAGCGCAGGTCCACCCCGCTTTTGGCAATTTCCTGAGCGGCGTGGGCGCGAATGTCGGTATCGAAGCCACGCAAAAACAGCGGGCCGCGATAGAGTTGCGTCGTTTGCGCGCCCAAACCATTAAAAATACCCGCAAATTCCACCGCGATATAGCCCCCACCAACAATCACCACGCGTTCAGGAAACGTGTCGAGATCAAATATCTGATTCGATGTGAGGGCGTACTCACTACCCGGAAAATTGGGGATATGGGGCCAGCCACCGGTGGCTATGAGCAGTTTTTCGGCGGTATACCGCGTCTCTCCAATCGCCACTGTGTGGGCGTCGATGATACGGGCACGTCCGTCGAACACCTGCGCGCCCGCCCCGCCCAACAAATTGCGGTAGATACCGTTCAGGCGCGAAATCTCGGTTTTTTTGTTGTCGCGTAACGTCGCCCAGTCAAAGCGTGGCGCATCGCTGTTCCAGCCAAAGCCCTGTGCGTCCTTGAAGTTCTTGCCGAATTCTGCCGCGTATACATACAGTTTTTTGGGCACGCAGCCGACATTGACACAGGTGCCGCCCATATAACGATCCTCTGCGATCGCGACTTTGGCACCAAACCCCGCCGCCATGCGGGCCGCCCGCACGCCACCCGAGCCGGCGCCAATCACAAACAGGTCGTAGTCAAATTGGCTCATGTGAATCTCCTTGGAAATAGTGCGCAAGTCTAGCAGCACCGGTGCGCTTGTTCACTGATAGTCGCTGTAGCATTCAGGCGCGAACGAGAATAATTCAATACTTTCTGAATAGCGCCGGGTGTTTTTCTTTATCATAGGGGCCCCCTGCAATATCGTGCTTACTGAGAGAGAATAGAAAAAGGACGGATGGAAAAGTATGAGGCTAAATAAATTGTTGAACAATCGTTCGCTGGTCTGGCTTGCGACTTTGCTGGTGACGGTTTTTGTTCAGGTGGAGACTACTGCTCTCGCACAGGATGAAATACTACTCAAAAATGGTTCGCGAATTCTGGGCCAGGTGACCGGCGCAAGGGACGGCGTGGTCTCTATCGATACGGATTTCGCCGGTACAATCAAAGTGGAACTCGAGCAGATAAAGTCTGTGAATACTCAGGATCCAGTGGTCATATTGATGACCGACGACTCCGTACAACAAGACTCGACGCTGCTGATTGCGGACGAACAGTTGGTGCTGTCTGAGTCTGGACAGAGCTTCCCACTGGGAGATTTGGCTGTGATCAACCCCGATCCATGGGAGTTAGGCGAGGGTTATCGTTGGACGGGTGGGATTGGATTCGCCCTGATCAGGCAGCGCGGGAATACCGATACCGATGAAGTCGATTACCAGCTTGACTCCAAGTGGCGCAGTAAGCGTGATCGGTACACGGTGGGGGCTAATGGCGAGACCGATGAAGCCAATGGCACCAAAACAGCCGACAATTGGCGCGTGAGCGCAAAGTACGATTACTTCCTCGAAGAGCCAAATTACGGGGGTGTACTTGCCCAGGCCGAGAAAGACAAGTTTCAGGATCTCGATCTTCGCTATCTGCTTGGTCCGTACTTCGGTCGTCAGTTTTACGACGAGCCGGTATTCTCTCTCCAGAGCGAACTGGGTTTTTCCTATGTCACCGAGGAGTACAATATTGCCGAGGATGATGAGTACGGCGCCAGCAATTGGAATATCCATGTATCCAGCGACTATCTGGGCGGGGATTCTTCTTTGTATTTTGACCAGTTTGGTCTTTGGAACCTGAAAGATACCGCCGATGTCATCGTGAATTCCACATTTGGGCTGTCATACCCATTGCTGTGGAATATAGAGGCTGCAGTAGAATTACTGCTTGAGTACGATTCTGGCGCGGTCGCGGATGTAGACTCTCTGGACCAAACCTATAAGTTCCGCATCGGCTATACGTGGTGACAGCGAGGCCGGTTCCGCAGGAACTGGCCAGAGTTGGATTTTTACTCCGGCGGTCGGTGCGCCGCCCCTGCTAGCGCAGTCCTTTGATCAAGCTGCGGAACCAGTCAGCCAGGGTTTCGTGTTTGTAGTCGCTGAACTCACCGGCATCCATGAACATGCCGTGATCTTTACAGACTTCGTACCAGATATGCGGCTGGCCGGGGTCTGCGGCTTTCTCCATGTCCTTGCCACAGCGCGGGCAGGCGGCGTCGTCCACGGCATCCCACTTTCTACCTTTGCTGGCTTTGCCGGTGTCCAGAGCCTCGCCCATCCACTTGCCCTTGAGCAGGTTCTCCTCTCCCTGGTCGAACCACATGCCCTCACAGTTGCTACAGCGGTCTATCAACACATCACTGCCGTAGGAGATTTCTTCCATGCCATGACCACACTTGGGGCATTTTATACTGTGTACTTCTGGGCTATATTCCATATACGCTCTCCATTGATGGCCACCAATCGTTATTATTCAATCTCTAGTCCAATGGATTATCGTACGCGCCTAGCGTCAGGGCAAGGACAGCTGCAAGAAAAACCCTCGAGACAATGGCCTTGAGCGGACATCAGGCCCCTGATTCGGTTTAGCACCAACTGGCCTCAGGCCCGGGCCGTTTCAGCATTTCCTCGATATTGGCGTTAAGTATGCGATAGCCCACATTCCCATAGAGTATCTGCCGGCCGTCGTTCAGGACCCAGGTGGGACTGCCTTTGACGCCCAGATCGCGTGCATTCTGTTGGTCCTTACTCAGCGCGGCCACGGCCTGACCATCCATGATGGTCGCTTTTAGCGCCCGGCTGTCCAGCCCGTGCTGTTGGGCCAGATCTAAAAGAAGCGTGAGATGGCCAATGTCCTGGGCCTCCATAAAAAAAGCGCGGCGAATTTGCAAGGCCATGGTTTTGACGGCATCTTCGCCGCTGATGATAGCCACTGCTTTCAGCATCAGGTGTGCAGACAGCGATGATCGAGGCTTGACGTGGGTCCAGACATCGCGGTGAACAGGGCTGTCCGTAAAGGGTTCTGCGGAGTGTATGACATGCGCGCTGAATTTCTCGAAGCCGTCGTCTTCCCCCCAGCGCTGTGAAATCTTGGCGTGAGCGTCGCCAAAAATATCTACGAAGCGGTAGCGCACCTGAATCTGTTGGCCCCACTGTTTCTGTACTTCCTCCAGTCTTGGCTGGGCGATCCAGGCCCATACACAAAGCACGTCGGTGTAGTAGTCGATCACTGTGGGGGTAGTGTCAGCCATGGTCATGCTTCCGGAGAGTGCGGAATAAGATAATTGCAGAAAACTGTCCCAATGCACAATATACCTCCCGCCACCGGGCAGTTTGGCAAGAACCCTCTAGGCGACAAGGACAAGCTCCTGCCTACCAACCATGGCTTTGACGAATTTTTCGGCAATTTGTATCACCTCAATGCAGAGGAGGAGCCAGAGACCGAGTTCTATCCCAAAGATCCAGACTTTCGCAAGCGCTTCGGGCCACGGGGTGTTATCCACTCCTACGCCGATGGCAGGATCGAGAACACCGGCCCGCTGACACGCAAGCGCATGGAAACCGCAGACGATGAGTTTACCGCTGCTGCGCTGAAGTTCATCGACAAGGCGAACACCGAGGGCAAGCCCTTCTTCGCCGATCAATTGTGGTTGTTCGACCCTGTTCAGCAGGAGGTGGGTAAGTGGTTGATGACGTTTCGCGAATTTCCGCCACGACAGCCCACGGCCAGCTTCAATATTGACGACATTATGCAGCAGATGCAGCAGATGCAGCAGATGCGATCGATGGGCGGTGCAGCTGGCGCTGGTGCGCAGAAGGCGCCAGCTCAATAGCTGGTGCTCTCACTTAACGTAGCGGCGAATCGCCAGGTAATCGCGGGCTATGGTGTCGGAATTGAAGGTGTGCACTCCGGCGAAGCTGGTATCGGGTGACAAAATGGCCTGTAGTTCACCATCGGGATTTATCAGGAATAATTTCACACCGTGCACAACCTGGTACTCATTGCCCTCAGATTCGATGTCAGGCCCTTCCAGGGGGATTAGCTGCGCGACGATACCCAACCCCTGTTCAAAGGGCAGATACAGATCGTTGTCATCGCTGTGCGTCAAACCAACGAAATCTGGATCAAAAAAGGGGACGTAAGCCGACATTTGCGACACGGTATCGCGCGCGTGATCAACGGTATAAAACAGTACGTCCAAATCGGAATGCCCCTCTACTTCTAGTTCTCGGGTTACATCAGCCAGCTGCGACAAGGTGGTGGGGCAGATATCCGGGCAGGTGGTAAAGCCGTAGGATACGAGGTGCCAGCGCCCTTTCAGGGCTCTGTTGGCAAACACCTGGTTGTGATGGTCGGTCAGCTGGAAATCTGGCAGGGGACGGGCCTGAGATAGCAGCACACCCTGTATCTGTGGCGGAGTTGCGGGCCGGTTTAATAGAACTATGGCGGCGACTATCACAATGGCAGCATTGGCTAACAGAAAACCCGTTAACATCCGCGCGCGGGGAAACATGCTCAAAATCAGGGTACGCCTATGGGTCGAAGAATGTTTCTCGGGTGAAGAATGTGTAGTCACCCTCGATTGCCATAAGGGCGATAAGGACGACGATAGCAGATAGCGGTACGAACAGCACATACTTCAATGCGAGTCTTTCCCAGGCAACGTGCATAAAGATTGCGACGATGAGTCCCGCCTTGAGGAACATAAAAACCAGAATCAACGTCCAGCGCAAATAGCCCTGAACGTGGAAAAAATCGACCAGATACGAAAAGGTACTGAGAATGAACAGTAACGCCCAGATCTTCAGGTAAATGCCGATAGGATGTTGTTGGCCGGCAGTCTCGCTCATGATTTCACCTCACCACAGGTAGAAGAAAGCAAAAATGAAAACCCATACCAGATCGACGAAGTGCCAGTAGAGGCCGGTAATTTCAACAATGGCATAGCCCTTGTCTTCATAGTACCCACGCCCAACCCGGCGCGCGATGACAGACAGGTAAATCACCCCGGCCGTAACGTGCAGACCGTGAAAGCCCGTGATCATAAAAAACGCAGAGCCAAATTGCGCCGCACCAAACGGATTCCCCCAGGGTCGCACGCCTTCCGATATCAGCTTGGACCACTCAAAGACCTGCATGCCGACAAAAGATGCGCCCAGTAGAGCTGTGATTATCATCAAGATAGCGGTTTTGCGTTTTTCCCGGTTGTAGGCACAGTTCACCGCCATTGCCATGGTGCCGCTACTGGTGATCAACACGAAGGTCATGATAGCGATCAGTATCAGGGGTAAATGCGTTCCGCCTATCTCCAGTGCGAAGACTTCGCTGGTGTTGGGCCAGTCGTCCGTCTGCGACAGCCTGACGTTCATATATCCGGTCAGGAACACGCTAAAAATAAAGGTGTCGCTGAGCAGAAATATCCACATCATCAACTTGCCCCAGGGCAAGTCGAAGGCCTGCTTGTCCGCCGACCAGTCGGCTACCAGGCCGTCGACGCCCGGTGCGCTATAACGGTTGTTTTTGTCTGTCTCGATCGTCATGGGATGGCTCTCAAAATCCGCACATGCCAGCAAGTGCGTTAATGGTTTCCGGCCTGCTGGTGAGCAATGCAAATAGCACCAGCCAGACCCCCAGCAGGAAATGCCAGTAGGTCGCGCACAACTGTAATGGTGCATTCAGGGACTCGGGGTTATTGTCGTACCACACGCGAAAGACCACGTTGGAGAGCACCACCAGTCCGCCGATCAGGTGCAGCCCATGAATCGCCGTTAACAGGTAGAAATAACTGTTCGCCGGGTTGCCCGCCATGTAAAAGCCCATGGATTGCAGGTGCAACCAGAGGTCGAACTGCGCCGCCAGAAACAACACGGTAAAGAACACGGTGGCACTGATCCCGGCCACAGTTATATTGAGTTTACCGGTGCGCGTGCCGCCCAATCCCCACTGTATGGCGAGACTGGCGCAGGCCAGCAGAGCGGTGTTAAACCAAAGGCGGGAGGCGTCGGTGAAGGGTTGCCACGGCTGGCCTGCGAGCGCTTCGAAATCCGGGTACTGGGAGCGCGCCAGAAAGGTTATGATGAAGAGGAAGAAAAGGACGCCGACGATTGCCAGAATAAAACGCAGCATGATACGCATGGCGGCCGCGGGATCTGGGCCGCTGTATTGTGCGTCGGTGGCGGCAGCGGTCGGGTGTAGCCAGGGCTTGTCGCGTAACATTCTCAGGATATTCATGAATGGCGTTCCTCGTGGTCACCCGCGGTTTGCTCGACGGCAGTGACCGGGTGATTCTGTGGAATAAAGTCGTGCTCGGCGCCGGGCACGCTGTAGTCGTAAGCCCAGCGGTAGACCTTGGGCAGTTCGTGCCCCCAGTTGCCGTGACGCGGGGGTACATCGGGTGTTTGCCACTCCAGACTGGTCGCCTCCCAGGGGTTGTGGCCGGCCGGTTTGCCACTGCGTAGACTCGAGAACACGTTGTATAGAAAAATCAGCTGGCTCACCCCGACGATCAAGGCTGATATTGTGATACTGGCGTTAAGTGTCTGGGCTGATTCTGGTATGAAATCGGTGGACCCCATCGCGAAGTAGCGCCGCGGCACACCGAGGAAGCCCAGATAGTGCATTGGCAGGTAAATGGCGTAAGTGCCAAGGAAGGTGAACCAGAAGTGAATCTTGCCCAGCCGTTCGTTAAACATTCTACCCGTGATCAGCGGATACCAATGGTAGATGGCGGCAAACAACACCATGATGGGCGACACCCCCATCACCATATGAAAATGAGCCACGACAAAATAGGTGTCCGACAGTGGCAGGTCGACTGTGACATTACCCAGAAACAGGCCGGTCAGACCGCCGTGGGTAAAGGTAAAAATAAAGCCGATGGCGAAGAGCATGGGTACGGTGAGATGGATGTTGCCGCGATACAGCGTGAGTATCCAGTTGTAGACCTTGATGGCAGTCGGCACCGCAATAATTAGCGTAGTGGTGGCGAAGAAAAATCCGAATGCCGGATCCATGCCACTTACATACATGTGGTGTGCCCACACAAAAAAGCTGAGGCCGCCAATGCCGACAATAGCCCAGACCATCATGCGGTAGCCAAAGATATTCTTGCGTGCGTGCGTGGCCAGTACATCAGACACCATGCCGAACGCGGGGAGAGCGACGATGTACACTTCCGGATGTCCGAAAAACCAGAACAAGTGCTGGAAAAGTACGGGGCTACCACCGGAGTAATCCAGGTTTTCTCCAAGTGACACCAGAGCAGGCATGAAGAAACTGGTCCCCAAGGTTTTGTCCAGCATCATCATAATGGCGCTGACCAGTAGCGCCGGGAACGCCAGTAACCCGAGAACCGTAGCGGTAAAAATACCCCAGACGGTAAGTGGCATGCGCATTAATGTCATGCCATGGGTGCGTGCCTGCAACACCGTCGTGACGTAATTCAAACCACCCATGGTGAAGGCGACGATAAAAATTGCCAGTGACGCCAGCATCAGAATGATGCCCCAGTCATAACCCGGTGTCCCCATCAAGATGGCCTGCGGCGGATACAGTGTCCAGCCCGCACCGGTGGGTCCGCCCGGCACAAAAAAACTGGCCAGCAATACGATCACTGAAAGCAGATAGATCCAATAACTGAGCATATTCATAAACGGGAAGACCATGTCCCTGGCGCCGACCATCAGAGGGATTAAATAATTACCAAAGCCCCCGAGTAACAATGCAGTCAACAGGTAGATCACCATGATCATGCCGTGCATGGTGACAAACTGCAGATAGTCGCTGGGATTGATGAAATCGAATGTATCGGGAAATCCCAACTGTAAGCGCATCAGGCCCGAGAGGCACAGTGCCACCAGCCCTACAAATACCGCTGTAAGTGCATATTGAATCGCAATGACTTTGTGGTCCTGGCTATAGATGTACTTGGTAATAAACGTCTGCGGATCGTGGAGGTGATCGGGCTGGTCCGCTATTGCAACGTTTTGCATGTTGTCTGCCTCGCTTGTTTGGGTCGTTACGCTGTCGGTGTGCTGAACTACAGCGTGTTCAAATAGGCCAGCAAATCATTGATTGATTGCTCATTCTGTAAGGAGCGGGCCATCAGCACCATCTGGTGACCGTAAGTGTCGCCATCGTGCGCGCCCCGCACTCCGAGGCGGAAGTTTTCCAGCTGGCGTTTCAGATACCAGTCACCCTGACCAGCCAAACGCGGTGCCTGCAGTGCGTAGTTGCCCTGCGCCTGTGCGCCGTGGCAGGCGCCGCAGGTGGTGTAAAAGGCCGCCCCCCGTTGCGGGTCGCCGCTGAGTGTCTCCGTGGGCGCGTCTGCCTCCAGGGTTGCGATATAGGCGGTGACATTTCGGATGGCCTGGTCGTCTGGCAACAGATTGGCCATGGGTGCCATCTGCCGACCAAACTCATCGCCTTCGCTGCTGCCGCGGATGCCGTGTTTGAAATGTTCAATCTGGCGCGTAATGTACCAAGCGGGCAGTACAGCAAGACTGGGTGCATTCATCGAGACATTGCCCTGCGCTTGCGCGCCATGGCAGGCGGCACAGGTGGCATAACTGGTCTGACCTGCGACGGGGTCGCCCGCTGGTATGGCTTGCATTTCACTCCACGTGGGTTGCTGTGCCAGCCAGTTATCAAAATCCTGCTGCTGATCGACGACGACCTGACCGCGCATCGTGAAATGTGCGATACCGCACAACTCCATACAGAGTACATCGTATTTGCCGGTGACTGTCGGTGTCAGCCAGACGTACGTCACCATGCCGGGCACCATATCCATTTTTACGCGAAACTGCGGTACCGCAAAGTTGTGTAAAACGTCTTTGGAGCGCAGTAGCAATTTTACTGGCCGATCTATCGGCAGGTGCAATTCGTTACTGACAACCAGCACGTCATCGTTACTGGCGGGATCACTACTGCTCATACCGAAGGGGTTATCGGGGCCCACAAAACGTGAATCGACTTCTCCCAGAACGCCATCGGCGCCAGGAAAGCGGTAACTCCACTGCCACTGTGCTCCGACAACTTCTACTTCGTCGGCGCCCTCGGGCACGTCGACGAAATCCGCCCATACAATAAGTCCTGGCGCGAGCATCGCGGCAACTCCCACCGTCGTAATGATGATCAACCAGGTCTCAAGCTTTTTGTTTTCAGGTTCGTAGTGCGAGCGACGTGAGGGATCAAAGCGATAGCGAAAGATGGCCCAGGCCATGAACAGATTTACCGCAACAAAGATAAAACCGGTGATATAGAGCGTCAGGTTAATGGTGGTATCGATAGCGCCCCAATTGGAGGCTATTGGTGTCATCCACCATGGGCTCAGCCAGTGAAAGACCAGTGAAATGACAACCAACAGAACCAGCGCTACCACGATCTTCATGTCAACTCCTGGTCCGGTCGCCCGCTGGCAAACCGGAGTACAAAGGACTTCGGAATGTAGCTATTATTTTTAGTTATGCATTACCCTATTGGTGGCGCCAGGCGGTGCCCTTTATCATTTGTTCAAATTTCCCGCGCACACCGATAAACCATGCCGGGGCAGAATGTCCCTCGCCTGCCGACGCCAGCTTGGGATGTTCATTCGTGACCTGGCTCAGGATGTGCTCCTGGGACTCGCTTACGTCCACCACCAGAATATGTTTACCGGCGCGCAGGGCATCTTGAAAGCGAATAAAATCCGCGTGTGGTGTCTGGATTCCAATCAGTCCGCCCTCCCAGGTGCAGAAACCAAGAACGATGACGGCAAGGAAAATGGGGGGTGTCCAGGTAATAATATTGGTAATGCCGGTGACCCATGCGGCACCGATAATCAGGGCTGCGCCGATGACGCCAATGACCGCGCCGCGTTTGGTGCCACCGACTACGTCTTTTCGCAACACTGCTTCAACGTCGTTCAAATGGTGGGCTTGTACGCCCACGTCATCCTTGCTGAGCACGTGTATCTGCGGCGTGGTAACACCGGCGTGTTCCAATTGCTGTTCGATGAGTTCGAGATCGTTCAGGTCATCACTGATGTAGTAATGGCGTTTCATAATGCGCTCCCCTATCGGTCTTATTTAAGTGAGGGTACTAAAGGCCGTGTCTGCAGTTCGAAAAAGGCACTGCTGGCCACGCCAGGGCTGTCAAATTGTGGCTTTGAGCGCCCCTTCCCGACATCCGATTTGAGTATAGCACTCGCGAAATGCGACGCTAGCTACTGCGCATGCCGGTGGGAGACGCGCATCCGTTTTTAGTCCTTTATAGAATATCCGCAATCGCGGTTAGCATAGAAAAGTATAAAAAGTGGGCATAAACAGCTCACTTTTAAAAAGTTGTTGATCTGAACAGGGTGAATAGCCTTTTTTAAGACTATTTTGCTACAAGTAGTCCGTTTGATAGATGAATAACGATTAAAAACGCCTACATTTTCAAGATAATCTTGCCCATGTGCTGTCCTCCCTGCATGTGGGCGTGTGCCTGCTCCACGTGTTCCAGGGGGTAGATACTGTCGATCATTGGTTTGATATTGCCACTCTCCAACATTGGAAAAATGTGCGTTAAAATTTCTTTGACCATCACTGATTTCTGGGCGAATGTCTGTGCGCGCAGCGTGGATCCAGTCATGGTGATACGTTTCATCAGCAGCGGCGCAAAATTGACCTCAGTCTTGAAGCCGTTCATATACGCGATATTGACAATGCGGCCTTCCGGTGCGGCGAGATTGAGGTTTTTCTGGATATAGTCGCCGCCAATCATATCGAGGATGACATCGATCTTGTTGCTAAATCCCAGCCCGGTGAGGACTTCTTCGAAGTCTTCCGTTTTGTAGTTGATCGCTGCTGTGGCGCCGTGCGCTTCCAGCGCCCGACATTTTTCGCTGGTTCCGGCAGTGGTGTATACCTTGGCGCCCAAGGCGGCGCACGTCATTACAGCCAGCGTGCCGATGCCGCTCGCCCCCCCGTGTATCAGAACTCTTTCCCCTGACTGCAGGCCGGCGCGCTGGAACAGGTTATGCCATATCGTGAGCAAGGCCTCTGGCAGCGCAGCGGCTTCACCCTTACTGAAGCCGGTGGGAATCGGCATACACTGCCCGACAGGCGCGACAGCGTACTCGGCGTAGCCGCCACCGTGCGTCAGGGCGCAGATTCGGTCTCCCACTTGCCAGTTTGTCACCTTATCGCCTACTACCTGCACGGTTCCTGAAACTTCCAGCCCCATGATGGGGGAGGCATCCTTTGGCGGCGGGTATAGCCCCTTGCGCTGCAAAAGGTCAGCTCGATTGAGACCTGCGGAATGTACTTTTATAAGCACCTCGCCGGCACGTGGTTGCGGCACGGGCCCGTGCTCAATACTCAGGTGGTGGCTCTCGGGATCAATCGCTACATAGCGACATTGATCGGGAACAGGGGTAGTTTCACTCATTTGGGTACGTCCTTTTCTTGTCGCCGCCTGACACTAAACCTGTGGTGTCACACAATTGGCATAACTTCGTCTAGCCTACGCTAAATGGCGATGGACAGCGCCACTTTCGATACGCGCTGCAATTTCCTCCTGAGTGAAGCCGAACTCGCGTAAAATTTCTTCACTGTGCTCCCCGATTTTGGCAGCGGCGCAGTGAATCTCTGCTTCGGTGCGGCTGAAGCGGGGCGCCGGTGCGGGTTGCCACACCTCGCCGTCGTCGATGAAAGTACCCCGTGCCTGATGATGCGGGTGATGGCGCACCTCGCTCATGGATAGTACTGGCGCGTAACAGACGTCAACACCGTCAAAAACCTCATCCCACTCACTTCGTGTTTTGCGTTTGATAATGGCAGTCATGTGCCCTTTCATCGCAGGCCAATTCTCCCTATCAAACTGGTGTTCAAAGTGTATCGCGTCATCCCCCAGTTTTTCCAGCAGCGCTGCATAAAATTTCGGCTCTATTGATCCCAGAGAGATGTATTTGCCGTCCGCGGTTTCGTAGACCTCGTAGAAGTGCGAGCCGGAGTCGAGCAGGTTGGTGCCGCGCTCGTCGGACCAGAAGCCCACCTGGTTGGCCGCAAAGGTACTGGCCATCAGAGTCGCCGCGCCGTCAATCATCGCGGCGTCCACTACCTGTCCCTGGCCGGAGGTCTTGGTTTCCAGCAGTGCGCACACCATGCCGTACGCCAGCATCAGTCCACCGCCACCAAAGTCGCCCACCAGGTTGAGCGGAATGGCGGGCTTTTCGCCGGCACGGCCAACTGGATGCAGTGCCCCGGCGAGCGCAATATAGTTAATGTCGTGGCCAGCTGCCCGCGCCAGCGGACCCTGCTGCCCCCACCCAGTCATCCGCCCATACACCAGTGCCGGATTGCGCGCGAGACACACATCCGGGCCCAATCCCAACCGCTCCATTACCCCGGGGCGATTTCCCTCCAGCAGGGCATCGGCTTTTTCCAATAGTGTTAGCACCGTATCAATGCCCTGTGCGTTTTTAAGGTCGACGCTGATACAGCGTTTGTTTCGGTTGAGAAAATCCAGCTTGGGATTGTGAGCAAAGGTAAACATGCTACCACCGGGACGCTCCACGCGAATGACATCGGCCCCCATATCCGCCAGCAGCATGGCGGCGAATGGCCCCGGTCCGATGCCGGCGATTTCTATGATGGTCAGGCCTTTGAGTGGTCCCATGGTGTGCGCTCCGGTGTTGGGTCAGATGTGCCGTTGGTACAGAGCACAGTGCCGCTATCGTGGTGCGGTCACAATGGCGGTATGGGTCTTACGGGGTGTCCTTGCAGATCAGGTGTTCAAACATTATTCGGGCCTCTTCCAATTTGGCAAAGATGGGGTAGTCGCTGTTCATGGCCCAGCTGATGGTCAACATATTGAGCGTACCCACCACCATGGTGGCGAGAATTTCGGCAGAAAACGCCGTTTGCACATCATCTATCTCCACGCCCGCGGTAATCAACCGGGTGAAGCTCGCTATGGTGCTGTCGCCCACTTTGCGCTGGCGTTCAGAGTCTTCGGCGAAGGTAGACGGTGCGAGCAGGATAAGTTGGCGATCGATATCTTCGTATCCCGAAAAGTTTGATTCGATGTAGTCGATCATGGCTTCCAGGCGGCCGCGAGTGGTTTGATGGTTCTCCATCAACAGACGCAACATGGGTTCAGATTGGTCGTATAGTCGGGATATTCCCAAGCCGCCTATGAGGGACTGCTTGTTGGGGAAGTGTCCGTAGAAGGTGCGACGGGCGACGTCGGCTTGTACGCAGATCTGTTCAATACTGGTATCTTCGATGCCTTGCAGGTGAAACAACTGATAGGCCGCTTCCTCGATGCGAGCGCGGATCTCCTGTTTGCGTTTTTCGCGGCGCCCCAGGGGCGCCTCTGCTGTGTCCATGAAATTTCCGTAACACGGTTGCATTCGTCGAAACATTAAACTATTTTGTATACAAATGTGCAAGTTTGCTCATTTGGGAAGCTATTAGCCATCCGTTTAGCAAAAGAACGAAGGTAACATAAATGTCTGAACGTCTTATAGTGGTGTCCACGGACTGCCACGCCGGTCTGCCCATCGCCGATTACAAGCCCTACGTGGAATCGAAATATCACGAGCTGATGGACGTGGCTGTGCCCATTACCATCGACATGATGGACAAAGCCGAGTCCACCTTCCTGATCAAGGAAATCAACGATGCCTGGCGCGCGCCCATTCAGCGGGAACTCACTGGCGCCTGGGATTACAAAGAGCGCGTGAACATGTTGGCCAAGGACGGTATCGCCGCTGAAGTCATTTTCCCGGACGGTATTACCGAAAAAAACACGCCACCCTTTGGTGCTGGTCTGGGCCTGTCGCCGCGCGATATGGTGCCTGAACTACAGTGGGCTGGCGCAATGGCCCATAACCGCTGGTTGGCCGAGTGGTGCGCCAATGATCCTGCGCGCCACATCGGGGTAGCTTCAATTCCCCTGCTATGGGATGTGCAGCAGGCGGTGGACGCCGTTCACTGGTGTGTGGAGAGTGGTCTCAGGGCAGTTATGCTACCCACCTTGTGGGGCGTCCACGACGCCTATCATCACGTCAAGTACGATCCTTTTTGGGCGGTCTGCGAAGACCTTGAAGTGATTGTTCACTTTCACTCCGGACCAGCACCACACCAGGAATACTTCGGTGCCGGGTTTCCCGTAGAAGACAAAAGAGACGAGATGCCCGGCGCTATGGGCATCTATGTATCGGAAGTGATGTGGTGGATGTACCGCCCGCTGACCTTCATGATCTGGGGCGGCGTATTTGAGCGATTTCCAAAACTAAAGACCATGATTGTTGAAGGTGGCACGATGTTCATGTTGCCCCCCTGGTTACGCTTGATGGACTTTCATTACACGGAGGGCCAGATCTCCGCCAAGCTGGGCAACTTCCGCAAACACCTGTCGCTGAAGCCCAGTGAATATTTCGCACGCAATATCGGTATCGGTGCCTCCTGCGTGTTGCGCCCTGACCTGGAGATGCGTAACGAGATTGGCCTTGAGAAGGTGATGTGGGGGAGTGATTTTCCGCACCCCGAGGGCAGTTGGCCAAATACTGCGCAGTACTTTAAAGACAACTTTAGCAATTTCCCCGAGGCAGATGGACGCAAAATTTTGGGTGAGAACGCGATAAAGTTTTACGGACTGGACCAGCAGCACCTGCAGGCCGTCGCCGACGAGATAGGCCCTACAGCTGCGCTCTTCAACTAGGGCTGTAAGTAACAGGAACGACGTATCCAAAGAGGTTTTATGACAATCGTAGAAGCATGTGAATCCAAAACCAACACCACACCTGATTTCCCCATGGGCTGGTATTCCGTGGCGCGCTCCCACGAACTGCTGGTCGGTGAGGTCAAATCCGTGCAGGCAATGGATCGGGAATTGGTCCTTTACCGCACGCGCTCCGGTGTGCCCGTGCTGCAGGACGCCTACTGCCCGCACTTGGGTGCAAACCTGGGCGTAAAGGGTCGCGTGGTCGGGGAGTCAATCCGCTGCCCGTTTCACGGCTGGCGCTACGACACCGATGGCAAGTGTGTAGAAATTCCCTATTGCGATGATATTCCCAGTCGCGCGCAGTTGCGCACCTGGCATTGCGAGGAGAAAAATGGTGAGGTTTACCTCTGGTTTCATCCGGAAAATACCGGCCCCCATTGGGAGCTGCCAAACCTGCCGGAACTGGGTGATGCCAACTGGACGAACCCGCGCTACGCGGAGTTTCTGGTGCCCGCCCATGTGCAGGATATTGCCGAAAACTCCTGTGATCCGGTGCACTTCGAGTTTGTTCACAAAATGACGGACACGCCGCCGTCGACAGTTACCATCGACGATGACGGGCGCACCCTGCACCTGAACACCGATGGCTCCAACGCCGTTATTCCTTCGCAGTTGCACGCCACCGTCTACAGTCCGGGGTTTGCGATGGTGCGAAACACGTATGGCCCCGGTGCGGAAATGGTGATGTACAACAGCGCGCAGCCCATCAATAAGCACGAAACGCGCATGCGATGGACCTTGACTGTGACGCGGGGTATCGAGGATCTGGCAGGCGACGACGTTATGGAGGGCATCATTTCGGGTCTGGACGATGACTATCCGATCTGGGCAAATAAGGTGCACAAGCACAGGCCGGTTTTTTGTAAAGAGGACAAGACGCTGGTGTTGTTTCGTAAATGGGTGCGCCAGTTCTACTTGACCTCAAAAGATAAGCAGGAGATGGCGTAACAATGCAGGATTTTAACGATAAGGTCGCTGTCATCACCGGCGGTGCCAGTGGTGTCGGTCTCTCCCTCGCGTTTGCTCTGGGGCGACGCGGCGCAAAAATTGTCGTGGGTGATGTCGATAAGAGCGCGATGGAGCAGGTGCGCACTGACCTCGCTGCCGAGAACATCGAGGCCATCGTCGAGTTTTGTGATGTCACCTCCCTAGAGAGTCTCAGTGCTCTCGCCAACAAAGCCGAGTCTGCATTCAGCCAGATCGATCTGGTTTTCGCCAACGCCGGGATTGGCGCGGGGGAGTCTGGCGCCATGTGGGACTATTCGGAAAAGGACTGGCAGTGGTGTCTCAACGTCAACCTGTGGGGGGTGATCAACACAATTCGCGCCTTTATGCCGAGACTTGTGGCGCGTAACGAAGAAGCCCATTTTGTGGTTACCGGCTCTGGCAATGGCGCCCTGCTAGTCTATCCGGATCAGCCGATTTACACCGCGAGCAAGGCGGCGGTGCACGCCATCACTGAGAACCTGCACTATCAGGTGCAGGCGGTGCAGAGCCCGGTCAAGGTCAGTGCATTGTTTCCCGGGCCCCATGTAGTAGATACAGGCCTGTTTAATTCGGGTCGGGTGCGTCCGCAGGAACTGAAAAAAGAGGTCGAGGGTAACGAATCCGGAATCAGTTCTGTCGAGGATATGAAGAAAATGTGCGAGGAGTTCGGCATCGAGCTGCAGACCACACACCCCGATGAGGTGGCGGAAATGGCGCTGGAAGGATTGCAAAAAGACGCCTTCTGGTTGCTGGCCACCACGCCAGAAACGGACGCCAAAATACGCTCGCGAGCCGATATGATTCTAAACCGAGAAACCCCCGTACCCAATATGGTGGGTGCTTAATCCAGCAACGACAACTCAGAAGGGAAATATAATGAGCAATGAATCCAATGCACCCCAGGGCAACCCGGGCGATATCGTCAATTGGCCTATGCTGAAGATCCAATACCGGACTGACCCGGATAAGATCGCTGCACTGTTGCCGCCTGGCATCGAGCCGGGCGCAGAGCCCAACGTCAACCTCACTATCTATAACTTCCCTGTTCCCGATGAGCCAGAGTACGGCATTGTCACCAGCGTGGACGCCGTCTACAACGGTGTCGCTGGCGAGTACACACTCGGTTATGGCATTGATCAGGAATCGGCTATTTTTGTTAGTCAGGAGACCAACGGCCAACCGAAGTATCCCTGCACCACCGAGTTCTATCGCCTTGGGCCACAGGTTAAAGCGCGTTGTATTCACCAAGGTTATACCTTTGTTGAATTTCAGGGGTTTTCCAAGGGTCCTTCCGATCCAGGTGAACCGTTTCAGCAGAATGAATTTTGGCTGAAGTATTCCCGTGCGGTCAGTGTCGGCGGCCCGGCGACTGGCTTTGATTTTCCGCCACACGTAGTGCGTGTGCGCAGTGAGTACGGCACGGCCTGGCGTGAAGAGGTTGACGGTAAACTGACATTGCGCGACAGCCCCTGGGATCCTTTGACGACACTGCTACCGATGCGCGAGCAGTTGTCATCCTATCTGTGGTGGCCGACTTTCCTCGACCGTGAAATGACGCTGGCAGGTAAGCTCGATGAAGAGAAATTCCTGCCATACACTGACACGATCTCCGGTTCGCGGTGGCCCGGTACCAATGGTGGGCCCAAGCGCGACTAAACGAGAGTGGTTCGACTCCTGGATCGATAGATTCCAGGAGGTTCGATTGCAGCGACAGGACCGATGTTAAAACCGCTCCTGTTGCTGTCATACCCTCTCAGAATAGTTTTGATTCTGAAGCAAGAATGCAGATAATAAAAACCTGGCTGCCCGCAATTACCGGCATGTTCTGCATGGCCTTCGGGGCCGGCATCATGAGTATCTATGGCTTTTTTGTCGAGCCGCTGTCACAGGAGTTCGGGGTCGGCGCCGCGGTGCTGAATACGGGCCCTATCGCCTTATTAGTAGTCCCGGCCTGTCTGGGTGCTCTGGTTGGCAAGATGGCCGACCGCCTGCCGATTCGAAATATCATGCTGGTTGGCGCCAGCCTTTCCATGTCCGCCCTGATTGCGATCGGCCTGGCCCCGACACTGGTGTGGGTTGCGGTGGGTTTCCTCAGCTTTTCTCTCGGCCTGACGCTGTATGGCCCGGTGGTGGTCAACGGTATGCTGGTAAAACTCTATCCGGGGCGGGAAGCGCGGGCGCTGGCGCTGGCGGCTATGGGTATGAGTCTGGCCGCCATCACTTTGCCACCTCTGACCGGAAGTTTGTTGGCGTACCTCGATTGGCGATTGGCATTGCAAGTTTTGGCGGCGGGCTTGCTCGTGGTGCTGTGGGCAATGATTCTAATAGGAACTCCACACTTGGTGGTGGTAACAGGGAGCGTTAGCGAGGCGCCGGTGGCGAGTGCATTTTATCGTACCAGAGAATTCTGGCTGATCGGCTTATGCGTGGCTTTGGGTCTCAATGTGATGATTGTATTGACCGTGTGCTTCCCGCCCTTTTTCATCGGCCGCGGTTACACGGTGGCAGATGCCGGCTGGTTCCTGGCGATATCTGGTTTGGCCGGTCTGGTGGGGAAGAGTTGTCTTGCCTGGCAGGGAGACGCTATTCGCAATGCGGTCAAATGGTTGGCCGCAGGCCTGCTAGTGATGCAGGTTGTCGGTCTGATTCTGCTGTATCTGTCGGCAGATACGTGGCAGGTAATTGTCGCGCTGGCATTGCTGGGGGCCGCCAATGGCGCTTTTATACCGATGCACACCTACCTCAACAGTCGGTATTTCGACGCCGCGATCATCAGCCAGGTGACCGGCGCGCAGATGCCCCTGTTTTTGCCTTTTGGGCTGACCGGCGCGCCGCTGGCGGGCTATGTCTTCGATCATAGCGGAAGCTACGACGTGGTGATGCTGGCGCTCGCAGCCACTCTGGCTGTGGCGGCTTTTTTGATTGCGTGTACGCCGCCGTCGAAACAACGCTAACACTAGCGCGAGGCGCGGCCACTTTTTTTTGCTAGTATCTCCCTTCGGATTATCAATCTCGAACATTCTGCCAGACAACGGAGTAAACCATGCCGATGTACCTTCGAAAAAAACTACACGCACTGTTATTGATGATTATGAGCGTGGTGGTGCGTTTCTCGGCGCCGCTGCGACATACGGCATTCGCCGGCACCGGCAGTTCCCGCCAGCTTTGTGAGCACATCGTGCACACTGGCGTGAAAAAAGTGTTGGTGGTGACAGATAAGCCGCTGCGCGAGTTGGGCGTCGTCGACAAAGCCATCGAGGCCCTGTTGGCGGCAAATATCGATGTCGCGTACTACGACGGTGTGCTACCCGATCCAACGTTTGACCAGGTGACGGCGGGCGCAGCGATTGCTCGGGCCCACGGCAGCGAGGTGGTGCTGGCTATCGGCGGTGGCTCATCTATGGACGCCGCTAAGATCATTGCCGCTGCGGCTACCAGTAGTGCCTCGCCAGCGGATTGGGTGGGCATAGGCAAGATCAAACATACCGTGCTCAAGCTCTACGCGATTCCAACGACGTCGGGAACCGGGTCAGAGGCGACTATGGGGGCGGTGATTTCCGATGTTGTGACGCATGAGAAGAGTATCATCATGGGTGAAACCCTGCTGCCAACGGCTGTCGCCCTTGATGCCGAGCTGATTGTGGGCTTGCCGCCGCACATCACGGCTGCCACCGGGATGGACGCGCTGACTCACGGCATTGAGGCCTATATCGGTATATGGGACCGCGGTACCCGGTTAGAGGACTCGCGCCTCGCTATCAAATTGGTCTTCGATCACCTGGCCACGGCCTACCGCGACGGCAAAAATCTTGAGTCACGCTCCGCTATGTCTATGGCCGCCTACTACGCTGGCTTGGCGATTAATCAGGTCAATGTTGGCAACGTGCATGCGATTGCCCACCAGCTGGGAGGAAAGTACGGTATTCCGCACGGTCTGGCGAATTCGCTGGTATTGCCACATGTGCTGGAGTTTTGTCGTGAAGAGTCACAGCAACAGTTGGCCGAACTGGCTGTGCTGATTGGGATTGGAAGTGAGGGAGACGACCCCAAAGCGTTGGCTCACAAATTCATTCAAGCGGTGAAAGATCTGCGCACGGAAGTGGGTATTCCGGATCAGATGGATGTGATCAAACGCGAGGATTTTGAGTCGATTTGTCAGCTCGCGATCAAAGAGGGTAGCGCCTATCCGGTGCCCAGATTGCTGGATCGTGAAAATGTGATACTGATCCTGAACAAGATTTCAAAATAGTCTCTGCAATCGCCATCGACTTCGGTATTAAGGATTTAGGTGGCAACCGCCCACATCGGGCCTATAATGACTAACCGGTGCCTGACGGAGTTACTGAATATGGAATATGATGCGGCTCAGCACAGTCTACAGTGCCCCAAGTGCCAACACGGCATGGGGCAGATCACTCACGATGGTATTACCATCGATCGCTGCACCCAGTGTATGGGGCTTTGATTTGATGGGGATGAAGTCAACCAGTTGAAGGCCAGCAAGGACGAGTATATCGTCGACATCGGTGACCCCAAAGAAGGTTGGAAATGGGATAGCCACTCCGACATCAACTGCCCGCGTTGTGGCAAAGTGATGGAAAAGTCTGTAGATCCCAAGCAAAAACACATCTGGTTTGAACGCTGTCCAGAGCACGGCCTGTTTATGGATGCTGGTGAGTTCAAGGACTTTAAATTCGAATCAATACTGGATCGTTTTCGCAGCCTCGTTAAAGGCGATCGCAATATCGTCGCGCCCTGAGTAACGCGATAGTGCATTAACCGCCCGATAGGCCCGCCTGAGTGTCAAGCGGGTGCCGTGCCAGTTATTCTCTGTCGTCGCAGAGTAGCTGCTGATACCAATTCACGCCCTGCGTATCGTTAGTGCGCCTGGGCTCCTCAAGGTAGTCGAACAGGTTGGTTAGGTCGTTATTGTGGCCCTCAATCAACTGGTTGAGTCGTACGTGTAGTCCATAGAAGGGTGTCTGGTGAGACGCTAGTACTAACAGATCTTCGGGTAGAATCTCCCTTAACCGGGTACTGGAATGCAGCCACTCGTTCAGGTGGGTCACCTTCCGGTTCAGTGGGAAAAACGCTGACGTTCGGCGTGATTCTTGGGAGTGCCTGATCACCGGAGATCAGCAGTTTGAGCGCCGGACAGCACAGTGTGGCGTGTTCGGATGAATGTCCGCTGCTAATGATGATCTGCCAGTAGCGACCGCCAAGGATGTTGGTTTTTCTTTCCACCAAGGTGCGCAAGCTGTCGGGAAGTGGTGCAATCGCACGACCAAAGTTGCCGAATTTTTGTCTGTACTCATCCAGCTGTGCGTCATCATACTCTGCCACCCTCGTATTCCAGCAACCACAAATTGATGTGATCCAGTGACATCGGCATGCGGAAACGGGCTCAGAAGACACCGTCGGCTATTTTTTGTGGCTCACCAGGCGCCGGTCTTGCGTAGCGCGTGAAGGGATAGGTGAGCACGCGCTATCGTTCGGGATTGGGTTCCAGAATGGGCGCGTAATCCGTATCTTCGATAAAAAAATGGGACGTGAGCGCCATTGTAGACTACAACCAAGTGAATGACAGCCAGGCGCTAGCCAACTCCTCGCTCGCTGTTGGTCCAGTACTGCGCCCGAACAGCTTTTTTATCTGGCTTTCCGACTGGCGTCAGCGGAATGCCCGCGACAAAATCAATGGACTTGGGTGTCTGGACCGAGCCTTTGGCGGTTTTGACCAATGCCTGCATTGAAGCGACAAGGTCATCGCTGGCCTCAAAGTCAGGTTTGAGCACAACCACAGCCTTGACCGCCTCACCCCACTGCTCATCGGGTACGCCGATAACGACTACCTGGCCGACCGCCTCGTGCGTGGTCAGCACATCCTCAACTTCGCGCGGGAATACATTGAAGCCGCCAGTGACGATCATGTCCTTGGTGCGGTCCACGATGTAGAGGAAGCCGTCCTCGTCCAGCTTACCGACATCACCCGTGTGCAGCCAGCCGCCGGCGAAAGCCTCGGCGGTTTGTTCTGGCATGTCTTTGTAGCCCCGCATGACCAGTGGACCGCGAACACAAATTTCGCCCGCTTCTCCCGGTGCGACCTCATTGCCCTCTGGATCGCGCAAGCTCATGTGAACCCAGGGGGTGGGGCGACCGCAGGACGACAGGCGCTGAGGCTTGGAAAGGTCGTGGTCTTTCTTGCGCATATTGGCGATGACCATAGGGCACTCGGACTGGCCGAAGAACTGGTAGAAAATCTGGCCCCACTTGGTGATGCCTTCCTGCAGCCGGGTCGGGCTCATGGGAGACGCGCCGTAGAATATCGTCTCCATACTGGACATATCTGCCGTCGCGGAGCGTGGGGAATCCAGCAGGAAGTACAGCATCACCGGCACCAGCATGGTGCAGGTGATCTTGTGCTGCTCGACCATGTCAAAAAACCCATCGGGGCTGAAACCCTGCATCACGTAAAAAGCGCCGCCCTTCTGTAATACGGGTATGAAAAAGGCCGCCGCTGCGTGGGACAGTGGAGTTGCCATTAGCATGCGCACTTCTTCGGGAAATTCCCATTCGGCCAATTGGATCTGGGTCATCGAGGCGGTGACGCTGTAGGTGCTCATAACGCCCTTGGGCTTGCCGGTGGTGCCGCCGGTGAAATTGACGGAAGAAATATCGTCGGGCTTGATATCCGGTGCGACCAGTGGCTTTGGTGTAAAGGTCGCCGCCAGGGCCAGATAATCATCGCCTATTGAGTTGGGGCCAAAGCCGAGCAGGTTTTTCAGCCCGGGTACACGCGCCTTTAATGCCGCCGCCAGATCTTCGAACAGTGAGGCGTCAAAGATCAACGTTTCTATGCCGGCCGCTTGCAGTACATAGGCGTGGTCATCGAGCGAGCCGAGTGGGTGCAAGGGCGTACCAGTGCAACCAGTGAGCTGCATCGCGGCGATATTCGCCAAAACCTCTGGTCGGTTGGCGGAGATAACAGCCACTGTGCTACCGACACCCAGCCCTTTGGATTGCAGCGCCTGCACCATCTGGCTGGCGCTCTCACGTACATCCTTGTAACTGGCTACCTTGTCACCCAGAAACAGACAGGGCTCGTCGTTATAGCGGTTGAGGCCATCTATCAGCAGATGGGGCATCAAGGGCTGGTGTCGCAGTGCTTCGGTGGTCATAGTCTCTCCAAAAGTAAGGTTTTATAGTGTGTATTAGGCTTCAATTTGCAGTGCGCGGCGCAGTACCGCGAACATTTCGGCGGATTCGCGCCGGCTGATCTGAGCAGAGGAAAAAATGCTGGAACCGTGGAAAGTGCCGGGAAAACTGTGCAATTCCGTGGCGACTCCGGCGCGCATCAGCTTCACTGCGTACTCCACGCCTTCATCGCGTAGCGGGTCAAATTCCATAGTGTTTACATACGCCGGTGGCAGCCCTGCCAGATCCTCTGCCCTGGCTGGTGCTGCGAGGTAGGGCACATCAGGTGCGCCGCGCTGATACTGGTCACCCAAGTAAAAGTCCCAACTGAGTTCTGCATTGGGTCTGTTCCACATAGGCGTATCAACGAAACGTTTCATACTGGCAGTTTCCAGGCGATCGTCTAGTTCGGGTATACCCAGATATTGGAAGCAAATCTGCGGTCCCTTGCGATCTCTCGCCAGCAGCGCAACCGCCGCGGCCAAGCCGCCTCCCGCGCTCTGTCCAAATACGGCTACTCGCGCGGGGTCGATCAGCAAGCGGGCGCTATTGCTGCTGGTCCACACCAGTGCGGCGTAGCAATCCTCCAATGGCCCCGGATAGGGTGTCTCGGGCGCCAGGCGGTAGTCAACAGAGATGATCACCACGCCAAGGCGCCGGCACAGTGCGACGCAGGAGCCGTGTTCGCTGTCGAGGCTGCCGATAACAAAGCCGCCACCGTGAATATGCAGTAGCGCCGGGACTGCGGCATTCAGTCCTTCAGGTGTGTAGATACGCACGGGTACTGCGGGTGCGCCCTCCGGCCCCGCTATTGTCTGATTTGCGATGACAACGCCGCTTTCGTCGAGATCTGCATTCAGCGATGCGGTCATTTCCAGAAAGCTGGCCCGCGCCTGCTGTGGATTGCTGATCGTGAACGAGGTATCTGGCAGTAACTCCAGCATTGATACCAGTTCGGCGTCATAGTGATAGGCCATAAGCGTGTCTTCTCCTGCTTGAGATAGTCTGTCGTATGATTTGCGTCAGGTCTGATTAAATAGACGCGCAGTTGATAGACTATACTGTTCATCTCGAATGTGAATCTCAAGAGTATAAGAAAGGATACTTTTGTATAGTGTCGTTTTGGGTCAAGCGCGTTGTTAGTGGATATCAGGCGCCGCTCTGGGAATGCCCTATATTGGTAATATTCTATGTTCTGGGACCTGCCTCACAGTTCGTATTTCTGTTCTGCCATGAGGTGTCTATAGAATTAAAAGAAAAGCAGCGCAGCGTTCTCGGAGCGATCCATCATGGCACAGTTAGACACTGACAACTCCCGCACAAGTTACCGTACCTGTCGTATGTATCGGGATAACGGCAACTGGTTCTTTAAGACCCGCGAGGGCGATACCTTAGGCCCTTTTGAAGAGGAACTGAAAGCCTCCACACAGCTTGAAGTGTATATTCGGCTGGTTAGCTCCGGCTTACTGCCTTTTCAGGAAGTGCTCAGGCCGATTGTAATGGCGAAAAACCGCGCGTCGCCGGGATGAGATAGCCGAACTGCATTTTCTATCAGGTTATTTGCGTTACTTGGTACTCTTCCGGGTTACCTGCGCCTGCTAGGCTGGAGAATGTATTCGTCTGTCATCGTTGGAAAGCTTAAGGACCGCCTGTTTTATCGAACTTTACTGTTATGCCTGATCGGATTTGGTTCTACGGCGGCGCTGTAAGCACAAGAGAACGCAGCCGCGACAGTACCACCTGTCGTTCTGAGTTCTGGCGCGGAGGGAGGCGGCTACTGGAATGCTGCGAAGCGGATGCAGTCTGTTGCGGCCAGCAAAGCAGATCTGCCAATCGGAATCATACCCAGCACCGGCTCTCTGGAAAACCTTGAGCAGCTTTTGGATGACACCAGCCTGGTCAATCTGGCCTTTACCCAAGCGGATACAGCGCAGTATTACCTTAACAGGCGTCCCGGTCAGTGAAATTATCGACATGGCTGACATCACTGTTCACTACGGGGATACGCTGGCCGCGATTGAGCAGTTGAATTCGCCGGATGCCGCTGTGGATGCGGTGATGGTGGTAAATCGGCCACGCTAGCATTCGCCGGAAGTTGATTATGCCCTGGCAAATAGCGATCGCTATCGTTTTGTCGAGCTAAACGACGAACTGGTTTTCCAGAGTATGTGGAACAGCAGTGGGGTCTATCGCACCACGAAGCTGGCAATGCCAGAACCCCGTGAGCCAGTAAAAAAACTGTGTGTGAGAGGCTTACTGCTGGCCAATAAACAAAAACTGACGATAGACCAGCGCAATAAACTAAGTGACCTGATGATGTATCACTGGATGGAGATTTATCCGACGCAGTAAGCGTTGCAGCGGCGAAAATACGGTCAGTTATTCATGCGCTGACTGCATTAACCCTTGGTCTGCTCACGACGTCCATCGCCGCTGCTTTCAGTTCCCTCTTTGAGGGCACAATAGCAGCGTACAACACATCACTGAAAAAGAATGGCGACGGGATCACGCCAAACCGGCTTCGGCCTTGATCTTTCAGCTGGCCATCGCTCTGCCGGGAATCGATTGCAACAGTTGCCGGGTGTAGGTCTGCTGCGGTCGCTCGAACAAATCCTCGGTGCGCGCCTGCTCGACGATTTTTCCTTTGTGCAGCACGATAATACGATCCGCCAGTTGGCGTACCACGGAGAGATCGTGCGAAATAAACAGCATGGTGAGACCGTACTCGCGGCCTAACTCGCGTATTAGCTCCAGAATCTGTGCCTGTATCGTGACATCCAGTGCCGATACCGGTTCGTCTGCAACCACAAAGTCCGGCCGAGTAGCCAGGGCGCGGCCAATGGCGATGCGCTGGCGCTGGCCGCCGGAAAATTCGTGTGGGTACTTCCGCACAAATGCGCGGGCCAGCCCGACGTTGTCCATCAAGCGCAACACGTGCGCGCCGACAGTTTTACGACTCTCTATACCGTGCAGCAACAATGGCTCGGCCAGCGTGTCGTAAACCGTCATGCGCGGGTTCAGGGAGGCGAAAGGATCCTGAAAAATAAACTGCATTCTGCGGCGTAGATTTTTCAGTTTGCGCCCCTGCAGCGCGGTGACGTCGGTGCCATCGAAATGGACCTGCCCTGAGGTGACGGGCACCAGGCGCAGCAGGGAACGACCGATGGTCGATTTTCCGCTGCCGGATTCTCCTACCAGACCCAATACCTCTCCGCGTAATACCTCGAAACTGACGTCGTCGACGGCTTTTACCACTGTCTTGCCCGATTGAAACGAGGTGCATAGATTGCGCACGGTCACCAACGGCTCCGACGCTGGCAGTTCAACCGCCTTCCCTCCGCGTGGAATGGCTTGCAACAGCTTTTGCGTGTAAGGGTGCTGGGCGTTGCGGAAGATATCATCCCGGTTACCCGTCTCGACGATTTTACCCTGCTGCATCACCACAATCTGATCGGCAATATCCGCGACGACGGCGAGATCGTGACTGATAAACAGTATGCCGATATCGCGCTTTCGCTGCAGTGCGGCGAGCAGCTGCAGAATTTGTGCCTGTATGGTGACGTCCAGTGCGGTGGTGGGCTCGTCGGCGATCAGTAGTTCGGGTTCGTTGATCAGCGCCATGGCGATCATCACGCGCTGGCGCATGCCGCCAGAAAACTGGTGTGGGTAGTTGTCGATAGTGGAGGCCGGGTCGCGGATACCGACTTCCTCCAATAGTTCTAATGCTCGCGTGCGGGCCTGCGCATGGCTGAATTTCTTGTGACAGAGCAGTGGCTCCATCAGTTGCTTGCCGACGGTCATATACGGGTTCAGGCAGGTCATTGGATCCTGGAATACCATCGCTATGTCTCGCCCGCGGACCTTTCGCAATTCGGTCGGTTTCAATTGCAGCAGGTCCTGACCATGGAACAGTGCGCGCCCGCCGTCGATGCGCCCGGGCGGTTGTGGGATAAGTCCAAGCAGGCTGTAGCAGGCGACCGATTTACCCGAGCCCGACTCCCCGATAATCGCCGTGATTTTGCCGGTCTCCACGGTAAAACTGATGTCGTTCACCGCTTTGCTGGTACCCATGCGGGTGACGAAGCTGACGCTGAGATTTTCTACCTTGAGCACAGGGTTAGTCCTTCGCGCCGCGCACGTCCAGCGCATCGCGCAGTCCGTCGCCGAGGAAATTGAGGGAGAACAGGGTCAGTACCAGCGCGAGTCCTGGATAGATGAGCAGCCAGGGATACTCCTCCATGGTCTCGGCGCCGTAGGAAATCAGCAGGCCCCAGGAAGTTTGTGGTGGCTGCACGCCGAGGCCCAAAAAGCTGAGAAAGGCTTCGAGCAGCATCACGCTGGGAATCGTTAACGTGGTGTACACAATAATCGGCCCCAGTGCGTTGGGGATAAGGTGGCGACGAATAATGGTGGCCGGTGACAAGCCCAGTGAAATCGCCGCCTCCACAAACTCCTGCTGGCGCAAGGATTGCACCTGTGATCGCATAATACGCGCCATGGTCAGCCACTCCACCGCACCTATCGCCAGGAACAGCAGCAACATATTGCGGCCGAACACCACCATCAGCAGCACGATGAATATCATGAAGGGCAGCGCGTAGAGTATGTCTACCATGCGCATCATAACGGCGTCGACCTTGCCGCCGGTGTAGCCGGCCACCGCACCCCAGGTGATACCGATCAGCAGCGCAACCGACGTGGCGATAAAACCCACGGCTAGAGAGATGCGGCCGCCGTACATAATCTGCGTGAGTAGGTCGCGGCCGTAGATGTCCGTGCCCAACCAGTGTGTCGTCGACGGTGGTGTGGCACCCAGCGCCAGCTCTTGCTGCGCGTAGCCATAAGGGGCAATCCACGGCGTCAATAGTGCGACAACGGCAAAGAAGGACAGAATGGCGAGGCCCAACACCGCCAGGCGATTGCGTCGCAGGCGCAGCCACGCGTCACGCCACAGTGAGGTGCCCTGTTCAGCCTGGGCGATGTCTGTAATCATCTCTGCGCCCATTCAGTGGCCTCCGTACTGGCTGCGCAGCCGTGGGTTCATCCACGCGGCGAGTATGTCGGACAGCAAGTTGAACACCACAATCAGCGTGGCCAGAAACACCGTCGCGCCGAGGATCACGGTGTAGTCGCGATTGAACGCGGCCTGCACATAGATGCGCCCGAGCCCGGGAATCTGAAAAATCGTTTCGACCACGAACGAGCCCGACAGCAGGCCAGCAAATGCCGGGCCAAGAAACGCGACCACCGGAATCATGCCGCCCCGCAGCGCGTGACGCGTCACTACCTGCCATTCTGGCAGACCCTTGGCGCGAGCAGTCCGGATGTAATCCTGCGACATCACTTCCAGCATTCCAGCGCGACCCAGTCTGGCAATATAGGCGGCGTAGGTGGAGCCCAGGGTGATGGCCGGCAGTATCTTGTCACCGGGCATGTCACCCCAGCCCGACACCGGTAACCACTCCAGGTAGATGCCAAAGATCAGGATCAGGATCGGCCCCATCAAAAGAGACGGCACGCAGATGCCGATCATCGCCACCGACATAGGGATGTAATCCTGCGCAGAGTTGGGGCGCAGCGAGGCGACCACGCCAGCGATGCCGCCGATGCTGATGGCGACAAGCAGAGCGTAAAAACCCAGTTCCGCCGTGACCGGAAAGCCCGCGGCGATGAGTTCGTTAACGCTGCGCCCCGGGTATTTGAAGGACGGGCCTAGGTCGCCCTGTGCCAGATCACCCAGGTAGGCGGTGTACTGCTCGAATATTGGCAGGTTCAGGCGATACTGGGCTTCAAGCGCGGCCTTTACCTCGGGAATGACGGCTTTCTCGCTGGAAAAGGGTCCACCGGGTGCCATGCGCACCAGGAAAAAAGTGACGGTGATGACCACCAAAAGTACCGGGATGGACTGCAGCACCCGAAAGCCGATAAAACGCCACATATTATTGTTCTACCTGCCAATTGCTCTCCAGCGAAAGATACTTGTAGTTGACGTAGTCCATCAGGTTGGACGGTTTGCCGTGCACACTGGGGTGAACCAGATGATTGCTGGTGTAAGTGTAGATTGGAATGATGGGCATCTGTTCCATCAAACGCGTTTCAGCGGCTTTGAAGATCGCGTAGCGCTCCTCGCGTGATTTGGCCTGCGGTGCCTGTTGCAGAATCATGTCGTCATAGACGGGATCACAAAAACCGGTATTGTTATTGCCGCCGTTGCATAGGAACAGGTCGAGGAAATTATTGGGGTCGACATAGTCCCCGATCCAGCCGCGTCGCGCCATCTGGAATTCCATCTGATCGACGGAGTCCAGGTAGACCTTCCACTCCTGGTTGGCCAACGTCACGTCGATGTTCAGCGCGCCCTTCCACATCTGCTGCAAGGCTACTGCGATCTTGAGGTGACTCTCGCTGGTATTGTAGATGAGCTCCAGGCCCGGCCAGCCCGCGCCGTCGGGATAACCCGCCTCTGCCAGTAACAGCCCGGCCCTTGCCACATCGTAGTCGAAGACTTTTGGCGGATGGTAGTCGAGCGTACCGGGCGGCGTAATGCTATAGGCGGGAATATTGGTGCCGTGCAAAACGGAGTCATTGAGGAGTTTTCTATCTATCGCCAGCGAGAGGGCCTGTCTTACTCGCACGTCATCGAGTGGCGGTTTATTGGTGTTGAGGAGATAGAAGTACGTACCCAGATAGGGCGCGCTGACATAGGGGCTATCTTGCATCGCGCGGTACACGGGAATTTTATCCAGTGGAATGCTGTAGCTGTAATGCAGCTGTCCTACGCGGAACATCCGCTCTTCACCGGAGATATTCTCGGCGGGATGGAATTCGATGCCGTTGAGTTTTACCCTGTCCCTGTCCCAGTAGGTATCGCTTTTTTCTACCACGATGCGGCGGTTAAGCAGCCATTCTTTGAGGCGGAAAGGGCCGTTACCGACGATATTCTCGACGCGCGTCCAGCGGGTGAAGCGATCAGTCGCTTTGCCAAACTTTTCGATGGTGGGCCGGTGCACGGCGTAGGCACTGTGATGGTCCATCAGTTGTATGAAGTAGGGAGTCCGTGCATTCAGATGCACTTGCAGCGTGTGTTTGTCGATTGCTTTTACACCCACTTCAGCGAAATCATCCAGTTTTCCGGTGGCAAATGCTTCGGCGTTTTTTACCGGGTAGAGCATGTAGGCATACTGGTTGCCCATAGCCGGGTGGAGTGCGCGCTGCCAGGACCACACATAATCTTCTGCCGTCATCGGATCGCCGTTCGACCATCTGGCCTCTGAATTGAGGTGGAAGGTAATGGTCAGGCCATCCTCACTGATATCCCAGCTCTGGGCGACGCCAGGCTCGGACTCCAGGTTGTAGGGGTTTTTCACTGCCAGTCCTTCGAACAGGGCTCTGACGATATTGCTTTCGGGGATGCCGGTGACGACATGAGGGTCAAGTCCCTGAGGTTCCGGGCCGTTGCCGACGTGCAGTATCCCCTCGCGGTTACCCTGCACGACATTTGACTCGCCACTGCCACAGGCCAGCAGACTCAGGACCGCGATGACGGGCAATAGGATTCGTAATGCGCTTGATCGCATAGTGACGGCTTAATCCAGTGATTTGCGGAAGCGCTTGGTGGCGTTGGTCAGCATAACCACAGTAAACTCCAGTAGCCAGAGGATATCGGGCAATAATTGTGCCGCGTGACCACCGCTCATCCCACCGGTAAAGCAATTAAGCATGGGTGACAGGGTATTGCGATCTAACAGCTCTTCAATGAGGGTCTTCGCATCACGGCGTGACAGCCCGTGGACCCTGGCCATGAACGGCATGTTTTCCTGCACGGTAAGATCGTCATAGAGAGAGAATTTCTGTGTCATGTAGCCGATATTGCGACACAGTGTCTCGGCCTGTACCGGGATACCCAGTCCGAGCACGCGCACATATCCACTGGAGGGGATGAGCAGGCCGCATAGCATAAGAATGATGGTGGTCTTGCCGGAGCCGTTGGGCCCGAGGAAGCCAAAAATCTCTCCCTCTGGAATCTCCAGATCGACAGTTTGACGGCAGTGACATCACCGAAATGTTTGGTCAGGTGTTTCGCTCGAATCGCATTGGGACGCCTGCTGCTGTGTGAGGGTGTGCTGCCCTATTTTTATACGCATGGATACGGGCAGTTGCAAGGGCGCGACCCCGCTGA
>TARA_B110000503_G_scaffold22517_3_pt1 | contig 41382 bp, 36 predicted proteins | sample TARA_B110000503 | Tara Oceans TARA_B110000503 (sample SAMEA4397472) | marine metagenome | biome: Polar Biome; feature: [SRF] surface water layer (ENVO:00010504); material: water (ENVO:00002006), including particulate matter (ENVO:01000060) such as... | depth 5 m | reverse complement strand
TATAATTCTGAAAAACTAAAGTTAGATGACATTCATAAAGAGATTTCATTACTTGGACATAGTACTGATAAACATACTGCACCAACTGAAATTTATAATAACCTTCCAGATTGCTGTAAATACGAAACTCTATCAATACATTAATATAAAATAATATGAAAACAACATTTAAAATATCACTGTCTTTAATAACAGGTTTGGTTATTGGATATTTCCTTGGGAATATGTCATTTAACGACCCGGCTAATTCAGATGTTAATGACCCCAAAGCTGAAGCTATTGTAGAATTAATGGGTACAGAAGCATCTTTTGGCGTTAAAGGCAATTGTAAGATGTGTAAAAAAACAATTGAAGCCTCAGCGTTATCTTTAGAAGGTGTTTTAAAAGCCGATTGGGATGTAAAAACTAAACAAATGAGCTTAGTATATGATGATCAAATGATTGATCTAATATCAGTTCACAAGGCTATTTCTGATTCTGGATACGGGACAGACTTAAATGAATTAAACAAAGAAGCCTACGATAATCTTCCCCTATGTTGTCAGTATGACCCTAATATGCAGACATATATAAATTAAATTCACTAGATTTAAGGTAAATAAATCTTAAATATTATGAAAAATTTAATTTTGTTATTTACATTCTGTCTTTTTGCATCATGTAATAATACTGCTGTTAAAAAAGCAACATCTTTTTTAAATCCTGAACCCGAAATTATTGAGGTTGAGGTTGAAATAGATAGAAGTGGAGAGCCTGATGGTCCTCACACTTCTGTTGAATGGAAAGTGTGGGCTTATAGTACTGCTGCACCTTCTTATATAGCCGCTAAATGTACTGTAGTTGATATAGACGGATCCGTTTTAAGAGAAGGATCTAATGGATGGACTGCAATGGCTGCAAACCCTAGAGGGATGGCTGATCCAGAAAATGGTTGGAAAGATGCACATGAAGCCATGGCCATGGTTGGTGATGGTCCAGCTATGAAATGGGCAATGGCGTATATGGGTGGTACTATTCCTGAAATGGATTCTGATGGATGGGCATGGATGTTACATGGAGATATGGGTGAAGATAATACTAAACACTTAGTTTTTAATAAGGAAGATTCTGCTGAAGGACAATGGATTGAATCTGGAGCACATTTAATGTTGTTTCCAAAAGATCCTGCTTCTTTAGAAGGTCAAACTACAGATTTTAACAGTGGAGCTCCTTACGTTATGTTCAAAGGAACTGGTTACGATCATTTAATGATTCCTGTGGAAGGCTATTTTAAATATCAAAGTCAAACTCATGACGATGATAAAACACCCGCATTAAAACTAATAGAAATCGATTAAAAGGAGAATCATTCTAATAGCTATTCTGATTAATCAATCTTAATAAATAAAAAAACCCTAAATGAGGGTTTTTTTTATGTTTAAAATTTATAAATCAAAATTAATGCCCTGGGCTAATGCTAGTTCAGAAGAATAATTTATGGTATTAGTTTGTCTTCTCATATAAACTTTCCAGGCATCAGAACCACTTTCTCTACCTCCTCCAGTATCTTTCTCTCCTCCAAATGCTCCTCCAATTTCAGCTCCAGAAGTACCAATATTAACATTAGCTATTCCACAATCACTTCCCCAATGTGATAAGAAAATTTCAGAATCTTTTAAATTTTCAGTCATAATAGAAGATGATAATCCTTGTTTTACATCATTCATTATTTCTATAGCATTTTCAAGATTTCCAGTGTATTTAATTAAATAAAGAATAGGTGCGAAAGTTTCAGTTTGAACAATGGGAACATCATTTTTAATTTCCGCTATTGCTGGCTTAACATAGCAATTGCTTTCAAATCCTTTTCCATTTAATACACCACCATCAACAATGAACTTGCCACCTTGCTTTTTAACTGTTTCAATGGCCGATAAATATTGATTTACTGCATCACTATCAATCAAAGGTCCTACATGGTTAGTTTCATCTAAAGGGTTACCAATCTTCAGTTGTTTATATGCTTTACTTAATTCTACTTTTATTTGATCGATTATAGATTCATGTACAATAATTCTTCTTGTAGAAGTACATCTTTGTCCACAAGTCCCTACTGCTCCAAAAACTATATTTATTACTGCTTGTTTAATATCTACACTTGGAGTAATTATTATAGCGTTATTTCCACCCAACTCTAATAAAGACTTACCGAGCCTTGCACCAACTTTCTTTGCAACATCTTTTCCCATTTTAGTTGAGCCTGTAGCAGAGAGTAAGTTAACTCTAACATCTTCCGACATCCACTGGCCAATGTTTTTATCGCCATTGATAAGACAGGATACGCCTGCAGGTATATTATTTTCTTTAAGAACCTGAGAGACAAAATTTTGACATACAATACTGCAAAGAGGTGTTTTTTCAGAAGGCTTCCATATACATACATTTCCACATACCCAAGCTAATGCTACATTCCAACTCCAAACAGCAACAGGAAAATTAAAAGCAGAAATAACTCCTACTATTCCTAAAGGATGATATTGTTCAAACATTCTGTGGTTTGGTCTTTCAGAGTGCATGGTTAATCCGTATAATTGTCTTGAAAGTCCTACAGCAAAATCACATATATCAATCATCTCTTGAACTTCCCCCATTCCTTCTTGTAAAGATTTTCCCATTTCCCAAGAAACTAATTCACCTAATTCAGCTTTATTTTCTCTTATTTTATTTCCTAATTGACGAACTAAATTTCCTCTTTCGGGCGAAGGAATTTTTCTAAAACTTTTAAAAGCAATTTCAGCCTCATTAATTAACTTATCATAATCATTTTTATTACCTGACTGAACTTTACCCAATAAAGATCCATTTACAGGGCTGTATGAGTCAATGAATTCTCCAGAGCCAAACCACTCTTCTCCATTTGAGCAGCCTTTTTGTTCTTTATTAATACCGAGTTTTTTTAGGAGCAGACTTGTATTTTTTGTGGAATTCATTTTGTTTTATTTGTAACAAAAATAACTAAAAATAGAGTGAAAACTAACTTTTAATTTTCATTATAAAATAGAATGGTATACCAATTAGTAACAATATAGATCCGTAGTAAATTGATTCAGAACCAGAGCCGAAAATAGCCCACACAGAATAACTTAACCCAATCAACCCAAGACTAGCGGATTTAAAAATTTTAGTCTTTAAATATTTGTTTTGAATATGGAAGAGGATATAAGATGCACTTACGAAAAGATAAGGGACTAGAGTTGATAATGTTGTTAGTAAAATTAAAAATTCAAATCTTGAAACTAGACTTTGAGAAAAATTCATGGTCATTACTATTGAAGTTAAAATGCTTCCAAATATTAGACTAACAACTGGAGACCCTTTCTTGTTTTTTTTTGTAAATACTTTAGGAAAAAGTTTATCATTGGCCATTGACATAGGCATGTAGCTAGTGATTAAAATCCAACCATTCAAAGCTCCTATTGCAGATATTGCAGCTCCTGCTGAAATAAAATACCCAACGTATTTTCCTCCAATAACTTCACCTGCCTCAGCAAATGGAGCAGGAGAATTTACTATAACTTCATTAGGGAGAATGCCAAATAACACGATAGTTCCAAAAACATATATTAAAGTAGATATAACTGTTCCAATCATAGTAGCAATAGGAATTGTATTACTAGGGCTTTTTATACTATTGGCAGGAATAGTTGCTGATTCTATTCCCAAAAAAGCATATAATGTCATTACACAGACAATTGGAAAAACTTCAAAATCACTTTGATCTGTGATATTAAATTCTGGAAAAATATTCCAATCAAATAAAAACATTCCTGAAATTATAATAAATAATAGAGGAATTATTTTGGCAATTGTTGTAAAAATCTGAATATTCCCAGATGATTTAACCCCTTTAGAAGAAGTCCAAGTAAAAAACCAGATAAATGCAAGCCCAGTTAAAGTAGCAGAAATTGGACTGGTTATTAGTTCAGGAAAGAAGAAACTTAAAGCGCTAACAATAGCAACTGCTATTGCTGCATTATTTACCCAACATGAAATCCAATACCCCCAAGCTACTATAAATCCGATAAAATCTCCGAAAACAACCTTTGAGTATAAATAAGGTCCTCCGCTTTTTCCGGAAATTAATTTACTAAAATTGCTAAATATTTTTGCTAGTACCAGCGCCCCAGTTGCTGTAAAAATCCATCCTAAAACACTTATTCCGCCAAATTTTGCAAGACTAGCTGGTAGGACAAAAATACCTGCCCCGATCATATTTCCTACAATCAATGAGGTTGCTGCTAATAAACCTATTTTTTGATTTTGCTTGTTCAAAATAAAAATCTATATTTCTTTAAATTAGTTAATTAATGTTAATGAAAGATAAATATAAAATTGATCCTGATATAACAAAGGCAGAAACATTACCTTCTTCCTTTTATAAAGACCCAGTAGTTTTTGAGTTATTAAAAAAGAAAATATTTTTAAAATCTTGGCAGTGGATAGGGGATGACGATTTGGTTAAAGAAACAAATTTTGTTTATCCACTTTTAATTTTAGAAGATTACTTGAATGAACCCATTGTTTTGTCAAAAGCTAAAGATGGAAGTATTAACTGTATGACTAACGTTTGTACTCACAGAGGAAATATTCTAGTTCTAGAACCTGGTAAAGTAAAAAAACTCACTTGCATGTACCATGGAAGAAGATTTGATGACAAAGGAAAATTTGAATACATGCCTGAGTTTGATAAGGCTAAAGATTTCCCTAGAGCCTGTGATGATTTACATACTTTTCCACTTGTTAAATGGGGTAAACTATTATTTGCAGGTTTAAATCCCGCTTTTGATTTTCAAAAAGTAATTAATAAAATGAATGAAAGGATAGGTTTTTTGCCAATGGATGAATTTTTACCAGACTCATCATTATCAAAAGATTTCATTATAAATGCTAATTGGGCCTTGTATTGCGATAATTATTTGGAAGGGTTTCATATTCCTTTTATTCATAAAGGTTTGAATGAGGTTTTAGATTACAATGTTTATAAGACAGAAGTATATGATTATTGTAATTTGCAAATTGGATATAGTGAAGATGACTCTGAGGTTTTTGACTTGCCCAAAGAACATTTGGATTACGGAAAAAATGTAGTTGCCTATTATTATTGGGTTTTCCCAAACATGATGTTTAATTTTTACCCTTGGGGTCTTTCAATTAATATAGTTAAACCGGTTTCAGATTCTTTGACTAAGATTTTGTTTAGATCTTATGTATATGATGGATCTAAATTAAATAGGGGAGCAGGCAGTCAACTTCAAAAAGTAGAGGAAGAAGATGAATTCGTTGTAGAAAACGTACATAATGGATTAAGGTCATCATTTTATAAAGCTGGTAGATTTTCGCCAACTAGGGAACAGGGTGTGCATCATTTTCATAAATTAATTTCAAAATTCATGAATATTAATTTATAAAATTATAGAACAAAAAAATAAGTTTATGAATAAAACCTTAAAATGGCATAAAAGATTTACTGAAAAAAAAAGAATTTTCTATGGACTATCTCCTTATCAAGGGTATTGGTTTTCTTGGTTTAAAGGTGTTGTTTGGGGAATCTTTATAATGTGGCTAATAAAATTATAAAAACTAATTAGTCATGTTTTTTAAATAAAATTTTTCCACTTTTTCTCTTGCCCAAGGAGTGGTTCTTAAAAATTTTAAACTTGATTTATACGTAGGATTGTTTTTAAAGGCATTGATATTTAAAGTGTCTCCTAATTCTTCACAACCATATTCTAGAAACAACTGTTCTAACATAGTCGTTAATTTTATTCCGTGTAATGGATTGTTAAGTTGTTGTCCACTCATTCTTTAAATATAATTAATTCCACCTATAATCAAACAAAAAAACCCTACCATTAAGGTAAGGTTTTAGTTGTGATCGCGACACGATTCGAACGTGTGACCGTCTGCTTAGAAGGCAGATGCTCTATCCAGCTGAGCTACGCGACCATTAAATCGAGTGCAAATGTAAAAAAATATGTTTAATCACGTATTTTATAATGATCATTTATTTTTAAAAATCATAATTAACCTTTCTGATAAATTAGGATCATAGTTTTTAAGATTATAATCCCCAAAAACTTTAATCAAATCTAGGTTAGTTTTATTAAAATAATCTTTAAAATCTTTTAATGTAAGAGCATTAACTTTTTCTTTAAATGAATATAAAATATCTTTATCAATAAATGAAATGTTCTTTACCACCATATTATCTTCTATTTTTCTGCTTATTTTAAACTCGATCCCTTCTTTAGTAACTGTATCATTAGGAACTAGATTTTTTTTGATATTAATTATATTAAAAAAATCAATTACTCCAGTACCATTTTTTTTCAGATTCTGTTTAATTGAATTTAAAATTTGTACATCTTTTTCTTTACTTTCTGAATAGCCAAAGCTTGTAAACAAGTTAAAAACTGCATCATGTTTTATGTTTAATGGCTTAGAAATGTCATGGATTAAAAACTTTAAGTTTCTGTTTTCGCTCTTTTTAGCTTCATTTATACTGTTTTCTGACAAATCAATACCAGTTACATTATATCCAAGTTTTTCAAGTTGAATTGAGTGCCTTCCTTTTCCACAAGCTGCATCTAGAATAGTTGAATTTTTTTTTAAACTTAAGTAATTTAACAACTTTGAAATGAATTTTTTTGCTTCGCTGTAATCTCTATTATTGTAAAGTTTATGATAAAACGGAGAATTAAACCAATCATTGTATTCGTTTTTAGGATCTATTAAGGATATTTTGTTCATAAACATCAAAATTAGAGTATTTTTAAAAATAATTTACAATATATGAGTGATGATTTTAAAATGGTAGCTAAAACCTTTTATGGTTTTGAGTCGATTTTAGCCGATGAACTTCTATCTCTTGGAGCTAGAGACATTGAAGAGGGAGTTCGAAATGTTAGTTTTTATGGAGATTTAGGGTTTTTATATAAAGTTAATTTAGCACTAAGCACTTCAGTTAGAGTACTTAAGCCAATTACTTCATTTAAAATAAAGGATGAAAAAGACCTTTATAGTTCTATTTATAATTTCAACTGGGAAGATTACCTTGATGTTGATGACACTTTTGCTGTAGAATCTAATTTGAATACTGATTTTTTTTCACATTCATTATTTGTTTCGCAAAGAGTTAAAGATGCGTTAGTTGATAGATATAGAAAGTTATTTAAGAAAAGACCTAATGTCGATAGAGATGATCCTGATTTTAAAATCAATTGTCATATCACGGATGATATTTGTACTATATCATTAGACTCATCAGGAAAACCTCTTAATCAAAGAGGGTATAGGTCCGAAACCAATATCGCTCCAATTAATGAAGTTTTAGCTGCAGGAATCGTAAAACTTAGTGGTTGGGATTGTGAATCAGATTTTTTAGACCCAATGTGTGGGAGTGGGACTTTATTAATTGAAGCAGCTATGTATGCCAAAAATTACCCTGTTAATGTTAACAGAAAACATTTTTCATTTCAAAACTGGAAAGATTGGGATTCAGATTTATTTGAATTAATTAAAGCTTCAGCCTTAAAGAAAGTAAAGCCATTCAATTATAAAATTACTGGTTATGATAAAGCACCTTCTGCTATTACAAAATGCAATCAAAACATTATAAATTCTGGATTTGCTGATATTATAGAAGTTAGTCAAGATAATTTTTTTACTACTACAAAAAGCAATGACAACTTTTTACAGATTGTGTTTAATCCTCCTTATGGGGAAAGGTTACAGATTGATATTGAATCTTTTTACAAGCAAATTGGAGATACTCTGAAGAGTAATTATACTAATTCAAATGCTTGGTTTATAACTTCCAGTTTGGAGGCTTTAAAATATGTCGGACTAAGACCTTCTAGAAAAATAAAACTTTTTAATGGAAAATTAGAAAGTAGGTTAGCTAAGTATGAAATATACAGTGGAACAAAAAAAATTCATAAGCAATTAAAAAAATAATATTTACCCTAGTTGTTTAAAATTCAATAATGTTATTATTTTTTATTTTTTTTAAAAATTGGAATGTGATAATAAATTGAATAACTAATTCCAACTCCAAAGTTGTTGTTTTCTAATACCTTATTGAATCCAGGAATATAAAGGTTGCTAAAATTTTCAGGTTTATCTTGATTTAACAATCTGTTTACACGTAAACTTAAACCCATGTAAACGTTGTTTATAACTTGAGCATTAAAACCAAAAACAAACTCAAACCAGCTTGCATTTAAATTTTTATAATCTGAAATGTTATCAATAAGATTTTGATTCCAATATTGATCTAATTGATAAATAGTATAAGAGTTTAATTTATGATTGAACTTTCCCATTCCGTACCTAAATCCTACATATATTTCATTTTCAAGGCCTTTCATATTATTATAAACATTATAATTAAATCCTAATTTTAGAAAAGTGCCGTTTGTATTGAAGTCTAAAACTTCATTTACAATTTTTTTATTTTCATTTCCGAATTCTGTAGCTAAAAAAACCCTTTCTAGAATCTTGTAGTCAGCAGTTATTAGTAAGCCTTTATATTCGGATTCAGTTAGCATTCTTATCTGTTGACTTAAGTCAATACCGATTTTAATCCCATAAGTTGTTTTTAAAGGAATACTGTCAGACAAAATATCGTCTTGAGAAAATACTGATAAACTATTTGTCAATAATAATAGACTAATGAAATATTTTAACATGTATAGATTTTTCTTCTTTTATTTCTGAATTTATTATTTCTGTTCTAACTATCCAGTTCAGGTTATCATTTTCTATAACGATTTGATCAAGATTGTAATTTGAAACATACCCACATGCTCTGCTTACATACATGTGATTGTGTTGGTAATTAATTATAACGTTATCGCTATTTCCAGAATTATCAACATTTTCATCAAAATCTTTTGTAAAAGAATAGTTGGTGATTTTATCTAAATTTTTTAAAGGAATTGAAAGAGAGTCAGTAGTCTGAAAAATATAAATATTATTATTGTTGAAACCTTGAACTTTAAGGTTTGGAACCTCTTTCTTTAATCCAGTTGATTGATCGAAAAATCCAACAATAAGTTTTGGAGTATCAGGTAATGAACTTAGACAAATGTCATCTGGCTCACACGAAATGTTAAAACAACTTAATATTAATATTAATATACTTTTTTTCAATTTAATAGTTAATTTTTAAGTTTTAAAAGTACAATATTTTCTACATGATCTGTATGTGGGAACATATCTACTGGCTGTGTTTTGTGAATATCATATTTGACTTTTAATAATTCTAAATCTCTGCACTGCGTAGAAGGGTTACAACTTACGTATACTATAGTTTTAGTGTCTAAATTTAAAATCTCTTTAATAACATCTTTATGCATACCGTCTCTTGGAGGGTCTGTTATTATCACATCTGGTTTTCCGTGTTTTGAAATAAATTCAGATGTAAATATTTTTTTCATATCTCCAGCCTCAAACTCTACATTATTTATGTTGTTATAAGTAGCGCTTTCTTGAGCAGAAATAACAGCTTCATCAATACTTTCTATTCCAATAATTTTATTAGCTTCCTTTGCTAAGAATTGCGTTATTGTTCCTAAACCTGAATATAAGTCATAAACTATTTCATTTCCCTTTAAATCGGCTAAATCTTTAACAACTTGATAAAGCTTTATTGTTTGATTTGTATTTGTTTGAAAAAATGATTTAGGGAAGATTTTGAATTTTAATTCCCCTATCATTTCTTCAATATATTCTTTACCATGAAATAAATTAATTTCTTGATCATAAATAGAATCGTTTCCTTTATTGTTTATGATATATTGAATAGAACTTAATTGTTTAAAATTATTTTTTAAATGATTTAAAATTAATTCAATACTATTTATGTCGTTTTCAAAAAACTGAACGATAACCATAAACTGATCTAAACTAGTGTTACGAATCATTATCCCCCTAAGTAATCCTTTTTTAGATCTAGAATTATGAAATGAAATATTATTGTTAATTGCAAAATCTTTTATAGATAACCTGATTTGATTAGACGGATCAGGTTGAAGGTGGCATTTATTTATGTCTACGACTTTATCCCACATTCCTGAAATATGAAAACCGACTCCTCTTCTTTCTAAATCGGTTCCAGAATTAGAAATTTCTTCATTAGTTAACCACCTGTTGTCAGTAAAAGAAAATTCTAATTTATTTCTATAAAAATATTGATTTTCACATTTGATAATTGGTTCTATTTTACATTTATCAAATACCTGCTGAATAGCATATTTAATTTTCTTTTCCTTTAAATCAGTTTGAGCATCATAAAGTACATCTTGCCATTTACAACCTCCGCATGTTCCAAAATGTTCACACTCTGCTTTAGTCCTTAAATCAGACATTGAATGATATTTAGTAATATTACCTAAATAATAATTTTTTTTCTTTCGGTAAGTTTCAATATCTACTATATCTCCAGGAACACCTTTTTTAACCATTAAAACTATTCCATCATCAGACTTAGCAATAGATAAACCTTTTGATCCAATGTCAATAATTTCAACAGAATTGAATTTTTTATTTTTTTTAGACATGACGCTAAGTTAAAATGAAAATACCAATATTATTAATTATATTTAGGTAATTCCTAAATTTATTAATTATGTCTTTTACAAAAAAAATAACCCATTTACTTGCCTTGTTAATTCTTGTCCCTTCTGTTTATTCTCAAAGGGAAAAAAACAAAAATTCTGATGAAAGTTCTTTGTATTCTGGTCTTAAATTCAGAAATATAGGTCCAGCTTTTATGTCTGGAAGAATAGCTGATATAGCGATTAATCCATCTAACGAAAATGAATGGTATGTAGCAGTTGGATCGGGTGGAGTTTGGAAAACATCAAATTCTGGAAGCAGCTGGTCATCATTAACTGATAATGAATCTTTTTTTTCAACTGGATCTATAACTATCGACCCTAATAATAACAATGTTATATGGCTAGGTACTGGTGAAAATGTAGGGGGAAGACATGTGGGTATAGGGAAAGGAGTTTACGTTTCTTATAATGGAGGAAAAAAATGGGTAAACAAGGGTTTGAAAAATTCAGAACATATTTCAAAAATCATAGTGGATAAAGATAATTCTAACACAGTTTTTGTTGCCGCTCAAGGTCCGCTTTGGTCTTCAGGTGGTGAGAGGGGTTTGTTTAAAACAACTAATTCAGGAGATACCTGGAAAAATGTATTAAGTGTAAACGAATGGACAGGAGTAACAGATGTTGTAGTAGACCCAAGAAATAAAACGGTAATGTATGCTGCTACTTGGCAAAGACATAGAAGTGTAGCAGCTTATATTGGAGGTGGACCAGGTACTAATTTATACAAAAGTACTGATTCTGGAGAAACATGGAAAAAACTTTCGGTAGGTCTTCCATCTGGTAATATGGGTAAAATAGGTTTAGCAATTTCTTCAATAAATCCAGATGTTTTATATGCTGCGATTGAACTTGACAGAAAAAAAGGTGCTATCTATAGATCTTCAGATAGAGGAGAGAGTTGGGTTAAAATGTCTGATACAGTTTCAGGTGGAACAGGTCCTCATTATTATCAAGAACTTGTGGCATCTCCTCATTATTTTGATAAAATTTATTTAATGGATGTCAGGGTGCAAGTTTCAGATGATGGGGGTAAGACTTTTTACACAATGAATGAAAGAAGCAAACATTCAGATAATCACTCTATGATATTCAAAAAAAATGATCCTAATTATGTTTTAGTTGGTTCAGATGGAGGTATTTATGAATCTTTTGACAATACCAAGAGTTGGAAGTTTATTAATAATTTACCAATTACTCAATTTTATAAATTAGCATTAGATGATTCTAAACCCTTTTATAACATTTATGGAGGAACTCAGGACAATAATTCTCAAGGTGGTCCAAGTCGTACTTTTAGATCTAATGGGATAGTTAATAGTGATTGGTTTGTTCTACTTGGTGGAGATGGACATCAACCAGCTACCGAACCTGGAAATCCAAACATTGTATATGCTCAGTCTCAACAAGGTAATCTTCATAGGGTTGATAGAACAACTGGAGAAGCAGTTTTTATCAAACCTCACTCTGGAATTGATGAGCCTTATGAAAGGTTTAATTGGGATTCACCAATCCTTGTAAGTAATCATGATTCTAAACGATTATATTTTGGTTCTCAAAGAGTTTGGAGATCTGATGATAGGGGAGATAGTTGGACTCCAATTTCTGAAGATCTAACTATGAATCAAGAGAGAATGTCATTACCAATCATGGGTAGACAACAGAGCTGGGATGCGGCTTGGGATGTGTATGCTATGTCTACTTATAACACAATTACATCACTAAGCGAATCTCCGTTAAATGAAAATTTCATTTATGTTGGTACTGATGATGGGTTAATTCATTCAACAAAAAATAATGGAAAGGAATGGTATTCTATTACGGTTGATAAATTACCAGAAGTTCCTAAAACTTCATTTGTTAATGATATTAAAGCTGATTTACATAACGAAAATATCGTTTATGTAGCATTAGATAATCATAAATTTGGAGATTACAACCCTTATCTATATAAAAGTATAAATGGAGGGAAAACATGGAAATCAATATCTCAGGGTATTCCAAAAGAAACCATGGTTTGGAGAATTGTTCAAGATCATATAGATCCAAACCTTCTTTTTGCAGCTACTGAATATGGATTATATTTTTCTAATAATCAAGGTGAAAAGTGGATGAAGTTTTCTAGTGGATTACCTACTATATCCATAAGAGATCTTGCTATTCAAAAAAGAGAAAATGATTTAGTATTAGCAACTTTCGGAAGAGGTTTTTATGTTTTGGACGATTATAGTCCATTGAGAAAACTTAATAAAGCCAACAGTAAAGGTGCTATACTTTTTGATATTAAGGATGCCATTCAATATAATCCAATTCAAGCGGGAACCTCTAGTCAGGGCAGTTCATATTATTCAGCCGAAAACCCACCATATGGAGCTATTATTTCTTATTATATTCCAGAATCAACTAACACTTCAAAAGCAGAAAGGAAGAAAGCAGAGAAGGAACTTAATAAATTAGAAAAAGATATTCCTTTTCCAGGATGGAATGAATTAGATAAAGAAAATTCAGAAAAGAAATCAAATATTATTTTAGAAATTAAAGACTCAAATGGAGAAATTGTCACTAGAATTAATGGATCTTCTAAAAAGGGAATTAATAGAATTGCTTGGGATTTAACTAAACCTTTAATTTCTACAATTAATTCTAGAGTTAGAGGTAGAGGGAATACGAGTTCGATACCTGTTGAATCAGGTTTGTATTCTGCACAGATATTTAAAAATGATAAAGGAAATCTTTCTAAGCTATCCGAAATGAAAAATTTTAATGTTAGTGTAATAAGAGAAAATATTCTTATTAATCCTTTAGAGTCTAAACTAGAAACTTACATAAATGATTTAACTGATTTCAAAGCTAAACTAGAGTTGCATATGAATGAGTTTAGAAAATCAAAACAAAAACTATCTTCATTCGAAATTGCCATTAAACTGATTAATTCTGAAAATTCTACTCTAATAAAAGACTTAAATGGTCTTTACGAATATATGGTTAATATTGATTCTGTATTTTCTGGTAACGAGTCTAAAAAGGAAATAGGAGAAAAAGATTATCCTACAATAATGGATAGATTATCAGTTGCTCAAAGAGGTTTTTATGGTAATTCTTATGGCCCTACAAAGCTCCACATGGATAGCTTTGAAATAGCTAAAAATATGTGGAATAAGTTAAAGGTTGAAATACAAAAATTTAATAGTTCTATCTTAGCTTTTGAAAATAAACTAAATCAACTTGGAACACCAAGTATTATCGATTAGAGTAGTAGTTAACTAATAAATTAACAACCAAGTTGTAGCTTTTGATGCCGTCAACTTGGTTGTTTGCTTTTAAGAAGTAATCAAAAATATTTTTAAAATATGGTTCTAATGGATTGTTGAACTTATCCAACTCTTTTCTAGCTTCTTGAATATTTTTTAAAACTCCTTTATTTATTTTCATATAAAGATGATCAAAAGTTATTTTGTCAACTTTATACAGTTCATTTAATAAATATTTTAGTGCAAGAACATTTCCACTGTAATTAACTAAGTTATCACTTGATTCAATGGAAGCGATGATTCCAATAAAATTTGCTTCGTTTTCAGCAGAATATCCCATTTGATGAGCAATCTCATGGCATATAGTTGTTGGAATTTGAATTTTAGGTATGTTTTTATTTATTTGCGCTTCTAATGTAAAAGGGTTGATGTAACCACTAAAGCCCATATAGGATAGAGGAGTACTGAATAAAGAGTTTTTAACACTAACTATTGGGGCATGCTCATTTAATGTTTTATTTTTTTCTAATGTTTTAACTGCTTCTATTGAAGCGTTAAAAATCTCCTTTATATTGTCACTGAATATAACAGGAAGTGTATCACTTTTAGATAACTCATGATGGATTTTGTTAGTGTTTCTGATAAATAAATTGGTAATCTTAATCAAAGACTTAGATGAGTAATTGTGTTCAATAAGTAATCTGTTTTTTAGAGGAGTTCTGTGATAATTCAACCCCCATTGGTATTGAAAAATTATATAAACTATTAAAAAAAAATATAATAAATTTTTTATATTTTTTCTTCTAGTGTTTTTTCTACTGATATTAAAATAAATAATAAATGGGGTGGCTAAGTATAATAAGTCACCAACAGAAAATGGTATTTTTCCTATAGTGTATAAAAAAATATAGGAGCTATACTTGTATAATGAATTACTGTAATAGTTTTCAATAAAATTAGAATCAAATTTTATTAATTCTAAAAGTATTATAATTAATAAAAGAAGAAAAAGTAACAGATTTTTTCTAAAAAAAGGAATATTGTTAATTTTATGCATTCCTTAAAAAAATTACTTTAATTCTATAATTTCGACTTCAAATATAAGGTTTGATTTAGGAGGAATCATCGATCCTCTTCCAGCTTCTCCATAAGCTAAGTAATAAGGAAGGAAAATAGTTGCTTTATCGCCGACGTTTAACAACTTTAATCCCTCTTTAAAACCAGCTACAAGAGCATCATCAGGCCCAACCTTGCATTCAAGGGGGGCGTAACCATTCGTATTCTTTTTCTGAATATCTACAATGTTATATTGTTCTGCAATTTCAAGAATACTCGTGTCTAAAAGTGCTCCATTTTCAAAATAAACTGCATAATGTGTCATGACAGTTTTATTAGAATCTACTTTTTGGCCATTACTTTTGTATGTTTTGTAGTATTGCAAACCCGAACTAGTAGATAAGGCCATTGATTTTTGAACTTCAAATTCTTTTTTCTTCCCCAGTTTTACATTTTCTAATATTGCTAATCTTTTTTTAATTTCTAAACTATCTTCCTTAAAATGATTAGAAAATATTTTAGAAGCTTTAAAAGATTTAGCGGCTCTTCCTACTCTTATTATTGAAACATTTTTAATTGTATCATTTTGTTCAATTAAGTTAACTACCTCCATTCCTTTAATTACTTTTCCAAAAACTGAGTGTTTTCCATTTAACCAAGGGGTTTCTTTATGAGTTATAAAAAACTGACTTCCGTTAGTTTTAGGTCCTGCATTTGCCATTGATAAAACCCCAGGTCCATCATGACTTAAACTTTCGTGAAACTCATCTTTAAATTTGTAACCTGGACCTCCTTGACCTGAACCTAGTGGATCCCCTCCTTGAATCATGAAATTAGGGATAACTCTATGAAAAATTAAGCCATCATAATATTTTTTTTTACTGTATTCTGAACTCACTTCTTTGTTCCTCCCTTCACTTAAAGAAACGAAATTCGCTACTGTTACAGGAGCTTTTTTAAAGTTTAGATTTACTAAAATATCACCTTTATTAGTTTTAAGTTCAGCGTATAAACCATCATTTAGATCTGGATGTGAGCTAACGCATGATGTAATAAGAATTAGTGTAAATAAATAACTGTATTTTTTCATAATTAGTTGGTTAGTTTTTCTTTATAATTAGGTAGTATTTTTAAGAATTTATTAATAGCATCTTCAGCATTTCCATCATTTCTTCCTCCAGCTGCATTTACATGTCCACCTCCGCTAAAATATTCGCCTGCAAATTCATTACAAGAAAAATCACCTTGAGATCTAAAAGATATTTTTACATTATTGCTATCGTTTATATCTTCAATAAAAATAACACTAAAAATCACATTCTTTAGAGAAAGACCATAGTTTACAATGCCTTCAGAATCTCCTTTTTGATAATCAAATCTTTCTAAATCATTTCTTTTTAAAAACATATATGCTGTTTTTAAACCCTCTACTTGGTTCATATTGCTAAGGGCTGATCCTAAAACCTTTAATCGACTAGCAGAAGAGTCATTATAAACTTTATTGTGAATTTCGTTCTGATCAATTCCATTATCAATTAATTGTGCGATTATTTGGTGAGTTCTAGAAGTAACACTGGAGTATTGAAATGATCCAGTATCAGTCATGATACCAAGATATATGCATTTGGAGATGTTCTGATCAATTAACTCTTCCAATCCCATAGAAATAATTATCTCAAAAAGCAATTCACATGTAGAACCAATTTCTGGTTCCGAAAACATTAAGTCAGCATAATCTTTTGGGTTTCTATGATGGTCAATCATGATTTTTTTTGACTTACTGGATTTTATAATATCCCCTAATTCACCAATTCTGTTTAAGTCGTTAAAATCTAATGTAAAAATTAATTCAGATGATTTTATTTTTTTTTCACAATTTTGAGCTTCTGAATCAAAGTATAATATATCGTCAAACCCAGGTGCCCAATTTAAAAAATGTGGAGGTTTGTTTGGACTTATTACTGAAACATTATATCCGCTTTTTTTTAATAAGTTAAATAAAGCTAGACAGCTTCCTATTGCATCACCATCAGGATTTGAGTGAGGAATTATTATGAAATTTCTACTTTCAGACAGTAGTGTTTTTAAAACTTTAATATTTTCAATTTTCATGTCTGACAAATATAATGATTCCTATGAGAAGAATTGAACGAATTTTTACACTCAATTTTGTACATTTGAGATTAAATATTTATTCAATTGAAAGTTAATTTATTTAAATTAAATAAAAACAAGCGTTTTAATTACAATCCAAGATATTTAAAAGAAAAATCTTTTGAAAATATCTATGAATTTGATTCAATATATTCTAAGCAGAGAAATTCAAATAGTTCAGCTGATATATCTTCAAAATGGAGTGAAGCTAGATTGTCTTCAAGAAATAGGTCTAATATGCATTTTTCAAAAATATTTTTTGTCATTCTTTTCATTTTAATTCTTGTATTTTTATTTATAATTGATTTTGATCTTTCTATTTTTTAATAAATCTAAATTATGAGCATTATTAGGTTGCTTTCTGAAAATGTAGCAAATCAAATTGCAGCTGGAGAAGTAGTTCAAAGACCTTCATCTGTCGTTAAGGAGCTTTTAGAGAACTCAATTGACAGTGGAGCTAAATCAGTTAAACTTATTATTAAAGATGCAGGGAAATCATTAATACAGGTTGTGGATGATGGTTGTGGTATGGATAAAGCAGACTTAAATAAGTGTTTCTTGCGTCATGCTACATCTAAAATTAGAAAATCAAGTGATTTATTTAGTTTGAATACATTGGGATTTAGGGGTGAAGCCTTATCAAGTATCTCATCTGTATCTCATATGACGATAATTTCAAATAATAATGTGCCTTTAGGAAACGAAATAAGACTTGAAGGAGGAATTTTAGTTTCTGAAAATGAAGCTGTTAGTAATTTAGGGACTTCTATTTCTGTAAAAAATCTATTTTATAATATTCCTGCTAGAAGAAATTTTTTAAAATCTGACAATATTGAATTAAGGCATGTTATAGATGAATTTCATAGAATAGCTTTGATAAACCACGAAATAGATTTCATATTTGTCAATAATGAAAATGAATTATTTAACTTAAATAAATCTATTTTTAAAGAAAGAATTGTACGAATTTTTGGAAAATCTACTGAACAAAAACTAGTTCCAATTAAAGAAAATACTGATATTGCTGTTATAGAAGGGTTTGTTTATAAGCCTGAATATTCTAAAAAAACTAAATCAGCACAATTTTTTTTTGTAAATAATAGATTCGTTAAGAATTCCCATCTTTACCATGCAGTTAAAACAGCTTATGATGGATTGATTTATGATAACCATCATACCTCTTATTTTTTAATTGTTAAAGTCCCGCCTGATACAATTGATGTCAATATTCATCCTAATAAGACAGAAATTAAATTTGATAATGACCAGTCTATTTATGCGATATTAAAATCATCTATAAAGCACAGTTTAGGTCAGTTTAATATTACTCCTACGATTGATTTTGAAAGTAGTGTTAATTTAAACACCCCTTATTCTTATAGGGACAAGAAAGCTTCTATGCCTAAGGTTGAATATGATACAGCTTTTAATCCCTTCAATGAACCTAAAGTGTCACCTTCTTTTTCTTCAAAAGATTTTTCGTTTGAAGGACTGGAGAATTCTTTTGAAAATTTAGAAAAAAATTCAAATATTTTTGAAGACAATAACGATTCTATAACTTTTCCTGCTTTTCAATTGAACTTGAATTATATAATTACAAAAACTAGCGCAGGAATTGTAATAATTGATCAAAAAAGAGCTCATCAAAGAATACTTTATGAAAAATTCTTAAATGAACTTTCATTTTTAAATAACTCAACTCAAATATTGATTTTTCCAATTAAACTCGATTTTAATAATGAGGAAAACAGAATGTTAGAATTAGTTAAAAACTCTTTAATTCATTTAGGGTTTAAATTTGATAAGTTTGATTGTGAAGGAATTGAAATTTCGGGAATTCATCCATTTTTTGTTGAAAATCAAATTAATGCTCTTTTTCAAGAGCTTATTGATAGTCAGATTTCTGAATTTAAAAAAACCAGCCACACCATTAATGATTTTTTAGCAAAAATTCTATCTAAAAATTCTTCTTTAAAGTCAAACGTTAGATTAGAGAAAGAAGTTCAAGAATCTTTAGTCAACAATTTATTCGCATGTAAGGATCCAAATGTGTCTCCTTTTGATAAATTAATATTTAAGGTAATTTCAACAGAAGAAATAAATAAAATGTTTTTTAAATGAGAAGTATCACTGAAAGCGTAAAGCAACTTATAATAATTAATGTTATATTTTTTATTGGATCTCAGGTTTCAGGAGGTTTGAGTTACGACCTTTTAGCTCTTCATTATTTTGAAAATGACAAGTTTTTAATCAGTCAACTTATAACTCATATGTTTATGCACGGAAGTGTATCACATATTTTGTTTAATATGTTTGGACTTTGGATGTTTGGATCACCACTGGAGCAAATGTGGGGAAAAAAGAAATTTTTATATTTTTATTTCTCTGCTGGTTTAGGTGCTGCAGGATTACAGTTGCTTGCTAACTATTTAGAAATTCAATCTGTTTTTTCTGTTCTGAATTTAAGCGGTGTTTCATTTAATTCTTTTAATGATATACTTAATAATGGAAGTTATGATGTAAATATTTTAAATTATGTAGATAAAAATGATTTAACTAATGCTTATTCGTTATTCAATACTACGTTGGTAGGTGCTTCTGGAGCAATTTATGGTGTGCTAGTAGCGTTTGCATTTTTATTTCCAAACTCTGAACTAATGTTGATCTTTTTACCAATTCCTATAAAAGCTAAATATTTTGTTCCTGCAATTATTCTTATGGATCTTTTTTCAGCTTTCACAGGTGTTTCTATTTTTAGCCCTTCTAATACTGCTTTTTATGCTCATGTTGGCGGAGCTTTAACTGGCTTTATAATGTTATGCTATTGGAAAAAAAATCAATTTAATGATAATAGATGGAATTAATTCACGAGTTAAAATTGCGTTATAAAAATTTAGACATTCTAAGTCAGTTCATTGTATTGATGACTTTGTGCTTCATTTTGCCTTTTATTTTAAATACGTTTTTGTTTTTATTTAATTTAAAAAACTTATCTATAGTTGATTTTTTTGATGTTTCTCCTTTATTAAGTGAGCTTCTTTATAAGCCTTGGTCATTAATAACGTATGGTTTTTTTCATGCTGATTTATGGCACCTGATAAGTAATATGATTATTTTTTATTTCAGTGGGAAGGTGGTTTTAAATCTTTTTGGTAAAGACAAATTCATTAAAGTATTTATAATAGGATTACTTAGTGGATCAATTACATATCTGTTGAGTTATAATATTTTTCCGGTATTCAGTGGATTAAAACCTTCTATGATTGGTGCTTCTGCTGGAGTTATGGCTGTTTTTATTTTCTTAGCATCTTATAGTCCTAACTATACTTTTAGATTCATCATTTTTGATGTAAAAATCATATACCTAGCGTTAATTCTTATAGCTATGGATCTTATTCAAATTCCTGTCGGAAACTCGGGTGGGCATTTGGCACATCTAGGAGGGGCTGCTTGGGGTTATTATTATTGTAGTCAAGTTAAACGGGGTAATGATACTGGTCAGTGGGTGATAAACTTCATGGAATATCTAAAAGGGTTGTTTTTGAAAAAAAGAAATGTAAATAAGGTTTATAAAAGAAAAAACTATAAACCAACTCACAAAACGAGTGTGGATCAACAAAAGATAGATTTAATTTTAGATAAAATAAGTGTCTCTGGTTATGATAGTTTAACTAAAAGTGAAAAAAATATACTTTTTAAAGCAGGTAAAAATTGAATTTAATTCCAAAAACATCATTTTTCAATTCATTTGTGTTTTTTTTAAACACTTTTAATTCAATTCTAATAGTAGCTTGTTTGATTCTGTACAGTTATTCTAATCCATTTTTTTCTACATTATCATTTCTAACATTTTTTTTCCCAATTTTTGCCTTTTTGAATTTGATTTTTTTAATCTATTGGGTATTAAAGCTTGATTTAAAATTGGTTCTTCCATTAATTTTAGTTTTTTTGATAAACAACAATTTTAGTTCTTTTTATAATATAAATGAACCTAAGCTAGATAAGAGGGGTCTTCATCTAATGAGTTATAACGTTAGACTTTTTAATCACTACAAATGGATTGAAAACGAAAATATTCCATTAGAAATTCAAAAATTTATTACGATTCAAAAGCCTGATGTATTAGCGATTCAAGAGTATCATGATGAATACAAACGTATTTTTAAAAATTTTAAAAATAGTCACATAGTATTGTCAGGAGATAATGTTGGACAAGCAATTTATACAAATAATAAATTGATTAACAAGGGAGCGGTAGAGCTTCGTGGATTTGGGAATATTGCAATTTTTATTGATTTATTACAAAACAAAGACACAATTAGATTTTATAATGCTCATTTTGAATCTTTTAAAGTTGATTTAATTTCTATGAAAGCAGATGTGAAATCTGCTAAAGAAATTATTTTTAAAACTAAAAAAACATACTTAGTTCAAAAAGCTCAATCCTCAGCATTGATTCAGCACATGTTAAAATCGCCATATCCTATTGTATTAGCTGCTGATTTAAACAACACACAACATTCTTTTTTTTACAAACAATTTAAAGACAATTTTAACGATAGTTTTATTTCAAGTGGTGCTGGTTTTGGGTCTACTTATGACTTTAAATTTATGCCGATTAGGATTGATTATCTATTTAATTCTAAGTCTATTAATGTAAACAATTTTATTATTTATCCTGTTTTATTGTCGGATCATAAGCCTATAAGTGTTTTTTTGAATATCTAATCTTTTAATTCAAATTTAATAACACAAAATACTGGAATATAGACTTTTATAAACAAAAAAAAGAAAAAGAACAACCGCCATATTCTCTTGATTCTTTAAAATTATTTATTGAATCCAACTTGATTGCTTTTGAATGTTCTAAAATAAAAATGCCATTACTATTTAGAGTTTTATCATTGAAAATTAAACTTTGAATTTCTTTATAATTTTCTAATGAATAACTATAAGGGGGATCACAAAAAATAACATCATAATTAAAAATATTTGCTTTAAGAAACTTAACAACATCAGATTTTATAACGTTAATGTTTAAATTCAGCTCATTAGCAGTAGATTTAATAAACTTAACGCATTTGTGGTTATTGTCAATTGAAGTGACTTGATTAACACCTCTAGAAGAAAATTCGTAACTAATACTTCCACTTCCAGAAAACAAATCCAAGACCTTTATATTTTTAAAATCGAACTTATTATAAATTATATTAAATACAGCTTCTTTAGATTGATCGGTAGTAGGTCTTATTGGAAGATTTTTAGGAATATTTATTCTTTTCCCTTTCTTGTTTCCTGAAATAATTCTCATGAAAGTATAAAGTCTATTTCGCTTTTAACTAAATTTTTATTTATAAAAGTTGTTGTTGATTGATCAATAATTATGTTTTTTATAAACTTGGATAAGTAAGAAAAAATTTTATCTTTTTCTGAAAAAAATCCTGTTAAGTTTAGTTTAGTTTCAGATTTGATCTCTTTGTTTTGTTCAATAGCAAAAAGTAAAAAATACAAAATATCTTCTTTAGTTTGATATTCGAAATTATTGTAATAAAGTAATTTTTTATTTTTAAATATTATTAACTGAAAACTTTCTTGATCAATATTAGCAAATAACATAGTCTTGCTGTTACTAATTGTTTTTTTTAAAGTTTTTTTCAATAGCATTGTTGAATAATGATAATACTCAAAAGATCCAAATCTTTCAATCAAGTAATTATTTACATTAACAAACGGAAGGTAAACGTTATGAATATCTAGTTCTTCAATAAAGTCATTTGAAGCAAAATCATTTTTAATAAGCTTTGAACTAAATTTCAAGTAATCTAAACTTAATTCTTCATCAAACAATTCTTTTGGAACAAGACAAGAAAGTTTATTTGAAATAATTAGTTTGACATTAATCACATTAGAAAAATCTATTTTAGATTTATTTAAAAATGAATCTAGTTCAGTTACAAGATTTTCTGCTATAACTTTCTTATTGAAATAGAGCTTTTGGTAATCATTAATAGAATTATCCAAATCATTTCTTAACACTAAATCAAAGCCGTATAAACTGATTTTAATGGAAAGCTTTGTACTGGGTTCTATTCTAATTTCTTGCGATTGCGTCATAGGTTGTAGGCCAATTGCCATTGGTGCTAACCTCAGTCATTGATCCTAAAACAAGATCAGGTCCATTAACTCCATCAACTGACATTAATGCTTTTTCTTGCTTCAATAATTCTTTGTTTTGATCGAATAAAATAACATCTTTAGATACTTTTACTTCAAAAACATAAACATCGTAGTCACCTTTTTTAATCACATCAGACTTGATTGAAAAAGTTGCATCAACTCCATCAATTGGAACTTGTGCCAGATCTTTATATCTAATTGAATTTCCAAAAATAGAATCTTTTACAGAAACAAAACCTAAAGTATCTATAACAACGACCTCTCTTAGCATGTCAATTCTATAAACTCTATCGTATTGTAAATAACTTGAATCTCTTTTTTGAATTAAAGTGTATTGAGCAGTGTCAATAAATTTAATTAATCCCTCAAAATTATCAGCATATGAACCGTTAACACTTTTATATGCTAATTGAGCATTTCTAATATCCTTAAGTTTATCAATTACTTTGAGATAACGTTCTTTTTTAACCTCGTTAAATTTTATTGGTTCATTTATTGAAGTAATAACTTGATAAGAAAAGAAAATTATAAACAGCCAAATTACTGCTTTAATAATTCTCATGTATTTTGATATGAATTCCATTATTTAATTAATTATATTTAGACAAAACTACAAATTTTTTTAATTCAAAAAACTAAATAAATATTTCAATAATTAATCAATGAATTCTCAAGATTTTAGTGATCTTCTTTTAAATAATTTTAATTTTAAACCGACTTCAGATCAGAAAGTTGCTATTATTAAATTAAGCGAATTCTTGTCCAACAAAAACAATGTCTCTTTGTTTTTATTGAAAGGTTATGCAGGGACTGGAAAGACTTCTTTAATGAAGACTTTAGTAGAGAATATTCATTTTAAAAAAATGAATTTTTGTTTATTAGCTCCAACTGGAAGAGCGGCAAAAGTGTTATCAAAGTATTCTGGAAAAAAAGCATCTACTATACATAAAAAAATATATTATTCTAAAATTGATAAATCTGGAAAGTTTCAAACTAAATTAAAAATAAATAAAATTAAAAACACTTTGTTTATAATAGATGAGGCTTCAATGATTTCTGATTTTTCGAACTCTACTGACTTATTTGATAAAAATTCAATTCTAAAAGACATTTTTAGTTATGTCGATTTTAAAACTAACTCAAAACTGATATTTTTAGGTGATACGGCTCAACTTCCACCAGTTAAACAAACAATTAGTCCAGCACTTAATTCACTCTTTATAAAAGAATTCTATAATGTTGACTCGTACGAGTATGAAATCAATGATGTAGTAAGACAAGCTGAAGAATCAGGTATATTAATAAATGCTACTTCAATTAGAAATAACATATCAAATAATTTAACTGATTTTAAATTTGATAACTTCTCTGATATAGAGTTTTTGTCAGATGGATTTGATATACAAGAAGCGATAGAGTCTTCGTATAATTCAAATGGCTCAGAAAATTCAATAATTATAGTTAGATCTAATAAGAGAGCTAATCAATACAACCAACAAATTAGAAAAACCATTTTAGCTCATGAAAATAAAGTTTGTGTTGGAGATTTATTAATGATTACAAAAAATAATTATTTTTGGACTTCTCCTGATTCTGAAATACCTTTTTTAGCTAATGGAGATATTATTCAAATTCTTGAAATATTTTCATTTAAAGATCTTTATGGATTTGAGTTTGCAGAAGTGAAGATTAAGATGGTTGATTATACAGATCAACCTACTTTTGATACGGTGATTATTTTAAATACTCTAGACATAGATACACCTTCACTTTCATATGAACAATCTAATAAGCTATACCATGAAGTTCAAAATGATTACAGTAGTATTAAATCTAAGTATAAGAGATTTTTAAAGACTAAAGAAAACCCTTTTTTTAACGCTCTTCAAGTTAAATTTTCTTATGCTATAACTTGTCATAAAGCTCAGGGTGGTCAGTGGCCTGTAGTATTTTTAGAAAAACCATACCTTAAAGAAGGTCCAAATATTGATTATTTTAGATGGCTATATACTGCTGTAACAAGAGCTGAAAGGAAATTATACTTAATTGGTTTTTAAATAAAAATGTATTTTTGAAAAAAAAACTTATGAAAGTCGTTGCAATGATCCCTGCAAGGTTTGATTCTGAAAGATTACCTGGTAAGTTGATGATGGATTTGGGAGGAGAGCCTGTAATTTTAAGAACTTATAAAAATGCTTTAAAATCTAAATTATTTAATGAGGTTTATGTAGTTACTGACTCTAAATTAATTTATGATTGTCTTAAAGAAAATGGCGGTCAAGTATTAATGAGTTCAGCTGAGCATATTTCAGGATCTGATAGAATTGCTGAATTTTCATCATACATATCTACAGATATAATAGTAAACATACAGGGTGATGAGCCTTTTATTGATATTAATAGCCTAAGTAAGCTAATTAATCTATTTAAAAAGGATGTAAATAGCAATATTGATTTAGCTTCTCTTATGCAAAAAATATCTAATGTTAATGAAATTGCTAATCCTAACGTAGTTAAAGTTGTTGTAGATTCAAATAATTTTGCATTATATTTTTCAAGATCTCCAATTCCATATGACAGATCAAGTGTTAATAAAACATATTTCTTTAAGCATATTGGGGTGTATGCATTTAGAAAGAATAGTTTACTCGATTTTTACAACTCAAAAGCAACCCCTTTAGAAAAGTCTGAAAAACTAGAGCAATTAAGGTATTTAGAAAACGGAAAAAAAATCATGATGATTGAAACTAATTACAATGGTTTGGGTATTGACACCATGGATGATCTTATTAACGCTAGAAAAATTATTTAATGTTTTTAATAACTAAGTTTATTTTCAATAAATTACTGAAATGGAAAGTGACAGGTAACACTGTTTTGTTAAAAAAATGTGTAATTATTGCTGCACCTCATACTCACTGGCATGACTTACTTATAGCCATAATGGCTAGAAAAGTAATGCAACAAGAAATTAATTTCATTGGAAAAAAAGAACTTTTTAAATTTCCTTTTGGATTTTTTTTTAGAATTATGGGTGGAAAACCTGTAGAAAGAGGGAGTAAATCAAATAATGTCAAGTTAATTGCAGATGTCTTTAAAAATAATGATTTATTTAGACTTGCTCTATCGCCTGAAGGAACTAGGAAAAAAGTTGATAATTGGAAAACAGGGTTTTATTATATTGCAAAAGAAGCTAATGTTCCAATAATTAGTGCTTCATTAAACTTTAAGGAAAAGGAAATTAAAATTTCCGAACCCTATTATATAACAGGTGATATAGAAAAAGATATTAAATTTTTAAAACTTTTTTTTAAAGAAATTAAGGGTAAAATTCCAGAATTCTCTTAAATTCATTCCATGTTGTGAAATACATTTTGAACATCGTCGTCATCTTCAATTTTTTCTATTAAAATATCCAATTCTTCCTTTTGTTCATCATTTAACTCCTTTAGCAGTTTTGGAATTCTTTCAAAATCTGAAGAAAGAATTTCAATTTCTTTTTTCTCAATTTCTTTTTGAATAGATCCGTAATTTTCAAACGGAGAATAAAACACTACACCATCTTCTTCCTTAATTACTTCATCTACTCCAAAATCAATAAATTCTAATTCTAATTCTTCAATATCTGTATCTGTCTTTACTTTAAAGCTACATACTCTGTCAAACATGAATTCAACTGACCCTGCTTTACCTAAATTACCGCCATGCTTATTAAATAAACTTCTTATATTAGCTACTGTTCTGTTATTATTGTCACTTGCTGTTTCAACTATAATAGCAATACCAAATGGACCATATCCTTCAAAAATAATTTCTTTATAGTTTTCAGTTGATTTGTCTGAAGCCTTCTTTATAGCCCTTGCTACATTCTCTTTAGGCATATTGGCAGCTTTAGCATTTTGAATCACTGCTCTTAACTTAGAATTGCTCTCAATTACCGGTCCGCCATCTTTTACGGCCATTACAATGTCTTTCCCGATTCTTGTAAAGGTTTTTGCCATAGCTGACCACCTTTTCATTTTCCTTGCTTTTCTAAATTCAAATGCTCTTCCCATGTTTTAAATATATTTATATATTAAAAATAAGTATTATTAATTTTACTTAATCATTTCTGATAAAACATCTTCATAAGTAAATTGCAAATGTTTTGGAAATAAATTAGTGTTAGAAAATAATGCTAAATATCTATTTTCATTAGTTGTATAAACAAACTTATAATTGACATGTTTTAAATTTTGATTTTTAATGACTGAAAAAATAAATTCATCATGATTAATTAGGTCTTTTGATCCATGATGAAAAATTCCTTCAAGCTTTCTACTAATTATGTAGTGTATTTGTTTAACAAAAATTTCAGTTGAGTTTATATTGACAATTAAGTTTGGAAATATTTCTATAGCAATAGAATGTTTGACGTCATTTATTAATTTTTTTAATCTTACAGATTTTTTATCGAATAACATTGCAGATCTAAGAATAACCCAGTTTTTTGTTTTCATTCTTAAAATTTTATTTTCAATATTTATCTTGACCTTTCCGTAAACACTATTAGAAAATGTTTTATCATTTTCATAGCTAGGGAAGTTTGTGAAGTAGTCAAATACATTAGAAGATGAAATAAATAAAAGTTTGACTCTATTTTTTTCACAGTATTTAATTAGATTTTCGTGAAATCTAATTTGCGCATTAAAATCACCTTTTAAACTAGATATAATTAGATTAGGTCTTGTTTTATTTAACAAATCATGAAAATCATTAGATATGTTAAAGTAGAAATATCTCTTATTTTTTTTAAATTTATTTTGAGTGTAGTAAGAAGAGTAAATATCAAAAAAAGGAATTAATTCTTTGAAAATAGCTTTTCCTAAAGATCCGCTTCCTCCAAAAATTAAAATTTTATTCATTTCCTATGTTATTACGAAAGGTAATTTCACAACACTAGCTTCTAATTTCTTGTCTCTTATTTCAATTAATATTGTTGTATCCATTTTTGAATTAGTTGTATTTACATAACCTAATCCAATACCTTTTTTTAAACATGGAGACATAGTGCCAGAAGTGACAACTCCAATTTCATTTTTTTCTTCATCAAAAATCTTATAACCTGCTCTTGGAATTCCCCTTTCTTTTATTTTAAAGCCAACAAGTTTTTTACTTATTCCATTTTCTAGTGCATCAATGATCTTTTCTTTACCAATAAAATCTTTATTAGTTTTTGTAATCCATTTTAATCCGGCTTCTATAGGGTTTGTGTGATCGTTTATATCGTTTCCGTACAAACAATACCCCATCTCAAGCCTTAGGGTGTCTCTAGCCGCCAGCCCTATGGGTTTTATACCTAACTCTTTACCAGCTTTAAATAAAAGCTCCCACATACTCTTGACATCGGTATTTTTACAATAAATTTCAAATCCTCCAGAGCCAGTATATCCTGTGGTTGAAATTATAACATCTTTGAAACAATTAAAATCAACATTAACAAAGCTGTAATACTCTAGATTCTTTAAATCAAAACTTACTAATTTTTGTAAAACGTCATATGATTTAGGGCCTTGAAGAGCTAATAAAGAAGTCGAATCAGAAATATTTTTTAGTTCATTATTAAATTCTTTATTATGGTGTGTAATCCAATTCCAGTCTTTTTCAATATTTGCAGCATTAACTACAAGCATGAATTTGTTATTATGAAATTTATAGATGATTAAATCATCAACAATACCACCAGCTTCATTAACTAAGCAATTATATTGTGCCTTTCCATCTGCAATAATCGACACATCGTTAGAGCATATGAGTTGAAGTAAGCTTAAGGATTGATCTCCTTCTAAAATAAATTCACCCATGTGAGACACATCAAACAGTCCCACATTTTGTCTTACATTCAGATGTTCAATATTAATACCTTCGTATTGAACAGGCATTAAATAACCTGCAAATGGCACTAGTTTAGCTCCGTGATTAATATGGGATTCGTAAAGTATAGTTTTTTTCATAATAAATATATTCAGTGCAAATTTCGTAGTTTTTTCTTACTTTACAATTAATTAGCAACAATACATTTGAATTGATTAAATTTAATATTCAAAAGAAATAATTTATGAACCATAAAATTTTTTATTTAACAATTATTAATTTTTTAATGATTTTTAACTGTTTAAATGCTCAAGGGATTATGGGTGTTAAAACTAAATTTACCCATCAAGACACTTTAAGAGGGTCTATAACAAAAGAACGAATTTGGTGGGACTTAAAACATTACCATTTAGATATTTCTGTAAACCCAGAAGAAAAATCGATTTCAGGATCTAACACAATTACTTATACTGTAATTGAGCCTTATTCCGAAATGCAGATTGATTTACAAACCCCATTGGTTTTAACTAGAGCAGAGCAAAACGGTAATATTTTGAATATAAGACACGATGGAAATGCTCATTTTATTAAATTAATTGACAAACAAATTAAAGGGTCTAGTAATGTGGTTAAAGTGTTCTATGAAGGAAAGCCCAGGGAAGCTCCAAGAGCTCCTTGGGATGGAGGAATTTCGTGGGACAAAGATGTGAATGGGAATCATTTTATAGCCTCTTCTTGTCAAGGTTTAGGAGCAAGTGTTTGGTGGCCAAATAAAGATCATATGTATGATGAAGTAGATGATGGTATGTTGATTAGTGTAAATGTTCCAAAAGGATTAACTAATGTTTCAAATGGAAGGTTAGTTAATGTAGAAGAAAAGCTTAATTCAAATACTTTTCACTGGGAAGTATTAAATCCTATTAATAATTATGGTGTAAATATTAACATTGCTGATTATGTGAACTTTTCAGAAATCTATAAAGGTGAAAAAGGCGATTTAGATATGAATTATTATGTCTTAAGAGATAATTTTGATAAGGCCAAAGTTCATTTTAAAGATGCTATTAAAACAATGCAAGCTTTTGAATATTGGTTTGGACCATATCCTTTTTATGAAGATAGTTTTAAATTAGTTGAAACACCCTATTTAGGAATGGAACATCAAAGTTCAGTAACTTATGGAAATAAATATAAACAAGGTTATTTAGGAAGTGATTTATCTGGAACTGGCTGGGGTTTAAAGTTTGATTATATTATTATTCATGAATCAGGACATGAATGGTTTGCAAATAATATTACTTATATAGATATTGCTGACATGTGGATTCATGAGAGTTTTACTACTTATTCAGAAAATTTATTTTTAGATTATCATTATGGTAAAACTGCATCTTCTGAATATGTTATAGGTACTAGAAAGGGGATTGGAAACAAGCAGCAAATAATAGGTACATATAATGTAAATAAAGGTGGTTCAGGAGATATGTATCCAAAAGGTGCTAATTTATTACACACATTAAGACAGTTAGCTAATGATGATGAGAAATGGAGAACAATCTTAAGAGGATTGAATAGTGATTTTTATCACCAAATGGTTAATACATCTCAAATTGAAAATTATATTTCTGAAAAAATGAATATGGATTTAAGTCCAATATTTGATCAATATTTAAGGGGGGTTAGAATTCCTGTATTTGAATATGTTTATAAAGATGGAATTTTAAAATTTCGATGGAATGATGTAGTTCCTAATTTTAATATGCCAATAGAATTGATTTATGATAATAATACTATATGGTTGTTTCCAACTAAAGACTGGCAAGATTTAAAATTAGAAAATAATGATTTTAAAATTGATGAAAATTACTATGTTGTATCTAAAGAATTAATAAATTAAATTCATTTAATTATTATGAGAAATATTTTTTTTAATATTATTTTATTTTTTATCACATCTTCTTTCTTAAGTGCGCAATCAGAGCCACAAGATTATCTTCCGTCTGATTTTCATAAGGAAAGAAGGGATAATGTAAAATTAATGATGCCAGATAATAGTATGGCTATTTTTTTTTCAAACCCTGTAAGAAATCGAGCAAATGATGTGGACTATCATTACCATCAAGATCCAAATTTTTATTACTTAACAGGTCTAAAAGAACCTAATTCTGTATTATTACTATTTTCTGAATCGCAAAGTCAAAATAGCATTAATTATGATGAAATCATCTTTGTTCAGTTCAGAGATTCTATAAGAGAAAGATGGGATGGTAAAAGATTGGGGGTTAAGGGTGTAAAATCAAAACTAGGCTTTGACATGGTTTATACAGCTGATAAGTTCAAGGAAATTTCACCAGAATTTAAAAAGTTTAATAATGTTTTGTTTTATGATTTCAAAAATGATGTAAGAGATAAAAAAAACAATAATGAAGACCTTTATTCTTTGATTCAACAATTTAAAAACATGTCAAATTACCCGATAAATTTTGATCCTGAAAGGGAAAAATTTTATGACATAATCAGTCTTGCTCCTGAAAAAAATTCAGCTAATGTAGCTCAAGTTTTAAAAAGTAACTTTATATATCGTAATGTTATAAAAAAAGATGAATTACTTAATGAATTTCAATCTACAACTGATGAGATTAAGTTGATCGAAATTAAAAAGCGAATTTCTGTAAAATCTGCTGAGACTAACTTAGACGGTATTACATTATCTGATATTATGAGGCAATTAAGAGAGGTCAAAACTCAAGAAGAATTAGTCTTAATGAAAAAAGCTTCTAAAATTTCTGCAATAGGTCAAGTTGAGGTGATGAAAGCAATGAATCCTGATTTATCTGAAATGGAAATTCAAGGAATTCATGAGTTTGTATATAAAAAATATAATGTTGAGTATGAGGGTTATCCTTCAATTGTTGGAGGAGGTCACAATGGCTGTATTCTTCATTATATAGAAAACACTAAACTTAATGTTGGAAACGATTTAGTTCTGATGGATTTAGGAGCGGAATACCATGGTTATACTGCTGACGTTACAAGAACTATTCCAGCAAACGGAGTTTTTTCAAAAGAACAAAAAATAATTTATGATATTGTTTATGATGCTCAAGAAGCAGGTATAAAAGCAAGTGTTGTAGGAGCTGAATTTAGGGCCCCTCATCAAGCTGCTGTTAAAGTAATTGCAAAAAGATTGATAGACATAGGCTTAATTAAGAATGAAAATGAAGTAAGGAAATATTTTCCACATGGAACCTCACATTATGTAGGGTTAGATGTTCATGATCCAGGAACTACAGGTCCTTTTAAAGCCAATTCTATAATAACTGTTGAGCCAGGGATATATATTCCCAAAAATAGTGACTGTGATTCAAAATGGTGGGGTATAGCAGTAAGAATAGAGGATACCGTATTAATTACTAATAATGGTCCTGTAAACCTTTCATCATACGCTCCCAGAAAATCAGAAGACATTGAACTTTTAATGAAAAGTAAAAGTCCGTTAGATTCGTTTATTTTACCTAAAATTTAATTAATTCTCTTTTAAATTCTTTGTAATTATTAATAGTGATAAACTTTTTTTCTTTTTCTAATAAATGAGATATTTCAGTTGGAATTTTTATTTTACAACCTATGGTCTTTTCAATGTCATCTGAAAATTTGACTGGATGAGCAGTTTCAAGAAAAATACCAAGATATTTAGCATTCTTTTTTAGGTATTTTATCAAGCCTAAATATCCAATTGCTCCATGAGGATCTAGAATATAGTTAGACTTATTATAAACGTCAAGTATTACCTTAACTGTTTGTTTATCATCAAAGCTGAATGAACTCATTTTGTCCAATAAACTGTCATGATCATTTTCAAATATCTCAGTTATTCTCACAAAATTACTTGGGTCACCAACGTCCATAGCATTTGATATTGTTTGCTTAGATGCTTTAGCTATATATTTCTTTGTTTTAAAATAACGAGGTATAGTATCGTTTATGTTAGTACTAGCAATGAAATGCTTTACAGGTAGTCCTAATTTCATGGCAATTAATCCTGCACATATATTCCCAAAATTTCCACTAGGAACACTAAAGACTATTTCTTTTTGTTGCTTAGTTAGTTCCTTGTATGCTATAAAATAATAAAACATTTGAGGAAGCCATCTCGCTACATTTATTGAATTAGCAGATGTTAAGTTTAACTTTTTATTCAAATCATAGTCCGTAAATGCAGTTTTAACAATTTTTTGACAATCGTCAAAAACTCCATTAACCTTCATAGCTATAATATTCCCTCCATTTGTTGTTAATTGACGTTCTTGAATTTCACTAACTTTTCCGCCTCCAGGATATAGTATAATTACTTTAGTTCCTTTTACATCTAAAAACCCATTAGCTACAGCTGCTCCAGTATCTCCGGATGTTGCTACTAACACTATACTTTCTTTTTCTGTATTAAAATGCGAAAGACAATTTGCTAAAAATCTAGCACCAACATCTTTAAATGCTAATGTTGGTCCATGAAAAAGCTCTAATACTTTTATGTTTTTTTCTAGATCAATTAATGGAAATTCAAAATCTAAAGTTTTTTTAATTATTTTTTTTAAATCAGATTCATTTATGCTTTGCCCAACAAATTGCTTTATTACATCGTAAGCAATTTCATGATTAGTTTTTTTATCTAAATTTTTGATAAAACTTTCATCAAGTTCCTTTATTTCTGAAGGAAAATAAAGGCCACCGTCTTTTGCTAAGCCATTAATTACTGCAGTTTTAAAATCTACTAACTCTAAATTGGATTTTAAACTTTTATATAACATTTATTTATATTCAATAATTTTAATCCCTTTTTCATTTACAGATGAAGTGTGAATATCAAATTCTATCCCAAGTTGGTTGTATTCAATTTTTAATAAATTTCCAATTTTTTTGGCATTTAACAAACCTTTTGACAAAGCAAATACTGAAGGTCCAGACCCTGAAATTCCAAAGCCTAAAGCACCATTTGATAAGCTAATTTCTTTTAATTTGTCAAACTTAGGAATTAATATTGATCTTAAAGGTTCAATAATTACATCTTTTATTGATCGACCGATTAAGTTATAATCTTCAGTGTAAAGTCCACTTATGAAAGCTCCTAAATTAGCTGTTTGTACTATCATTTTTCTTAAAGGAACTTGATTTTTTATAATAGCTCTAGATTCAGAAGTTTTGACTTCAATTTGTGGATGAAGTATTGTGAAAGCTAATTCTATTGGAGTATTTAACTTGAAAATATCAAATTCTAAACTATCTCTAACAAATGTAAAACCACCTAATAATACAGCGGCAACATTATCAGCGTGTGCAGATCCACTTGCAATTTTCTCTCCTTCTATTGCAAATTTAATTAATTCTTTATTTGAGTAAGGTCTTCCAAGAAGTTCATTAATCGCATATACACTTCCTGCAGAGCTTGCAGCGCTACTCCCAATACCACTTCCTGGTTTTATTCCTTTATGAATTTCAATTTCAAAACCGCAATTAACTTTTGTTTCTTTTAATAATGCTAAAGCTGAAACTCCTGCGACATTTTTATATATATCTGTATTTAGTTTTTGTCCAGTAACCTTTAAGATTTTAATTCCTTTTTCACTGGTTTTTCTAACTACTATTGTGTCACCAATATCATTTAAACATACTCCAAGAATATCAAACCCACATGATAAGTTAGCTATACTTGCAGGTGAAAAAATTTTAATTTCTTTCATTGTTTGCTTATTTTAATTATATCAGCAAAAATACCAGCTGCAGTTACTTCAGAGCCTGCACCAGCTCCTTTAATTGTTAATGGTCGATTACGATATCTGTCAGTATAGAATAAAACTATGTTATCACTTCCTTCAAGGTTGTAAAAGTCATGTCCTTCAGGAATATTTTTTAAACCTACTTTTGCTTTTCCGTTATTAAATTCAGCTATATATTTTATTTTACATTTTTCTTTATTAGCTTTTTTTAAGATATTATTAAAATGTAAAGAGTTATTTTGTAGTGAGATTAAAAAATCATCATTATTTTTTGATTTTAAACATTGTTCTGGTAAAAAAGAGTTGTTTTCGACATCTGACAGCTCGATTTGTTCTCCACTTTCTCTTGAAAGTATTAATATTTTTCTAGCAACATCAATTCCACTAAGATCGATTTTCGGATCAGGCTCTGTGTACCCTTCATTCATAGCATTTTGAACTATTTCATGAAATGTATTCTCATTTTTAAAATTATTAAATATATAGTTTAAGCTTCCAGATAGAATAGCCTGAATAGAAATAATTTTATCTCCAGTAGCAATTAAATTATTTAAGGTGTTAATAATGGGTAGTCCTGCTCCTATATTTGTTTCAAATAGAAATGAGGTACTATGTTGATTTGCTAAATTTTTTAAGTTCAAATAATTTGAATAGGTATCAGAACAAGCAATTTTATTACAGGTTACTACGTTTATTCCGTTTTTTAGATAATATTTGTAATTATTAGCAATTTCAGCACTATCTGAATTGTCTATAAAAATGCTATTTCTTAAGTTTATTTCTTTTGACTTAGACATGAATTTAATGGAATCTGCCTTTTCTCCCTTAATTAGCTCTGCTAACCAGTCGTTTAACTCGATTCCATTTGATTTAAATGTCATTTTTTTGGAATTGGAAATTCCGATTACTTTAATCTGTAGATTTTCTTTGCTTTCAAGATATTCTTTTTGTTTAAAAATTTGTTCTATAAGTTTCTTCCCAACATTTCCAACACCTGTAATAAATAAATAAATTTGTTTGATTATTTTAGTATTTGAGACTGAAGATTCTATATTAATTTCATTCATTTTCAATAAATTAATCCTCTAAATTAAAGAATATGTTTACGGATAAATAAATAAAATAGGAATATTTAACAAAATTGATAATTTGTTAAAATTTTAGTGATAAACTTGAGATTTCTTTAATAGAATTAAGTTAAAGATTAATTATTAAATCTAAAAAACGTTGACTAGAAATTTTATTTAATGGAAATTAAATTCAATTTTTCAGATTTACCATCCCAATCAATCCTTATATTATTTCCTTTTTTAAGTTTTGATTGGACTATTTCTTCTGCTATTAAATCTTCCACATAATTTTGAATTGCCCTTTTCAGTGGTCTAGCGCCATATTTTTTATCATACCCCTTTTTACAAAGAAAATTTACAGCTTTTGTTGATATTTTAATATCATATCCTAACTCTTTTACTCTTGATTTGAGCTTTTCTAGCTCAATAGAAATTATCTTTCTAAGATCTTCTTTTTCTAAACTATTGAATATAACAATTTCATCGATTCTGTTTAAAAACTCAGGTGAAAAAGCTTTTTTTAATGACTTTTCAATTGTTTCTCTAATGTTTTTAGATTCTTGAGATTTAACTGCTTCCGTTCCAAATCCTACTCCATTTCCAAAATCTTTTACTTGTCGAGCTCCTAAGTTAGAAGTCATTATTATAACAGTATTTTTGAAATCAATTTTTCTTCCTAGGCTATCTGTTATTACACCTTCATCTAGAATTTGCAGCAACATATTAAAAATATCAGGATGAGCTTTCTCAATCTCATCTAATAATATTACGCTATATGGTTTTCTTCTTACTTTTTCAGTTAGTTGCCCGCCTTCCTCGTAACCAACATAACCGGGAGGCGCACCTATTAATCTAGAAACAGCAAACTTTTCCATATACTCACTCATATCTACTCTTATTAGTGAATTTGCTCCATTGAAGAGTTCTGAGGATAGTATTTTCGCTAATTGTGTTTTTCCAACTCCAGTTTGTCCTAGAAAAATAAATGATCCAATAGGTTTGTTAGGGTCTTTTATTCCAGCTCTATTTCTCTGTATTGCTTTTACCACTTTACTCACAGCTTCTTCTTGACCTATGACCTTACCTGAAATGTTTTTATCAAGCTTCGATAATTGATTTAATTCTGCTTTTGCAATTTTATTGATTGGTATTCCGGTAATCATTGAGACAACTTCAGATACGTCATTTTCAGTCACCGTTTCACGTTGTAACTTTAAATCTTCTTGCCATTTATCCTGTGCAACTATTAATTCTTTTTCAATTCTTTTTTCATCATCTCTAAGTTTAGCTGCTTCTTCGTACTTTTGTTTTTTTACAACTTCATTCTTTTTTTCTTTGACTTTCTCTAAACTGATCTCTAAATCAACAACAATTTTAGGGACATCCATGTTGGTGATGTGTACTCTAGATCCTGCTTCGTCCATTGCATCGATTGCTTTATCGGGTAAAAATCTATCTGAAATATATCTATCAGTTAATTTAACACAGGCAATAATTGCCTCGTCAGTAAAATTTACATTATGATGAGATTCATATTTGTCTTTAATATTTTGTAAAATCTCAATTGTTTCATCGACTGATGTTGGTTCAATAATTATTTTTTGGAATCTTCTCTCTAAGGCTCCGTCTTTTTCAATATATTGTCGGTACTCGTCTAAAGTAGTTGCGCCAATACATTGAATTTCTCCTCTTGCTAAAGCCGGTTTAAACATGTTGGCTGCATCTAAGCTTCCAGTTGCTCCTCCAGCTCCAACTATAGTGTGTATTTCATCTATAAAAAGAATAATATTATCATTCTTTTCAATTTCGTTCATAACAGCCTTCATTCTTTCTTCAAATTGTCCTCTATACTTAGTCCCAGCAACAATACTTGCTAAGTCTAACGTTACCACTCTTTTATTGTACAGAATTCTAGAAACCTTTTTTTCAATAATCCTTAAAGCTAAGCCTTCAGCTATAGCAGATTTACCAACACCTGGCTCACCAATCAATAATGGATTATTTTTTTTTCTTCTACTCAGAATTTGGGATACTCTTTCTATTTCTTTTTCTCTTCCAATAACTGGATCTAGCTTTCCTAACTTAGCCAAATAAGTGAGATCTCTGCCAAAATTATCAAGAACAGGAGTTTTTGATTTTACTGTAGATTTAGTATCAGATTTTATTGTAAAAGGATTTTCTTCAATTGAACCATCATCTTCTTTTGAATCTTCAGGAAATGTTTCAGAAGATGGTAAGTTAGAAAATGTGTCATCTGATTCGGTTAACATGTATTTAAACTCATCTTTAACTGTTTCATAGTCAAGTTGAAGTTTGATTAAAAGTTTAGTCGTTGGATCATTTTCATTTCTCAAAATACATAAAAGCAAATGTGCTGTGTTAATTGATTTTCCTTGAAATAATTTAGCTTCTAAAAACGTTGTTTTTAGAGCTCTCTCAGCTTGCCTTGTGAGATGTAAATTTTTTTTATGATTTTGATTAAAATCAACAATTGGATTAGGAGGGCTTAAGATTTCAACTTTTTTTCTTAAATAATCTAGATCTATTTCTAAAGAATTTAATATGGTTATTGCTTTTCCGCCACCATCCCTTAACATCCCTAATAATAAATGTTCAGTTCCAATAAAATCATGGCCTAATCTTAAAGCCTCTTCTTTACTGTAGGTTATTACATCTTTTACTCTAGAAGAAAAATTATCATCCATTATTAATTATTTATTACTATTCTTAAAAGTAAATAGACAAAAAATTTTTTTTAATTGCAAGTTTTTTTATGTGTCAATTTTTGTAAATGTTTATAATAAATATGTTAATAAAATTATGTAAAATTATTTCTATTATTAATGCATATAACTGAGGCAATTATTATATTTGTTTGGTTATAATTAACGTTAAAAAATAATTTATGAGTGATGGAGAAAAGCTTATCCCTATAAATATTGAAGATGCAATGAAATCTGCATACATTGATTACTCAATGTCTGTGATTGTTTCAAGAGCATTGCCAGATGTAAGAGATGGCTTGAAGCCTGTACATAGAAGGGTTTTGTATGGTATGCATCAATTGGGTTTAAGGTCATCTAGCAAGTTTAAAAAATCTGCTTTTATTGTAGGAGAAGTTTTAGGTAAGTACCATCCACATGGTGATTCATCTGTTTATGATACAATGGTAAGAATGGCTCAAGAATGGAGTCTTAGATATCTTCTGGTCGATGGACAAGGTAATTTTGGCTCAGTTGACGGAGATAGTCCTGCTGCAATGCGTTATACGGAAGCTAGAATGCAAAAAATTTCTGAAGAAATGGTTGCTGATTTAGATAAGGAAACTGTGGATCATCAATTAAATTACGATGATTCGATTATGGAGCCAACTGTGTTACCTACAAAAATACCAGCTCTGTTGGTTAATGGAGCATCTGGTATAGCTGTGGGTATGGCGACTAATATGCCTCCTCATAATTTAACAGAAGTTATAAATGGGACTATAGCTTATATAAAAAATAATGACATTACAATTGATGAATTGATGCAATATGTTAAAGCTCCAGATTTTCCAACAGGCGGAACTATTTACGGATATGATGGCGTTAAAGAAGCTTTTCATACAGGTAGGGGGAGGATTGTTATGAGAGCAAAAGCTGTTATTGAAGAAGTTAATGGCAGAGAGTGTATTATTATTACTGAAATACCATATCAGGTTAATAAAGCTGAGATGATAAGAAAAACAGCTGAGATGGTTAATGATAAGAAAATTGAAGGAATCTCAAATATAAGAGATGAATCAGATAGAATGGGAATGAGAATTGTTTATATTTTAAAAAGAGATGCTATTCCTAATATTGTTCTGAATACCCTTTTTAAACATACAGCATTACAATCTTCTTTTAGCGTTAACAATATCGCTCTTGTTAAAGGTAGACCTCAAATGCTTAATCTAAAAGAAATGATTGGTTATTTTGTTGACCATAGACATGAAGTAGTAGTCAGGAGGACTAAATTTGAATTAAGAAAAGCTGAAGAAAGGGCTCATATTCTTGAAGGATTAATAGTTGCTTCTGATAATATAGATAAAGTAATTTCATTAATCAGGTCTTCTTCAAATGCAGATCAAGCGAGAGAAAAATTAATATCTGAATTTAAGTTAAGCGAGTTACAATCTAAGGCTATTGTAGAAATGAGACTTAGACAATTAACTGGTTTAGAACAAGATAAATTAAGATCAGAATTTGATGATTTAATGAAAACTATTCAAGATTTACATGGTATTCTTGATAGTGAAGAAAGAAGAATGGAGATTATTAAGACTGAACTTTCAGAAGTTTTAGATAAATATGGAGATGAAAGAAGATCTCAAATTGAATATGCAGGTGGTGATCTAAGTATGGAAGACATGATTCCTGACGAACAAGTTGTTTTAACTATATCTAATGCAGGATATATTAAAAGAACTCCTTTAGTTGAATACAAAACTCAAAATAGAGGAGGAGTAGGTCAAAAAGGTTCTACAACAAGAAATGAAGATTTTCTTGAACACTTATTTGTAGGAACTAATCATCAGTACATGCTTTTCTTTACTCAAAAGGGAAAATGTTTTTGGATGAGAGTCTTTGAAATTCCGGAAGGAAGTAAGACTTCTAAAGGTAGAGCTATGCAAAATTTAATTAACATAGAGCAGGATGATGAGGTTAAAGCGTTCATTTGTACTCAAGATTTAAAGGATGAAGATTATATAAATAGTCATTATGTAATAATGACTACTAAAAAGGGTCAGGTTAAGAAAACTTCTCTTGAACAATATTCTAGACCAAGATCCAATGGAATTAATGCTATTACAATTAAAGATGGTGATGAGCTTTTGGAAGCTAAACTTTCCAATGGAAATTCACAAGTCTTGATTGCGGTAAAATCTGGTAAGTGCATTAGATTTGAAGAAAGTAAAACTCGTCCAATGGGTAGGAACGCTTCTGGCGTTAGAGGGATTAGGTTAAAGGATGATAAAGATGAAGTTGTTGGCATGATTTCTGTAAACGATATGAGTAGTGATATTTTAGTTGTTTCAGAAAACGGATATGGCAAAAGGTCAAGTCTTGAAGATTACAGGATTACAAACAGAGGAGGAAAGGGAGTTAAAACCATTTCAATTACGGAAAAGACAGGTAGCCTAGTTTCTATTAAAAATGTTTCTGATAGTGATGATTTAATGATAATAAATAAATCTGGTATTGCAATTAGAATGGAGGTCTCTTCTTTAAGAGTCATGGGTAGAGCCACACAAGGAGTTAAGTTAATTAATTTGAAAGACTCTGATTCAATAGCAGCTGTTGCTAAGGTTGTTAATGATGATGAGGATGTAGCTAATTTTGAAGAAATTGATTTAGCAGTTGAAGAC
>TARA_B110000503_G_scaffold43274_1_pt1 | contig 41407 bp, 41 predicted proteins | sample TARA_B110000503 | Tara Oceans TARA_B110000503 (sample SAMEA4397472) | marine metagenome | biome: Polar Biome; feature: [SRF] surface water layer (ENVO:00010504); material: water (ENVO:00002006), including particulate matter (ENVO:01000060) such as... | depth 5 m | reverse complement strand
ATAAAGGGTGTACGGATGCAAACAAAGTCTACTCCCGTCCGTCTGCTGCGCACTTTGGCCATCACCTTCGCCTTGGCAGCACCGCACGCGCCAAGTGAGGGTGGGGGATTGGCATCTCTGGAATGGCAAGACCAATGCCGCGTGGGCCGTCTACCAGCAGGCCGCTACGGAACTTGCGCGTGAAGATGGTGCCGAAGAAAGGGCGCAGATGCTATTCGGTGAGCCCGTTGCGCTGCCAGCGATGGCAGATGTCAGCCTGTTACCGCCGGTCGCGCCGGCCAATGAGTAGGCTGTCACTGTGGCGTTCAGCGTGAGTGAATCTGGCAGGGTGCAGGACATTCAGCGCCTGGATAACAATGCGCTGCAGGACAAACAGGCTTATAGCCTGATGCGGCGGTTGCGCAGTACAATCTTCTGCCCTCGATTTGAGGCGGAACAACCAGTAGAGACTGAAAAGCTTGTTAAATCCTTTTATATCAGGTAGCGCCGTCCTGCGGCGACTTTACAGTGCTGGCGGCACCGCTTGCCTGTGCCTGCTGTTATCCGGCTGCCCCACTGCCAGCAACCCTACCAAACCGGAATCACCACCGCCCACCAGCGAGCCACCGCCGAGCAGCAGCTCCAGCAATTCTGCCGGCAGCAGCAGCTCCACCGCGAGCTCGAGCAGTTCTGCCAGCAGTCCCAGCCAGCCCTCGGCCAGCGCCACTGCCAACAGTACTGAATCCGGCAGTCAATCCGCAGGCAGCGAGAGCAGCGCCGCCAGCCAAAGTAGCACTGCAGCCGGCAGTGACAGCGAGCAATCCGCTGGCGAGCAGTCGACCGTTGACGGGTCTGAGCAGCAGGCGGCCAGCAGTGAGGAACCCACCTTCAGTGAACAATCTGTCGGCAGCTCAGGCCAACCCAGTATGGGCGGTGAATCCAGCTCGGAAACTACCCCGACTGTTAGCGGCGCGGCACAGGGAGAAGCCGGACAAACAGCAACCGGTGCGGGTACTCCCTCTGGCGGTGGACAGAGCGGGAAACAAACCACAGGCCAGTCAGCGGGCGGCCAGTCGGGTAGCCAGGCAAGTGGCGCGGGTGGTTCCTATGGCGGAAGCTCCTCTGGCAGCGGCAGTTACGGTAGCCCAGCGGGAGTGCCCACCGGCAGTGGTGGTGGCCCGCTCACCCCCGCTGAGCAAGTGGCCCTGCTCGATGCACAGCTGGAAAAAGGCGCCGGCGAGTTTGATGCAATAATACTCAAGATGGAGGCGGAACAGCGTGAGGCGGCGCGCACCGCAGCCAAACAATCGTCATCGCGCGGCGGCGCGGGCGGAGGCACGGGCGGCGGTATTTCGGCTAGCATCAACACTGACACAGCCAAAGAGAACAACAGTCCCTATGACGAGGGCATGGCGAGTGGCGGTGGTTACAGCACCGGGGGTGGAATGGGCGGCGCCGGGGGCGGTGCGCCGCCACCGGACGTCGCCAAATACCCGGCTCCGTCCGATATCCCCAGTGGCAGTGGCGACGATGTCGTGGCCCGGCAGTTGCGCGAGGCCGCCTCGCGTGAAACCGATCCGGCGGTGCGCGAAAAACTGTGGGATGAATATCGTAAATACAAGGGTATTAAACAGTGACCAGACTACACCTGCTGTGCTGTATGGGACTGAGTTTGCTGATGAGCGCCTGTGTCAACCAGACGATCAAAACCACGTCCACACCCGCTATCCAAACGCCTACTACAGCCGTCTCTGAGGAACAGTTGCTCGACGTCGCCGTGGTGGTGTTTGATCCCGGCCTTTATAACTACGATAAGGATGAGCAGGTTTATCCGGAAGTGCGCAAGGCCGAGGCCCGTTTCATGCCGATGCAGCTCTCCCAGTCGATGCAGGACAGCGGAGCGTGGGGGGCCGTGCGGGTAGTTCCCAACGATGGCGAGATTACCGACTTGATGGTGCGCGGCAAAATTCTGCGCTCCGACGGGGAAACCTTACAACTGGCGATCACCGCTACCGATGCGCGCGGCGAAGTGTGGCTGAAGAAAACCTATACCGGTGAAGCCAGTCAGTACGCGTATCAATCCAGTACGCGCAACACAGCCGATCCGTTTCAGGCAGTCTACAATACCATCGCTAACGATCTGTTAGCCGAACTGGAAAAATTGGCCCCGAAAGAACGCGCCGATATACGCGTGATCACCGAGCTGCGATTCGCTCGCAGTTTCTCACCGGACGCCTTCGACGGTTACCTGAAGCAGACACGCAATGGCCAGTTTGAAGTGCAGCGCCTACCCGCCGAAAACGACCCCATGCTGGCGCGAGTGCGACAAATTCGCGAACGTGACAACGTGTATGTCGATACACTACAGGCTTATTACACGAACTTCGACACGCAAATGGCGGCCCCCTACCAGGACTGGCGCAAAGCCAGTTATCAGGAGGTGATGATGCTGGAGCAGTTGCAGGCCGAGAGCACCCGCAATCTGATCATTGGCGGCCTCGCAGTGATAGGCGGTATTGCCGCAGCCGCCTCGGGTGACCGCCAGATCAGTCGCACCGCTGGCGCCGTGGCCATCATGGGTGGCGGCCTGCTGGTCAAAAGCGGCCTTGATAAACGTAATGAGGCCCAGATTCACGTGCAGGCACTGGAAGAGCTGGGCGCATCCCTCGAAGCAGAAGTGACACCACAGGTGATAGAGCTGGACGATCGCACCGTCACACTCAGCGGCAACGTTGAAGAACAGTATGCCCAGTGGCGTTTAGTGCTGGCCGATATTTACCGTGCGGAGATCGGCGAACTGGAATTACCCGAGGATTCCGCCCGCTCTGCTGATACACTCTGATCCGTTTCCCTGATACCCAAGGCCCTAGCTTCGGCATGTCCTCACACAGTGACCCAGTAAAACCTACCCCGTTTGACGCGGTACAACCGGCACCCTCCCCGACCGCCACCGCCACTACCGCGAACACGCAGGTGCAGCGCGGCACGCCGGTGTGGGTGCTGCCAGCGCTGGGCCTGCTGGTGCTACTGGTGGTGCTGGTGGTCTTTCTGCTGCCCGCCGCCCTGGAACCAGGACAAGCCGGGGTCACGAATGCCAGCCCTGAGTCATCTGGCAGTGAGATCGCCGGGCAAGCCGCAGAACCTTCGAACACTGCCCTTGGCGAGGACGCAGCACCCTGGTCGGATGCCCAACTGGCGCACCAGCGCAAAGCAGCCCAGGAGATCGCTGCCAAGTTTCTGGATCTGCAGCTTGTGTTGCAGGCGCGCAGCGTGGAGCAATGGGCATTAGAGGCTTTTACCGCAGCGACCAAACTCGCAGCCGCAGGGGATGCTCTCTTCCAAAAGCGGCAGTACAAAGATGCCACAACACAATACCAGCAGGGTTTAACCGCCCTGCAGGCACTGGAGGCCTCGATACAGCAGCTGCTCAGCCAATTGCTGGGGCAGGCACAACAGGCCATCGAAAAGGGCGATGCCAACGCCGCACTGACGGCACTGGCAACTGCAGCCCTTGTTGAGCCCGGCAACAGCGAGATAGCCGCACTGCAACACCGCGCCGAGGTACTGCCACAATTGCTGCCCCTGCTGGATGAGGCACAGAACGCGGAAGCGGCAGGCGATCTGGCTCAGGCCCAGACACTGCTGCAACAGGCGACCAAACTGGACCCATTGCACACGCGCGCACAGGGCGAGCTAAAGCGCATCACCACCAAAGCGCGGGGGCAGGGCTTCAACCAATCCATGAGCGAGGGCTACGCCGCGCTCAACGAAGGTCGCTTTGACAGCGCGCGCAAGGCGTTCAATGCCGCGGCAGAACTGCAGTCAGGCTCCAAGGAAGCAGCCAGCGCCCTGCAGGAAGTTACCGCGGGAGAGTCGGCACAGCGACTCGTCAGCCTGAGCCAACAGGGCCAGCGTGACGAACAGCAGGAGTCATGGGCGAAAGCGGTGACAGCCTATGAGCAGGCGCAAAAAATTGACGATAGTGTGTTGTTTGCCAACGAAGGCCTCAAACGCAGCAGAATGCGCGCACAGCTGGACCAGCAATTGCGCACCACGATCGACGATGTACAGCGCTTGTCGGATGCAGCAGTTGCGGCCTCCACTGCGCAATTGTTAGCACAGGCCAAACAGATCACACCACGGGGGCCAGTACTCGAACAACAGATCAGCAAGCTCGATACGGTGCTGCGCCAGGCTAACACCACTGTCACTGTCACCCTGCGCTCCGATGACAAGACCGAGGTGATCATCTACAAAGTGGCGCGGCTGGGCAGTTTCGCTGAGCATGCACTCACGCTGCGCCCGGGCAACTACACGGCGCTGGGCACGCGCGCGGGCTATCGCGATGTGAGGCAGAGCTTTACTATCACCCACGATTCGGCCCCGGCGGCGATAACCATTGCCTGTACTGAACCTATCTAGGCCGATGGCATCTACCGCTAGTGCGCTCAGACGTCAATAACCCCGGCCCCACTCACCTATGACGATCAACCCATGTCCAAGCAACCCATAACCATCGCCCCCAGCGGGTTTACTCCGCTCGAAGAGGCCACCAGCAAAGCACCTGGCCCGCGTAAAAAGGGGCGTTGGGTGCTCGTGGCCTGCCTCGCGCTGTTCGTGTTGGTAATGCTGTTTTTATTCAGCGCCCGCTCCCTGCAGATCGCCGTGGATGCAGAGGTCCCTGCGCAGGTGTCGGTATCCGGTCTCGCGCTGCCCTTTGGCAAACGCTATCTGCTGCTACCCGGCGAGTACGAAGTGAACGCCAGAGCCGAAGGTTATCAACCGCTAACGATCACCGCCACAGTCGATGATCGCGACAGTCAGACCCTTGAACTCTCGCTGCAGGCGCTACCCGGTCTGGTCTCTATCGACAGCACACCACCTGGCGCCAGCGTCACCGTGGACGGTGCGTCAGTCGGCAAGACACCAATCATCGATCTCCCGTTACCGAAGGGTGAGCACCAACTGCAGCTGGAAGAAGCTCGACACCTGCCACTGGCACAGACGCTACAGGTCACCGGGCGCAACATTCAGCAAAACATCGCACTGGAGATGGTACCGGCCTGGGCCATGGTCACTATCGACAGCGTGCCGTCGGGCGCGAGTATTCTGCTAGATGGCGAAGCCGCCGGCACAACACCGGCCACCGCAGAGGTCCTGCAAGGCGAGCACCAACTGATGCTGCAATTGCCGACCTTCGCCGACTGGCAAAAAAACCTGCGCATTGCCGCCAGTAAAGACCAGGACCTGGGCCAGATCAAACTGCAGCCCGCCCCCGGTGAGCTCGCGTTAAGCAGCGAGCCCAGCGGCGCCAATGTCACGGTGGATGGCGAATTTCAGGGCCAGACGCCACTGACGCTGGAACTCAGTCCAGGAAAATCTCACCGCCTGGACGTCTTTAAGCCGGGGTATGCGCGCTACAACGACGCCCTGGAAATGACCGCGGCCAGCAGTGACAAGCGCACCGTGACATTAAAGGCACTGCTGGGCGAAGTGCGCCTGCGTATCAGTCCCGCCAATGCCGTCGTGCGTATCAACGGCAAAATGGTAGGCACAGGCGTGCAGACTGTCTCGCTGCCGGCAGTTGAACACACTGTCGAGGTCAGTCTGGACGGGTACGCCACTGTCCGTCAACGCGTCACCCCGCGTCCCGGCTTGACACAATTGGTGGATGTGACACTGCAGACCCAACAGGCCGCAACCCTGGCGCGCATCAAGCCCAAGATCACGACGCCCCTGGGCCAGACCCTGCTGTTGTTCAAACCCGCTGAGTCGGCCATGGCGGATTTCACCATGGGTGCCTCCCGCCGCGATCCCGGCCGCCGCGCCAATGAAGTGCTGCACCCGGTAGCGCTGCGGCGCATGTTTTATCTGCAAACCACCGAGGTCACCAACGCACAGTTTCGGCAGTTCCAGTCCAGTCATAACTCGGGCCAGATAGAGCGCAATAGCCTCAACCAGGAACAGCAGCCGGCGGTGCAGGTGAGCTGGCAGCAGGCCGCCGCTTTCTGCAACTGGCTTAGCGCACGCGAGGGCCTACCGCTGTTCTACCGCCAGAGCAACGGTATCGTAACGGGCTACAACAGCGCCGGCACCGGTTACCGCCTGCCCTCGGAGGCCGAGTGGGCCTGGGCCGCACGTGCCAGCGGCAGCAAATTACTGCTGTTCCCCTGGGGCGACACGTTTCCGCCCACCGTGATCGCGGAAAACTACGCCGACGACACCTCGGCCCATGTCACCGGTCGCGTCCTAAACGGTTACAAGGATAGTTATGTCGTGAGTGCGCCGGTCGCCTCTCTCAAACCCAATCAGCACGGCCTCTACGATATGGGTGGCAATGTCTCCGAGTGGGTGCACGATGTCTACACCATTCCCTCGGCGAACGGAGCCACACAGGAAGACCCGCTCGGCGGGCAGACCGGCGATAACTACGTCATTCGCGGCGCCGCATGGACGCACGCCAAGCTCTCTGAGCTGCGTCTCACCTATCGTGATTATGGGCAAGCCGAGCGGGATGACGTAGGATTCCGCCTTGCGCGCTACGCGGAGTAAGACATGATCAATACGAGACGATGGGGCCCCCTGTTTTTCATCCTGTGCCTGGGGGCGACACCGCTGCTGGCGCAGCCCGAGGCAACCGGCGGTGAAGGGTCTTCGTCCGCAGCGGCTACCAGCGGGTCTGCGGATACAACTGCACCGACACCACCGGCACCCGCGTCCAGCGCGACCGCGTCAACAAGCTCCAGTTCAGGCACAGGCAGTAAATCACCCTTCGATTATCGCTCTTCGGAAGAAATTTCCGAAGATGTGCCCGTCTCTTTCCCGGTAGATATATAGGAACCCCTTAATGAAACAACGAATGTCATCCGAATTTATCTACCAGCTGTTTGCGCTGCTGATCGCGATCATCGTCGTACACGCGCTATACGTGGGCATTATCCGGCCCACCGCGAAGATCCACCTCGAACGCGAAGCGGCGCAGCTGGCCGCCGGTGAGGAAGTGGTCACCACCCGCAGTCTGGCCGTGGTGATCGGCGATTACGAACAGGAATCCTGTTTCATCCTGCTGATCTGGGCGCTGGCTATCATGGGCTATAAAGGGCGTCGTGGCACACATGAGCGCGCGATGCTGGACCGGCGCCTGCTGGATATTCCCGAGGGCACGACCGTGTTGCCTGAAGATGCGCGGGAGTACAGTCGTGCACTGGAAGCGCTGCCGGAAGTCGAACAGGATTATCTGCTACCGCGCACGCTGCTCGCCGCACTACAGCGCTTTGCCACCACCGGCAGTATTCAGGCCGTCTCTGACACCATCAAGGAAAATTGCGAGATCGAATCAGATCGCCTGGATTCGGAAATGTCGATGGTGCGCTATATTGCCTGGGCCATCCCCTCCATCGGGTTTATCGGCACCGTACGCGGTATCGGCGACGCCCTCGGGCAGGCGTACAAAGCCGTTGAGGGTGACATTTCTGGCGTTACCGCCAGCCTTGGGGTGGCGTTCAACAGCACCTTTGTTGCCCTGGTGCTGAGCATTATCATCATGTTCTGCCTGCACCAGTTACAGCTGTCACAGGAGCGCCTGGTGCTGGATAGCCAGCGCTATGCCGACCGTCGGTTACTGCGCTTTTTGGTGGCCAACTAATGAGTATCGGCCTGTTAGACCTCAACGACAGCAACCTGCAGCTGTGGTATCAGAACGCCCTCGTGCAAAGTCCGGGCTACGCACTGCTGCAGGGCAAAGACTATTTATTCGGGGCACCGGCGCGCGCCGCTGCCCGTCTGCAACCGCGCGACATCAATACACGCTTCTGGTGGCAGCTGAGCACGGAAATACTGCAGCCCGCGCTTGGCCCGGCGCGGCACACCGGCGATCTGGTGCACGCCCACCTCAAGCAGTTGCACGCCCAGGCCAACAAACCCGACGAGCTGCTACTGGCCGTATCGGGCTCCATGCAGCACGAGCAGCTCGCCTTACTGCTGGGTATCGTGCAGCAGTGCCCGTTTGAGGCGGTTGGCCTCGTCAGCCGCAGCGTGGCCCTGGGCAGCCTCTACAGCCGGGGTGGGCGAATATTCCATCTGGAAATTCAGCTGCACCAGGCAGTGATCTCGGAGCTCGCCGAACACAATGGCCAGCTAGAACTGCAACGTACGGTACCCCTGCCCGGTTGCGGTCTGCTGCAGTTGCAGGAACGACTGGTAGAACTGATCTCGGCGGAGTTTGTGCGCCAGACCCGCTTCGATCCTCGACGCAAAGCCGCCACCGAACAGCAGTTGTACGACGCGCTGCCAGCGGCACTGCGCGCGCTGCATACCAGCGCGGAGACCAACCTGGATATCAATGGCTACCAGGCCCGCATCGGCGCGCACCAATTGCAAGTCGCTGGCAAGCGCCTGTTTGACAGTGCCAACGACACCATAGGTATTTTGCATGTGAATGACCGGGTGATTGCCGACCCGCTGACGGCATTGCTGCCAGGGCTGACCAGCGCCTTCGCGCAACTGGACATCCTGCAGGCGGACGATATGTATCGCGCCCTGCAATTGCACGAGGCCCGTTTGGTGCAGCGCGAACAGGCGCTGAGCTTTATCACCGCCCTGCCCTGTGCAGAGCCGCGTTATGAAGCGCCGGTCAGCGCGCCCAGTGCGGCGCGTCCAGCACCCACGTCCAAACCGGTGTGCCGCGCCACGCATGTATTGTCGCAACACGTGGCGCAGCCACTGCTCGCATCGGGTACCGCGCTGGCGGATGGCTGGGAACTGCACCACAGCGCCGCGGGATGGCAGTTGCGCGGCGCAGACTCGGGTGCCACAGTAAATGGCGCGGCCTACCACCCCGAACAGATTCTCGACAGTGGCGATGTCATTGTTATCGGGCAAGCTGATGCGGTCGTTCTCATTGAGGTCAAAGCCTAACCGTCATGGCCCGGAAAAAGCGCGAATTCACCACCTTTAACCTGAGCTTTCTGGACATTATGTCCTGTGGGTTTGGCGCGGTGATCCTCGTGTTTCTCATCATGAACCACGCCATCGAGGAGGAGTCAGAGATACTGAACGAAAACGTGTTGTCCGAAGTCAGCTTGCTCGAAGAGGATGTCACCGAGGGCGAGAAAGACATGGTACGTCTGCGCAATACCCTGTCGGACGTGGACCTGAAAATGGTGGAAGCCCAGGGCTTGGCGACTCGCATTGCCGAGGACACCGAGCAATTCGAGGCGCAAATAAAGAGTCGCAAGAACGAGGGTTACACGGAAAACCAGGATATTGAGAGTCTCAAGGCCGAATTGCTGTCACTGGAGAGCGAAGTTGTGGAATTGCGACAAGCCAGCCAAAAAACGTCCGGCGCCAACTCGCGGGATTTTATCGGCGATGGCAATCGCCAGTACCTGACCGGGCTAAACCTGGGTGGGAAAAATATTGCGATTCTGCTCGATGTATCCGCCAGTATGCTGGCCGAAAAATTGGTGCAGATCATCCGTCTGCGCAATATAAGCGAATCGATTCAGCGCAAGTCCGAGAAATGGACCAAAAGTCTGAATACGGTTGACTGGCTGACCGCACAACTCCCGGTGTCCAGCAAATACCAGATCATCACTTTCAACGCCGTGGCAAAAACAGCGCTGCCCGACACCGAGGGCAAGTGGCTGGAGGTCGCCAACAGGGCGCAGCTGGGCGAGGTCAGTAGCGCGCTACACAAAATCACGCCCAGTGGTGGCACCAGTCTGGAGAATGCGTTCCTCGCCCTGCACAAGCTGTCACCGCCACCGGACAACATCTTTCTGATTACCGACGGCTTGCCGACGCAGGGCACCACACCTCCGCGCAGCAGCACCGTGACCGGCCCCGAGCGACAGAAGCTGTATGCGCAGGCAATCCGGCAGTTGCCCGCACGAGTGCCTGTCAACATCATCCTGGCGCCCATGGAGGGCGATCCGATGGCCGTGTCCGAGCTGTGGCAGCTGGCGTTGTACACCCGTGGCTCGCTGATGAGCCCCTCGCGAGACTGGCCCTGATGGCGCGGCGCAGGACGCGAGGCGTTCCCGAGTTTTCACTGTCCTTCCTGGATGTGATCTGCTGTGGTTTCGGCGCCATCATTCTGCTGCTGATGATCACCAAGACGGTGCAGCCACAGATCATTGAGGCCTCCACCGTCAACCTCGAAGGCAAACTGGCGGCGCTGCAGGAGCAGCTGTTTGAAATGCGCGGTGAAACCAAAGTACTCAATCGCGACCTGAACGCGAAGCATGAGCAGCTGTCTGAACACGAAGAGCGCATCGCGATACTGCGCGGGCAGATGGCCAGTGCTAAATCACGCTACGACAGCCTGCAAGTTGAGACCAGCAGCAATTCGGCGATCGCCGGTCAGCTGGCGTCGGCGAAACAGCAATTGTCGGAGGAGATGAAGCGACTGCTGGGCACGCAACACCAACCCAAGAACCAGCTGATTGGCGGTATCCCCGTCGACAGCGAGTACATCATCTTCGTGATCGACACCTCCGGCTCCATGTTTTCCTATGCCTGGAACCGGGTGCTGAAGGAGGTCGAGGAAACACTGGCCATCTACCCCAAGGTCAAGGGCATTCAAGTGATGAACGACATGGGGAACTACCTGTTCCAAAGCTACCGCGGGAAGTGGATTCCCGACTCCCCGGCACGACGCAAGATCATCGTGCAAAACCTGCGCGGCTGGAGCGTCTTCAGCAACTCCAGCCCGGTGGAGGGCATCGAGGCGGCGATACGCACCTTCGCCGCGCCGGGCAAGAAAATCAGCATCTACGTGTTCGGTGACGAATTCACCGGGCCCTCGATCACGCAGGTCATCGACACGGTGGACCGCATCAATCGGGCGGATGCCAACGGCAATCGTCTGGTGCGTATACACGCGGTAGGGTTCCCCACGCAGTTCAGCCGCGCGCCGCACCTGCAGGGTACCGGAATTCGCTTTGCAACGCTGATGCGCGAACTCACGTATCGCAACGGCGGCACGTTTGTCGCACTCAATGACTTCCGTTGATCGCCACTTTAGCGTTCACCTGCTGGCTGCCCTGCTACTGACAGGCTTACTGGCTGGCTGCGTGACAACAACGTGCTGACAGCTGCGCGCACGCCATGAGGCGTGCCAGGTTTCGCACCCTGGCCGTCTTCGCGGGGATCTTGCCGCTCCCCGCCTGCGTGACCTCCACGGTAGACCAGAGGGTGTACAACGAATCCACCGAGGGGGTTGGTTAAGACAGCGTGGTGATCCTCGGCCGCCGCCATGCCAGCGACTACGAAACCGAACCCGATTTTGTCACATGTGTGGGCGACTATATCGCCCCCACACAGGGAACGGCATGCGACGGTATTGGCCAGCAGTTACTGGCATTCCTGTCCAGCAAATACTAGAAGAGCCGTGCATGAGAGGCTGAATCAAGACTAAGCGATAAACGAGGCGCTCCCGGGGTCAGGGTGTATTGGGCAACGCTTTCACACCTGTCGCGGCGCGCCAAAATCCTCTATGATCTGCCAGGACACCCCCGCACAGGAAACGAACATGCGACACCTGAAAACTTTCTCAAGCTGCCTGGCGGCACTGGTGCTGCACAGTGCGGCATGGGCTGAGATATACGAAACAACGGATGCACAGGGAAATCCGGAATTTACCGACTCACCGCCCGGACCGGATGCCGAAGAGGTTGATCTGCAGCAAACCAATATCATCGATGCGCCACCAGACGAGCCACAGCAAGTATCGGCGCCGCAATCCGTCAATGAGCAACCGGTATCCGAGGAAGACAACCGAACTGTTATTCATGATAGCGATGACGACGAATACGACGTCTCCGATGCATACTCGCGCCGCGAACAAGCCTTTGATCGGATGAATCCTGAAGCGCCGAGGGAAGTCGGTGATTCCAGTTCACAGATGCCACGTGAAGTGGGAGACTTTGACACACAAGCCCCAGATGAAGTGAGAGATGACGATGTACACATGTCACATGAGGTAGACGCGCCTGTCATCGAGCGCAGGGTAGTACATCCCCATAAACGCTAGGTACGCTCACCTGACTCTCAATTATACGAGGCCCCAGCATGACCAAAATACTTCTCGCCCTTGCCCTGATATTGACTGCTGCAAGTGCCAGCGCTACAAACTGGCCCTGGCAGGGTCCTGCCCCGCAGGAGCCGCCACAGTACTGCAAAGGTTTCGTGGTCGGCGGACTCGCTTCGACTGTGGTGAGCGGCGTATCCAGAACAGATCTCTGGCTGGCCTGGAGCTATGTCATCCGCTCCAGCAATATGGACCAAACCGTCGCCGCAACTGAGTACCAGGCAGGCCGGGAACAATTCCAGAACGTAGCAGATGCCACCGCAGTGACGTCAATTTTGCAACAGGCAGATGGTGATTGCGGCCTGGGGCGATCGGGCCACGACATTACCAGCTGGTAGGCGCTATTCGCTGGAATCCCGGTCGCGTTGTTGCACCAATACCCACGGCGCCGCGACCACCGCCCACAACCGGGTGTTCGCCGCGTGCCAAAGCAGCGCCTGTTCATCACTTACACCGGCGACCTCGCCTGAGGCTATCCAGCGCTGAAAGGTGTCGGTATCGTCCAGACCCAGCTGCACCGCGACGTCCACCAGACTGAGATGCTGTGACACGGCAATGACATTGCCGTGCGCGTAGTAGGTTTGTAGCTCATGCCAATGAATACGCGCGGTCTGCTGGTGATATTCCTGACGCAGCACACTCTCCCTATCGGTAGGCTCATCAACCATAGCGCGAGTCCGCCACGAAAGGATTGGTGTGTCGTTCATGCCCAAAGGTAGAGGTAGGGCCGTGTCCCGGAATAAAGGTTATGTCATCGCCCAACGGGAACAGCTTTTCGCGGATACTGGCAATCAGGTCTTCATGATTTCCCCTGGGGAAATCGCTGCGACCAATGGAACCCTGAAATAGCACATCGCCCACCCAGGCCACTCGCTGCGGTTCGCAGATGAATACGACATGGCCAGGCGTGTGCCCCGGGCAGTGTATGACCTGCAGTTCCTGCTCACCGACGGTCACTTTGTCACCCTGCTCCAGCCAGCGATCGGGGACGAACACCTCTGCCGGCGGGAAACCCGACATCTGGCAGGATTCCGGTAATTTCTGCAACCAGAAATCATCCTCACGGTGTGGCCCCTCTATCGGCACGCCCAGCTGTTGACGCAGCACATCGGAGGCTGCGCAGTGATCCATATGGGCGTGCGTAAGAATGATTTTTTCCACGCTGGCCTGCATCTGTTCGACTGCGGCCAGAATACGCTCAACATCGCCACCGGGATCGACGATGGCCGCGCGTCCGCTGGCCTCACATTTGATAATCGAACAGTTCTGTTGATAGGGAGTGACCGGGACGATAGTGCACTGTATAGACATAACTGGGTTACGATCTCACGCGATGGATAACAGGCAGAAAACGGTTAACGGAATGCGCATTCGCTCAGCCGGTGGGTGACGACAGGGAATCGTCATTAAGATCACTGGTGTCACCGTCCTGGTCGGCGCTCTCGTCACGAAACACGGCCTCGTCGAGGTGCTTTTCACTGCTCGCCACGACCACAGAGACGACAGAGTCGCCGGTGACATTCACCGCGGTTCGCACCATATCCAGCAATCGATCGACACCGATAATCAGCGCAATACCCTCCACCGGTATGCCGACCTGCCCTAACACCATGGCCAATGTAATCAGCCCTACCCCGGGTACCGCAGCGGTGCCAATAGAGGCCAGCGTCGCGGTAATCACTACGGTGACATACTGGCCCATAGACAGATCCATGCCATAAACCTGGGCGATAAAAACGGTGGCCACACCCTGCATAATAGCGGTGCCGTCCATGTTGATGGTGGCCCCCAGCGGAACCGTAAAGCCGGCGACGGTGTTGTGGACGCCCAGCCGACGTTCAACAGTGCGCAGCGTAATTGGCAGCGTTGCGCCGGAGGAAGCTGTACTAAACGCGAAAGCCCATACCGGGCGCATCTTGCTCAGCAGGATGCGCGGAGACAGCCCCGTCATACCCTTGAGTAACAGACTGTAAGTCACCAGCACGTGAAACAGCAACACCGCCAGTACCGTGAAAAAATACTCTACCAGATCCACAATAGCCGAGATTCCCATGGTGGCAAACAACTTTGCCAGCAGCACAAACACCCCGTAGGGCGCCAGATGCATGAGAATATCAACCATTTTCATGACCACTGATTCCATATCCCGAAAAAAGCCCGCAATCCGCCGGCCCGGCTCGCCGGCATGAGAAATCGCGTAGCCAAACAATAGCGCGAAAACGATGATCTGCAGCATCTTGCCCTCTGCCATCGCCTGTACCGGGTTGGTGGGAAAGATGTTAACCAGCACATCGGCCAAAGGTGGTGGTTCCGTCGCCAGAAACGCAGTGTTGCTAACCAGGTGGACGCCCTCGCCCGGACCGACAAAGACCGCGAAGACTAGCGCTGCGCTGACGGCTATCGCTGTCGTCGCGAGATAGAACAGCATGGTCTTACCGGCGATGGGCCCCATGCGTGAACTGTTGCCCAGAGAACTGGAACCGCAAATCAGCGAAACCAGCACCAGTGGCACCACCAACAGTTTGAGGGATGCGACAAAGATTCGCCCTACTACATCGAACAGCCCCCCGACGAGGTAGGTATCGAGAAGTTCATGCAGACCTAATGGCAGACCGACGCTATTGAACAGGAAGTTAAGCAGGGATCCCAACAGGATACCGGCTGCCATTGCGAGCAGAATACGGCTGGTAAGGCTCACTCGGGGCAAGGCCCGGCACTGTAGTCTGATACAGCGTTGTCCGCGCAAGCCGTACAAGGCGATGCAAACTCGCGGGTACCGCCAGCGGCGAGCACGCCACAGGCCGGCAAAAACTCTCTGGTGCACACCAGCGACCGCGGCTCGCTACACGCGGTGGTAGCTGCCGGCTGGCTGGCGCAGGCTGACAGTGCCAGGATGGCGACCAGAGTGCAAAGACTTCGCATTTGTTTCTCCAGAATAGGCAGGTTGCAGCGGCACACGCAAGCCTAACACTGTGCTGCACGCCGCGCACGCTGAACCTGTGCACAGCGCGTTAACGAGTGCCGAGTATCATCATTTGTCGTGCAACTTCAATAGCATCTTCGTAGCTTTGAATGTCGATGTACTCATTGGTGCCGTGCACCGAGGCGGCCTGGCTCGCCTTCACCAGCATCCCCTGAAATCGGTACTGGTTGTCCGTCAGATCGAGATAGTGACGGGTATCCGTGGTGGCCACCAGCAGCGATGGCACGATCACTGCCTCGGGATAAACCGCGCTGATTGCTGCTGAAATTACGGTAAAACCACCGCCGGTGTAATCTGACACACCGGGCACCTTGTCCCACTGATCGTAGCTGATTTCGATCTCGGGATCGTTGACCAGGTCTGTGATGTAGCTTACTACTGATTCGGGCGTGTCGCCCGGCAACAGTCGAAAGTTAACCTTGGCCTCCGCTCGCTGTGGCACCACATTCTCCTTCACCCCGGCATTGAACATGGTCAGGGCGGTGGTGGTTCGTACAAATGAGTTCGTCATTGGGTCTTCACTCATCCTGTCCGCCACCAAACCTCCAGTGAGCCACAGGTTGTCAAAAAAGAAGCGGTTGGGTTGTTCCAGGTGCGGGCCCATCGTCTCCAGCATCGCGGCTACCGGCCCGACCATCCGCGTAGGAAAAGGATTCTTCTCTATGCGCTCCAGCGCGGCAGACAATCGCCCAATAGTGCTTTTTTGAGGGGGTCTGGAAGAGTGGCCACCCTCGCCTGTGGCCACCAGCGTCAGTGTGAGATAACCCTTCTCTGTGACGTTAATAATGGCGACTGGCCTATCGGGCAACAGTGGGTTGTCCGAAATCACCATACCCCCCTCGTCCACCATCCAGGCAAAGTGCCAACCCTTTTCCTGCATACGTTTGGCCAGTTTACCGGCACCTTCTTGACCGCTGATTTCCTCATCGTGCCCAAATGCAAAGACCAGCGTTCGCGCCGGCACAAACCCCTGGGCTAACAGCGACTCCGCCGCTTCCAGGTTGCCGAGCACGCCCTGTTTGTCATCCAGCGAACCACGGCCATAGATGCGTCCATCCGCAACCACGCCAGCGAAGGGCGGGTGCGCCCAATCGCTCGCTGTGCCAGGCTCTATCGGCACCACGTCCATATGGGCGGTAAATAATATGGGTTCCAGCTTGGGATCACTGCCCGGCCAGCGAATCAACAGGCTGTAATCGTTGACCATTTCCACTTCCAGCTGTGTGAACACCAGCGGAAAGGAGGCGCGCAAAAACGCGTGGAAACGCCGAAATTCCTTAAGGTCGATCTGGCTGCGATCCTGATAACTGATCGTCTTGAACTGAATAGCCTTGCCCAGTCGTTGCGCCGGATTGGCTGCGGCATAACTCATCGAGCTACCAAGCAGCAGCGCCACTAGTACGGCAGGTACAAATAGCGACATATCAGGTCTCCGATATCCTATCGTTCAAGGCTCACCCATGTGCCAGAGAAGCAGGTTGCACCCTAGGGAACCTCCGAATAAGGCCCGTTCTTTGACAGAATAGGTAAACCTTATTGACGAGACAAGCACGTGGATCAATTTACCAGGAACTCATATATTGCCGTGGTTGCAATAGCATGACCCTTGCTATTCGGGTGCTGATCTTTTGTGGAAACTATCAGTTGAGTCCAATCCTTGTACTGCTCGTAGTCTGCCAGGAGGTCCCGGGTATCTATCCCATTTTCCAGTAGGGTCGCTTTGACTAGATTATGTTCAGCGGTGTATGGGTAGCTCCCCGCGTTGGCTCCCAGCTCGGGAAATATGACCGCTCTTAGCTTGACCCCATCTTGTTGCGTCATATCTGAAAGTTCGGCCAGAGCCTGCTGAACTTTGAGGAATCTCGGCGCAGATTTTGTATACATAAGTTTCCAGAGTTCGTCGCTGGTTTGACTCTGCAAGGCCCGGTGATAGCTAAGGTAGATCCAGGTAGCAAATAGACTCTTTTGGGACAACTGTTTAGTGGTGGTCTTGAACCACACATCCGCTTGGATGAGCTCCACCAAAAATGCATAGTCAGTTACATCGTTAAGCACGTAAGACAACAATACCTCATCGGGATCGAATTGCCGGATAAACGTGCGATACAACTCCGCTTCCTGGACAGTTCCATAACCGCGCCGTCCAAAATTCAGGATTTCATATCGCTTGTCCTGACTCTTTTCGTTTAGACGAGTCTCCAACCGGGTCGCAAAAATATCACTCAAAGCTACCGAGAAACCATAAGTGAAAGAATCTCCCAAAAGCGCAATTCGATACACATCTGCAGGCTTATCGATCGTTGTCTCTTTACCTCTGAGACCCAGTGAATTTATATTTGGATCACTGGGATCATACTCAAAAGACAAGATGGGATTACTGCTCTTACGGATCCCTGCGTTATGTATATCGTAGTCAGATTTCTGCGCGCCCTGAATCAAATTTTCACCGCCCAGGGGATCCATGAATCCGACAGAAACGAGCGCCCTTATCGCCACCTCGCCCACTGCGAATACAAAAAGTAGGGAAGCGCCTATCAGCGCCATGTTTTTCAGATAACTCATAGTCCCTCAATATACACTTCAGGCGTGTATCGAGCACCTAATAATGTCACAGTGGCTAAATCGATTGCAAACACCTGCGCACCGGCACGGATGACGGCGGCGACGGGTGGGCAGATGATCTACTGCAATGCTGTTTTTCAACGCGCTGCTGCTGATTTTACGAGCTATACTGGGACAAAAGCCGGACCGTCCGGGTAATTGGAGAAGTGTATGTTGCATTCGGTCAATCTACGGGACTATATGTTGTCCAACCCGGTGAGGGTCAGCCCCGAGGACAATATCCTCGATGCAATGAAAGTCATCATCGATAATAAAATCTCCGGCGTTTGCGTGGTGGATGCCAATGCCAACCTGGTGGGTATTCTTTCGGAAATGGATTGCTTACGGGCCGTACTGGGTGCTACCTATAACAACAATAATATTGGTGTGGTTCGCGAATATATGGCCTCCGACAATCTGGTCGTCGCCCATCCCAATGAAGATATTGTGAGCGTCGCCGAGGATATGCTACTGAAGAACAAACGCCGCAGACCTGTCGTGGAAAATGGCAAACTGATCGGGCAAATCACCTGCCGCCGATTACTCAGTGCCGTGATGAAGTTTAGAAGTTGATGCAAATTCTGGACAGATCACGGTTCTTGCCAACCATATTGGTCTGCGTCCAGTTCTACGCTCACCTCCTCTTGCCCAATGACCCGCTCACGAATCCATGGGAGCACCTGCCCAAATAACGCTGCACTGCGGTAGAGCAGCGGAACAGTTACCAGCACAGTATCGCCTCCCGCATTCAGCTGCAGCACATGCTCAGGTCTGTGGGGCGTTGCCTGTATCGCCAGCTGATCCCACTCGATAACGACCGTATACCGCTGCTGCCAGGTTAGCTCATCCGTCAGTGTCATGACTTCCTGCAGCAATTGCTCACAGATAAGCCGTGAGTTCGCCATGTTCTGCTCACTGTTGAAGCGAACTGTTATTCCCCGGTAAGTGCAAAACCACTTCTGCGCCGTAAAGGTCCAGTTAGGGCTGATTTGTGCGCTAGACACGGGAATCGGAGCGGCGGCGCTCTGCGGGAAGAGCTGTTTGCAGTTGTGCCTGGCACAAAAGGCCACCAATATGGCTTGCTCAAACGCACCTTGTTCATACAGGCGGGGGTGGCTGATAATCACCGTCCTATCGCCAACCATAATGGCCAAGGACTTCTTCCCCTCGAGTGTCAGGCGCACCGGAAACCCCAACGCGATATCATCCAGCAGCAGTGGCATCTGACTAGCGTAGTTATCTACCGTGGCAGACCAGGCCCAGAGATGTGAATCTCGGCCAGCCCTGCGGGCGTCCTCGCGGGCCAGCTTGGCCTCCGCCACATAGGCGCTGGCCAAACTGGATAGCGCAGTGGCGGCAAAATCGCTGCGCAGCTCTGGCGCGGCGCCAGCCAAGTACTCCACGGTGCGCTGAAAACGCGTCACCTGCCAGACATCAGATGCCGCTGTTGGTGCCAAACCCACAAGAACCATTGCGATCCCCGACGCGAGCAGGCGGGCCCAGTACAGCCGTATCAAGCTGGATTGCCTGCCGCCGTGCACAGAACGCACTATGCTCATGGTCGTTTGCTCGCTGGTGACTGTCGCTGGTCAGCGCGCCATCTAGCGGCGCACGAGGCAGATTAAAGTGCTTATAGTCAATCGCTTAGCGTTAGCTGAAGCCTGACCCGGAGAATCGAGTGAAATTTGTCCAATGCGCTACCTAGCGCACATCCCGGCCTTGCCACAGCTTCACTAAATATCGCTATAATGCTAATTTATTCACTTTGGCAACGGCAACGATAAAGGAATTTTATGAGCCAAGCGATGACCAGCCAGCCGGGCGATCCCACCCTGGTCGCTCACCAATACCTGCTCACGCCCCAACAGATCCATTTTTTCGAGACCTTTGGCTTTCTCAAAATATCCGGACTGTTCGCCGATGACATCGATAATATCATTCTCGGGTTCGAGGAGCTGTTCGGCGACAAGGACCAACCGGTGTGGGAAACCCAGGAGGCGCTGCATGGAGACGAACGCCGCGTCATTATTCCAGGGTTCATTGAACAGTCTCCACGACTGGCACCGTTACAACACGACCCGCGCGTTGTCGGGGTGGTGCAGAGCCTGATTGGAAGCGACTATAAATGGGCCAGCAGCGACGGTAACCTTTTTTATTGCGAGAGCTACTGGCACCCGGATAACTATGCGGCACCGCTGCAACATTACCACATAAAACTCTCCTTCTACCTCGACGACCTCACTGGGGGCAATGGCGCTATCCGCATCATTCCCGGTAGCCACTTCCACCAGCAAACCTTTGCCAAAACCTTGCGCAAGGACTTTCTGGACTCGACCGTCATCAATGAGCGCTACGGTATCGATGGCAGAGACATTCCCTCTCACACCGTCCAGAGCGCGCCCGGTGATCTGGTGATCTGGAATTTCCGCACCATCCACGCCAGCTACAACGGTGGCGAGCGACGTCGCCTGTTCTCGCTGAACTTTGGCGAGGTAACCGCCGGCGACCGCGATGCAGCTCAGGATCCGAATAGAGCTATTCCGTTAAGGAGCGCGACCGGTAACTGAGCACAGGTATCGTTACCGAAGCTTACCCCGAGACATGTCGTCTAAACTCCCCAGCCCCTACGAACTCAAAATGGCCTTTATGTACCCCCGCAAGGTGTACATGCGCCATAGGGAAAACCTTGAGCCCGGTTTTTTGCGCAGTGCCTTGGAGCTGCACTACTACCGACCAGCGTTTTATGACTGGATGGGCGCGATAAATGCCAACAAGCAGTTGTTGCATGAAGCCAATATCAACAGCCAGAGCACGGTGCTTGATGCCGGCGCCTATACTGGAGAATGGGCGCAGGAAATAATGGATAGATACAACCCCACCCTGCACGCCTTCGAGCCCGACCCGCGGAATTTTAAAAAGCTTGCAAAGCGGGCTCAGGACAACGACAAACTAATCCCCTACAGATATGGCCTAGGCGACAAAAACGAGACGGCGCAAATGGCGCTGGAGCACCTCGGGTCCTCTATCTTTTCTGATACCAGTGGTAACAACGGAGTGCCCTGCGCGGAGGTAGAGATCTGTGACATTGCGCAAACCTGGAACACATTAGCACTGGACCGCATCGACCTGATGAAGATCAATATCGAGGGCGGCGAATTTCCGCTGCTCGAGCGCATGATAGAGATGGGCTTATTGGATCGGGTGGACTGCTTTATGATTCAGTTTCACGAATGGCATCCAGGCGCGTACCACAGACGAAGAAAGATTAGAAAAACATTGAGAAAATCCCACAAGCTGGATTGGGACTACCATTTTATCTGGGAGAAATGGTCACTTAAGTAATCACCCGCTGCCGTTAGATACGAACCCATTTCTCCCAGACGAACGTGTAATCCCATTCCAGTCGATGTGTTTTCGACAGCTCCTCACGAATTCGCTGCCGCTTGCGGTGAGCTCCGGGATGCCATTCGTGAAACTGAATCATAAAGCAGTCCACCTTGTTCAGCAGATCAGCTTTAATCATCTTATCGAGCAAGGGGAATTCAGCGCCCTCGATATTGATTTTCATTAAATCAATCTGCCCAAGTTTCAACTCATTCCAGACTCTGTCGATCGCCGCAATTTCAACTTGCGTTCGCGGTATATCCGAATGACTCATGCGCTCGTCACACATGGAAGACCCGAGGCCATTCAGGGTGAATGCTACCGTGACGTCCTCATCACCCAGACCATACGGCATTGCTTGTAGTTTCGGGTTATTGGCTGCTTTTTGCTGCAGCCGTTTAAAAGAGCCGGGGTTGGGCTCGAACGCATAGATGACCGGGTCGTAGCGATCCACTATGTGCTGCGCCCAACTCCCGGTAAAGGCCCCCACATCGACCACCACGCTGTCAGAATTAATATCGACTTCGTGCAGAATATGTTTGTTGTAAATAGTCGCCCCCACAAATTTGATCAGGGATGGACTGTAGTGGTGCAGCTCCAACATGGCCTTCATCGCCCCACTCGCTTTTCTGTACTTCCAGCGCATATACACAGTGCGGGGCCACCACAGCGCCTTCTTTAACTGGTAACTACTAGGAAGAGGGCTTGTCATAGTGTTTTCAAGGATTTGAGGGAGAATTATTGTTGCTTTGCCGGGCAATGGTAGTATATCGAATTGCCCCTGTCGACCAGAGAGAAACGATGCCTGCGACCCGATCATCAGTCCTTGATGATAAGTACTCCATAGCGACGATACTCCTGGCCATACTGGCCTTCGCATGGATATCGAGTATGAAGGACTTCGCGACAGATTCCGCCAGCCCTGTCGAGGAGTCGCCTGCGGCAATAACGCCTAATATCCTTCTGATTGTCGCCGATGACCTCGGCTACGACGATACGTCAGCGATCAACGACAACGGCCTGCCGACGCCGAACATCAGGCAGCTGGCAGAGGAGGGCGTGACCTTCAGACGTCACTACGCGGACTCCACCTGCACGCCCAGCCGGGTTGCCATACTGAGTGGGCGCTACCCTGAACGCTCAGGCTTCAGGCCTGTCGGATCAGAGATCCCCGCGGAGTTTTCAACCATTGCACAACAGTTGCAGCTCGCCGGATACGCCACTTACCTCACTGGCAAGTGGCACGCCGGTGAAGAGCGAACGCAAGCCTGGCCACACAATAAGGGCTTCGATCACTGGTTTGGCTTCCTCAACCAATGGGAGCTTTCCGGCGAAGTCACAGATGCGAACAAAGGCCAGAGAAGACCCACCTATCGCAACCCTATGCTGCGGGAACAAGGTGGCGAGCTGACCCGGTTCAACGGGCATCTGACCGACATACTTACAGATCACACTCGCCGGAAGATAGAGCAGTTCCAGGCGGCAGGGAAACCCTGGTTTCTCTACCATGCCTTTCTGGCGCCGCATCAACCTATTCAACCCGCCCAGCGCTACGCCGATCAATTTCCGGATACGCCGGAGGGAAAGTACACCGCGCTAGTCACTCAACTGGACGACGCTATCGGCCGCATACTCGAGGTTGTCGACCGAAAAAACACGCTGGTAGTATTGGTCAGTGATAATGGCGGTACAAATAGGGAAAGAAACAACAACTTCCCGTTCTACGGCAAAAAAAACGAAATGTACGAAGGCGCGTTTCGGACACCCCTGATTATCAGCTGGCCAGAATTTATCCCACAGGGAAAAACAATTGATGACGTGGTGATGAATGTTGACATCTACCCCACGCTGCTCGCAGCGGCTAACATTCCAGCACCACCCGATCTGGATGGCAACAACCTCTGGCCACTTTTTCAGCATGACAATGCTATCAACCCTCGGCACAGGAGCTGGGAAGTCTATCTGTCCAACGTCAATACGCTGAGCTTCAGCTTTTTGCCGGCATCAGGGGACAGGCGCCTGGCGAGTTTACAGGGGCTCACACCTGGCCTGTTTGATCTATCAGAAAACCGTTCCGGCGAAATAGATGTCGCCGGCCAATACCCTGGAGAAGTTGTCTCGCTCACCGCCGAGTTTTGGCGGGAGCACTGGCGCAAGAGCCTATTGGCGGTGCAAACGTCACCAGGGGTGGACGAAGCGCAGACACTTTACAGCGGGTTTGATGCGATGCGCACGCCGCATCGCTATGGTTTTACCATGGGCCTGGAGATCGGCCCAATGCCGGATGCGCTAATGCATTCAAGCAATCAAACCTCTCATCTACTGGCCGGGCAGGAGGGGCTCTGGGATCTGCGCTTCATACCTGACCACGGGCTGGAGTGGCGCATGGGAGATGTCGTCCTCACCGACCCCTATTTCGAACCCTCCCGGTGCAACGCCATCATTTTGACTGGCTATTTCGAGCCGAAGGGACATCTCGCCAAGCGCGCACCCCAATCCCGAATGAAGCTTTATTCATCAGGCTTCCTGCGTGATGGCAACAACGATGTTGCCTACAGCCCGGCCTATGATGCGCATCTGGACACACCCACCGTTGTCAACTTCCACGGCGTGGCCAAATTTTCGAATATAATGCTCAGCTCCTTCGCAGACAGCTATTCACCGCGGGTGGCGACGCAGTTTATGGATGTCTACACTTCATTATACCGCGAGCAGCAGCTGTCCATCCCTGACGTAAAAATGATGGATACTGAACTGTGTAACTGAAGCCAGTGTGGGCGCATGCCAAATGGCGCTAAAAGCCTCTACTATTGCGTAAAATGCACCGATCTGCGCCCAGCACGCCATTTCCAGAGACTATTCTTGACAGTTCGACGCCTTAGGTGCCATTATTTTTTTATTGCCTCCGTCTATCGAGAACACTATGTTCCTGACCATTGACATCGAGATAACAAATCGATGTAACGCGACCTGCCATTTCTGTCCCCGCGATGCTACGCCGCACCAGGGCATTATGGACGTCGCGACTTTCGACAAGGCGCTGGCGCGCGCCGTTGAATACCGTCAGGTCGTGAAAGACGTCTCCGGGCTGGAGGTCGTGGTCAGCCTATGCGGACTGGGAGAGCCTCTCATCAACCGCAATACCGTGTCTTTTGTGGAGAAGGTCAAGGCTGAAGACTTCCGCTGCTCGATGTCCTCCAACGGCGCATTACTCACAGGCAAGAAAGCGCGTGAGCTGCTAGATGCGGGACTGAATGAAATCTACATCAACATCTCCGATATCGATGAAGAATATGAGCGCATTTACAATCTGCCTTTTGCCACCTCCCGCGACAACATCACACGCTTTGCCGAGTTGGCAAAAGGCCGCTGTACACCAGTTATTATCCTCGTTGATCACCGTGAAGACCGGAATCATATCAAAGCGATGCAGGCCTTCTGGCGTGAGCGCGGCTTAAAGCACTTCCACGACTACAGCGTTATCAACCGCGGTGGAGCACTGTTTGTTGAGCATATGCAGTTTGAGCAGTACTCCGAGATGGTTCGTGCTCGCAACGAATTGAGCGATAATGGCGCTCAGCCACTCTGTGGCGCACCCTGGGGCTTCCTGTTCATCGGCTATGACGGTAACTACTATCTATGCTGTTCCGACTGGCGCAAACAGGCGAGTCTTGGCTCCGTGTTTGACAACAGCTTCCTGCAGGTTACCCGGCAAAAACTGGCTATGGTAGTGAGTCGGGAACCTGTCTGTAAAACCTGCAACCATGATCCTATCAATATGCTCACTGAGGAGTTGCGCGCGCTGAGCCGCGGTGAGACCACCGAGGAGGAGGTCGATAAATTGAGGCAATCACTGCGCTCCACGAGTCGGGAGATCGACGTGGCGCTAGGTGAGTTACTTCGGTATGGCGACAATCACCCCGAGGGGATGATTACCGCCGATATTATTCCCGTGGTTGCTACCAACTAACGAGAACGGCTGCGAAGCCGCCGCACGCACCTGCTTTATAATTCAAGCGCGCTTTCAGGGAGAGTCGCATTTCAGCAACCCGGTCAATCGCAGGTTTCTACCCCGAATGCATTTTCTATCGAATTGCCTTCCTCTATACTGATCGCCCGAAAAACTGTTCCTCGGATAGCCGATAGCAGTCAGCATCAACACCCCGAAGCCAATAGGCGTAAGCCGTTCCAATGACTCCGCCTGATAATAAAAAATTTCTCTTCATTCATGTAATGAAAACTGGTGGCACTTCTTTTGCTGACATAATTGGTAATAATTTCCCTGTCAATGAAAGATACCCCGATGCCTGTATCGTTCCCGACGCGGACATTTTTCGCCGTATAGAAGCCTACCTCTTTGTCCCGGGAATCGTGACCGATGTCAACGCACTGGGCGGGCAACTCCGGATGGTGAGCGGGCATATCCCGTATGCGGTACGCACGCTTCTGAATGATTCCTACGTGGCGATGACGCTGCTGCGTGATCCCGTTGAGCGCACACTGTCCTATCTCAAGCACTGTCGACGCTATCATATTGAGCACCAGCCACTGGAACTCGAAGCCATTTATGAAGATCCCTGGTTTCACGCCAGCTTTGTCCAGAATTACCAGACCAAACTTTTTTCCATGTCCCCGGCCGAAGCCCTTGCCGAAGATCGCTTCCTCGCTGGGGCTCCTCAATTGCCGACGCGGCGAGAAATGGGGGATGGCACAAATCTCTCGGCTGAAATCGACGCGTTTCGGCTGCGGGCGCCCGGTCGTGTTTCTCTTGAATGCTTTGCCGCCAGCACAGGCGTTATCCACATCGACGACCAACGCTTATCGATCGCCAAGGAAAATCTGTCGGCGGTCGAAGTAATGGGCGTCACTGAACACTATGACCGGTTTCTGGGAAAGCTCATCGAGCAGCATGGCTGGCAGATCGCCGCTGTGCCTCACCGGCATGCCGGTGAGGGCGATGTGATTTCAGCTGAGTTTCGCCATCGTATCGCCGTCGACAATGCGTTCGACATAGAGCTGTACGCACATGCGAAATCGCTAGCGTCCTGATTTTATTCGCCCAGTGATGAACTGATACTTACTTTGGAGCAACAACGATGAACAGCCTGTGGAACGACGAGGAAGCGGCCCCCTTCGCCGATGACGATCTTGCCATGCGTGTGTATACCTCCAGGCTACTGGGCTCAAATGAAGACCTCGTTATGCACGGTGGCGGCAACACATCGGTCAAAGCAACCACACGAGATTTCTTTGGCAATGCACTCGAAGTCCTCTATGTAAAAGGTAGCGGCTGGGACTTGAAAACCATCGAAAAGCCCGGCTTTCCCGCTATCAAACTGAAAGAGACTCGCATGCTGGCGGAATTGGAAACCCTGTCCGATCCGGACATGACGCGACAACTGCGGGCGCTGATGCTGGATCCTGCTGCTCCATCACCCTCGGTGGAAGCCATCCTGCACGCCATACTGCCAGCCAAGTTCATCGACCACACGCACACTGATGCAATCGTTACCCTGAGCAATAACCCGAAGGGAGGGGCGCTCCTCGCCGAGATTTTTCCCGACTGTCTGGTACTGCCTTATCTTATGCCCGGCTTTATTCTCTCGCGGCAGGTGAGCGAGGCCATCAAACGCAATGACCCGGGCCAGTACAAGGGCATCATCCTCATGCACCATGGCGTTTTCACCTACAGCGAAGACGCCAAAATAGCCTATGAGGACATGATCGAACTGGTCACCCGCGCCGAGGATTATATTGCGGCGCACGGCACAACCCAACATCAAACGGCCAATTACAAGGTCGACCTTCTGGACCTTGCGCGCATTCGCAAGGCGGTATCCGCGGCACGTGGAAGCGCGCAACTCGCGATACTGGATCAAACACCCGACGCACAGGGTTTTTCCAGTCTTGTCAACGTTGCTGACATCGCCACCCGCGGCCCAATAACACCAGATCATGTAATTCGCACCAAGAGAGTTCCGGCCATTATCGGCACTAAACCCACTGCAGGCGTCCCGGAAATCCAACAATTTGTCGCGGACTACCAGGCCTATTTCGCGGCCAACAATGACGCTGACCTTCAAATCCTGGATCCGGCGCCCCGCGTTGGCATTTGGCGGTCGGCCGGCTCCATCGCGTTCGGAAGTAATGTGAAGGAGTGCAATATTATTGCCGATATTGCCAGGCATACACGATGGGCAATCCAGACCGGCGAATCGATCGGTGGCTGGGAAGCGCTCCCAGAAGAAGACATCTTTGAGCTCGAGTACTGGATACTCGAGCAAGCCAAGCTGGGCAAAACTACCATCCCTAAACCACACCAGGGCAAGATCGCTATCGTCACGGGTGCCAACGGTGGCATCGGCAAAGCAACTTGTGAGGCGCTGGCGGCTGACGGCGCCACCGTGGTCGGCCTGGACGTTAACCCGCAGGTGGTTGAACACCTGAACACTGGCGACATGACCGGCCTGGTGTGTGACCTGACCGATAGCAAATCCATAGCAGCGGCCGTCGAGCAGGTAATTACCCACTATGGTGGCCTCGATATCGTAGTCTGTAATGCGGGTATTTTTAAATCCGGCGAGCGCATAGAGGATCATACGGAGCAGACGTGGGACCAAACCCTGGCCATTAACCTGACCGCTACACAGCGCGTGATGACCGCGACTATCCCCTACCTGAAACTCGGCGTGAACCCCTCGATCCTCGTTGTTGGCTCGCGCAACTATGCGGCGCCCGGGCCAGGAGCAGCCGCGTATTCCGTGAGCAAAGCAGGTATTACCCAACTTGCCAGGGTTGCCGCACTAGAGCTGGCCGCCGATGGCGTGCGGGTCAACGTGATTCACCCCGACGCTGTATTCGACACGGCGCTGTGGACACAAGATGCACTGGCACAGTCGGCCGCGCGATACGGCATGAGCATAGCAGAGTATAAATCGAAGAACTTGTTGAGGAGGGAGATTCGTGCCACTGAAGTCGGTTGCTTACTCTCGACTCTTGCCAGCGACATTTTTAGTGCGACCACAGGCGCACAGATACCCATAGACGGCGGCAATGACCGAGTGATCTAGTGGCGAGACTTTACTGCTGGAGTTTAGCGGCCACGATTGCCAGCAGGCGCTCGCCAACTGCAGCTACATCGAGGCGCATGCCGGGTAGTTGTTTTGCCATCGATGTCACCTGTAGATCGGCGAAGCCACAGGGATTGATCCGCTCAAAGGGCTCCAGGTCCATATCTACATTCAACGCCAGCCCGTGATAACTGCATCCACGGCGCACCCGCAGACCCAGCGAGGCAATTTTTTCGTCCACCACATAGACGCCCGGCGCCGTGGGTTTGGTGACGGCGGAAATGCCGTACTCCTCAAGCAGCTCTACCAGGCTGCGCTCGATCAGATTGACCAGATCACGCACCCCCAGCTGCCGACGACGCATATCCAGCATCAGGTAGAGTACCCACTGACCCGGCCCGTGGTAAGTGACTTGTCCGCCGCGGTCCACTTGAATAACAGGGATGTCACCGGGCGCCAGCACATGTTCGGCTTTACCGGCCTGGCCCTGGGTGAAGACTGGCGGATGTTGCAGTAACCAAAGTTCGTCTGGAGAATCTACACGTCGAGAGTCGGTGAGTTCGCGCATTGCTTCCAGCGTGGGCTGGTAGTCAACGAGCCCGAGTTCACGCAGCACCAGATCCGCAGCGAACACGGTTTAAATCACCATGGTGACGTGACCGGTCGCCAGTAGATCCTGATGCAGAGCTTCCAGCTGCTCCTGACCGGTGGCAGTAATGGTGATATTCAGGGAGGTAAACGTACCTTTACTGCTGAGTTTTGCAATCACGGTTTGTTCGTCGAAGCCTGGCGCATGGCGCTCGAACACGTCCAGAATAACGGCTTCAAATGTCTCACAGCTGCGCCCCATCACCTTGATAGGGTAGTCGCAAGGGAACTCGATTTTCGGTGCTTGGGGTGGCTGTTCCACTGTACTCTCCTGCGTTGTCCTCAGGACTTATCTAGCCCCGAACAATTCGGCGATGAACATCAGGATGATGTCCCACACGCGCGCAAAAAATCCCGCTGGCTCTACCGCTTCCAGGACGACAGCTGGTGCCTGAAATTTGGTTTCACCATCCAGCGTCACCGTCACCATACCCACAGCATCACCTACCGCCAGGGGAGCGGCGATTTCACTGTTCAATGTCACATCAGTTTGGAGTTCATCGTGCTTGCCGCGCGGTAGCGTCAGCACGACTTTATCCAACAAGCCGACCGGCACGTAGTCCTGCTCGCCTTTCCATATGCGCGGCTTTGCTAACTCTGTCATCGGTTCGAAGGCGGTTTGGGTCTGGTAGAAATGAAAGCCGTAGTTAAGCAGTGCAGCGGTATCGTTTTTCCGCGCTTTGGTGCTCTTCGTACCCATCACTACGGATATCAGACGCATATCGTTGCGCTGTGCCGAGGCCACCAGACAGTAACCCGCCTCGTTCGTGTGGCCGGTCTTCAGGCCATCCACCGAAGGGTCTTGCAACAGCAGGGTGTTGCGGTTGTACTGCCGGATATTGTTAAAAGTGAACTCCAGTTCTTTGTAGATCGCGTACTGCTTAGGGTGATCGTTGATCATCGCCTTGGCCAGGATGGCGAGGTCGCGCGCGGTTGTCAGGTGTGCAGGATCGGGCAAACCGTGGGAGTTTACATAATGCGTGTTGAGCATACCCAGTCGCGTGGCGTTGGTATTCATCATCTCGGCGAACACCGCCTCAGTACCGGCGATATGCTCAGCGACTGCCACCGAGGAATCGTTGCCGGAGGATATGATGATGCCGCGCTGCAGATCTTCAATGGAAACATCTTTGCCCGGCTCGATCCACATCAATGATGAGCCGTTGAAAATCGGGTTCTGCGACCACGCATTTTCAGTGATTCGAACCATATCGTCTTCCTTGACGCGCCCCGCTGTTATCTCCTCTGCCAATACATAGGCGGTCATCATCTTGGTGAGGCTGGCAGGCGGTAGCTGCTCATCCGCATTGTGCTCCACCAGCACGGCGCCACTGTTCGCATCGATCAAAAGATAGGCTTTGGCGGCCAACTCGGGAGGTGCGGGTATGGCATTCTGTGAATGTGCGTTAAAGGTGGATAATATAAAGAGCAGAGCAAGCGCTATTCGAGTCATGATTGCGGGGAACCGTGGGGGTGAGTTTAGCGAGCGGCGATGGTAACGCATGTGTGGTCGGAGCGAAAGAATCGCGATAAGTTAAGGCAGCGGCTGTCCCGCTTCATAACCACTGTCCTGAAGGCGCTGCTGCAACGCCAATAAGTGCTGTTTGTCGTCTACCGGCCCCACTCGGACCCGGTACAGCATCATGCCACTGGCATCGATCGGGCTGATAAAGACCGGTGCAGACAATAAGTTTTGCAACTCGGCCAGCAGCGTTTTGGCCGTAGATTCCTTACCAAAAGCACCCAGCTGCAGATAGCGATATTTGCCGTAGGACGCGTCGCGCCTGTCCTCCACACCGGCCACATCAATAACCTCAACCTCAACCGGCGCTGTGCCCTTTTCCATATAGCCGAGTTTGACGGCCGCAGCATAGGATAAATCGATCAGCCGATCTGAATGGAAAGGACCTCGATCATTGACGCGCACCACGATACTTTTGCCATTTTCCAGGTTGGTGACGCGCGCGAAGCAGGGGATGGGTAGTGATTTGTGAGCAGCACTGGCCTGGTAGACATCGTAGAGTTCGCCATTGGACGTCTCGTGCCCGGTAAATTTGGCACCATACCAGGAGGCGATACCTCGCTCACTGTAGCCACGGTAGTCCTTCAGAATCTCGTAGGTCACCCCGCCGATAACATAGGGACTCATGTTGCCGAAGGCCAAAATAGGCTCTGGTGACGGCGTGGCATCGACTACCTCATTGGGGCTGATAGGCCGAAGTGGTGCGAAATCGTGCTGCACGGCATAACGTGAGTCTGGTGGCGTCACGGCTATTTTTGCCACACCCGGCTCTGTTTCGGGCGGTTGTGAAGCACAGGCTGCCAGCAGCGCTGTCAGTAAAGCGATCGCCGCTGTGACGTAACGGGTACTCACCGGGTGATACGCTCCGCCAACCGTTGACTGAGCTGGTACACACTCATAGCGTACATCGAACTGTGGTTGTAGCGAGTGATCACATAAAAATTATGCAGCCCCAGCCAGTACCCATAGCCGTCTTTCAGTTCAAACCTCATCGCGGTGGCCAACGCGCTTGGATCCAGTGCTATTTTCGCCACCACACCGTCGGCGGCAAACTGCGCCACTGTGCGCACCGGCTCCAGATCATCCCGGGTTTTAACGAAGATACTGTCGGGAGTATCCGCGGCAGCTGTGGCGGCGGTCACCACCATCTCGCCCTCGCGCCAACCGTGTTTCTTGAAATAATTGGCAACGCTGCCAATCGCATCGACAGGGTTGGCCCAGATATCGACAATATCGTCGTTGTCAAAATCGATCGCATAGCTGCGGTAGCTGCTAGGCATGAACTGACCGTAACCCATGGCTCCGGCGTAAGACCCCATCAGCTCTGTAGCATCCTTGCCCTGATCGCGGGTGAGAATCAAAAAATTCTTCAGCTCGGCGGTAAAAAAAGGCGAGCGAGGAGGGTAGTCAAACGCTAGCGTCGACAAAGCGTCGAGCACCCGATAACTCCCCGCCACCCTACCGTAGTAGGTCTCGACCCCGATAATAGCGACAATAATCTCAGCCGGCACGCCGAACTCACGTTCTGCTCTTTCCAGGGTCACACGGTGTTTGGCGAAGAACTCAACACCTTGATCCTCGCGCTGTTTGTTGAGAAAAATCTCCCGATACTCATACCAGGGCTTGGATTTCTCAGCCGGACGGGCAATCGCGGCCAGAATGCTGTCCTTACGTTCCGCCTGGGCAAAAAGCTGGATCAATTCCTCTCGATCAAAGCCCTCCTCCACCACCAGTTCATCGACTACCGCAGTGGTGGCCGGGTGTGCTCCATAGTTATCCCCCGCACACGACAGGGTCGGCCACAGGCAGGCCATAACAACGAATACTTTCAGGCGTAGTGACATAGATTTTAACTCGTTCCCATTCGATAGAGGGTAAATTGACAGCGGTCGTGTCGTAGAGCGCTCATGAGGACTTGCTGGATTTTTCGGTACTAATTGCCATTAGCACCCCAAAACCGGCCAGTAGTGTAACCACCGAGGTACCACCTGCACTCACCAGTGGCAGGGGAACCCCGACAACCGGCAGCAAACCGGCGACCATTCCCATATTAACAAAGATGTAGACGAAAAACGTCAGTGTCAGGCTGCCGGCCATCATTCGACCGAAACTGGTTTGTGCATGGGCACCAATCCAGAAACCACGCAATAAAATCAGAAAGTAAATACTTGCCAGCAGAATAATACCTTGCAGCCCATGCTCCTCGGCCAACACGGCAATGATAAAGTCCGTATGGCTCTCGGGCAAAAAATCTAATCGCGACTGGGTACTCTGCATCCATCCCTTGCCGTCCCAGCCCCCGGACCCGATGGCCGTCTTTGATTGCATGATGTTCCACCCCGCCCCGAGTTTGTCGCTCTCGGGGTTAAACATGGTGAGGATGCGTTGTTTTTGGTAATCCTTTAGCCCATACATCCAGACCGGCCAGGCCGATGCCGCCATCAGTACCGCTGCACTCAGGATATAGCTCCAGCCGATCCCAGCCATAAAGAGCACAAACAAGCCGCTGGACGCGATCAACAGGGAGGTGCCCAGGTCTGGCTGGATCACGATCAACCCGGCGGGCACTATCAACAGCGCCAGGGCGCCAATCACCGCGAAAAACCGTGGGGGCAGCACTCTACCCGCGAGGAACCAGGCGATCACCAGGGGCACAGCCAATTTCATAATCTCCGCTGGCTGGAAGCGAATCCCCCCAATTTGCAACCAGCGCTGGGCGCCCTTGGCGCCCACACCTACCAGCACCACTGCGACCAGTAATGCCAGCCCTGCCATGTACAGCCAAGGCGCCCAATTCGCGTACTGCTGCAAACTGACCTGTGCGACCAGAATCATAATGACAAAGGCCAGAACAAGATAGCGTCCCTGACGATAAACGGCGTCCATACTCTGTCCCGACGCACTGTACAGTACCAGTAACCCATAAACGCTCAGCACCAGTAGCAACAGTAGCAGGGGTATATCGATGTGGAAGCGCATCAGGGCACTGGGCCGCCTGGCCATATCACGCGAACCCTGATGCGGCAGCTGCCGCACGTAATCGCCCATCAGCCCGGCCCTACCGACAACCAGGTGTCGATGACCGCGCGCGCGATAGGCGACGCGGCGGAGCTGCCACCACCATTCTCAACAATGATCCCCACCGCGATGGTCGGCGCCTCAATGGGTGCGAACGCAATGAACAGACCATGATGTCTGTGTCGCTCAGCCACATCCGCCTCGTTATAAACACTGTTCTGAGCAATGCCAATGACCTGGGCGGTACCCGTTTTGCCTGCCATTTCATAGGCAATGCCTGTGGCAAGCGTTTTCGCCGTTCCCCTTTGACCATGCACCACTTCGCGCATGCCATCAAAAATCGCATCCCAGTACTCGTCGGGAGCCTCCACCGGTTCAAGCACCGGTGCCGGCACAAGCTCTCCATCTATCGCCATCACCAGTCGCGGCACCCTGCGCTGCCCTCTGCTGGCCATCACGCTGGTCGCAACCGCCAATTGCAGGGGCGACGCCAACATATAGCCCTGGCCAATACCCGCGCTGAGCGTTTCGCCGGGATACCAGGACTGCGCCAGATTCGCGCGCTTCCACTGCGTGGATGGCAATACGCCGGAACGCTCATTAGTAGTGTCGATCCCGGTGCGATCGCCAAAACCAAAGGGATGCAAATAATCATACATATGGTCGATAGTCAGGCGGCGCGCCAGATCATAGAAATACACATCACAAGACTGGGCAATCGCCATTTTCATATCCACGCGCGCGGCGTGGCCCGTGCCGGTGACACGCAGTATCCAATCGCGATACTTGCGGGAGTCACCGGGCAGGCTGTACCACCCCGGGTCAGGCACCGTTGACTGCGGGGTGACCAGACCGGACAACAAGCCAGCCATCGCCATAAAAGGCTTAATCGTGGAACCGGGGGGATAGGAGCCCTGAATGGCCCGATTGTACAAGGGAACATCCAGTGAATCCCGCAGCGCGGAGTATTCGCTGGCACTGATGCCGTTTACAAACAGATTGGTGTCGAACCCCGGCTTCGAGACCAGCGCCAATAAGCCACCGGTACGAGGATCAATTGCGACCACCGCACCACGCTGGTCGCCCAGAGCCTCAAAGGCCGCCAGTTGCACATCATAATCGAGCGACAGCGTCAAATCCTTCCCGCGCACAGGCGCAAAGCGCTCGAGTACGCGCATTACCCGCCCATGGGCATTACCCTCGACGTTCTGGTAACCGACATCCCCGTGCAGCATATCCTCGTAGTACTTCTCGACACCTACTTTACCGACGTGGAAGGTGCCACGATAATCGGTTTCATCGAGCACCTGCACCTCCTGCTCGTTGATCCGACCGACATAGCCCAGCGCATGCGAGAACAACTCGCCGTGCGGGTAGTGCCGCAACAGCTGCGCCTCTACCACCACACCCGGCAAGCGGAAACGATTGACGGCAAGCCGCGCGCGCTCTTCTTCAGTCAGGCGAAAGCGCAGTGGCACGGGCTCATAAGGGCGACTGCGGTAGAGTTTCTTGCGAAACGTCTCCAGATCGGTGTCCGAGACCGGCAGCACCGACTGCAGGTCGGTCAGGGTCGCCTCCATATCCGGCACCCGCTCGCGCACGATTGAGAGCATATAGCTGGGCCGATTATCCGCCAGCACTACGCCATTGCGATCAAAAATAAGCCCGCGACGCGGTGGCAGTGGCTGTAACGTCACCCGGTTGCGCTCGGATTGGGTCCGGTAGATTTCGTACTCCGTCACCTGTAGGGTGTGATAGCGCATCAGGATCACACCCAGCAAAGTCATCACCATGCCGATCGCGATGATCGTGCGCGTGGCATATACACGGGACTCGAGCTGCGGATCTTTTAAATCGAATTGCGGAAGCATTTAAGCGGCCTGGAGACCCTGGAATGCGTTTAAGGGGGTAAACACTAGCCGCGATGATACGGGTGGTTGACAGTGATTGTCCAAGCCCGATACAACTGCTCGGCCAACACCACTCGCACCAGAGGGTGCGGCAGTGTTAGATCGCTGAGAGACCAACACAAATCCGAACGCGTCAGGCAGGCCGGGGAGAGGCCATCAGGCCCCCCTATCAGTATGCTGTAGTTATCCCCCGACATTTGCCAGGCCTCTAATTGCCGCGCCAAATCCGGCGTGGATACCCGCTTGCCCTTTACATCCAGAGCGACCACCCGCTCACCAGCGGGAATAACCTTTAGCATTTGCTCACCCTCGGTAGCGCACACCGCCGAGCTCGCGGCATCTTTGCCGCGCTTGGCCAGAGGAATCTCACGCCAGGCCAGCTTCAGCTCCCGCGGCAGGCGTTTGCTGTATTCGGCAATACCCTGACCAACCCATGCGGGCATCCGGGTTCCCACCGCGATAACGCTAATACGCATCAGTCAGTGGCTTCAGGCGCTGTCCACAGGCGTTCCAGATCGTAATAATCCCGAGTCGCCGGCAACATGACATGCACCACCACATCGCCGAAATCCACCAGCACCCACTCACCCGTATCATCGCCCTCAATGCCGATGGGCACATTGCCCACATTCTTGGCCTCCACCGCCACGTTGGTGGCCAGGGATTTGACATGGCGATTGGAGGTACCGCTGGTGATCACCATATAATCGGTCATATCGGTCAACGCGGAGACATCCAGTGTCACAGTATTGACGGCTTTGAGATCGCCCAGTGCAGCGACGACTAACTGCTTAAACTGTTCAGATTCCATAGGGCTGATTTACTTTGACATTCATAGACGACGATCCTGTAATTATCGAAAAAGTGTGTTCGTTTGAATATAATCCAACACCGACTGCGGCAGCAGGTATCGCGCTGACTGCCCCGCGGCCAATATGTCGCGAATCTCGGTGGATGATATGTCGAGCGGGCGCAGCTCTTCTACAGCAATACGCCCTGCGGACCACTGGCACAAGCTGCGCGAGTCTTCTACCCGGTGTGCCTCTAACCACTGTGCGACCTCGCCCGTACGGGGTAGTTCCCAACCGGGACGTGCAATAACAACGATATGAGCCCAATCCAGCAATTCCTGCCAGCGATGCCACTGGGTGATCTCCCGTACCGCGTCGCAACCCATCACCATACACAGACCAATCCCGGCTCCCAGTTCGCCGCGCAATTCGATCAGGCTGTCTATGGTATAGGAATTACCCACACGCTGTAATTCACGCATATCACTCGCCAGGCGTGGCTCCCCTGCCACTGCCAGCGCCACCATGGCCGCGCGGTGAGCGGCACTGCAGTGGGGCGCGGCGCGATGCGGTGGCTGCGCACTGGGCATCAGGCGCATTTGCGTTAGCTGTAGCCGCTCTACCAGTTCCAGCGCCGAGCGCAGATGCCCGTTGTGCACAGGATTAAAGGTGCCACCGAAAACTCCCACCAGGGGAAACGTGGCCGAGCCTGGCGCGCTCAAGTGCGCAGCTGCCCCTCGCCGAGCACCACAAATTTCTGTGTGGTGAGCCCTTCCAGACCCACCGGACCACGGGCATGCAGCTTGTCAGTGGAAATGCCGATCTCTGCACCCAACCCGTACTCGAAGCCATCAGCCAGGCGCGTAGACGCATTGACCATCACCGAGCTGGAATCCACTTCCCGCAGGAATCGCATAGCCCGCGCGTGCTCCTGCGTGACGATGCTGTCGGTGTGCTGAGAGCTGTAGGTGTTGATGTGCTCAATCGCCTGCTCCAGCCCCTCTACCACACGCACAGCCAGAATGGGCGCGAGATACTCCTCACCCCAATCCTGCTCAGTGGCGACTTTCGAGCCGGGCAGCAACGGCAGTGCCCGCGGGCAGGCGCGCAGTTCTACCCCGGCCTCGGCATAGGCTTGCGCGAGACGCGGTAAAAGACTGTCTGCCTTGGATTCCGCCACCAACAACGTCTCCATAGAGTTACAGGTGCCATAGCGTTGCGTCTTGGCATTGATCGCGATACTGACCGCCATAGCGTCATCCGCAAAGTCGTCGATATACACGTGGCACACACCGTCAAGGTGCTTGATGACCGGCACTTTGGCATCCCGACTAATGCGTTCAATCAGGCCCTTACCGCCGCGCGGCACAATCACATCCACGTATTCTGGCATGGTGATCAACTGCCCTACCGCCGCCCGATCTGCGGTATTGACTACCTGAACGGCAGCGGCAGGCAATCTGGCAGCCCGCAAGCCCTGCTGCAGGCATTCGGCGATAGCACAATTGGAAGCGAGGGACTCGGAGCCACCCCGCAGGATAGCTGCATTGCCCGATTTGAGGCACAGGCTGGCCGCTTCCACCGTCACATTGGGCCGCGACTCATAGATAATTCCGATCACACCCAGCGGCACACGCATGCGGCCCACCTGGATTCCGCTGGGCATACTGCGCATATCGCTGATGCTACCCACTGGATCCGGTAAAGCCACCACCTGGCGCAATCCTTCCAACATCGCATCAATCCGCGCCGGCGTGAGCTCCAATCGATCCAGTAATGGCGCCTCCAGAGCGTTGGCACGACCCTGCTCTAAATCCTGCCTGTTGGCTTCGATCAGGCTGGCGCGGGCACCATCGAGCGCATCGTGCACGGCAAGTAAAGCGTGGTTACGCACCGCGGTTGGCGCAGCCGCCACAGTGCGTGAGGCCGCGCGCGCGGCGATACCCAACTCAACCATATACTGCTCAACGTTCATTGCGAATCAACCCTGAAAAATACTAGCCTGCGATTATACCTGATGAGTCCAGCGGATGTGCTAAGCTCCAGCCTGAAATTCTCACAGGAATCAGCATGGCTGCGACACCCGAACTGGAGTTTTTTTACGACTGCTCCAGCCCCTGGACCTATTTTGCCTTTACCCGCATCCAACCCATGATGGAACGGCTGTCGCTGCCATTACGCTGGCGCCCCATCCTCGTAGGCGGCGTGTTTAACGCCGTCAACCAGGAGCTCTACTCCGCCCGCGATGCCATGTTTAACAGCCCCGACAGCCCGCGCATGAAGTACTTCATCAAGGACATGCAGGACTGGGCAAGGCTGTGCGGCGTGCGCACGGATATGCCAACAGGCCATCCTATCAGTAGCGTAAAAGCCATGCGCGGTGCTTTTTATGCAGAAGAGCAAGGCGCACTGGTGCCCTATTCACGGGACGTCTTTGCCACTTACTGGAGCAGTGACACCCCGGATATCAGTAACGACAGAGTGCTCGCGGCAATTTGCGCGCGTGTAGGCCTGGACACAGCGGGCTTTTTCGACGCCATCACCCAGCAGCGTTACAAGGACCTGCTACGAGAGAATACCGATGAACTCATCGCGCGCGGCGGCTTTGGTTCACCGACCCTATTTATCAACGGTGACGATATGTATTTTGGCAATGATCGCCTGGAGTTGGTGGAACAACGGCTAAAACAAATAAAGCGGGCACAGGGTCTGCTTTATAGCTCTGCAACTCATTGATTTAATTAGTACCGGTAGAATGTGTAGCCATTGATCCCACACTCACTCCCACACTTATCGGTTGCGTGACCCGCTTTTCAGCCTGGAATCGTTAGCCATTGTGGTGTGTTGCAGGCCCCCCCCCTAAAACCGCTGAAACTCAATGCTGGTGCGGGTTGTAGAAGGTGAACCATAAAAGTTATCCACAGGCACGCATCACAGTATTGGCGCGGGTTGTAGAAGCAAACCTCATGCACATGAGAGTGTGGGGTATACCCCCTAAACTGGTCAAAAAGTGAGCAGTGGCGGAATCGGTGATAACTTTGGCGCATATGGTCATAGATTGTTACTCGAGCGTTCCCTATAGTTTCTCCGTGTTTGCTGGCACACAGTCGAGGCAAAGCGCGGACTGATAGCAGGAGCGCAAAAACTGGCAAGCGAATGTATGCCGACTACCAATTAGCTTGAGAGTGACGTTTCTTTAACCTGTCTTTTACCTATATTTAGCAAGGGGGTCTCATGGACAACAGGACGATCGTAGCGCTTGGCGCTTTGATGCTAGTCATCATCCTGGGGCTTGCTTTTTATTGGTATGAGTATCGCCCTTCGCAAATTCGGGCAACCTGCGAGACGTGGGCAACCGAACAGGCTGCGCAGTTTTTTGGTGAAGTTATGGAATCGATGTTTCCCGAAAAAGTTTTAGAGGAGTTCTTACCAGAGGGCTTACCAGAGGGCTTATACGCTGAAGCGAATAAGGAGGCTTTCTATCTGAGCTGCATCCGGGAATACGGCCTTGAACGTTAATCGACCACACTTAAAGCTCATGGTCACTCACTATTCATGTATCAAGGGGCAGCAAATGAATAAGCTAATCACACCAGTCATGCTTGCAGCGGCCCTGTTGCTCGGGGGCTGCGTAAGTCCGTACCGTGGAACAGTTAGCACGGCCACTTATGCTGACCCGCCCAGTCCGGCGCTGTTTGTTGTAGTCCCTCCAGACCCTTTTAGTCTCACAGACCGGAATATCGCGACATTGATAGAGGCTAAGCTGTTGCAACTTGGTTACGTGAAAGCCGAATCTGAGGAATCAGCAAACGTGGCCGTCATGTTCAATTACGGAATTGGCTCTGGCACTACAGAGGTCCACAGCCAGCCGAATTATAGTACGGGTGGCACTTACGTTTCATCGAGCGCCAGCTACCCCAGGCAGTTCAAGTTATGGATTCTGGACACTGAAAAATCGAAGGCTCAACAAAAGCCAGTTATCACCTGGCAGGGTGAAGTATTTAGCAGCGGCAGCTCTGCGAATATCTCTAATGTCGCGCCAGTCTTTGTTGATGTTCTTATGGACAACGCAAGCCAAGACGTAACCAATAAGTCATTTTTAAAAGTGCGCTGAGCGCCTCGGACTTGCTGCTATTTAGCTCCAGACAGGCTGTGGCAAATTGGGTGGGGGTAAATTGGCTGGATGCTACTGATAGCGAGGCTTTGCGAAGGTAATACGGCAACAGTCTCGAGCTATACCCCCACCCTCAACTGGTTCAAAAGTGAGCTGTGGCACGGGATACGGAAGGATACCTGTAATAACTCATACCTGATCTGAGACACGGTTTCCGATCCAATACAGCTCTATTGACCCTTTTCCCGAAAAGGGACGTTAACAGGTGCCCATTCTGGCAGGTGCTAAGGACTTGAATCGCCTATTTGCGGACATCGGTCTATCCTTTTACAACAGCGATAACAAGGAGGGGTTCGCAATTTAAGATACTGGATACAATCATCGCCTATCTTTGTTGATATTGAATACTCTACATCCCACACGGTAGTACCATCAGGAACTTCGAATAGAATAGCCGCTTATAATCGGGGCTCCTCTGCAGTGCAGAACACGAGCAATATTCATCCCTGTTAATAATAAGAAGTGAGAAATATGTTATCCCGACAAGTACTGCTTATGTTCGTGCTGCTGTATTCATCAACCGCGTTGACCCAGACATTAACCATTGCTGGCGGCCAAACCATCAGGTCATCCACCACTGAGCATGATGCTTACCGACTGGAGGCGAATTTTGGCTGGAAGCCTGAACTCTGGAGTACTGACAGCCTGATGATGTCACTGGGCCATGCCGTCAGCATCATGACTTTCAGGGACGAGAATACCGTGAACGCCCTCAGCTGGGCTCCGAATATTATCATTACTCCCAGGAATCGATCCGGCCTGATTCCCTATGCGCAATTTGGCTTCGGGGTCGCCTATTTGTCGGAAGACAAATTTGAATCCAAGACCCCTCCCAATGCTACTCCGAACGATTCAGAGTACTACAACGAGTACACATCAGAGATGGGTTCACAAGGACAGTTCGAAAGTAGCGTTGCGATAGGCCTGATGAAGGGCCAATTCAGTGTGCGCGCCAAGTACTACCACTATTCCAACGCCAATATCACATCAGATAATGGCGGAATGGACGTGGCTGAGTTCGGGATCAGCTACAGCTTTTAACCTCTACGAACAGGACAGCAATTCATCTGCCCATACTAACAGGCCAAATTTGCTCTGTTTTCTGAGGTGGACTTGGATCGACCGGTTGAGATCGCACCCTGAAGCATAACCTAAGCCCCTTTGGGGCCTGACGCCAATACCGCTGCGCTGTTTCGCCGCCGTTGATTGAGACGTTAATGACCGTTGTGAGGTGTT